>Ga0307515_10006342_pt1 | contig 23680 bp, 12 predicted proteins | sample 17_EM_MG_FD_194513 | JGI IMG/M metagenome (GOLD analysis project Ga0307515, IMG submission 194513) | Populus trichocarpa ectomycorrhiza microbial communities from riparian zone in the Pacific Northwest, United States - 17_EM | ecosystem: Host-associated > Plants > Roots > Unclassified | place... | reverse complement strand
TCCGAAAGAGAAGGCTAGCCAAGTGATGCAGTCGACTCTTTCGAGTCTCAGATAGAATGGGGACGGTGGGGATGGATGGACGCTGAAGGAATTGGGGGAGGAGAAAGTTAAAGTGCGAGGTGGGCGGCGGATCTGTATCTCCCTTTGACACAACTGTGCCAAGACTACCAGCTGCGCTCCGATGGGTCGTTGGAAGGCCCAACCCCCAGTAGGGCAAGCAGCCGAAACGCGGGATCCGTCGCTTCAATGAGCCACAGGGTCTGATCTTTGAAAAGGACCTTGGATAGGGACGAATTATCAAGCAGGGAGACAATGCCAGACGCGCTATCTCTGCAGTTGGGAAGGGCCCACATTCGTCGAAGGGAGCGATGCTTGCCGTCAGATGCAGTCCCCTTGGACGTTGATGATTCCAGGTTGCGGTGATGTTCTCGGATCGCCTCTGCGGCAACGCCCCAATCATATTTGCACCTCGTGTTAAGAAAAAGCCTCGAGCATCAGCGTCCAGCTGCGAAATTGAAAGACATCATCTTCGCACGCTTTAATTCTCGTTGCTGCAAAGACCACTTCTGCTTCCAGCTATTAACTTTTGCTAGTGTGGGAGGCGAAAACCAGATGCGGATAATATGTGCGCGCCGCTGGCGATCGATGAGGTAGATGGCAATGCCAGATTTTCCATCCGTCTAACGTGTTAATAGCACTCCCTCTGAGACATCTCGAAGCCCGGTATAGCGTTCAGGTTCCGGCCCCAAGCGATTGAGGGAGGCCAGGGAGGATTTATGGCCTGGTGGTCGATGAGGTCGAGTTCCCGGCCGCCGTTTAGCGCTTAGCGGCTGAATTGGCGAACCGAGCGCTGCCCACTAAGGGCCCAAATCGCAACACGTCACCTCTTGAGAGAAAAGAGTCGTATTCCAACGTCGTCGATCTGGTTCCACGCTGTATACATAGTATTGTAGGTGCTATAAGAAGCTGCCGGATGCCTGGAGTCGTCCACCTTGTTTGGGGACCGTCTACCATCTATCTTCAGTCTCAGATTGCTGTCTGACGCCGTCATTCTATTCGGGAAATTCGCTGCGGTATCTGTCTCAAGAGATCGCTTCCAATCTTACGAGGAGAAGTATAAGACTTCTGGGCGAGAAACCCTCTGAGAAAACCGCCCTTCCATCGCAGAGATTCCTTATCCTCAGCCTATGCGTTGCACAGCGAACATACTTCGCCAACTATCAGGACTCCAGTTTGTAAGGTGCTGACAATATTCGCGCACGTCTTTATCTCCGCACCAACAACCTCGCCCTCTTTTTATTCGCTCCATCTTTGCTTTCTCGACAGCTAGCCCATGACTTCTTCGCAAGCATGGCCTGATTTGCCGGTTTCGTCATTGGCTGTACTCGTGACCCCTGTTTCCGGTCTTGTCTCGTTCCGGAAGTACGACATACCGAATTGAAGTTTCAGCGTGTTAATCCTGGTTCTTCTGGTGCAGCAACTTTAACACCTTCGATTACGTCTGCTCACATGATGCAGCCACACGAGTCGGATCTGTCTATTCGTGCTCTCATCCAAGAAGTCCTTTTTCCAACGCATCCTTTCGAATTTCCTCTCTGCAACAGCTTTTTGTTATGCTTGGTTTCAACCGAACTCTTTTGGTAATTCTACAGTCCCCGACTTTGGCTTTCCGGAAGGCTCAGGTTTCGACAGTAGAGTCGAATCCTCAGGCGTTGGCGAATAAAATTACTACCATGTTCCAAGCAACATCTCAACAAAATTTACGATGCATTGCAGAGCTTTTGTCGAATTTACCATTCAATGTATTCGCACCAATCATACTTCCTCCGCACTATATCCAAGTTTTCGGGCGCATGGAAATGTAGTACCACTCGTACCGATCTATCCCATGACGTAGGATCCCAGTCCGCGACAAAACCACTCAAGTCACAGCCTAACCACTGATTTATTAAGGTTAAAATACTAGCTGCAGTCTACACCGTAACAACGACAGATGAAAAAATTCAAGACTATTTACACACCAGCTTTGTCGATAGCAAAAATATCATTCTCGGCAGGAGAGTTTGCTTTGGAAACCCGTCGAACTAAAAGATTAGGAATGTTTGTACTTTAGCAAGGACATCCATTGTTCAAATTTCCAGGACATAGTCTGCCACGTCAGAGTCTAAGAAATCCCTCGATCCCGATTTTAGTTAATTTTAGCATGCTCTAATTCACTTGAATGTCGAATAGCATCTTTTTCTCCAACAAGTCAATTTCATCACTGATTTCAGCTCTATTTCTGCGATAAGCTTGGTATGCGTAGTAATAATACTACATGGCTCCTAGAACATCTCAAGCTTCATTAACATAAAGAAATATAACTTCGACTTGTATATTCTGCGGGTTTATGATTTTTTTAACTTATGCTTCAAAACCACAACATGCTAAAACCCAATACACGTCATCCGGACGGTAAGCTTTGGTCTTGTTGGTCCCCGTAAGGCAACAACTTTTTTGGCTTCCTCCGTGTCAATGCTTAGCACTAGCGTAACAGCGCCAATTTCGACTGTTGCATTCCGAAGCCACTTTAACTTTACACTTACATTTCACGGCAGACACCGCTGACTTACCTCTATTGCTTGGCGCACCCTTGCTTAACTTTACACTCATAACGGAAGTCCTGACATTCCGCTTTGCGTTTGGATTTGCCGCTTCCGCAGAAGGTGGACGGGTGAGACATGCATTAGCTACTTACCAATGCTGACAGTGCTAGACTTAACATGTCTAGGAAACGGCTGCGTAGGTGCAGATACATCATACTCTCAATGAACCATATATTTATTTAGGGGAAAATATACCTACAGAATAAACCGCAGGAGCGGGGACCTAATTTTTAACTCCTTGAACTTTGCAAGCTTTCTGGCAGGGCTGATGCCATATTTGCGGCACAGCTCAAGTCCAGCGCCAGCCCAACGCCATGGAGCTGGACACATGGGTGCACGCCGAGGTCCTTCAAGGTGTTTACGCGATTCGCGAATGGAATTAACGCTCCTAGTTATTCTTTTCTAGATGTCGCAATTCAGCATTGAACACCTCTGCGATTTAAGGGTGGGCTGTTCAGATGATTTGGGGATTTCGGGTTTGAACTAGTACCCAAGCAAAAAGATATGGGCTTGGTGCGAAATTAATGTGTGCCGATGGCGTTCGCTGGCGCCAATATCGATTCGCGTTGCGTCGTCCACCACTCTGCTCTAGCGCTTCAGCCTGGACGCTGTTCACTGTTCACAGCAACTTATGAATCACTGCAGGCCAGTCATTATATACTCTTAGCAGACAGCTGGATCTAATGAAGGCAAATATCCCTTCTGGTCAAAGCGTCGAATTTCCAGAAACCTCAGAACGTCACAAGAGCAGCAGTTGGACGAAGGGGTACTCGGCGTAATCACGCGAGCTTTCAGCCGCACTTCATTTTCTCTCCGCCAGTGTACGAGAACACAATACTATCAAGTACGGTACGAGTACAAGTACAACCAAACAAAACGATGCCTTCTCTCTCCACTCCAAAACCCTTCGTCACCAAGCAAAATCATCCCCCAACAAACCCCTCGCTCCGTGCTCCCGGATTATCATTAACTATCGTCCGCCCGAATCCAATCCGCCTCAGAAAACCATACCTCGTCCAAGAAAACTCCCAAAACCTGTTTGCACGATGCAGAAGCGCTTACAAAGCGAAGATGGCCATAAAGAGACCGGCAAGACCAGCGGCCGAAGCACCCACTTGGGTGTTGAGGGCAGCTGCGCCCGTCTTGGAGGCCGAGGCAGCGGTGCCAGTAGCGGTGCCAGTAGCTGAGCCGGTGGCGGAGTCAGTTGCCTGAGTACCAGTTGCGGAGCCGGTCTGGGTGGCACCTGTGAAAAAGTTTGTTAGTACACCGCTTTCTAGATTAATATGGACAATAGTGTCGAGTGCCATTGAGATTAAGGCACGAGAATTACTGTGTTTGTTATGAGAAATCCGATAGCTTACCAGAAGCCGCGGAGGACGCAGCACCCGATCCAGCTGGAGCAGCAGCCACGGTCTGGCTGGTGGGGAAGTAGCTGGAAATGCAAGCTTGCACGCACTGGCTGTACTTCTCAGTCGCAGCGGGGGAGCCGTCGCCTTGGTCGCAATTCATGGCGCATTCAGTCGTTTGGTCGACCTGGGACGAGTTGGGGTGCGCGGCGCCAACGCAGGCGGCCTGGCAGTTTACATCACCGGCCGGGCAGCTGGCAATGCAGGTCTGGGCGGGTGTGAGGCCGGCACTGACGACGGACGCGGCGGAGGTGATGGTGGACGACGCGGCTTGAGGAGCGGCGAAGGCGGTGGAGAGGAGAGACAGGAGGACAATTGAGTATTTCATTTTGATTGGAATTTGCGAAAAGAGATTTTTCGTCGGGACGTGTTATATCAGGCGATTCTGTTCGATTATTACAAGCAAGTAATAGCGATGCTTAAGCTGATGAATACAGTGGACAACGAGTGTCAGAAGAAGAAAAATAAGAAATTAAGGGTTTATAAAGCGAGTGTTACGAATTGCGCTGCTGTGGCTGCGAGGAGATTGAGGAAAGGGCAGACAGCGGGCAGGCGCGATGAACCTGCTTTTATTTAGAAATTAGGGGAGAAACCGGGCGCTCGTATTCGCCAAAGAGTCCAAATGAAAAAAAAAACCCAGCAGGACAAGGCGATCGCGTGCAGCTCCGTGGGGAAATTACCCCGGCCTAGCGCCCAAACCTTCATCGAACCTTATTCGGTAAACCTCAAACCGCGCGTTCCCGCCTCGTCACGCGTCCAAGATCGATTATTGTGACCGGCGCTTTCGACATCACCATCTGTTTCACGCCTACCCTGCCCACCAGCCCATGCTTTTGATGCACTGACGGGCAGAATGGTCGATAGTGATGACTATGGTGACTTCGATGACGAGATTCTAGAGGTCGCCACCCAGGTTGAGAGGGGTACCACTACTTCATTCCTGCCGTCACCACGACCTCAGAAGCGGAGACGGCTGCATCACGACCAACATGACGACATCGAAGATGATGGCAGTGATGTTCCACCAAGGAGAGCAGCTAAGAAGGGAGCTCATCAACGAACGGTAATATCAGATGACGACGAGGCCTCTAACCCAGCGCCTCGAGCCACCAAATATAGGACTTTCAAGCAAATCAATACTGCTGGATCAAGTCACCGCAGCTCAGGAGAAGAAGAAGAAGCATTCAACCCTCCACCAGCTGTGACCAGTCTCACTCCCCAACGGCGAAGAGGGAGGAGGCAAGGCCGTTCTTCAACGGATCTCGAGCTCGGTCAATCAACTTCCGCCACGTCTATCAGCTCCACTGACAAGAGCAGAAAGGGACGTAAAGCTAAAGGGAAAGAAAATGGCGCGTCGGACGAAGATTCAGGATCACCAGTGCAGAAACAGTCCAAGAAGCCCAAACGCAAGACCCACATCTCGTCCACTACCATTGAGCTGATAGATGCATACTGCACGCAACCCCCAGGCCTTGGCTCTAGTCCTGAAAGACTGAGAGGTCCGATATGGCAGAAGAGACTTACGCCGCCAGCTGGTAGTACAGATGCCATTGGCCTTTCAATCGGGAAATCAAAGTCCTTGGCTAATAGTACTGGTCGTGGATGTCCGCCTCAGCAACCCCCACCAACTCTTAGCCAATCTTTTGAGAGTTTTGATGAAGATTGCTCCCTGCCAGTCAGAGAAGACAGCCTTGCAACTTTTGATAGGAATGGTGAAGTGCCAGCCCTTCCAACAAACACGTATGTCTCCCTGCAATACTCTCAGATGGTAGCACTAAATCTTTATAGAGATTCAATAGCGTTTGATGCCGCCCATGAGCTTGCAGACCTACCGTCCGATGCATTCGCTTCATCTTCATCTTCTCCCCAAAAGCAGCCAGATGATGTCATTTTTCTCTCTTCTCAAGTATCTCAAGCTAGGCGTAGCCACATTGTAGCGCCACAGACAGGACTTCGTCAAACGACTCTATTCGGGCGAGATGGAATACAACCTCTTCCAGCTTCCCAAGTTAACAAGCGTCTCAATTTCTCAGCTTCCCAAAAAATTGAGCCTCCTACGCATCACAAGCTCGATGCCGATGCCATGAAAACGTGGGTTTATCCAACTAATCTCGGCACGATACGAGACTATCAATTTAATATCGTCGCGCGTGGTCTTTTCCATAATCTTTTAGTTGCATTGCCCACAGGTCTAGGGAAGACCTTCATCGCAGCCACTATTATGCTCAATTGGTTTCGCTGGACAAAAGAAGCGCAAATAGTCTTCGTTGCACCTACTAAACCTCTAGTTTCACAGCAGGTCGAGGCCTGTTTTGGCATAGCTGGCATACCACGTTCGCAAACTTCCATGCTCACAGGTGGTATCAGCCCTGGACTAAGAGCGGAAGATTGGGCGAATAAAAGAGTGTTCTTCATGACTCCACAGACAATCTTGAACGACCTGAAGACCGGTATCTGTGATCCCAAGAAAATCGTTTTATTGGTTGTTGACGAGGCGCATCGAGCGACCGGCGCCTATGCGTATGTAGAAGTGGTGAAGTTTATTCGCCGCTTCAATGAGAGTTTTCGCGTGCTTGCACTTACAGCTACGCCTGGCTCGGATGTGGAGTCCGTTCAGAAAGTCATTGATGGGCTAGACATATCACGGGTAGAGATCAGGACCGAGCAGTCCCTCGATATCCGCAATTATGTACACAGCAGAAAGATTGAGAAGCACGTCTTCGAGAATTCAGAGGAGATGGAAATGTCCATGGAGCTCTACTCGAAAGCAGTGCAGCCTGTTCTCAACAAGCTGACTGGAATGAATGCGTACTGGAGCAGAGATCCTATTTCCTTGACGCCTTATGGATGCACCAAAGCTCGCGCACAGTGGATGAGTTCTGATGCAGGCAGAAGAGCGCACTTTGGCGTTAAGGGCATGGTCAACAGCATTTTCACCATCCTCGCGAGTCTGGCGCACAGCATGGAGTTGTTGAAATATCACGGCATTGGCCCATTCTACCAAGGCCTCCTCAATTTTAGAAATTCTCTGGACGAGAATGGAAAGTCCAAGTACAAGAAGGAAATTAGTCAAAGCGAGCATTTCCAGAAGTTGATGGTCAGGCTCCATGCCTGGGTCAACAACGACCATTTTATTGGCCATCCGAAGCTAGATTTCCTCCAAGAGGTCATTCTTAGCCACTTTGTCAATTATAGCGAGGGGAGGGGCCCGGAAGGTCAACCGCCTTCAAACACTCGCATCATGATTTTTGCGCACTTCAGAGACAGTGCTGAGGAAATCGTACGCGTTCTGAAGCGCAATGAACCGATGATTCGACCGCACGTCTTCGTCGGGCAGGCTGCCTCGAAAAACTCAGAAGGCATGGATCAGAAGAGACAACTAGAAATCATCGAGAAATTTAGAACTGGCGTGTACAACACGCTTGTAGCCACGTCCATTGGAGAAGAAGGCTTGGATATCGGTGAAGTCGACCTCATTATTTGCTACGACTCAAAGGCATCTCCGATTCGCATGCTGCAGCGTATGGGCCGAACAGGACGAAAGCGAGCCGGCAAAATCATTCTTCTGCAAATGAAGGGTAAGGAAGAGGACGATGCGACCAAAGCTAAGGATAGCTACGAAAAGATGCAGGAGATGATCGCGAATGGATCCAGATTCACGTTCCACGACGACCGCTCGCGAAGAATTATCCCAAAGGAGATCCAGCCAGTAGTAGATAAACGCCATATCGAAATTCCGCTCGAGAACTCTCAGCTCGAGCTCCCAGAGCCGAGAAGAAAGGGCCGTAGAGCGCCTAAGCGCCCACCAAAGAAATTCCACATGCCCGACGGTGTGCGGACTGGCTTTGTCACGGCGTCGCGGATGAATGATGATGACGCTGAAGAGGAAGCCCCTCGTCCGCGCGCAACAAAGAAACCGGCGCCCAAATCACCAGGCGAAGAGCCAGTCATCCTAGAACCGCTAGAAACAGTTCTCCTCAGCACCGCCGAAGCCAAGGATCTAGAACGCCGCTTCCAGACCGTCATTGATGATGATGACATACCGACCATCGACAACCTCGACTTCGCAGCGCACCCAGCCCGCCAACTCATCTTGTCCCGGACGGAAGCCTTCCCCCACAGTGGCCGCCTCACGACCTCTATCGTCAAGATGCTCCGCCGCATGCACAGAACTGACGCCGCGCGCATCGAGGAGCTCAAGCGCAGCCTCCGCCTCTCCGACCTCTCATCCACCACCGGCCCCGACATCATCGCCTCCGACACCTCTGACGCAGACGCCGCGCCTCCCCCCTCTCCCCCACCTGCCCGCAAACAACCCAAACCCAAGCCCAAGCCCCGCGCCAAACCCCGTCAAACCACCACCACCCCCGCCCGCCCCCGCGGCCGTCCCCGCGCCAACGCCTCCTTCCGCGTCTTCGACCCGGTCGAGGAAGCCGCGTCCAGCAGCCCGCCGCCCACGGACCCGCGCATGCGCGTGCTCTCGCAGGCCATTACGCTGGGCTCGGACACTGAGGGCACGGAGCCCGACAAGGACGAGGAGGAGCTGGATTCCGAACTGGCGGATTTCATCGCCGACGACGAGGAGGCGCTGGCGGTGGTGAGCTCGTCGCTGCCGGGGTTGGAGACGCTGGATGGGAGTTTGTGGGCTGGGGTTGGGGTTGGGGTTGGGACTGGGACTGGGACTGGAAGAGGCAGGGGTGATGGTGGTGGTGGTGGTGCGGTGCGGGAGAAGGCGTTCTATGTGCCGCAGCGGTTGTGGAGTAGTGATGAGGAGGATGAGGAGTTGCCCGATGTGAGCACGCTGGTTGGGAAGCGGGTTGAGGTGCATGAGATTCTGGATGATGAAGAGGAAGGGGAGGAAGAGGAGGAACCGGCCGTGCGGCCGCGGAAGAGGGTGAGGAGGGTTGTGGAGGAGGATGAGGATGAGAGCGAGTAGGCGATCGGACGGGTAGATTGTCGTGGTGTGCGTGCTCTGGGTAGTGTACGTTTTGAACAGCGTATGCATTTATCGAGCGTTCATTAAGCCTGGGATGCCAATGAGATATGATCTTTGCAGTCTTGGTTTAATTTTCAACGGTACAGGGAGGGATATAGGTTGAGAAACACATGATAGAGCAAGTATCTATAGACAGGAGGTTGGATTTGACGAATAACTACATCGCTCCACCCTCCAGTATCCTCATTCCAACGAACAGAAAGCTTACTGGTAGTCCAGGCAGATAACAAAGACATCTGCATCGTCTCATCACCTAAACCCCTGCGAACCAAACACGAGATAACAAGACGTTAGCTAGTCCCAACACCCTTCAAATGCGCGAAATGCCCCAACCACCCAGCGCAAAAATGCCAGAAATCGTCTACATACTTTTTGTTCCCCGTTCCAAGCCGCGTCGTGCGAAGAGCACTGGAGAAACAAACCCCCCAAACACCGCAAATAGTACACGGCAGATTAAAAAAAAAGAGGACGACGGGTATGTGCCACAAATATACCAATATACAAAAGAAGTTACGGACAGAAGCGCACACCCAACATATTCACAAACTCGCCTCAGTCGCCGTCTCCTCCTCTAACTCCTGTTCTTCATCCGACTCCTCGCCCTGCGAGTCCAAATCGCTCGCCTCGTCCTCGTCTCTCCCGTCGTCATCGAGGCCCGGGATGCTCTTCCACTCGATATAGTCGCCCTCGATCCACCGCTTGCTCCGCGGCAGATGGTACGGGTCGAACGGGAAATACGCATCGAGCTGAAACGCCGCCTCGCCGCGCTTGCCCGACAGCGCCGTCTCGCGCTCGGGCAAGTTCCCGTACGTGGACGACGAGCCGAGTGAGCGGGAGAGGCGCAGGCGCTTGTTGGTTTCGAGGAGCGGGAAGACGTACATGAAGCGCAGGTGATGGGCGATGCGGGCGAACTGGGTGACGATGGTTGGGGAGCAGACTTTCAGCGGGTTGAATTTCGAGTAGATGTTTCGCGTCATGACTTCTTTGATCCCCGGGGCCCAGAGCAGGTCTCGCTCGTCGAACAGGATGTCTTCGTCGTCGAGGCCGTCGTCAGAACTGATGATCAGGTCGCGCCACCGGAAGCAGAATATGTATAGTAGAGCTTGTGCGATGGCGTAGTAGGCGCCGTAGCGGCGGAGGTCGGGGCCTTTGCATGCGTATTCGTTTGCTTGGCGCAGGCTGTTGAGATGGCTTCCGAGGAGATCAAATACATCGCGGACAACTTTGGCGGAAACGTGAGCGCCGCGAGCTATGAAGCTAGCAAGGTATGCCGCAGCCGCCAGGCGCATAATGTGAGGGCGCGTTTTATCGAAGGAAAGGTGTGCGCAGGCTCCCGCAAAGCGCTCAATAAGCGCAGGAGAGGACTGACCGAAGTGAAATAGGAGAAATTGAGTATGGCGTGAGCGGTAGGTTGGCAGGACAGTATTGGCGAATTGTGAGAGCAGATGCTCGAAGGTGTCATCGATGTCAAATATGGATCCTTTTGCGAAGATAGGATGATAGTAATCGAAAAGGAGGTCGAGGATAGCGTCCATCTTGCCCACGGATTCTTTCAAATCCTTTAAATGCTTCTCATCACCGGCCAAACTCTCTTCACTTGATACGGATTCATCGTCGCTTGCATCTGCAACATCATCACCATCATCTTCTTCATTCTGACTATTATGAAGCACATTCTGGACCAGGCTCTCCTCAATGTCTTCCTCTAAATCCTCCATGTCCACCTGGATCTGGACATCAATCTTGACAAGGCGCTCTGTCACCAAAGCAAGAATCTCGCCTTTAAGCTCTGGTGCATACTCGGTAAGTTTGAGTAGGTTCCGAATATATTCAACATGAGCCTTCGTAGTGTCCGTGGAGAAGGGAAAGGAGGAGGACAGAATGGAAGAAAGCGAACCGCTAGCGGAAGGGATAAGACGGAGGAGGTATCTGAGGCATTGATGAGCTCTAGACTGGAGCTGAGGACGTCGTATTATGGGATCATCTAGATATCGGACAACTGGAGATGGCACTGGAACGATGTCAGCGACGTGCGTTTCTAAAGGTTTAAAATATTCACATTCTACAAAATTATCCACAAGCATTTGAAGTACCGGTCCAGTATAGCCTCCATACGCAGATATCAGGCTGCCCAGTAGACGTATGTACGATCCAACAAACGATTCATCGCGTACAAGCCAGTTACAATCTAGAATCGCGTGAACAAGGCCAGAGCATTTCTTATTTAGCAAACCGACATGGCTGTTGAGGACGACGATGTATTTGCGAAGCAGACTCGTAGATGATGCGTCATCCGAAGAAGGTTTAGCAGTGAGGAGGTGTTTGAGTTGATCATAGCTAGTGCTATCACCCGCGACGTGTTTCTCAAGACCACGTCGAACCTCCTCTCGAACAAGCTCTAAGCCCTTCTCATTCCTCTCATTCCAGTCCTCCAATATGCGGACCTCCACATCCGGGTCGAATGCCACTTTTGGTCGCTTGGTCTGACTTGAGGGAAGGGTGTCTTCTTCGAAATCTGAGCCGGTGTGTTTCCGTTTGAGGCTACCGCCTATGCTGGTGGCGACAACATCTGATATCGCCCGCTCTGAGGCGAGAAAAACCATAGCGCCGAAAGTCCTAAGTGGACCCTCATATCACATTGGGTTTAAAGGCATGAAAGTAAAGATGGGAAAATAGTGTACAGTGTGCGACGAAGTTCGGATGATGTGGGCAAACCGGAAATTTCGCTAAGCTTTGGTGCACGGGCCACGCCCCGTTGAACGATTTTCTCAACGACGGTAAACGGACTCACTAGAGTAATAGGTATATATAATTATTATTCCTATTTGTGAACTATTTGGTATGATTGGAGTTAGTTGCTATGGAAGGTTGCAGGTAACGAATCATTTGGCTGAGATTCTGTAGTAACTGTCACCGCAAAATACGGATAGGACATGTCTCCTGAATGTTCTCAACCAGTGAAGCTTACCCATCCTTATAATCAACAGGCCTATTCTTCAGGAATTCTTGCCACCCTATATTTCTTACCTGTCTAGGGTCTGCAGGGTTTAAACCCGTTCATTCGCTGAAAATGGGTGCTGCACCTTCAAGCCACCTCCAGTTGGTAGAAGCCAATCGCCAAATTCTCGAAGCGCCTACCTGCGTTCCAAACTTCCATCACATCTCTCCGCACTGAGCAATCACAACATCCTGGTTTGGCTTCTCTCTAGTGGTGCGCGTATTCTCAATTTTTCTTACAACGTCCATGCCATCAACGACCTTACCAAACACCACATGCTTGTTGTTGAGGAAGGGTGTAGGGACTGTCGTAATAAAGAATTGACATCCATTAGTATCCTTACCAGAGTTCTGTATGCCTGTTAGTTATTTAAAGCCCCGGAAAGCACCCTCTGAAGCGAATAGTGACATACAGCCATAGAGAGAAGACCAGCAGTATCATGCTTGAGTTTGAAATTTTCGTCTGCAAACTTTTGAGTGCCGTAGATGGTTGCTGAGCCCGTGCCATCGCCGTTTATGAAGTCTCCACCTTGGATCATAAAGTCTTTGATCTATGTTATATTAGTCGGTAGGGAGGGAGGTTGACTGAAGAGTAATACGAACTACTCTATGGAACTTGCAACTTTTGTAGCCTAACGGTCGGCCTTGGGAATTCTTAGTTTCGCCGGTGCAGAATTGACGGAAATTCTCAGCGGTCTTGGGTGTTACATCCTTGAACAGCTGATGAAGAATTTTCATTAGGTGCTGTTCTGGCAGAGCGAGACAAGGTATAAAATGAACACACCTCCATTTTGACTCGGCCCAGTGGCTCTCCTGAACGAAAAAGCCGTTAGCATTGCATTCCATTATCACATGAAGATAACGGCAGAGGATAACAGGACAAAAATTCGACGCAAAAATGTCGCAAAGCGTCCAAACCCCCAAGACTTGAAGACCAACTCAAATTACATGCATGAAGCCTTACCTCCAAGGGTAATATCGAAGAAAACGACAGGGTTCGGTTCTGAGGTGTCCGTCATGGCTGGGGCTGTGAGTAGTATTACAGTTGCTCTCGTAAGACGCGGAGTTTCTGGTGACGTCGTACGAGAGGTGGACCGTGGGCGAACACGCCCTGATACTATTGATTTCTATTGGCTAGCTCTTATCGATAATAGTAGGACGAAATAGAGGTCTGTTGTAGGACGTGGCCTTTTAATTTTGGTCGCAAGGCTCTAAAACGCAAGTTTGCACTGTTTTGACCTTGAAACCCGAGTAGACGATAGTTTATTAGACACGCGTGGGATTGAGGTGTTTGGTGGTGGCTGAAGTAGATTATTCCGGTATGCTATCAAAGAGCCAAAGCGACGATTTCGATCTTGAGGTTGTCAACATTAGCGATGTCAAAGCACGTTGAAGTTGGTCGGCAGAACCATCGACGAAGATATTCCGAATGTTGGGTAGGTCTCGTGCAAGCGCTGTTGAGGGCTGTGTTGAAAGGCTCATCCCGAGGCTTGAACCTTGTTCGACTGCTCCTCCTTGACACGCAAGGTGTGGGGAGTTCTGCAAGCAGCCGCGCTGCTCGCGCCAACCTCACCCATCCCAGCGCTACAAATGCAATCTGGACGACCACCATGCAAGCAGCCTCGCGGGCAGACCTCAGCGGCCCCTCTGCCAAGTTAAGCAAAGCGGATGATCTGACCTCAGGTAGTGCATATTCACTACCTCGACCCGGTCTAGCGTGCCGGTTTTAGCGTGCCAGTTTTAGCGCTGTCTGCCCTTCAAATCAAGGACACCAACACCACCCACCATCGCCCGGAACTGAGTTGCCAGCCTTGTCATCCTGTCAGGTCTCCGGCGTTCGTTCACTCGTTTGAGGAATGGACACGGCTGTTGTGCTGTTGTATCAGTAGCGACGCCTGAGCACTGCGTCCTTTCTTCCTTCCTACCACCCCGTCGTAGCCTCCTCCCTCGCCTCGCTCTCCTGCCTGTCTCGTCAGCCCCCAAGCTGTTCGCCACCTCCAGGAATCCTATGGTCATTCCAGCCCACGGCCAACTATCAATCGATACTTGGGGGATTGATTCAACTCTGCGCCGGCGCGACTTCTATCCTCAGCCTCACCCCATCGCTTGGCTCTCTCATCAGCTCGAACGTCCTGTTCTCAACGATACAACGACCTCAACGATCACCCGATATCCCACCAGCCTCTTTCGCGATTCATAATCGCCAATCCGTCTGTACAAAAACCCCGTCCACTGTACATATTTGAGATACAATCTTCCGATACTCAATAGCTCAATCTTTGGCCGTCTCGTTCGTTGTTCGGACAAATACATGGACAGTGGCTGGCCACCATGTCTTCACCACCAACCTCACCACCTTCGTCCATACCAAGCCCCTCGCCCACAAACAACAGCTCGAGTAGCGGTCCAACAAGCTCGCCTTTACTTTTTTTCGTCGCTCTTGGGTTCGGTGTGGTTTTCACAAACTTATGGTATGTCACGGAGGCTTCCCAGCAAACCTTCGTGCTGTTCTCAGCCATGTTATTCATGCGTTAATTGGTTATGATTTAGGATCATTGTCGGTGTCAAATATTGCTTCCGTTACAACCAGCGTAATCGTGCTGCAAGAGCCGCTGGGGATGGAGAACCCATAGATATGACGGCCATGCCAAGGCCACATCGTCGGCGGAGAGAAAAGAAACTTATGTCTATGGACGAGGTTAACGAGCGATTCCCCCTCAAGAAATACAAGGCATGGAGATCAAGCCGAGAGCATGAAGGCCTACCTGCTGCTGGAGGCATTACTACCAATCCTAGTAGACCTGGAAGCTTGAAGGAAGGAGTCGTTGGACCGTCCGGTGACAATCGAAAATCTGAAGAAGTCGCTAGACCTGCCACCGCACTATCAGTCGCACGCGAAGATCATACCACTGCTTCTGCTGCTGATGCCACCCACCAGCTTGGAGTTACGGTTGAAGGTTCATCAGCTCGGGAATTAAACGACAAGGCCGTTGAGCTGGAGAAAGTCAAGACTGCTACTAGCACTATTGCAGACACATCTGAGGATGCTTCTGAAGCACATGATCACGATGCGGACGACTCTGATGACGACGATCCTATCCGCACTGCTACTGCTCCGGAGATGCTGGCTCAACCTGGCGATACCTGCGCGATTTGCTTGGATACACTCGAAGATGACGACGATGTGAGAGGACTAACATGCGGCCATGCGTTCCACGCTAGTTGCGTTGATCCATGGTTAACAGGTCGTCGTGCGTGCTGCCCGCTGTGCAAAGCTGACTATTACGTCCCGAAACCTCGGCCGGAAGGTGAAGGCCCTGATCCATCTAACACCAGCCGCCGCCCTGCGGGTATGAGTGGTCTAAGATTGCCAACATCACCCCCAGCAACTTGGGGGGCAGCCCGAGGCAATCCTTTCTCTCGGTCATCTCGCGGTGTCATCATCATCTCGAGTCAACGTTTCATCAGCCCTGATCAGCCATATGGTCTACAGAGCAGACTTAGCCGCCCCCCTCGTCGCGAGCCCACTGGAATTGATGATAATACTACTGTCAGACCTGCCGGACTTGGGCACAATCGAAGTTGGAGAAGTAGATTGCATGCAACTAGGACCGCAAATCGGCCTGCCATGCCATCTATATCCAACATATTCTCGAGAGGTCGCACCGACACAGCTACCGAAAATTCCTCCGCTCGTCCAGCCACACAACCCACTCCTGCTCAGCTCGAGGCTGGCGCGCGGTAGTGTGTCTACCACAATTTGGTCGCCCCAAAAAGGCGTTGTTAAAAGCGTTAGCGTTCTCCAAGCCTTTCTGGAATCTTCTTGGTTCTTTTTGACTATATCTCTTACTGTCACAACAGATCATCAGTGATTTTAGTCTATGCTGGACATCATTTTGAGTTGAATCATCTGCTCTCCTAGCGGTCACCACCAAATAACTTTGGTGGCCGCAATCACCTTGCCATGCCTCCCACGCAACCTCACGAAACATGTTTGCTCTCTTTTAGGACCCCTTGCGATTGCTTTGCTGCTTACTGTGTGTTGGTGCTGCTCAATTGGCGCTTCTCTTGGCGGTCACTCTCTAGCGTAAATCCTAGCGGATCTTTGGCATTGCTCGGGCCTCGGGTTGTATTTTCCCTGTGTTTACTGCGTTGCTGCGTTGTTGCGTTGCTTTTTGGAAGCATTACCACTTGGTATTGTGGTTGAGCGCCATATATCCTGTGGATCCTCGGCTCCGTATTTTAGCTACATCGATATCCGACATGGCTTTGGAATGGGCATCGAGGGGCTAATCTTGGGAAGAGCGGGCGGTTTAGGATGCTTACGCTCTTTCCTGTTGTATGTACCGAAGCGTACCATATACCGCCATTTGTTATTCTGTTCACCTCACTTCCCTCGTCCTGATCCAATGAAGTATGCAAGTTCCTGATGCGCTGTCATGTTGATCATAGGCTATGTCACTTACATTTATTTAGGTAATATGGAGAAATTCCCTGTTGAACCACCTCAACTCATCCCCACTACCCGATGAGACCTTCACTCAAATATATTATTCATCTACATGATTCATACATTCCAGATGCTCCGAGTCATTTATACATTGTTAAAAAGCAGGAGTGGCCTGGCTACCCTCTACCCCCAAATAATGAACATACATCCAATGGCCAGAGTATCAATGGTTTAACACCAGGTTTACAATAAAGCTTGATTTGTTTTTGGTCGACCATGTTACAAGCGCCAGAAATCTGCTCCCATTCGTATGATAACAATACTTTCACTGCAGATATCGCAAATTCCCCACTCGGGACTATAACTAGCTCTACGTGCGATGCATCTACTTTGCAGGACTTTGCCAGTAGATCTGCGGACCCTAATACAGTTGTAAGCTCTACACTTGCATCAAAGCAGAGAGCCTTGCGGGGAGCTTCGCGAGGAGCTTCGTAAGTGGCTTTGCGGACACGCTCTGCCCTCCCCCGTAAGGCCACCTATCCCCCAACTTTCGGCTTGTGTGCCGCCTTGAATATTATATCTTAGAGGCAGCTGTATGTGCTGGTCGACAAGACTAAGTATTAAGATCCCTTGCATCGTTTCTTACTCGATCGTGATACTGAAGGCAATGCAAGGCATTCCCTTGCTATATCAACCCATTATGTTCCGATCTAGACAATTGATTCAATATATATCCTGACACACAGAGTGCCCTCATACCCTCATAACTTCTCACGCCGCACCATTGGAAAGTATTTATTATTCAGTTCTTCATCTGTGCTTTCGTGAAGAGGGTTAGCTACACTAGTGGATCATATTGCACACAGATGGATATTGCAATCACTATAATTCAATTGCTAACTGTCTATGTAAAAAGAGTGAGGGCTAAAGGCAGTGCTTTTATCAGTATTTGGTATTGATTAGTGATATTAAATATTGAATATTGAACGTTCAATATCAATATCAATACGATATGTTTAGTACTGAAAGATATTAAATACTGAAATTGGTGAAAATAAGGTAACGTGTTTCACCACTCAATGGCCCACCCCAGTCACTGGCCCACCCCACCATTACCAAGACGCGCCTTTATACGATTATTCCACCACAATAAAATATATTTAATTTAAAATCTATCTAGGGACTTCTTTAGGTACTAGGGCATTAACGGATAGTATGGCCTTTTACCTCAGCGAGCTCAGACCAAGAAATCGATTGTGCGGATATAGGAATATCCGCACCGTCCGCTAAGCTGATTTAGGACGGCAATCGTTTTCGTGGTCTGAGAGACTTTAGCGAGATTTGTGGGAAAACCTAAACACGGTTTTATATGAGAAGACCTTATTAACTTTAACAAAATTAATCTACCCTCCCACAATACCTATCGACATAAAAATTATACCAAATTATAGAGAAAAGCCTACTCTATAAGTTATGAGATCTTTAGCTCCTTATACGCGCGCGACGTTAAGAGGAATTCGTTGTCGTAGAGGCCCCAATTCTACCTCTGCACCACCGAGCCGCTCAGTAAACACCAACGCTGAACGCTTACGCTCACGCCCACGCCGCCAGCCCTCTGCGTAGAGCTGTGGAGCTTTGCGAGAGCTCTGCGGAACGAAGCTTAGGGGGAGACCTGCACGGAGCTCTGCACGGAGCTCTACTAAAGCTCTGCAAAAGCTTTGCACGAAGCTCCGCTTGAAGCTCTGCTCGAAGCTCTGCTCGAAGCTCGAAGCTCTGCACGAAGCTCTGCATGGAACTCTACACGAAGCTCTACATTAAGTTCTGCACGAAGCTCTACTAAAGCTCTACTAAAGCTCTACACAAGGCTCTGCACGAAGCTCTGTAAAAGCTCTGCTCGAAGCTCTGCTCGAAGCCCTATATAGAGCTCTAAAGCTCTACTAACACGCAGCACTAATATACTAGGAAGGTTCTACAATTGCCCGTACGAACGCCCGTCTCTACAAACGTCTCTGCAATCGATCGCCCGTACGAACGTCTGCACGTCTGCACATCTACACGTCTGCGCGTCTGCACATCTACACGTCTGCGCGTCTGCACATTTACACGTCTGCACGCCTGCACGTGGCTCTGCATGAGGCTCTGCACGAAGCTCTGCACGAAGCTCTGCACGAAGCTCTGCATAAAGCTCTGCACAAAGCTCTACTAGGATCTGCACGAAGCTCTACTAAGGCTTTACACAAGGCTCTGCACGAGGCTCTGCCCAAAGCTTACCCCTAGTAGTCGTGGAGGCACTCCGGGCCAAGGGAGGATATTCCTAAGGAAGGACCCAACTATAGCACTTACTAGGTGTTGCAATAGCTTTAAGTAGTAGATATCTACATATCTATATAGTTTTATTAATATTAGCAGACTATTTAATAAGATATAATATGTGCTTAGGCTTTTAATAACGCGTTTTTTAACTTTAACGAAATTAATGTCAGGACTAAGTAATAGCCGTATTATAAAATTCATACCATTTAGAAGCCCTAAGTCTTAAAAATAATGTATAAACTTTTAGTAATAATAACGCGTTATAAATAAATGAATTAGATATCCGTAATCTCCGTTTTGCGGATTTTGCTTAGGATTTTAACAAATCTCGCCAAACCCTCTTAGACGTGATTTTGCAATTCGGAAGACGGCGTAGGTTATTCCGACGCTAGCTAAAAAATCACATCTAAGCTCGCTGAGGTAATATGGCCTTGTATATGACAGTTACTGCATATTAGTAATGCTCGTTGTTATACGTTAATAGCCTCATTCTAATTAGCCTCTTACTTCTTATTTTTAACCTTTTAAACTAAAAACTGGCCCCGCTAAGCCTGTAAAACGCCTCTATATACAATATACTTTTAATAGTATTATTGCTTTTATTTTCGGCGTTAATTTGCCGTATAAAGCTTTAATTTTTCCTTTATAAGTATAACAGCCAAATATATTACCGTCTAATATCCTTAATAAGTTAATTAACTACTTAACTAGTTAGGCTTTAGGACTAGTATTAAATAAAATCTCGTATAAGCTAAGCCTATTATATTAGCTAGGTTTAAATGTTATAGATACGTTAAGTATAATATTATAACTACTTAGGGAAGAGTTAGAAGAAGCTAGTTAGTTAATTTAGGCACGGTCTAGGATAGAGCCAATAGAGCTATGTAACGAGGAATGGTAATTAAGGTTATATAATATGCTATATATTAAACGAGAGGAACGGAAGGCACTTACGTACCTTATATATAAGACGTACATTATATATAAGAAGGATTTCATAGGAGTACGGTTATGTATTTAAGGACCCTTAGTTCCTACCTAGATAGTTCCTTCCTTATAGTGATTCTTAGAATATAATTAGAGTTAATCTATTAGGCAACCACTCTACCAGTTATTATTACATTATTGACTTCTATACTTATATTACCTATATACCTAGCCCAATAATAAGCCTATTATAGTTCCTGCTATAAGGTTCCGTTATATAATTACTACCTAGTTATGGTATTAAATATAGAAAGTTAAATAACATGCTACTAAAAGCAGCCACTATAATGCTATTAACGGCGGCAACTACTTCGAGATTAGGTAATGATACTAGTATAATAGATACTAACTTATAGCAACCTATAACGGTTAGACAACTATAAGAGATAGTTAACTAGCTAATAGAAAACAATGCGACGTTAGAAAATAGACTTAATGGGATAGAAGCAGCAAAGATTAAGCTACTATTAATTGAAAGGTATTTAGGAGAAAGGTTAAAGCTTAAAGGATTTCTTATATAAATACACTTTAAGGTATTATAAGAAGGGGTAAAGCTGCTAATATCTATGGATTAAGTAGCGTATACAGGACTATTCCTAATAGGAAAAGCACTTAAGTGGTTTAAACCTTACCTTATAGAAATATAGGTAAATAGAATAACGACCACTAACTAAAATATGCGATTTATGTTCTTAAGCTAGGAGGGGTTTACGGAATAACTTACGCAAATATTTAGAGACTTAGAGTTAGTAACTATAGCGGAAAGGAAACTCTAGAATATTATATAATAAACCTTAGCGATTAAATATATAACGCAGTTCTAGACATTAGCGACGTAAGTAGAGTAGAATAATAGGGCGCTTATAGCATAGTATAAATAGAGACTTAAGGCTAAAGTCTAGGACGTAATTATTCTAATAGAAGATGTGGATACCCTAAGGGAACTAATAGATTAAGTAATTAAGATTAATAACTGAATCTACTAAAGGGAATAGACTAAGAAGGGTTAGAATAGAGTTCTATAGTTGTATAAGGCGCAGAGTATATAACAACTAAAGCTAAGTTAGAAACTATAGTATGGCGCAGAGCTAATAGACCTAAGTAGTACTAAAGAAGCCTATAAAGGATAGAGTAAAAAACTATAGAAACCCAAAGGATAAGGATTAAGTAATTAAAGGTCTAAGGAGTAGAGGCTAAACTAAGGATCTTAGCAGTAGAAGACATTTAGGCGGACTCTATAATAAGAAAAATGGTTTAAAGAAGGAGCTTATATAAATTGTAGAAAATAGGGTTATTACGCTAGAGACTATAAAAGTGGTTAGAATTACTATGTAGTAAAGGGAATAAGATTAGTAGACAATATATATATATAGAGGGATAATAATATGCTACGAGGAACAAAAGAATATTTAATTAAAAGTTTTACGTTTTGTTATAATAACGCATACCAAATTTATAAGGACGCTAAATATAGCGTAAGCTATTAGCTATAGGAGCTATATTTAGCGGAATATAAAGGAACTAACGAACTAGTTTATAGATCGAATATTAAGGATAATAAGTTTAATATAGGCGAAATATTTTATAACGATAAGGTAATAAGAGCAGCTTATTAGGAGCATGTGGACCTCTAAGATATTATACTAAAGGCAGAGGATAATTCTACTATAGAATAGGGAATATTAGTAGGGATTAAGACCCTACTAGACATAATGTCTATTGCTTTATAAGACGCAAGAGAAGTAGGATAGTAAACTACTTCGGCACTTAATAAAGGTAAAAAGCTAAAGGCTTAAGATTCTTAAGATGAGATAAGAGATGACTAAGATTCTTAAGATAAGATAAGGTAAGCTTAAGGACCTATAATAGACGAAAACTAATAAAGCAGAGCAGTAGCTTAGTTTAAAGATATATAAATAAGCTTGGGACGAAGTTTCCCATAGGCATAAGATTCTTAAGATGAGATAAGTAAGATTTAAGACTCTTAAGATAAGATAAGAATACCTAAGCCTAGTTAGACTAAGGTAGGAGCTAAGCTTAAGCTAAAAGCAAGCTTAGGATTAAAGAATCTATAGGATTAAAAATCTGGAGTATAAATTAGGACACCTATAAATAAGAAGTAAGAGACTTTGCTATAGACCAGAAAATCTATAATTTAAATAGTAATTAGACTGGGAGATAGATATATAGACCCAGAAGACTTATTAGGGGAACGTAGTGTTCGGCCTAAAGATTAAAAAGTTGATACCAAAATTAAGAAGTAGGAAGACTTTAAGAATCTATTAGTAAGACGCAAACCAAAAAAAACTATAGAAGAATTTAGATAAAGAATTATTGTATAGTAAGAATAGAAACTAGATAAGAGATTTAGTATATTGGGTTGTATAAGGGACAGAGTACCTATACAAAGAATTACTAATAGGCTGAGAATAGGTATACTAAGAGCTAAGTGGCTTAACGAACTGGAAAATAAAGAGGATTTAGGGATTCTAACTAGGTTCGAGGAACGATATATAAAGGGCTATTATAACGCAGTAATAAGAAGATACTTCCTTATGGACGAGCTGTATATACTCTAGCAGCTATATTAAAAGTGGTATAGATAAAGGCATAATAATAAGTAGGAAGATTTTTATATATAGCTGGATGAAAAAGTTATCTAAGACCACCCGATTACGGAAAAGGCTATAAATTATATTAAAGGAGCCTTAATTATAACATTAAAGGATCTAAAGGAACGTTTAGAGGATTAGAGAAGTAAGGGACGTATCTTAATACCTGCGAATAAAGTTATAACGTTTAGATTAATACGGTAGAGGTTTAAACTTAAGGATAAAGACGAGCTAAGAGTTAACCTAAGATACTAAGTATATTACACGCTATTGTGGATTGTATATATAGATAATATATATAATATACACAGAGCGCCTAAGGAAAAGCACTATAAGTATCCTATAAGAATGTATTAGATAACGGAAGAATAAAAATATAGGAATATTAAGTATATATATAGCTGGCATCTAGTAGAAGTTTAGGAGTTAGGTAACTTAATACTTTAATTAAAAAGATTCCTTACAGAAGAATGCCTAAATAGATAATAGTGGTGGGAATGCCTAAAGAATATATATCTATAGTATATTAAAGATAAAAAGCAAACTAAGTATTGGCTAAAGGCGGACTAAGTATAAATAGGATTAAGTAGCTAATAGTTAGGAAAAGTAGAGGCCTATAGGACTAGAGGGAGCTAGTAGTAAAGCCTTAGACCTTTAAAGGAATTTAAGAATAACACCTAAATTTACGAGTTAAGTGGTAAGATTAATAGTTTAAGGTATTAATAGATAGTGGAGCAATAAGGAACTATATCTCGCTAATAGTAGTTAAAAGAATGGGATTACCTTATAGATAAAAGGAGGAACCTTACCTATTAGTAATAATTTTGGGAGATCTAATAACCTATAGAGGAGGGATTATTAACCTTAAAATAGGACCTATTTAGTTAACCATTAAAGGAAGACAAATTAAGATGTCTTTTAATATCCTACTATTAGGACAGGATAAGGTAGTACTAGGAATACCTTAGTTATAGGAATATAATTTAAGGATTAATTAAGTTACAGGTTAAGTTAATATTAGAGATATTTAATAACGCAGAATAAGATAATAAGCTAAGATGGTATAGTACTAAGTAGGAGCGACCTATAAAGAAATAGAAAAAGGGCGAAGCTATATACTAAAGAGATACTATAAGTATAGTAAGAAACTATAGTCACCGGAAAGAAAAAAGCTATTAAAATATACAGTATAGGACTATAAGATAGAATTAGAACTAGGAATAAGTCTAAGGTTTTTTCTAATCTATAAGCTTACTAAAGAAAAAGGTAGAGTA
>Ga0307515_10006341_pt1 | contig 23688 bp, 21 predicted proteins | sample 17_EM_MG_FD_194513 | JGI IMG/M metagenome (GOLD analysis project Ga0307515, IMG submission 194513) | Populus trichocarpa ectomycorrhiza microbial communities from riparian zone in the Pacific Northwest, United States - 17_EM | ecosystem: Host-associated > Plants > Roots > Unclassified | place... | reverse complement strand
GCCCGACGCGGCCAACTGGCTGATCATTTCGCCGAGCGATGCGTTCTTGCCGCCGACCGCCTCGACGTCGGTCATTCTCAGTTGTTCAAACGGGGCGACCAGGGCGGTCGCCAGGGGGTTGCTTGACATGGGAGAGCTCCAGGATGGTGAAAAATCGGGGCGCCCGAGCTCCGCTCCAGGGCGTGGACCACGCGCAGCCACCGCGCGCGCTCACGCGACCCGAGATCGGGGGCGGTGCAGCGCGGGGTGATATTCATCGGGCGTGGTCTGAAGATTGCGAGCGATTTTAGGGGCGAACTGCCTATGATCGCGATCAATCTCATTTGCTCGCATGCACCGTACCATCATGGCCAATCGAACCGTATTTTTTGTATCCGATGGCACCGGCATCACGGCCGAAACGTTTGGCAACTCGATCCTGTCGCAGTTCGCGATCAAGTCGCGCCACGTGCGGCGGCCGTTCATCGACACCGCCGACAAGGCGCACCAGGTGCTGCGCGAGATCAACCACACCGCCGAGACCGAGGGCCGCAAGCCCATCGTCTTCATCACGCTGGTGAACCCCGAGATCCTCGCGGTCGTCAAGGGCGACTGCAAAGGCCTGGTGCTGGACATGTTCAACACCTTCATCGAGCCGCTCGAGAACGAGCTGAGGATGACGTCGAATCACCGCGTCGGCCGCTTCCCGGATGTGTCCAAGAGCCAGGAGTACACCGACCGCATCGAGGCGATCAACTTCTCGCTCGCGCACGACGATGGCCAATCGGCAAAGAACCTCGCGAGCGCCGACGTGATCCTGGTCGGCGTGAGCCGCAGCGGCAAGACGCCGACCTCGCTGTACCTGGCGATGCAGCACGGCATCAAAGCCGCGAACTACCCGCTGATCCCGGAGGACTTCGACCGCGGCGCGATCCCCGCGTCGCTAGCGCCTTACAAGAACAAGTGCTTCGGCCTGACGATAGACGCCGAGCGGCTCAGCTCGATCCGCAACGAGCGCCGGCCCGGCAGCCGCTACGCATCGATCGCGAACTGCCGCCAGGAAGTGAAAGAGGCCGAGGCGATGATGCGGCGCGAGGGCATCGCGTGGCTGTCGTCGACGCACAAGTCGATCGAGGAAATCGCGACGACGATCCTGCGCGATTTGCGGCCTGACCGGCTGATGTACTAAGCGCGCTGGCGCGCTGACTCGTAGAGGCACACCGCGGCAGCGGCCGCGACATTCAACGATTCCTCGCCCCCTGGCTGCGGGATGCGCAGCGACTCGGCGCAGCGTTCCATCAGGGCCTGCGAGACGCCCTGCCCTTCGTGGCCCATCACCCACGCGCAGGGCCAGGGCAAGCGCGCTTCATGCAGCGCACGCGCCGCGTGCGAGCTGGTCGCGAGCAGCGGCAGCGTCAGCGACGCGAGCGCGTCGTCGGTCACCGCCTCGACCAGATGCAGACCGAAGTGCGCGCCCATGCCGGCGCGCAGTACCTTGGGCGACCACAGCGCCGCCGTGCCCTTGATCGCGATGATCTGCGTGAAGCCGAACGCAGCCGCGCTGCGCAGGATGTTGCCGACATTGCCCGCGTCCTGCAGCCGATCGAGCACGACGCTGGCGCGGTCAGTGACCAGCGTGCCTGCACCTGCCCACGGCACGACGAAGCACAGCGGCGCGGGCGACTCCAGCGTGCTCAGGCCCGCCATCAGCGCGTCCGGCACGATCGCGACCTCGGCGGCAGCGCTCGCCAGCTGCTGCAGCGCCGGCGCCTGCCACCCTGATTCGCTGATCACGGCCTGCGGCGCGGCGCCGCCCCGTTGGACGAAGGCCGAACACAGGTGCTCGCCTTCGATCCAGACCTCGCCCAGCTTACGGTATGCGGCCGGATCAGCGGCCAATTTTCGAAGACGCACCAGCAGCGCGTTGTCGCGCGAGGTGATCGCCTTGACGCTCATTTGTGCCCCTCGTCGAACGAGTACATTCGCCGATCCCCCGCGGGGATACGGGCCGGCTTGGGGCGGCCCGGCGCTCGGCCCGTCATAGCACCTCACGCACCGGCGCGAAACTGCGGCGGTGCTCAGGGCACGCACCGTGCGTACGCAGCGCCTCCAGGTGCATCGGCGTCGGGTAGCCCTTGTGACCGTCGAAGCCATATTGCGGATGCAGTTCATGCAGCTGCAGGCACAGCCGGTCGCGGTGCACCTTGGCCAGGATGGATGCAGCCGAGATCGACTTGACCTTGGCGTCGCCGCCGATGATCGCCTCGGCCGCGATCTTCAGCGTCGGGATTCGGTTGCCGTCGACCAGCACCTTGTTCGGCCGAAGCCGCAAGCCCTCGACGGCACGACGCATCGCCAGCATCGTCGCGTGCAGGATGTTCAGCGTGTCGATCTCTTCGACGCTGGCCTGCGCGATGCAGAAGCACAGCGCCTTGGCATGGATCTCGTCGAACAGCCGCTCTCGCGCGCGCGGCGTGAGCAGCTTCGAGTCGTTCAGGCCCTTGATCGGCTTGAGCTCGTCGAGGATCACCGCGGCCGCGACCACCGGGCCGGCGAGCGGCCCGCGCCCGGCTTCATCGACGCCAGCGATCAGGCCTGGCACGTCGAAGACCAGGCCGAGCTGCTCAGCCCGCAAGAATTTTCTCGATCGCATCGGTGGCCGCCTGAGCGGTGTTGCAACGCAGGCTGCTGTGCAGCGCGTCGAGACGCGCGTGCAATGCCTCGCAGCGCTGCGGATCGTCGAGCCACGCGAGCGCCGCGTGCGCGAGGCGCTCGGGCGTCGCGTCGCCCTGCAGCAGCTCGGGCACGGCGAAGTCGTTGAGCAGGATGTTCGGCAGGCCGACCCAGGGCTGGTACTTCATGCGCTTCATCATCTGCCAGTTCAGCGCGTGCATCACGTAGGCGATGACCATCGGGCGCTTGAAGAGCGCCGCCTCCAGCGTCGCGGTGCCGCTGGCGACCAGAGTCACGTCGCAGGCCGCGAGCGCCTCGTGCGAGCGGCCATCGATCACGTCGATGTTCAGGTTCGGCGCATGCTGCCGGCGCAGCGGCTCGACCGCGTGGCGCAGGCCCGGCACGACGGGCAGCACGAAGCGCAGCCCAGGGCGCTCCTGGCTCATCTTGACCGCAGCCAGCAGCAGGCGTGGCGCGATGTACTGCACCTCGGCGCGGCGGCTGCCGGGCAGGAGCGTGACGACCGTGTCCGCGTCGCCCAAGCCCAGGCTGGCGCGGGCCTGCGCGCGCGGCACCTGCATCGGGATCACATCGGCCAGCGGGTGCCCGACGTAGGCCGCGTTGATGCCCTGCTTCGCGTAGATCGCCGGCTCGAACGGGAAGATGCACAGCACCAGGTCGGTGGCGTTGCGGATCTTCTCGATCCGCTTGCCACGCCAAGCCCAGATCGACGGGCTGACGAAGTGGATGACCTTGATGCCTTGCGCCTTCAGCTTGGCCTCGAGGTCGAGGTTGAAGTCGGGCGCGTCGATGCCGACGAACACATCGGGCCTGTCCTTCAGCAACCGTTCGGTCAGCTGGCTGCGGATGCCCGAGATCTCGCGGTAGTGGCTCAGCACCTCGACATAGCCGCTCACCGAGAGCTTGTCATGCGGCCACCAGGTCTCGAAGCCCTGCGCCACCATGCGCGGGCCGCCGATGCCCGCGGCGTGCAGCTGCGGCCAGCGCGTCTTCAAGCCGCCGAGCAGCAGGCCGCCGAGCAGGTCGCCCGAAGCTTCGCCGGCCACCATCGCGAAGCGCGGGGCCAAGGAGGTCGTCGACGTCATGCTAGCGGGCGATGCCGCGCGTGGCGCTGGCGAGGAAGTCGCTCATCATCGCGACATCGGCCGCGGCCTCGGGCATCTCGGCAGCCAGCGCATCGATCGCCTGCCGGGCCTCATCGAAGGTCAAACCGTTGCGATAGAGCAGCCGGTGCATCTGTTTGACCGCGGCGAGACGCTCGGGCGAGAAGCCGCGCCGCTTCAGCCCGACGGTGTTCAGGCCGCGCACCGCGAGAGGGTTGCCGTCGACCATCATGTAGGGTGGTATATCTTGCGTCACTGCGCTCGAAAAACCGAGGAAAGCGTGTGCGCCGATCTTCACGAACTGATGCACGCCTGTCAGCCCGCCAATCGAGACCCAATCGCCGAGATGCACGTGACCGGCCAGCGTCGTGCTGTTGGCCAACGTGGTGTGGTTGCCGACATCGCAATCGTGGCCGATGTGCGAGTAGGCCATGATCCAGTTGTCGCTGCCGACCCGCGTAGTGCCCCCGGCCTGCGGCACGCCGATGTTGAACGTGCAGAACTCGCGGATCGTGTTGCGGTCGCCGATCACGAGCTCGGTGTCTTCGCCCGCATACTTTTTGTCCTGGGGCACGGCGCCGATCGAGTTGAACTGGAAGATGTGGTTGTAGCGGCCTATCGTCGTGCGGCCCTCGATCACGCAGTGCGGGCCGACCGTGGTGCCCGCGCCGATGCGCACCTGCGCACGCACGATGCTGTAGGCGCCGATGCTGACGCCGTCGTCCAGCTCGGCGCCGCTCTCGACGATGGCGGTGGGGTGAATGGTCGCCATGGATTGAAACGCGTCAGTCGACGCGACGCATCGTGCACATCAGGTCGGCCGACACGACGACCGTGTCGCCCACTGTGGCGTGCGCTGCGAATTTGACGATGCCGGCCTTGCTGCGCTCCAGCGTCGCGTGCATCACGAGCTGATCGCCGGGCTCGACCGGCTTCTTGAAGCGCGCGTTGTCGATGCCGACGAAGTAGAACACCGTGTTGTCGTCCGGCCGCACGTCGACATTGTCGAACGCCAGAATCGCCGAGGCCTGCGCGAGCGCCTCCAGCATCATCACGCCGGGCATCACCGGGCGGTTCGGGAAGTGGCCGGCAAAAAACGGCTCGTTCATCGTGACGTTCTTCAGCGCCTTGATGCGCTTGCCCTTCTCGAGCTCGAGCACCCGGTCGACCAGCAGGAACGGGTAACGGTGCGGCAGCCGCTTCAGGATTTCGTGGATGTCCATTGTCATTTTGTGTCCGTGGCGGTCTTGTTCGGCTGGGCTCGCTCGAGTGCTCTCAACCGGTCTCGCAATGCGTGCAGTTGCCGCAGCGTGGCCGCGTTTTTTTCCCAGCTCGCATTGTCGTCGATGGGAAAGATGCCGGTGTACACGCCCGGCTTGTGGATCGAGCGCATGACCATCGAACCGGCCGAGACATGCACGTGGTCACCGATCTCGAGGTGCCCGACGATCATGCCCGCGCCGCCGATCGTGCAGTGCTTGCCGATCACCGCGCTGCCCGCGACGCCAGCACACCCGGCGAGCGCCGAATGCTCGCCGATGCGCACGTTGTGGCCGATCTGGATCAGGTTGTCGAGCTTCACGCCGTTGCCGATCTCGGTGTCGCCGAGTGCGCCGCGGTCGATGCAGGTGTTCGCGCCGATCTCGACATCGTTGCCGATGCTGACGCCGCCGAGCTGCTCGATCTTTTCCCAGCGCCCTTCGGTGGGTGCGAAGCCGAAACCGTCGGCGCCGATCACCGCGCCACTGTGCACGATGCCGCGCGCGCCGATGCGGCAGCGTTCGCCGAGCGTCACGCGCGCGGCCAGGCGGGTATCCGCGCCGACGACTGCGGCCACGCCGATGAAGCAGTGCGCACCGACGACGGCGCGCTCGCCCACCTCGGCCTCGGCCTCGATCACGACGAAGGCCCCGATCGATGCCCCCGCACCGATGCGGGCCGACGGATCGACCACCGCCGTCGCATGCACGCCGGCCGCAGCCGCGCGCCGCGTACGTGCCGCCCACCACTGCGTGAGTCGGGCGTAGTACAGGTACGGGTCGGGGGTGACGATGGCCGCGCCGCGTTGAACAGCCGCATCGCGCAGCGCCGGGCCGACGATCACGCAGCCGGCGCTCGACGCTGCCAACAGCGGCCGCAGCCGCGGGTTCGAGAGGAAGGTGATCGTCGACCGCGTGGCGCCTTCGAGCGGGCCGATGCGATCGATGCGCGCCGCGGCGGCGGACGCGTCGCCTAGAAGCTCGCCGCCGAGTTGCGCGACGATGTCGCGCAGACCGACATCCGTGGCGGTGCCGACCACATCAGGTCACTTTACGCCCTGCGCGTTCAGCGCCTTGATCACCTTGTCGGTGATGTCGACACGTGCGCTGGCGAAGATCACCACGTCACCTTGCAGGATCAGGTCGAACTTTTCGCTGTCGTAGATCTGCTTGACGACCTTGTTCGCGCGCTCGACGACCGACGCGAGTTCTTCGTTCTTGCGCTGGTTCAGGTCTTCCTGGAACTCGCGGCGCTTGCGCTGCAGTTCGCGGTCCTGATCGACGAGGTCGCGCTGGCGACGCGTGCGTTCGGCTTCGGGGAGCGTCGGCGCATCTTTGTCGAGCTTGTCGGCGGCGGCCTTGAGCTTGGCGGCGGCGTCTTCGCCTTCTTTCTGGCGCTTGGAGAATTCGGCTTCGAGGCGCGTCTGCGCGGCCTTGGCCGGCGTCGCTTCGCGCAGCACGCGATCGCTGTTGACGAAGCCGATCTTCAGTTCCTGGGCTTGCACGCCGACGACGGCCACGAACAGCAGCGCTGAACTCGCCAGCTTGCGCGCAGTGGCTTTGAAAATGGTGCTATTCATTAGAACGCGGTCCCGATCTGGAATTGAAGTCGCTGAATTCTATCTGTTGGCTTCTTGCGGATCGGCGTGCCGTAGCTGAGCTTGAGCGGGCCGACCGGCGATACCCAGGTCAGGCCCAGACCGGCCGATGCCCGCATGTCGTTGAGGTTCAACGAGTCCGCCTCGCCCCAGACGTTGCCGGCGTCCACATAAGTGAACCAGCGCAGGGTGCGGTCGTTGCCGGTGCCCGGCACGGGCAGGTAGAGCTCGCCGTTGAGGTTGATCTTGCGGTTGCCGCCGATGTAGGCGCCGGTCACGTCGACCGGGCCGAGCGAGTTCTGGTCGAAGCCGCGCACGCTGCCCAGACCACCACCGTAAAAATTCTTGAAGATCGGGTACGGGTGGCCGCCCAGCCCCTTGCCCCAGGAGACGTCGGCATTGAAGCCGAGGGTGAAGCGCTTGGTCAACGCCAGGTACTGCTGGAACTTACCGTTGGCGCGCAGGTACGTGGCGTCGCCGCCGACACCCCAGTCGAAGTTCAGGCTGGTCAGGCGGCCCATCGTGGGCACCAGCGAGCTGTCGCGGCTGTCGCGCGACCAGCCGATCGTGAGCGGAACCGACGTGCTCGTGTTGCCGAACTCGGTCACGTAGTTGCGGTAGTTCAGCGGCAGGTTGGTGCCGGTGATGTCGGTGCGCTCGATGCCGATGCCGAAGAACACCGTGTCGTATTCGCTGAACGGCACGCCGAAGCGAATCGACGCGCCCGGCGTGGTCAGTTTGTACTCTTCACCCTGGCTGTTCAGCGGCCGCTGGGTGCGATAGAACACATCGAGGTAGCGCGAGATCCCGTCGACGGTGAAGTACGGGTCGATCGTGCTGAGCACCAGCGCACGGCTGTACTTGCTGGTGTTGAGCTCCAGGCCGAGGTAGTTGCCCGAGCCGAACACGTTCTCCTGCTTGATCGAGCCCGACAGCGAAAGCTTGTCGGCCGACGAGAAGCCGGCGCCGATCTGCAGGTTGCCGGTGGCCTTTTCCTTGATCGTGATCGTCAGGTCGACCTGGTCGGCCGTGCCCGGCACTTCGCTGGTGTCGACGTTGACTTCGCTGAAGAAGCCCAGCCGGTCGACGCGGTCGCGCGAGAGCTTGATCTTGCGGCCGTCGTACCAGCTCGACTCGAACTGGCGGAACTCGCGCCGCACGACCTCGTCGCGCGTCTTGGTGTTGCCGGCGACGTTGATGCGACGGATGTAGACGCGCCGCGACGGCTCGGCCGTGATCGTGAGCGACACGGTGGCGTTGGCGCGGTCGATGTCGGGGCGCGCCTCGACCTTGGCGAACGCGTAGCCGAAGGTGCCGAAGCGATCGGTGATCGCGCGTGTCGTCTGCGTCACCGACTCGGCCTGGTAGGGCTGGCCGGGTTTGATCACGACGAGGGTTTTGAAGTCCTCGTCCTTGCCGAGGTAGTCGCCCTCGAGCTTCACGCCGGTCACGGTGTAGGGCTGGCCCTCTTTGACGTTGATCGTGACGGTGATGTCCTGCTTGTCGGGCGAGATCGCAACCTGCGTGGACTCGACCGCGAACTCGAGGTAGCCGCGGTTCAGGTAGTAGGCGCGCAGCGTCTCGAGATCGGCGTCGAGCTTGGCACGCGAGTAGCGGTCGGCCTTGGTGTAGAAGTTGAGCCAGCCGCCATCGTTCAGATCGAACAAGCCCTTCAGCGTGCTCTCGGAGAACGCCTTGTTGCCATTGATGCGGATCTCACTGATCTTCGCCGCCGACCCTTCGGTGATCGTGAAGCTCAGGTTGACGCGGTTGCGCTCTTGCGGCGTCACGGTGGTCACGACCTCGGCGCCGTACAGGCTGCGCGTCAGGTACTGGCGCTTGAGCTCCTGCTCGGCACGATCGGCCAGCGCCTTGTCGAAGGGCTGGCCATCGCTGATGCCGAAGTCCTTCAGCGACTTGGTGAGCTGGTCCTTGTCGAATTCTTTCAGGCCGACGAAGTCGATGTTGGCGATGACGGGGCGCTCTTCGACGATCACGATGACGACGCCGTTGTCGATGTCGATGCGCACGTCTTTGTAAAGACCGGTCGCGAACAGCGCACGCAGCGCGGCCGCGCCCTTCTCGTCGCTGTAGGTGTCGCCGATGCGGAACGGCAATGATGCGAACACGGTGCCGGCATCGCTGCGCTGCAGGCCCTCGACGCGGATGTCCTTCAGCACAAAGGGTTCGACGGCAGACGCCGAGCCGGTGTGGAGGGCGGCAGCGAGCGCGACGCAGGCGAGCGGGAAACGGGGAAGGGTCGAGCGGGAGGAGGATCGCATGCGGTCGGTCATTGCAGGCCCAGGAGGCGGGCCACATCGTTGTAGAGAGCCAGAGACATCATCATGAGCATGATGGCCACTCCGCCCCGTTGCAGCCTCTCGAGCCACAACTCGGACACCGGCCGCCCCGTCACACCCTCGAAAAGATAATACATCAGGTGTCCACCATCGAGGACCGGCAGCGGCAGCAGGTTGAGCACGCCCAGACCGATGCTCACCACGGCGAGGATGCCGAGGTAATACGTCAGGCCGAGCCGCATCGACTGACCCGCGACATCGGCGATCGTCAGCGGCCCGCTCAGGTTCTTCAGCGAGGCCTGACCGATCACCATCTTGCCCAGCATCTTCAGCGTCAGCATCGACATCTGCCAGGTCTGCACAGCCGCTTGCGACAAGCCTTCGATGGCGCCGTAGCGCACGTTGACCATCGCGAACGGCTGGCCCGGAAACACGCCGATGCGGCCGATCTGCTGCTCGCCTTCTTTCACGACCGCTGGCGTGACCGCGAGATCCATCGTCTGCCCGGCGCGCTCGATACGCCACTGCATCGTATGCGCGCGGCCGTCGCGGCCGCTCGCCCGGATCAGGTCGCGCACCATCGCGCCGTCGGCCACGTCGGTGCCATCGATGCGCAGCACGCGGTCACCCGCATGCAGGCCGGCCTGCGCGCCCGGGCTGCCCACCTTGACGTCGCCCAGCACCGGCTCGCTGAATGGGTTACCCAGCCCGATGCGCTGCATCGTCTTCGCATCGAACTCGCTGCTGCCCAGCGTGTCGAGCTCGAGCACGACGCTGCGTTGCGCATGGCCGTCGCGGTCCGTCACCATCAGGTGCAGCGGTTCGCCCCGCACGACGGCCTGGGTCAGATCCCAGCGCAGGTCGGTCATCGAGCGCAGCTCGTGCCAGTCGTTGCCGTCGGTCGACGCTTCGCGTGCCCAGTCGCCGGCGCGCAGGCCCGCGCGCTCGGCCAGGCTGGCCGCGGCCGGCGGGCCCATCAAGGCCTTCGGCTCGTCGATGCCGATCCAGTGCGCGACCGCGTACAGCAGCACGGCCAGCAGCAGGTTCGCGACCGGCCCGGCCGCAACGATCGCGGCGCGCTGCCACAGCGGCTTGCGATTGAAGCTGCGGCTCAGTTCGTCGCTCGCCACCGGCGCCTCGCGCTCGTCGAGCATCTTGACGTAACCGCCGAGCGGCAGCGCGCACAACACGAACTCTGTGCTCTCGGGCGTGGCCTGGCGCCGCCACAGCACGCGCCCGAAGCCGACCGAGAAACGCAGCACCTTCACGCCGCAGGCGATCGCGACACGGTAGTGGCCGTATTCGTGGATCGTGATCAACACGCCCAGCGTGAGGAGGAAGGCCAGAGCGTCGATGATCATGCGGTGAGCCCCTTGACGAACTGAACCGCCTGCCGGCGGGCACGCTGATCGAGCTCGAGCAGTGCGTCCAGTGATTCGGTGGCGCCCGCCTCGGGGATCAGGGCGGCGATGGTGTGCGCGTTGACACTGTGAATCTGGTCGAAGCGAATGGTTCCGGCCAGGAACGCCGCCACCGCTTCCTCGTTCGCTGCATTCAGCACCGTGGTGCTGCCCTCGGGCGCACGCAAGGCCTCCCAGGCAAGCGCCAGGCCGGGGTAGCGTGCGTGGTCCGGCGGCTCGAACGTAAGGCCGCCGAGCGTGCCGAAGTCGAGCTGGCTCGCGCCCGATTCGATGCGCTCGGGGAACGACAGCCCGAACGCGATCGGCACGCGCATGTCCGGCGTGCCGAGCTGCGCGAGCACCGAGTTGTCGCGGCACACGACCATCGAGTGCACGATCTGCTGCGGGTGGATGAGCACCTTGATCTGCTCGGGCGCCAGGTCGAACAGCCAGCGCGCCTCGATGACCTCGAGCGCCTTGTTCATCATCGTCGCCGAGTCGACCGAGATCTTGCGGCCCATTGCAAAATTTGGATGGGCACAGGCCTCATCGGGCGTGACGGCCGCGAGCGTGGCCGGGTCGCGGCGCCGGAACGGGCCGCCCGACGAGGTCAGCAGGATGTGGTCGATGCGCTGCGGCCAGGCCGCGCGGTTCTCGGGCAGGCACTGGAAGATCGCCGAATGCTCGCTGTCGATCGGCAGCAGCGTGGCCCCGCCGGCGTGCACCGCGTCCATGAAGAGCTTGCCGCCGACGACCAGCGCTTCTTTGTTGGCGAGCAGCAGGTTCTTGCCGGCGCGCGCGGCGGCCAGGCACGGCGCGAGGCCGGCAGCGCCGACGATCGCGGCCATCACCGCATCGACGTCGGGGTGTGCGGCGAGCTCGCACAAGGCCTGCGCGCCGCTGAGCACCTCGGTGCGCACTCCCAGCTCGATCAGGCGCTTGCGCAGCGCGTTGGCTTGCGCGGCCTCGGGCAGCACCGCATAGCGCGGCCGCCACTGAACGCACTGCGCGAACAGCTCGTCGACGCGGCTGTGCGCGGTGAGTGCGAAGACCTCGAAGCGCCCCGGGTGCCGCGCGATCACATCGAGCGTGCTGGTGCCGATCGAGCCGGTGGCGCCGAGGATGCAAACGCGTTGAAGGGCGCTCATGTCAGTCAAACCGTGATCAAGGCCATCGCGATCGGGAACGCCGGCAGCAGCGCATCGACACGGTCGAGCACGCCGCCGTGGCCGGGCAACAGGCCGCTGCTGTCCTTCGCACCAGCGGCGCGCTTGACCAGCGATTCGAACAAGTCGCCGACGACGCTCATCGCGACGAGGAACACCACGATGCCGACCAGCCCAAGCACATCGAAACGGCGATACAGCCGCGTGTAAAGACTGAGCGAATCCATGTTGAACGCAGCGTCGAGCCCGAGCCAGAAGGCTGCCAGCACCAGCGCGCCCAGCATGCCGCTCCACACGCCTTCCCAGCTCTTGCCAGGGCTGATACCGGGCGCGAGCTTGCGCCGGCCAAACGCCTTGCCGCCGAAGTAGGCCGCGATGTCGGCGGCCCACACGAGACAGAACACCGAGAGAATGAAGTTGACGCCGATGGTCTTGGCCGAGGCCAGCGCCAGCCATGCGGTGAACAGCAACAGCACGCCGAGCACATAGCGCGCGATCACCGGCACGCCAGGCCACGCCTGCGGACCGCCGCGCAGCACGAAGGCGCCGCCGAGCACCCACACGCCGAAGGCGATCCACCACGCGAGGCGCGGCGGCGCTTCGCCCCAGCCAGCCCACAATGCCGCGGCGCACGCGAGCGCCACGGTCGCGCCGACGAGCAGCGACGCGCCGCCGGCACCGTTGAGCCGGCCCCATTCCCAGCCGGCCGCGGCGATCATCAGCAGCGACAGCACGGCGAACGGCCAGGCGATCGGTGCGAACAAGGCCGGCAGCAGGAACGCGATCAATACGAGCGCGGTGATGACGCGCTGTTTCAGCATAGTCAGGCCTCCCGCCGGGCCGCCCCAAGGAGGGCCTGCGCCCCCTCGGGGGGCAGTGAACGGAGTGAGCTTGGGGGCCCCATCTAGGCCCGCGCGGTTTGCGCGCTCTCCACGGCGCCGAAACGCCGGTCGCGCCGCGCGTATTCGGCCAGCGCCGCATCGAGTTCGGCATCGCCGAACTCGGGCCACAGGCAGTCGCTGAACACGAGTTCGGAGTACGCCGCCTGCCAGAGCAGGAAGTTGCTGATGCGTACCTCGCCGCCGGTGCGAATGAACAGATCGGGATCGGGCGCGTGGCTCAACGCCATGTACTGGTTCAGGCGCGCCTCGTCGAGCTCGGCGGCAGGAATGCCATCGCCGATCGCCTGGCGGCAGGCCTGCACGATGTCCCAGCGGCCGCCGTAGTTGAACGCCACCGACAGCGTGATGCGCGTGTTGTGCGCGGTGCTCGACTCGGCCTGCTCCCAGGCCTGGCGCAGCTTGTCCGAGACCTGGCTGCGATCGCCGATGATGCGGATGCGCACACCCTTGTCGGCCAACTTGCCGAGGTACTTGGCCACTGCCACCAGCACCAGGCCCATCAGGCCCGAGACTTCTTCGGTCGGCCGCTTCCAGTTCTCGGACGAGAACGCGAACACGGTCAGGTACTCGACGCCGCGGTCTGCGCAGCTGAGCACGGTGCGCACCAGCGCATCGACCCCGGCCTTGTGGCCGAAGAAGCGCGGCATGAAGCGCTTTTTGGCCCAGCGGCCATTGCCGTCCATCACGATGGCGACATGACGAGGAACCGTCATGTCAGACGGCCATGATCTCGGCTTCTTTGCCGCTGGTGAGCCGATCGATCTCGGCGATGTAGCGGTCGGTGAGCTTTTGCAGCTCGTCGAGCGAACGGCGCTCTTCGTCCTCGGAGATTTCCTTGTCCTTGAGCAGGCGCTTGGCGTGCTCGTTGGCATCGCGGCGCAGGTTGCGCACCGCGATCTTCGCGTCTTCGCCTTCGTTGCGAACGACCTTGGTCAACTCGCGGCGGCGCTCTTCGGTCAGCGCCGGCATCGGCACGCGCAGCAGGTCGCCCTGGGCGGCCGGGTTCAGGCCGAGGTCGGACTCGCGAATCGCCTTTTCGATCTTCGCGCCCATGTTCTTTTCCCAGGGCTGCACGCTGATCGTGCGGGCGTCCAGCAGGCTCACGTTCGCGACCTGGCTGATCGGCACCATCGAGCCGTAGTAGTCGACCTGCACCTGGTCGAGGATGCCCGGGTGGGCGCGACCGGTGCGGATCTTGTGCAGCTCATTCTTGAACGATTCGATGGTGCGACCCATCTTGGTTTCAGCGGTACTCTTGATGTCGGCAATGCTCATGTCAACCTCACCCTTCAACGAATTCAGACGTGTACCAGCGTGCCTTCGTCTTCACCCTGGACAACGCGCTTCAGCGCACCCGGCTTGAAGATGCTGAACACGCGGATCGGCAGCTTCTGGTCGCGGCACAGTGCGAACGCAGTCGCGTCGAGCACCTGCAGATTCTTCGTGATGGCTTCATCGAACGAGATCTGCGAGTAACGCGTCGCGCTCGGGTCCTTCTTGGGGTCGGCGGTGTAGACGCCGTCGACCTTGGTCGCCTTCAGCACGATCTGCGCGCCGATCTCGGCGCCGCGCAGCGCAGCGGCGGTGTCGGTGGTGAAGAACGGGTTGCCGGTGCCGGCGGCGAAGATCACGACCTTGCCTTCTTCGAGGTACTGCAAGGCCTTGGGACGCACATACGGCTCGACGACTTGCTCGATGCCGATGGCCGACATCACGCGCGCCGTCATGCCCTCTTGCCGCATCGTGTCGGCCAGCGCGAGCGCGTTCATCACGGTCGCGAGCATGCCCATGTAGTCGGCGGTCGCGCGGTCCATGCCAACCGCACCGCCGGCCACGCCGCGGAAGATGTTGCCGCCGCCGATCACCACCGCCACCTCGCAGCCGAGCTGGGTCACTTCCTGCACCTCTCTCACCATGCGCACGATGGTCGCGCGGTTGATGCCGTAGGCGTCGTCGCCCATCAAGGCCTCGCCGGAAAGTTTCAGCAGGATGCGCTTGTAGGCGGGCATGGGTCGGACTCCAGGTTCGGTGCGTGGGGGCGCTTGTGGCGCGCGGGAGAGTCTAAATCGGAACCCGCGGAGTCCTGCGGATTCCGAGGTCTTCTCGTCCGGCTTAATCCTTCTTTGCAGCAGCAGCGACCTGCGCCGCCACTTCGGCCGCGAAGTCGTCGACCTTCTTCTCGATGCCCTCGCCGACCACGTACAAGGTGAAGCCCTTGATCTTGGTGGCGCGCTCCTTGAGCATTTGCTCGACGGTCTGCTTGTCGTTCTTCACGAAGGCCTGGTTGAACAGGCTCACTTCCTTCAGGAACTTCGCGACCGAGCCTTCGATGCGCTTGGTAACGATCTCGGGCGACTGCGGCGTCTTGCCTTCGGCCTTGGCCTTCTCGGCGTCTTCGGCGGCCTTTTGCGTGGCGACCGAACGCTCGGTCTCGATCAGTTTCGCGGGCACGTCGCTGGACTGCAGCGCGACCGGCTTCATCGCCGCCACGTGCATCGCCACGTCCTTCGCGGCGACTTCGTCGCCTTCGAAGTCGACCATCACGCCGATGCGCGTCCCGTGCAGGTAGCTCGCGAGCGTGGCGCCTTCGTAGCGCTTGAAACGGCGGATCGACATGTTCTCGCCGATCGTGCCGATCAGGCCCTTGCGCACGTCCTCGAGCGTCGGGCCGTAGCCGTCTTGCGTGTAGGGCAGCGCCGCCAACTCGGCCACATCGGCCGGGTTCTTCTCGGCAACCAGGCGGGCGCAGGCATTGGCCATCGCCAGGAACATGTCGTTCTTCGACGTGAAGTCGGTTTCGCAGTTCACCTCGACCAGCGCGCCGGCGCCACCGACCACGGCCGCGACGATCACGCCTTCAGCGGTGATGCGCGACGCGGCCTTGCCGGCCTTGCTGCCGAGCTTGACGCGCAGCAGCTCTTCGGCGCGCTCCATGTTGCCCTCGGCTTCGGTCAGCGCCTTCTTGCATTCCATCATCGGCGCGTCGGTCTTGGCGCGCAGTTCGCCCACCATGCTTGCAGTGATTGCAGCCATCTTGGAAATCTCCGTTGGTTGAAAAAAAGGGGCCGTGAAGCCCCTTTTTGTTTGCCCGCTGCCTGACTGGTTCGACGACCGCGGTCAGGCCGGGCGAAGCGGTCAGGCGGATTCGTTGACTTCGACGAACTCGTCACCTTCGGCGGCGGCAGCTTGCACCACGTCATTGGTGGCGTTGGCCTTGCCTTCGAGCACCGCGTCGGCCACGGCCTTCGCGTACAGCGCGACTGCCTTGGACGAGTCGTCGTTGCCCGGGATCACGTAGTCGATGCCTTCGGGCGAGTGGTTCGAGTCGACCACGCCGATGATCGGAATGCCCAGCTTCTTGGCTTCGAGGATCGCGATCTTGTGGTAGCCGACATCGATCACGAACATCGCATCCGGCAGCGCGTTCATGTCCTGGATGCCGCCGATGTCCTTCTCGAGCTTGGTGATGTCGCGCTGGAACATCAGCGCTTCCTTCTTGATGCGAATCTCGGTGCCGGCCTCGACCTGCGCCTTCATGTCTTTCAGCTTCTTCAGCGAACCCTTGACGGTCTTGAAGTTGGTCATCATGCCGCCGAGCCAGCGCTGATCGACATACGGCATGCCGGCGCGCTTGGCTTCGAGCGCGATCACTTCGCGGGCCTGGCGCTTGGTGCCGATCATCAGAACCGTACCGCGCTTGGCGGCGATCTGACGAATGAACTTCATCGCGTCGTTGAAGAGCGGCTGCGTCTTCTCGAGGTTGATGATGTGGATCTTGTTGCGATGGCCGTAGATATACGGGGCCATCTTGGGGTTCCAGAAGCGGGTCTGGTGGCCGAAGTGGACACCGGCTTCCAGCATTTCACGCATGGTGACAGTCATGAGGACTCCAAAGGTTGGTTCTAGAATCCGGCTCGAATCGCGACACACTTTTCATTTCGGTTTTTGTTCCCGAAACAGTCTGTCGCAACACCTTTCAACAGCCGGTTCGCGATTTGCTTGGGCCCCCGTGCAACCCTGTGAGACACAGCGCTGCATTGAGCCAAGCCGCTCGATTATAGCATTGCCATGATCCCTGACCTGACCGGCCTGACCAGACGCTCCTCTGCCAGCGCCCTGCTCGATGCCTGCATCGCTGCGGCGCGTTCCCCCGCGAACCAGCACACCTTCATCCGCACCAACTTCGATACCGCCACCGCGACGGCACGCGCCGTCGATTCGCAGCGCGCCGCCGGCGCCGTCGTGCCGCGGCTCGCCGGCCTCGCGGTGAGCGTGAAGGACTTGTTCGACATCGAGGGCGAGGTCACAGCCGCCGGCTCGACGCTGCTCGCGAACAACCCGCCCGCCGTCGCCGACTGCCCAGCCGTGGCGCGCCTGCGCCGCGCCGGCGCCGCCTTCATAGCCCGCACCAACATGTCGGAGTTCGCGTTCTCCGGCGTCGGCATCAACCCGCACTTCGGCACGCCGCTCAACCCGGCCACCGCCGCGCTCGATGCGCAGGCGCGCATCCCCGGCGGGTCGACCTCGGGCGGCGCGGTCTCGGTCGCGACCGGCGCGGCATGGGCCGCCCTCGGCTCGGACACCGGCGGCTCGATCCGCATCCCCGCGGCGCTGCAAGGGCTCGTCGGCTTCAAGAACACCGCGCGGCTGACGCCGACCGAAGGCGCGATCCCGCTGTCGACCACGCTGGACACGGCCTGCGCGATCACGCGCTCGGTGCGCGACGCGGTGCTGCTGCACGAGGTGCTGGCGGATCGCCGCGTGCCGCAGAGCGAGCAGCCGCGGCCGCTCGCGAGCCTGCGCCTCGCGGTGCCGGCGCGCTCGATGCTCGACAGCCTCGACACCACCGTCGGCATCGCCTTCGAACGCAGCCTGGCCACGCTGCGCGCGGCCGGGGCGCGCATCGAAGAGATCGCCCTCGCGCCGCTGACCGACATCGCGCAGATCAACGCCACCGGCGGCTTTGCGCCCGCCGAAGCCTGGGCCTGGCACCGTGCGCTGCTCGCCGAACACGAGGCCGAGTACGACCCGCGCGTCGCCCAGCGCATCCGCCGTGGCGCCGCGATGAGCGCGGCCGACTACATCGACCTGCTGCACGCCCGCACCCGATGGATCGCCGACATGGCGAGTGCCATGCAGGGCTTCGACGCGATGCTCAGCCCGACCGTGCCCTGCGTTGCCCCGCCGCTGGCGCCGCTGCTGACCGACGACGCCGCGTTCTTCGCGACCAACGCACTGCTGCTGCGCAACCCGTCCGTCGTGAACCTGCTCGACGGCTGCGCACTCTCGCTGCCCTGCCAGGCGCCGGACGAGATGCCGGTCGGGCTGATGGTCTGGAGCGGCGCGTTGCAAGACGACGCCGTGCTCGCCGTCTCGCTGGCCATCGAAGCGGCGCTCGGCTCATGAAGGTCGCCGTCATCGGCGCCGGCATCATTGGCGTGACCACGGCCTACGAGCTCAGCGTCGACGGTCACCAGGTCACGGTGTTCGAACGCCGCGGCAGCGTCGCGGCCGAGACCAGCTTCGCCAATGCCGGCGTCGTCGCGCCGGGCTATGTCACGCCGTGGGCCGCGCCGGGCATGCCGGCCAAGGTGCTGGGCCAGATGCTGCGTCAGCATGCGCCGGTGCGCGTTCGAGGCCTGCCGCTGGGCGCCGTGCCGTGGATCTGGCGCTGGTGGCGGGCCTGTCGTCTGCGCACCTACCAGGCGAACCGTCTGCGCATGCAGCGGCTCGCGCACTTCAGCCGCGATCGGCTGCACGTGCTCACCCGCGAACTCAAGCTCGACTACGAGCGCAGCGACGGCTACCTTGTGCTGCTGCGCACACCCAAGGAGCTGGCGCTGGTGCAACCCGGGCTGGCGTCGCTGACCGAGCTCAAGACGCGCTTCGAGATGCTCGACGCGACGCAGTGCCGTGTCGTCGAGCCCGGCCTGAACCTCGAGACCGAACTGCACGCCGGCGTCTACCTGCCCGACGACGAGGTCGGCAACTGCCGGCAGTTCAGCCACCTGCTGCGCGGCGAGGCGCAGAGCCTGGGGGCGCGCTTCCGGTTCCACACGACGGTGCAGAAGATCATCGGCGGGCCGTCGCCGCAGCTCGTGCACCTGCACGCGCCGCCGCACGAGCACAGCATGCTGGTCGGCAGCGCCGAGAGCACGAGCGCACCGAACGATGCGCAGGACACGCAGCCGATGACGATGCAGCCGATCACCGAGGGCTTCGACGCGGTCGTCGTGTGCGCCGCCGTCGGCTCCGCTGCGCTGCTGCGGCCGCTCGGCCTGAAGCTGCCGCTGCAGCCCGTGCACGGCTATTCGATCACCGCGCCGCTGCGCCGCCATGAAGGCCGCGCCGACCACGGCCCGCATTCGGCGCTGATGGACGAGCGCTACAAGGTCGCAATCAGCCGCCTCGGCATGCGCGTGCGCGTCGCCGGCAGCGCCGAGATCGGTGGCTCGGACACCACGCACCACCAAGGCTCACTGGACACGCTCTACAAGGTCCTGCACGACTGGTTCCCCGGCAGCGCCCACTTGAGCCAGGCGCAACGCTGGAAAGGCGCACGCCCGATGCTGCCCGACGGCCCGCCGGTGCTCGGCCGCAGCGGCATCAACGGCGTCTGGCTCAACCTCGGCCACGGCTCGAGCGGCTGGGCCTTGTCCTGCGGCTCGGCCCGCCTGCTGGCCGATGCGCTCGCCGGCCGACCGGCCGCGATCGACACCGAGGGCCTGGGCGTGGAGCGCCTGAGCGCCTGATCACGATGCAGCGCGTCCTGCCGCTCACTCAGGAGCTCGCGCTGTTCGACATCGCGCACACGCGCGCGCTCGAGCAGCGCGCGGCCGCGGCACTGCCGCCCTACACGCTGATGGCGCGCGCTGGCGAGGCAGTGGCACGGCTCGCGCTGGCGCTGGCGCCGCATGCACAACGCATCTGGATTGCCGCGGGCCCGGGCAACAACGGCGGCGACGGGCTCGAGGCCGCGTGCCATCTGCAACGCTGGGGCAAGGAGGTCGCCGTTTCGCTCGTCGGCGATGCCGCTGCGCTGCCCAGCGATGCGCAAACAGCGCTGGCCCGCGCACAGGCGGCCGGCGCGCGCATCGGCGGCGAGACGATGGACGCACCCGGGCTCGCGATCGACGCGCTGCTCGGCATCGGCGCGAGCCGCGCGCCACAGGGCGCGATCGAGGCGGCGATACGCGAGTTGAACGCGCTGCCCTGCCCCGTGCTCGCGATCGATCTGCCGTCGGGGCTGCACGCCGACACCGGCCGGCCACTCGGCGACGCGTGCGTCGTCGCCGCGCACACGCTGACGATGTTGACGCTGAAGCCCGGCTTGTTCACGGCCGCGGGGCGCGACCATGCGGGCGCGGTCTGGTGGGAACCCTTGGGCATCGACGCATCGGCGGACGCACCGCAGGCCTGGTTGTCGGGTACACGCACCACGCCCGCGCGCCGTCACGCGCAACACAAGGGCAGCTTCGGCGACGTCGCGGTCGTTGGCGGCGGCCCCGGCATGAGCGGTGCGGCGCTGCTCGCCGCGCGCGCGGCGCACGCTGCAGGGGCTGGCCGCGTCTTCGTCGAGCTGCTGGCCGATGACATCGCGGCGCTGGACCTGCTGCGCCCGGAGCTGATGTTTCGCCACAACTGGAGCAGCAGCATGCCCGCCGTGCTCGGCGCCAGCACCGTCGTCTGTGGCTGCGGCGGAGGCGACGCAGTGCGTGCCCCGCTGCCGCGCCTGCTGAGCCTAGCGAAGCGGCTCGTGCTCGACGCCGATGCGCTGAACGCGCTGGCGGGCGACCCGTCACTCGAAGCGCTGCTGCACGCCCGCGCGGGCCGCGGTCTCGCGACGGTGCTGACGCCGCATCCGCTCGAAGCTGCGCGCCTGCTCGGCTGCACGACTGCCGAGGTCCAGGCCGATCGACTGCATGCCGCGCATGAACTGGCGGCGCGCCACGCTGCCATCGTCGTGCTGAAAGGCTCCGGCAGCGTGATTGCCGCACGTGGCCGGACCGCGCGCATCAACAGCACCGGCAACGCGGCACTGGCGACCGCGGGCACCGGCGACGTGCTCGCCGGCTGGCTCGGCGGCCGCTGGGCGCAGCTCGCGTCTGGCGACGACGAAGCGGCCGCGGCCTTCGCGCTCGCGGTACAAGCCGTGGCCGAACATGGCGCCGCCGCCGAGCCTCAACCCATTGGCGCGCTGCGGGCCGGCGATCTGATCGAGCGCCTCTACCGGCGCTGATCGGCGCTGACCGCTGCTCAGTGCAGCGCCGCCATCGCCTTGCCGACCTCGCTCGTGCCTTGCGCGTTGCCGCTCTCCGGCACGATCTCGCCGTCGCGGCCCGACAGCGCCTCGAAGTTCAGCGCCACCTGCTCGGCCGCGTCATCGGGCAGGCCGACGAAGATGCCTTGAGTGAGCGTGACGTGCGCGCGCTCGAAGGCGCCCGCGCCAGCGCACAGGATCGCGCGGGTCGGCGCGTCCTCGGCCACCAGCGCGAGCAGGCCCGGCGTCACGGCCTCGGGTTGCAGCAGCTTCAGCACCGCTTCGGGCATCAGGTTCTCGGTCATGCGCGTGGCCGCGGTCGGGGCCAGGCAATTGACGCGGATGTCGTTCTTCGCGCCTTCGATCGAGAGCGTCTGCATCAGCCCGACCAGCGCCATCTTCGCGGCGCCGTAGTTCGACTGGCCGAAGTTGCCGAACAGGCCGCTCGACGAGGTCGTCATCACGATGCGGCCGTAGTTTTGCGCTCGCATCAAGTCCCAGACGGCCTTGCTGCAATTCACCGCGCCCATCAGATGGACCTCGACGACGAGGCGGAAGTCATCCAGCGTCATCTTCGTGAAGCTCTTGTCGCGCAGGATGCCAGCGTTGTTCACGAGGATGTCGACGCGGCCCCAAGCGGCCGTCGCGGCATCGACCATCGCCTGCACCGCGCTCGCGTCGGTGACCGACGCGCCGTTCGCCATCGCGATGCCGCCTGCGGCGGTGATCTCGTCGACCACCTGCTGCGCCGCCAGTGGCGTGCCGCCATTGCCGTCGAGCGTACCGCCCAGATCGTTCACCACCACCTTGGCGCCGCGCGCCGCGAGCGCCAGCGCATGTTGCCGACCGAGGCCACCACCAGCGCCGGTCACGATGGCCACGCGGCCGTCGAATCGAATCGTCATTACTTGTTGTTCTCGGAGATTGAAAAAGGGTTCAACGCCGGCTCGAGGGCTTGCCGGCCGCGCGACCGCCCGATTTGCGCGCCGCCGATTTGGCCGCACGCACCGGGTGCGGTTTGCCGCCCGCCGCGCCGCGCGACTTGGCCTTGGTGGCGGCCTTCGCCGCGCGGTCTGCCTCCTTCACCGACGCGAGTTCGCCGCCGGCAGAGCTGGGCTTCTCGCGGCGCGCGCGCATCACGCCGGCCTCGTCCTCGCCCTCGCGGACCATGCGGAAGTCGATCTTGCGGCCGTCGAGATCGACGCGGCTGACCTGCACGCGCACGCGCGAGCCGACCGCGTAGCGCAGGCCGCTGCGCTCGCCGCGCAGTTCCTGGCGGATCTCGTCGAAGCGGTAGTACTCGCCGCCGAGCTCGGTGATATGCACCAGGCCTTCGACGTACAGGCCGTCGAGCTGCACGAACAGGCCGAAGCTCGTCACCGCGCTGACCGTGCCGCTGTATTCCTCGCCGAGGTGCTCGCGCATGTAGCGGCACTTCAGCCAGGCCTCGACATCGCGCGAGGCCTCGTCGGCGCGGCGCTCGTTGACGCTGCAGTGCACGCCGGCGATTTCCCACTTCTCGTCTTCGGCGTTGGCCGACTTCACCGGCTTCGCGCTCTTGCGGTTCGACGGCTGCGGGTTGCTCGGGCCGGTCAACAGGTGGTAGCGCTTGCCGCTCAGCAAGGCCTTGATCACGCGGTGCACCAGCAGGTCCGGGTAGCGCCGGATCGGGCTCGTGAAGTGCGTGTAGGCCTCGTAGGCCAGACCGAAGTGGCCGCTGTTGGTCGCGGTGTAAATCGCCTGCTGCATCGAGCGCAGCAGCATCGTGTGGATCTGCATCGCGTCCGGCCGGTCCTTCGTGGCCGCGGCGATGGCCTGAAACTCACCCGGCTTCGGGTCGTCGCTGATGGACAGGCCCAGGCCGAGCGCGCGCAGGTAGTTCTGCAGCAGCGTCTTCTTCTCGGGCGTCGGCCCTTCGTGCACGCGGTACAGCGACGCATGCTTGGCGCGCGCGATGAAATCGGCCGAGCACACGTTGGCCGCGAGCATCGCCTCTTCGATCAGCTTGTGCGCTTCGGTGCGCGTACGCGGCACGATCTTCTCGATGCGGCCGTTGTCGTCGCAGACGATTTGCGTCTCGGTGGTCTCGAAGTCGATCGCGCCGCGCTTGTTGCGCTCCTTCAGCAGCGCGCGGTAGACCTCGTGCAGGTTCAGCAGGTCGGGCACCAGGTCCTTGCGCTTGGCGGCTTCGGGGCCACGCGTGTTCGCGAGGATGGCCGCGACTTCGTTGTAGGTGAAGCGCGCATGCGAGCAGATGATCGCCGGGAAGAACTGGTACGCGTGGATCTCGCCGTCTTTGGTGACGAGCATGTCGCACACCATCGCGAGACGATCCTCGTTCGGGTTCAGCGAGCACAGGCCGTTCGAGAGTTTCTCGGGCAGCATCGGGATCACGCGCCGCGGGAAGTACACCGAGGTCGCGCGTTCATAAGCATCGTCGTCGATCGGCTCGCCGGGCTTCACGTAGTGGCTCACGTCGGCGATCGCGACGATGAGCCGCCAGCCGTTCGGCGTCTTCACGCGGCCGATCTTCGCGGGCTCGCAGTAGACCGCATCGTCGAAGTCGCGTGCGTCTTCGCCGTCGATCGTGACGAGTGCCACGTCCGTCAGGTCGATGCGGTTCTTGCGATCGATCGGGCGGATCTTGTCGGGCAAGGTCGCGGCCTGCGCCAGCGTCTCGGGCGAGAACTGGTGCGGCACCTCGTACTTGCGCACCGCGATCTCGATCTCCATGCCCGGGTCGTCGATCTCGCCGAGCACCTCGGTCACGCGGCCCACGGGCTGCGAGTACATCGACGGCGATTCGGTCAGCTCGATCGCAACGACCTGCCCGGCCGTCGCGTTCGCGATCGCGTTCTTCGGGATCAGGATGTCCTGCCCGTAGCGCTTGTCTTCGGGCGCGACCAGCCAGACGCCGCTCTCATGCAGCAGCCGGCCGATGATCGGCGCCTTCTTGCGCTCGAGGATTTCGAGCACGCGGCCCTCGGGCCGGCCCTTGCGGTCGTAGCGCACGATGCGCGCCTTGAC
>Ga0307515_10006340_pt1 | contig 23689 bp, 19 predicted proteins | sample 17_EM_MG_FD_194513 | JGI IMG/M metagenome (GOLD analysis project Ga0307515, IMG submission 194513) | Populus trichocarpa ectomycorrhiza microbial communities from riparian zone in the Pacific Northwest, United States - 17_EM | ecosystem: Host-associated > Plants > Roots > Unclassified | place... | reverse complement strand
TCAACTACGTGCCGATCGACCAGATCGCGGCGACCGACTACTGCGAGCGCTACCTGTCGGGGACCTCGATGGCGGCGCCCCACGTCACCGGCACCATCGGCCTGATGAAGTCGCGCAACCGCAACCTGCTCGCGCCGCAGATCGCCGACATCCTGGTGCGCACGGCGCAGACCACCACGCCCTGCCCGCCCGGCACGTGCGGCGCCGGCTTGCTCGACGCCGGCCTGGCGGTCCGCTACGCGCCGCTCGGCGGCGTCCCGGTCGCCTCCCTCCCGGGGCTCGCCCTGGGCAACGTCGCGGTCGGCACCAGCACGACGGCCGGCGCCAGCCTCGGCAACACCGGCAGCGCGACGATGACGCCGGGCGCGATGTCGATCACCGGCGGCGACGACCAGATCCAGTTCGCGTTCCCGTCGGGTCCGTGCACCTCGGGCACCGTGTGTAGCCAGCCAGTCGCGCCGGTGGCGGCCGGACAGATCGCCGCGATCCCGCTGCGCTGCAGGCCCAGGGCGTCCGGCGCGATCAGCGCGACCGTGTCCATCGACGGCGACATGCTGCGCGGACCGGCCCGCGCCACGGTGACCTGCATCGGCGTCGCCATCCCCGACGTCACCGTGACGTCGACGCAGCTCGACTTCCCGAGCACCCTGCTCGGCACCAGCTCGGCGGTCCAGCAGGTCACGGTGCGCAATGACGGCGGCGGCAACCTCGGCGTCACCGCCAGCATCCCCGGCAGCGACTTCGCGCTGGCCTGCACCAGCGGCTGCACCTGCACCACCAGCGCCTGCACTGCGAACCTCGGCGCCGGCCAGTCGATCGTGCTCGCGGTTCGCTTCACACCGACGCATCCCGGCCTGGTCAGCGACGGGATCACGATCGCGACGCCGGCCGATCCCGACGAGCCCTCGACCACGGTCTCGCTGTCCGGCCTGGGCACCGTGCCGCTGATCGCGATCAACGCGCCGAGCTTCCCGATCACCCTGGTCGGCGCGAGCAGCTTCGTCACCGCCCGCGTGAGCAACTCGGGCACCGCGATGCTCCATGTCTCGCAGCTGGTGCTGTCCGACATCACCGGCGTGTTCACGTTCAGTGGCACCTGCGACGGCCGGCGCGTCTGCCCGGTGGCGATCGATCTCGCCCCGGGCGCGAGCTGGTCGGTGTCGCTGCGGTTCCGCCCGGTGCGCGGCGCGACGCTCGCCACCCTATTCACCGTGACCGGCAATGCGCCGAATAGCCCGCAGTCGCTGGCGATCTGGGGCGAGGGCGTCGCTCCGACCGTGATCGTCGAACGCCCGTCCGGCCTCGACTTCGGCAACGGCACGACCCTCACCTGGACTGCATCGATACCGCCGCCGTTCCAGCTCAGCTGCGTCAGCGGGACATGCAGCTGCGCCGCCGGCGCGTGCTCGGGCTCCGCCGGCACCACGCCGTCGTACCTGCAGATGAGCTACACGCCGTCGTCGCCCGGCCCGGCGATGACGTCCGTCATCGTGCAGACCAACGATCCCGATCACCCGAGCCTGACGTACATCGCCACCGGGACCGGAACCGGATCGATCGTCGGTCCACCGGGGGATCCCGGCGACCCGATCGATCCTCCGATGTGAGCGCGAGCCGCGATCAGGGCTGCATCGCGATCGCCGCCGACTCGAAGATCGGCACGTCGTCGTGGACGATCACCGGCACTTGCCATTCGGGTTGAGCGCCAGGTGCGCTGGCTTGCGGGTATCGCCCGCCGCGAGGTCGAGCTTGACCTTGTCGTAGGGCACGCCGAGCTCTTGGAGCACCCAGTGGGTGGTCACGGCGGAGGACATCGGGGCATGATGAAACACGAGCGTCATGATTGGTTCTCCGGTTAGCTGACGACGACAGCTTGCCGCGGCGAACTGACAGCTTCATGTCAGGTTTCTGTTGCCCGTCGGCTGCGCAGGGGCCGGCCGGAGGCCCATCCCGCGTACCGCGCTCGGCGGCATGCGCTGCGGACGATGGTAGGCTGGCGGCCGTGGTCGGAGCGACGATCGGACGCGTCAGTATGGTGGTCGCGGTGCTTGCCGCCGCGGTCGGGTGGCCGAGTCCTGCCAGGGCGCAGCAGCCAGCGCGCCCGCAGCGCACGGCGCCGTCGCAACCGACCGGATCGGCGCGAGCACACGCGGGCGCGCCGTCGACCACCGCGCGATACCTCGTCCGTGGCGAGGTCGTGTTCGATCGCCAGACCGGGCTCGAGTGGAGGCGGTGCAGCCTGGGCCGGGTCCTGCGCAACGGCCGGTGCGTGGGACAGGAGCGCGAGGTCACGTGGCTCGAGGCGGTGCGGTATGCCGACGGGGACTGGCGCGCACCCACCCCCGAAGAGCTGCACAGCCTCTGGGAGCAAGATCCGTCCGGTGACCCGCGCCACCTGAACATCGACGCAACGGCCTTCCCGGACCTGATCGCGAATCGCCTGTACTTCTTCTGGACCACCGAGGGCAAGACCGGGACGGGCGTCTCGGTCAGCTTCCAGGGTCCCAGCCGCACGACGGCGATCTGGCCGAACTGGCGCAAGGACCGGCGGCTCCCGCTGCTCGTCGTGCGCCCCGGCAAGGCCGACGATCCGGACCAGGCTCCGAGCGAGGCCGCGGGTGCGCCGGTGATGGCCTCCAGCGGTCGATTCCTGCTGCACGGCGACGAGGCCGAGGACGTCCGCGGCTACCTGGTCTGGCAGCGCTGTCCGGTGGGGATGAGGTACACCGCCAGCAGGGGATGCGTGGGGGTCCTGCAGCTCATCCCGCTGGCGGATGCCCGCCGGCTCGGCCAGGACGGATGGCGGTTACCGACCCGGGACGAGCTCTTGACACTGGTGGTGAAGAGCCGCGCTGGACATCCGCCGATGATCGACGAGTCGGCGTTTCCAGGGATGGGCACGAACCAGCTGCAGTACTGGACAACCACGCTCTACGACTCCGGGCCGCAGGTATGGTGCGTTGACTTCACCTTCGGCCAGGGCACCAACTGTGGCCCGTACCCCGAGATGGCCCGGCTGGTCCGGAGCCGGGCGACCGGACGCCGGGACGCCTCGCGACCCGTGGCTCCGGCTCCGGCTTCGACTCCGGCTCCGGAGATGTCCACCAGCGGGCGGTTTCGGGTCCGCGGCGCCGTTGCCGAGGATGTCCGCACGCGCCTGATCTGGCAGCGCTGCCCGGTGGGCATGGCGTACTCCTCCGGTAGTGGCTGCGCCGGCGTCGTCCAGCGCTTCTCGCAGGGCGATGCGCGCGGGTTCGGCAGCGACGGCTGGCGGCTGCCGACCCGGGACGAACTCCTGACGCTCGTCGTCGAGCGCCGCGGCGCCCGCTCGCCGCTGGTCGACGACGCGGTGTTTCCAGGGATGGGCACGACCCACCTGCGGTACGTCACGAGCTCGGCCTACGACCCGATGAGAACCGGCGAGGTCTGGTGCGTCGACTTCGCGCGTGGCACGAGCAGCAGCTGTGGGAGCGAGCCGGTCATGGTGCGGCTCGTCCGGCCGCTGAACTGATGGCGGCACCTCGCGCTCGACGCGAAGCATCGCGGTCACCGACGGAGAATCGGGCGCCAGAAGCGGAGCCTCCGGTGACCGTCGGTCGACGGCATCCCTGCCCGACAGGCTACGCCCGAGAGCGGGCCGCGACCTGGGCGATCTTGGCGGCGCGGCCCTGGACGAGGCCGGCCAACCGGCTCAGTTCCAGAACAGATCGACGCCATCGAGGTTGTTGATCATCCCGTAGCTGCAGCCCGAGCCGTTGACTGTACCGACCCAGCCCAGGCTGTTCTTGACGTCGGTGTAGTTGGACGGCGTGGGCCCGGGCATCAGGATGTGCACGTTGGTGAACGATGCGCCGGTATCGCCCTCCACCGGCAGCTGATTGCAGTTGTGCAGGTTGACGGCCGCCAGAACGCCTTCGTAGGCCTTGTGGAAGATCTCGGGCGGCGAGATCGAGAACGTCGGGCTCGACGGGTCCACGTTGATGTTGACGCGGAGCCTCCAGTTGCAGTGGCCATCACCCGAGCAATCGAGGCCATCGATCAGGCCCTGGATCAGATCCCCGACGTTGACGCGCCGCGCGCTGGTGAGCACCACGTTGCCGGTGTTGTCCGAGTTGTAGGCCAGGAACGTGGACCAGAACTTGCCGCCACCGGCGGCGCTCGCGCCGTACTGGAGGACCGTCTCGAGCAGCGCGGAGTTGTTCAGCGGCGCGGCGCCGATGAGCAGGAACACCGTCTGGCTCGCGGCCTGCCTCGGCGTCGGCGGGACCAGCCAGTTGCCCCTGACCGAATTGGTCCAGTTGAAGCCGAAGCCGTTGGTCGGCATCTGCGCACTGACGGTCTCGATCCAGCTCGCATTCTCGGCGACCGAGTTCGCGTGCGCGCCCGGCGGGGCGGTCGCAGCCGCGGGCCCGGGCAGGATCCGGTCGCGCACGGCGTACCTGCACGGCGCGAGCTGGATCGACCCGCCCGCGGCGGACGTCACGCGCCCCGACGCGTCGATCTCCGCGCCGTTGTCGACGACGTGCACGCACGAGCGGTGGATCCGGCCGGTCGGCGTGGCCAGGAACTCGCCATCGGGCGCGTCCAGCCCGAGCCCGGTAGGCACGGTGACCGCGGAGTCCCTGGTGCCGGTGGCGTCGTGGTCGTCGCCGTCGCCCGGCGCGACGCACGCCGGTGCGAGGCCCGCGCATGCCAGGAGCAGGAGTCCGGCGGGCAGGGATCTGGATGCGATGGTAAATCTCGATGGCTGGGTCACGGTGTGGTCCTCTGGTTGGATCTGGATCCGGGTGACGAGCGGCGGCACGGACGTGCGCGTGGCGGTCGCCGGCCTCCGCGCTCCTCACTCGTGATCGCGGAGAATGGTTATCGACGTGGAGACTGAATGCTTATCTCGATCGAGCATTACCTTGTACAGGAATCCGCGTATTTCGATCGGCAAACGTGGGTAAGCGAGGAATTGCGTCGGAGCGCTACCGTCGCCGGCCGGCTGTTCCCGATCGGTACAGTAACGGAACACGTTTCGGAACTCGCCGTGAGCGACGCTATGGCAAGGGGGATGATGGAAGAGCCAGGCAACCATGGACGTCGGAGATGACGGTCGTTCGCGGCCGGCGGACACGACCGGACTCGTCTGACGATCACGGGCCCCAGCGGCCCAGCTCGAAGCGCGGCTGCGGGCGCTCCGGAGCTGGAGGTCCGGACGCGCGGTTCGAGCTGCCGCGGCCAGCGCACCCCGCCGGTCCGACAACCGGGCCGATCGCGACCTCGCTTCCGCCGCGGTGAAGTTTTCGGCCGTCGAGCGAGCGGTCACCGGGTACGCCTGGTGCGATGTAGCTCGGTGTCCGCAAGTTCCCGCTCGCTGTGCGCCCGTGCGCGGAGCACGAGACTCGGGAGTACCGTGTTGCACAGTACCGACTGATCCTGCTCAGACGGATCCGGTAGCATATTGCCGACACCAGATCCGAATTCATGTCGTCCCTGTTAGCCTCCGGCCATGCGAAATCGACTTCCAGATGTGATGTTCTCGCTCCTGGGAACTCTCGGCTCGGTCATGGCGGTCGGCTGTGTTCCCGTGGACGACCAGCAAGACGACGCCGTGACCGCCGAGCCCGCGGCGCTGGCCGCCGGCCCGCGGCTGTTGTTCGGCATCACCGGCATCGTCGGGACCGGGCAGAGCCTGTCGGTCGGCGCCCAGGCACCGGCGTTCTCCGGCGCGGCGACCCAGCCGCACTTCAACAACCTGAAGCTGGCGCTCAACGGCACGGTGACGCCGCCGTTCAATCCGAACGCACCGGCGCTGTCGCTGGTGCCGTTCACCGAGCGGATCCGGCCGCTGGCGACGACGTTCCCGAGCGCATACCCGGCCAACCTCTACGGCGAGACGTTCCACGCCGCGATGGCCGCGCAGGTCACCCAGCTGACGAAGCAGGCCGGGGCGCCGGACTACGTGACCGCGCAGACCGTGGTCGGCGAGAGCGGCCAGGGCATGAACGTCATCAACAAGACCGCGACCGAGGTCAACAGCGGAGGTACGAGCACCGGCCGCGCCTACCAGGCGACGCTGTTCGAGGCCCGGGCGATCAGGCGCCTGGCAGCGGCGCGCGGCCAGACCTACGGTATCGGAGCCATCGTGCTGACCCACGGAGAGACCGACTCGGGCAATACCGGCTACGAGGCCGCGATGGTCCGGCTGTGGTCCGACTACAACCAGGACCTCAAGGCGATCACCGGCCAGACCGAGCCGATTCCGATGATCACCTCGCAGCAGCACTCGTTCGGTTTCACGGCCGGCCAGCGCAGCGGCGCGTCACCGGCCACGCTGGCGGAGTGGAGGGTCGGTGTCGACAATCCCAACAACATCATCTGCGCAGGGCCCAAGTACCAGTACCCCTACGCATCCGACAACGTCCACCTGGTGACCCGCGGCTACGAGCTCCTGGGCGAGAAGTACGCCGAGGTCTACTTCCAGCGCGTCGTGCTCGGCAATGCCTGGCAGCCGCTGCAGCCGATCAGCGCGACGCGCGCCGGCAACGTGGTCACGGTGCGGTTCCACGTCCCGGTGCCGCCGCTCGCCTGGGACGCCGCCTTGCCGATGCCGCACCAGCGCGCGCTCACCCAGTGGGCGCAGGGCCGCGGCTTCGAGCTCCGCGTCGGCAACACGCTGCTGGTCATCAACTCGGTGCAGATCGTCAATGACACCGTGCGGATCACGGCCGCGGCCGCCGTGCCCGCCGGCACGACGGTCGGGTACGCGGTGACCAGCGATGGCGTCGCGCTGGCCGGCGTGTCGCGGCGCTGGGGCAAGCTCATCGACTCCGACAGGACGGTCGGCATGTTCACCGGGCAAGCGCAGCCGAACTTCGCGGTGGCCTTCGAGCTCGCCGTGCCGTGACCCGAGGCGCTCGCCCGCGGCGACGTCACCCGAGCCCCATCTGCGCCAGCGCCGCGCGGCCCAGCAGCCCGTAGGGATTCGCCAGCGTCTCCGGCGCCTCGAAGTGGTTGTAGCCGCGCGCGACGAGGAGATCGACGGGCTTGCCCGCAGCTTTCACCGCCGCGGCGAAGTCGCGCGACTGGCGCTGGAACTCGGGACTGTCGAGGGAAGCGTAGGCCACGACCAGCCGCGCGTGCAGCCGCTCGAGCTGGCGCTGGGGACTCAAGGCGTCCTCCGCGGCGTCATCGAAGTGGACGTAGCGGCTGCGCGCGGACAGCCGCACGGGCTTCAGGTCGTACATACCACTCAGCAGGACGCCTCCCTTCACCAGCCTGGCGGGAAGCCCGAGGCGCTTCCAGTCGGTCGTGAGCGCGACGCCGGCGAGATGGGCTCCGGAGGAGTGACCGGAGAGGAAGATGCGCTCACGGTCGCCGCCGAAGCGCTCGGCATGGCGGTAGGTCCAGCCGATCGCGCCTTGCACCTGCTCGGCCATCGCGAACAGGTTGCCGCCGGCGTCTGTCACCGACACGAAGTCGGGCACCACGAAGTGCGCCCCGCGGTGCACGAACATGTCCGCGGGGAACGCCCAGTCCTTCGCGGCCCCTGATTGCCAGGCGCCGCCATGGATGAAGATCTGGATCGGCGCACCGTTTCGAGCGCGATACACGTCCAGCGCTTCGACCGGCGTGGCCCCGTAGGAGAAGCGTTGCGGCGTGCCGAGGCGCGTGCGCACGTCGTCGCTCAACGCAGCGTAACGGCCGAGCACTTGCTTCCCGTTCACGGCCCAGACGCTCTGGTCGTACGCGTCGTCCAGCGCCTTCTGATCGAGGTCGAGCCACACCGCTGGCTTCGCAGCCGAGGACGGCGCCGGCTGCGCGCGGGCAGCCGGAAGGGCGATCGCGCCGCCGGCGACGGCGGCGGCCTTCAGCAACGTTCGTCGGCTCATGGCTGGCGCTCGGCGCGACCGGTCGATCACGGCTCATCATGCAGCGCCGCCCTGCGCGGAGCCAGCTGCGACCCAGGTGGATAGCCGGCAGGGGCTCGATCGGGCGATACTGCGCCGCCATGCGAACCCTGATCGCCGCCGTGCTCGCCACCGTGGTGTTCGCGCCGTCGGCTGCGCGGGCACAGCGCGCAGCCGATGCCAGCGGCGCGCTGCGCATCGCGCTGGCCAAGCAGCCGTTCTCTCCCACCGGGACCTCACCGGGCCCGACCACGATGGCCAATGGAGGGATCCAGCAGGCGCTGGCCCAGCTCGGCGCGGTGATCCGCACCGACGAGGCCGCGCTGACTCCCGACGAGACCACCGAGTACGGCGCATGGAAGCGGCTCGGAATGGCGCTCGGCCACTTCGCGGACATCGTCGCGAAGAACGAGCGCGACGGCTACTTCACGATCGGCCTGCTGGCCACGTGCCCGTCGATGCCGGGCCTGGTCGCGGGCCTCCAGCACTCGGGACCGACGCGCGAACCGCTCAGGATCGGTCTGCTCTGGCTCGATGCCCACCCGGACTTCAACACGCCCGAGACCACGCGCAGCGGCTCGCTCGGCGGGATGCCGGTGGCGGTGGCGACCGGCCGAGCGCTCGAGCGGATGCGGCTCGACGCGCACCTCGATCCGCCGCTGCCGGATCGCCGCGTCGTGATGGCCGGCGTACGGCTCGTCGATCCGCTGGAGCAGCATCTGCTCGACCAGTCGCGCATCGAGCAGCTCAGCGTCAATGACCTGCGCAACATGACGCCCGCGGTGTTCGCCCAGCTCGACCGCCTGAGCCAGATCAGCGACAAGATCTACGTCCACATCGACATGGACGTGCTCGATCCGCGCGAGGTGATGGGCCACGGCAACAAGGTGCCCGATGGCCCGTCGAGCGAGCAGCTCGCCCGGCTGTTCGAAGTGATCTTCCGCCGCTATCCCAAGGCGGCGGCGATCGGCTTTGCGACGATCCCGGCGACCGACGAAGGCGGGCTATCGATCGCTGCGCTGAACCGGATGATCGCCGGCGCGGTCCGCGGGGTGAAAGCCCGCCAGGCCCGGCGCTAGACCGGACTCCCGCGTCTCATCGGTGTCGAGGCTGCAGGCCGCGCCGACGCGATGTGGTGCTCGTCACGCCGACCTCGACTACGCTGATTTTCTGCGCCGGATTGAACACTGTCCGTGCCTGCGGGGACCACCGCCGGATCCATGAAGTTGTCCTGGCTGGTGTCCGTCGTGCTCTCGATCTGCGCTTGCCAGCCGAATGCTGGGTCCACAGCCGCCACGCGCCAGCGCCCGGCGGCCACGGGCCACGATCTCGATCGCCAGGTTCCCGGGCTGTTGCGCACGTACAAGGCGGCGGCCGCCGGCGTCGCCATCATCGAGCACGGTCGGGTGGTCTGGACCGGCTATTACGGCGAGCAGGGCCCCGGAGCTCCGGCGACGGCGAGGACGGTGTTCAACACCGCGTCGGTCGCCAAGACGGTCACCGCCGAGACCATGATCGCGCTCGCAGCCAAGGGCCTCATCTCGTTCGACGAGCCCATCGCCCGATACGTCACAGATCCGGATCTCTCCGGCGACGCGCGCTTTGCGAAGCTGACCTGCCGTCTGCTGCTGTCGCATCGCGGCGGCCTGCTCAACTGGCCCTACGAATACAAGGACGGTCATGCCGCGTTCACCGCCGAGCCCGGCACGCGCTTCAGCTACTCCGGGATGGGCGTCGAGCTCGCCGCCAGGTACGCCGAAGCCAAGCTCGGCCGAGACTTCGAGGCGCTCGCCTTCGAACACGTCCTGGCGCCGCTCGGAATCTCCGAGATGGCGCTCGGCCGGATCAAGCCCTGGATGACCGGGCGGCTGGCAACGCCGATGGACGCTGCCGGCGCTTACTTCACCACCGCCAGCACCGGCCGCCTCGCCAGCGCCGACGGCAGCTGGAGCGCGGCCGACGACCTCCTCACAACGGTGGACGCCTACGCCCGCTTCCTGGTCGGCGTCATCCGCAGTGACCACCTGGCCCCGAGCTGGATCGCCCAGCGCACGCGAATCCTGTCGTCGCTCGAGGGAGATCCGATCTGGAATTGCGCCGCCGCCACCGGCCTCACCTGTGCCACGCACTACGGCCACGGCCTGGGCTGGATGGTCTACCAGTTCGACCACAAGACCGTCGTCAAGCATGGTGGCAACGACAAGGGCGAGAATGCCCTCGTGATCTATTCTCCCGATACCGGCAACGGCGCCGCAATCTTCATCAACGGCGGAAACGGCGTCCTCGTCTCGACCCAGATCCTCGCGCTGATCAACGACCAGCCGGAGATCGCCGCGTACTACCGCCAGCTCGTGAACAAGTTCTACCACGTCGAGCTGCCCGTGCTGCCCGCGCTACCAGCCGTCGACCGCGCTCGCTGAGCACGACGCGCGACCACATCGTGTTCGCGCCGTTCTCGTTCGCGACCGGGGATGGTCACGACAAGCCCGCCGCAGCCTCGGGGGCCCCGTGACGGACGGTGCTGGCACGCGGGTGCTGGTCACCTTCGGCTCAGCGACACGCCGCGGCGCGGACCGGTGAGCCTGACGCTCGACGCCACGGTGGCAGTCGACAGGTGCGATGCTGTACGCAGTCCGCGTCACCAGATCCGATGGAACAAGAAGTCTCTCTCCTATGAGAACTTCGCCGAGATTGGTACTGTCACACACATGCGAGGCCATCTCGGAGGTGTCTGTGTCACCGGTCTACTCCTGTTGTCGATCGGCGGCGGGTGCGGAGACCCGGCGGACGAGTTCTCGACGGAGACCGAGCGAGTCGAAGCCGAGGGCGCCCGCGGGCACCGCATCTGCCTGGCCGACCCACCGGCCGACGTGCCGACCCGCAAGGTATTTCAGCTCAATGATCACCTCATCGCGTTCTACGACGGCCGCAACACCCTGCGGCTATCTCCCGACCCGAACTGGGTGGACGATGCGGCCAACGCGCTCGGCGTGGCAACCTATGCGATCCATCGCGGCCACGACGCGATCGTGTTCGACACGTTCCCGACCATCGACCAGGCGCGGTGGCAACGCAGCACGCTCGAGGCAATGGGGATCACGCACTTCACCGTCGTGACGAGTCACTGGCACAACGACCACATCGCAGGCAACGAGGTCTACCAGGACAGCGAGATCGTGATGACCGCCCGGGGGCGCCAGTTCATGACCGACCTCGAGGCCGACCTCGAAGCCGGCACGACGCTGTTCGGGCCGCCGGCGATCAGCCCGGTGATCCTGCCCACCCGGACCTACGTCGGCTCGACCGTCCTCGCGCTCGGCAACATCCGCGTCGAGCTGCGCCAGATCAACATCCACAGCCCCGACGAGACCGTCATCGTGCTCCCCGCCGACCGGCTCCTGCTCTCGGGCGACACCACCGAGGACACCGAGACCTTCATGGTCGAGTACGCCGACCTGAAGATCCATGCCGACAACCTGCGGAAGATGAAGCGGTGGACCGAGTTCGATCGCATCCTGCCCAACCATGGCGACCCGAAGCGGATCGCCGCGGGTGGCTACGACAAGACGTTCATCACGGCGACCGCCGACTACATCGAGAACATGATCCACGGCGCCAGGAAGCGCGACTTCCTCGATGCGCCGCTGGAGGACTTCGCCGGCAAGGCGCTGCGCCGCTGCGAGGTCAGCCTGTTCGCGCCGTACCGTGACGTCCACGAGTTCAACAAGGCCGGCGTGCTCCCCATCTGGGGCAGAAACTAGCGACGCGCCGGTTCGCGCGAAGTCGCCGCGTCAGGCCTGGTCGCGGAGCTCGCTCGCGGGCACGCGCGGAAGCAACGTCGTGTACTCGCGACCGGTCCTCGGGTCGAGGAGCGTGGTCGCGTCCTTGTAGACGCGCGCGGTGCGGTGCAATCGCCGGAGGGCATCGCCGAGAGGCATCGACTGATAGCGCTCGGGCCACCGAGCTTGCACGAGCGCGCGAACCGCGGGCGCATGGCGCGAGCTCATCGCAGGAAACAGGTGGTGCTCGACGTGGAAGCCGAAATGCAGCGTCAACCACCCGACCAGGCGTGACGTGGTCACGCTGAGCCCGTTGATCAGCGGATCGTTGATCGCGGTGCGCGGGCTGAGGCTGTGGTTGGTGAGAATGAACGCCATGATGCACGCGTTGCCGATCAGCAGCGGCAGTACGAAGACGAACAGGAACGGCACGAACCCGACCAGCCCCGCCACCGCCGCCCACACGAGGACTCCGAACCCGGTCTCCGCGATCGCGAGTCTGTGCTCGCGCGCGGTGAGCAAGCCGCGGATCTTCGCGATGATCAGCTGGTCGGCGCTCTGGACCGTGAAGCCGAGCACGAGGCTGAGTGCGCCCCGCCACCGGCGACCGCCGAGCGAGAACGAGTCGACCGAGAACCGCGCGCCGCGGCGTGCGCGATAGCCTTCGAGCGTGGGGTAGCCGTCGGGGTCGTCCGGCAGGCTCGTGTTCGCGTGATGGGCGCGGTTGTGCCAGGCGACCCACAGCCGCGGAGACACCACGAACGGGAGAAACCCGATCCATCCGACGACGTGCTGCAGCGCCCTGCCGCGCACGATTCCGCCGTGCAGGGCCTCGTGGGCGACGAACGTCAAGCACGCGAAGCTCACCCCGATCGCGAGCGACGCCAGCGGCACGAGCGGCCACGGCAGCCAGCCGTTCGCGACCGCGAGCGTGGCCGCGGCGATCACCGCGAGGTGGACCGGGACCAGCGCGAGCCGTGATCGCGCGAGCTCGAACGCATCGGCCGGGAGCTCCGGCCGCAGCTCGCGCGCGTATCTCGAGCGCGGATACAACGGTGTTTCCCCGACGTGATCGATGCGGTCCATGCGATCAAGATGCGGCCCGGGCGCGCGCCGCGCTGCCCATTCATGGGTCACCATCGAGTCACGGCCGCGTCACAGGTCTCGACGCGGCCGCGCTGCGAAGACCTCGCGCCTCGCGGCGGCGCGGGCCGCCGATCGGCTTCGCGTGCTCGGCGTGCGCAGGATCCCGCGAGGTCGGCGCGCCGCGACCCGCGCGAACGCCGCGGGGCTGACCAGCCGGGAGATGGAAGTGCTCGGGTTGATCGCAGATGGCATGACGAACGCGGGCATCGGCCGCCGTCTGTTCATCTCGACCAGGACAGTCGATCACCACGTCGCTGCGATCCTCCGGAAGATCGACGTCGACGGTCGCGCCGCGGCGACGCGCTGGTACCGCCAGCAGGTGGAGGCCCCTGTGTCGCGAGCATCGAGCTAGGCTACCAGTCGTCGCCGCCGCCGAGATCGCCGCCGGCATCACCGCCCCAGCCGCCATCGGCGTCGTGCCCGCCGAGGTCATGGTCGCCGGCCGCGCCGGCGGTCTGGTCGTCGCCGCCCCACCAGCTGCCGCCATCGTCGGCGGCGGTATGGGTGGGTCCGCTCTCGATGCCGGGCTCGTCGGCGAAGCCCTGGGCGTGGTTGTTGTGATCGACGACCACGTAGTGCGGCGGCATCGCCATGGAGAACACGGTCGACCACAGCAGCATCTCGGGCAGGAACCCGAGCGGGCTCGGATAGTACGCGACGTACGGATCGTAGTGGGCAGCCCCGGGCTGCTGCGCCTGCTCGGTCCGCTGCTCGGGATCCGGGCGCACGATGCGCGCCTCGGCGGTCTCGACCTCGGCCTTGGCGGTCGGCATCGCCGCGGCGACCGCATCGCGCAGGCGGTCCACGAACGCCTCGAACTGCACGCGGTAGACCTCGAGCGCCGTGGGGTCGCTGGCGACCGGCTCCGCGCGCTTGCGGTACGACTCGGCGTCCTCGCCGGGCTTCGGGGTCAGCGCCTCGATCCGGCCCGAGACGATGGTCCGGATCGCGGGCGCGGTGGGGGCGTGGACCGGGCGGGCCTGGATCTCGACCACGAGGTGCAACCCGGCCTCGCGGTGCTCGACGGCGAGGCGCAGCTCGTCGAAGCCCTGGCCGAACACCGATTCGTTGTCGGCGAACGCGAGGAACAGGTCGCCGAGGTCGTCGGGCTTGCCCTCGCGATCGTGGAACAGCACGGTATCGTCGATCACCAGCGAGATCGCGTTGGTCGCGCCGACCGAGCGCAGCGCATCGCGCGCGACCTCGACCAGCGCGGCCGCCTCGATCGCCGAGCGCATCTTGCCGGTGCGCAGGTCCGGCCTGCCGCCGAACGCTCCCCGCAGCTTGTCCAGGAAGCGCGGGGCGCGACGGATATCCGTCGCCTGCACGTGAACCGCAATGGTTGCGTAGAGCTTCATACTTCCTGGACCGTAGCGCGGGGGCGTCGAGTCGTCGAACGCATCCGCACGGCGACCCGTGCGCCAGCTCGTCGCAGATCCGGGCTCGCGCGCGCCCACCGTCGCTTGTTCGCCGCGCCGGGTCCATGCCATAGTCGCTGCATGAGGCTGGTGGCGGTGAGTGCCATGGTGATGGTGTGTGGATGCTTGATCTCGCCGGTGATGCGGTTCGGCGGTGGCAAGTCCGCGCACCAGGTGCAGCAGGAGGAATACTCCCGGGTGACGCCCGCGTCGTTCGCCCGCCATCACGACTGGGGCGGCGACGTCAGCACCGCGAAGATCCGGGTGTGGGCCGACGACGCATACCGGGCGCAGAACCTCCACTGGCAGCAAACGCTCCAGGACCAGCTCGACGCCGCGAACGAGGTGCTCGCGGAGACGTTCGGCGTGCGGCTCGTCGCCGACTACCGCGTCTGGCAGCGGCACACACCGGGCGCGTCGCTCGCGGACAGCCTCGCGGCGCTCACCCAGGCGGACGCTGGTGACGACGTGCTCTCGGTCGTCGGCCTGACGTCGTCGATCAGCCTGGTCTCGGCGACGTTCGAGCAGCTCGGGTTCGCGAGCGTCGGGGGGCGCCACATGGTGGTCCGCGGCTACGCCGACGTCGAGGAGCGCAAGATGTTCGAGGCCGCGTTCACCGAGCTGCGCGCCGAGGAGCGAGACCTGCTCTACCAGTCGCGCCGCCGCCACAAGACGACCGCGCTCCTGCTCCACGAGCTGGGCCACAACCTCGGCGCCGAGCACGTCCCGGATGTGGACACACTGATGCACGAGATGTATTCGGAGCGATCGGCCGCGTTCGACCCGCACAGCCACGCGGTGATCCTGGCGACGCTCGATCAGCGCCTGCATCGCGGCCGCGGCCGCGGCGCACCGGGGGCCGAACCGGCCCCGCCCGAGGCCACCGCGCGCGTGGGAGCCACGGGACAGCACCCCAGGCTCGTGGTCAGCATCACCGATGCGGGCCAGTACATCGTCGGCGGCCAGGTGCTCGATGGCGCGACGCTCGATGGCTTGCTCCGGCTGTGCTTCACGGACGACCCCGACACCGAGATCGTCGCCAATGCGACCAAGCGGGCGCCGCACGCCGTGGTCGTCGACCTGTTCGACCGCGCGAAGGCCGTCGGGCTCCAGCGGCTCTCGGTCGCCGCGCCCTGAGCAGCCCCGGATCGCCGGCGCCAGCTAGCCCTTCGCGATCGCGTCGCCGAGCTGCGCGGACGTCATCGCGCGGCCGGCGATGCCCCACGCCCCGTCGACCGCATGAACGACGTTGACCCAGATCTTGTCCCGGGGATGTCGGCCACCCGAGAGCTCGTGAATGATGTTGGTTGCCTCCTCGACGTAGCCGAGCTGGATCTCGCGCTGGGTGAACGCGATCGGCGGGACCTTCCATTCGACGAACACCACCGGGGACTCCTGCAGCCCGGCGTAGGTCGCGTCGATCGGGAGGACGTGGATCGATCCGATCACGGCCGACGTCATGAACTTGTTCCCGGTCAGCGCGTGCCAGCGCAGCATGGCCTCGCCGAGCCGTCGAAACGCGACCTTTTCCTCGCCATGCGGCAGGACACCTTCGGTGACCGTGAGAGTGAGCGGCATTGCAGTCTCCTTTGCGCGGTCGGCTGAGATAACGACCGTGATTTGATCCATAGAATAACGACCGCTATACTGTCAAGCCATGAGACCACGAACGTGATACAATGCCGGCGATGCGGTACGGTCCCGCGCACAAGGCGCAGGCGCGCACGAGGATCCTCGGCGCGGTCGGCCGCGGCTTTCGCCGGCTGGGCTACGGCGGCATCGGCGTCGATGGGCTGGCAAGGGAGGCCGGGGTGACCTCGGGCGCGTTCTACGGCCACTTCACGTCGAAGGCCGAGGCCTTCGAGGCGGCCGCGGTGGCCGGCATCACCGAGCTGCGCGAGGCGATCTGCGGGTTGCAGGCCACGGCCGGCGACACATGGCTCGCGGCATTCGTCGACTTTTACCTGTCGACCAAGCGAACCTGCGAGCTTGGCGAGAGCTGCGCGCTGCAGAGCTTGACGCCCGAGGTGGCGCGCGCCGAACACCCGACCCGGGCCGCTTACGAAGCCGAGTTGCTGCGCCTGGTCGAGGCGGCCGCCGCTGGCCTGCCTGGCACGGCGGCCGCGCGCCGCAAGCTCGCGTGGACGATCCTGGCGATGCTGTCGGGCGGCGTCACCCTCGCGCGTGCGTCGAACGATCCCAGGATCGGTGCGCAGATCGCAGCGGCCGTCAAGACCTCGATCACAGCGCTCGTCAAGCTGGGCACTGACGTGTGAGCAGTCGCGCCGGTCAGAACTCGTTCAGCGGGTTGGCCGTGAACAGGTCTTCGCGGGCGATGCTGAGCCAGACCAGCGCGTGGGCGATGAAGTGCGGGCGCGCGCTGTCGTTGTTGGCGAGCGCGGTCTGCAGGGTCAGCCTGGCGGTCCTGAGCGCGTGCACCGCGCCCGGATCGAGGGCCTTGGGCTCGAGGTCATCGATCGCGTCCTGCAGATCGTTGATCGCGACCCGCAGGATCGCGCTGTTGCCCGAGGACCGGTTGTTCTGCACGAACAGCGCTCGCTTGCGGGTCTGGCGGATGTTCTCGGCCGCGTTGATCACGCGCAGGAACGCGGCGACATCGTTGACCTGATCCGGCGTGAACGGGATCGGGCCGACGAGCTGGCCGCCCGGCGACGACGAGAACACGTCGGAGACATAGAAGCTCACCGCGTCCTCGATCGTGGCGATCGTGTCGTTGTGGAAGAACGGCCCGGTGTCAGCCGCCTCGACCAGCGGCGGGACGTTGAACCGGCCGGTGCCGATGCCGCCCTGGGTGTCGGTGCCGGTGGTGCCGAACCCGCCGTCGCGCGGCGCGCTGATCACGATCCGCTCGATGTCCGTGTCGATCAGGAAGTTCTCGCGGCCGCCGACCAGGTCGCGGTGGCAGGCCACGCATGGACCGAGGAACAGGTTCTTGCCGTTCTCGGCGCGCGCCTCGCGGAACGTGAGCGCCGGGGTGATCGGGTTGTGCTGGCGCCCGCTGAACAGCTGAAACGCTTCGAGCGCGTCGAGCTCGTCCTGGGTCGGCACCCGGAAGTCGACCCCCGCCCTGCGGTCGAGGCGCTGCGTGAAGTGCTGCATGATCGCACCGAACGCGAACTCGTTGAGGCTGCCGCGGCCGGGAGCGCCGTCACCGCCCCAGCCGGTGCGGAAGTCGGGCGGCGGGCCGTCCGGCGGGACGCCGAGATCGCCGCGGCCGATCGACGTGCTCATCGCGAGCGTGTGCGGGACGCCGCGCTGCACGAACTTGTGGGTCGCGTCGTCGAAGCCGTCGACGTTCTCGCGGATCAGCGCGTCGTGGCGGAGCAGGGTCGGGTTCTCGAGCTGGGCCAGCGCGGGGTTGGTCTCGGCCACGAACAGCGGATCGGTCGACGGCAGGGTCGCGATGAACCGCGGATCGATCGTCAGGTTGTGCTCGGCCGGGTGGCAGGTGCCGCAGGTGCGCCCGTTGCCGGCGAAGGTCTCGCCGAAGAACAGCTGGGCGCCGCGCGCGATCAGCGGATCGGTCGACTCGACCGCGTTGCTGGTCGCGCCGGTCACTGGATCGAGGTGACCGCCGGCGCGCTCGCGGAAGAACCGCTTCTCGAGCACGGTGCGGGCGCCCGACGCGATCACGCTGGCGACCGGGCTCTGGCCCGCGGCGGTCACGACGACATCGTCGAGATCGAAGCCGACGGCGGCGGTGCCGATCACCGCGTCGAGCGTGTGAGTGTTGGCCTCCGTACCCGGCGTGAACGACCCGATCTTGAGCAGCTGATCGCCGACCTCCGGACGCACCGTGCGGCCGGCGCCCGGCACGTTCTTGACGAACCATAGATCGAAGCGCACGTCGTCGGGAACGTTGTGCAGGGTCGCCTGGACCCGGCCCTCGGCGAAGACCAGCGTGGCCAGGCCGCTGGCCGCGGCGCCGGCGACCGCGACTCGCTGGGTGACCATGCCGGGGTGGAAACCAAAGCCGATGGTGAACCGCTGGTCTTGGCCGTCGGCGACGAAGTTCTGGGTGAAGATCCCGAACGCCTCGGCCAGCCCGTCCTCGCTGCTGACCGCTTGCGCCGCGGCGCCGACCGGCTCGGGAGCATCGCCGGGATCGACGCATCCCGCGAGCAGCCCGGCCACCGCGACGGTGAACGGGACGATCCCGCCGTGTTGCATCTGGACCACCGCACTCAGCCTCGCATTGAATGTTGCCATTGCCACACTGACCTCCTGATAGCCTCCATGGGCCAACAAACGGCGTATAGCAGACACAACTTCGACGCGGCAGCTGGATTCTCGGCCCGAGAGACACGATGCAGTGAATGGTGCAGTGAATGGCGTGTTCGATCGTGCCTGTGCCAGGTTCGTTATTTGCCAGGTTCGCGATTTGCCAGGTTCGCATTCGATCGGATGGCTCGAGCAACGGTACGGCGGCGCTGCCCCGCCGTGCGACGAGGTGGGACAAGGACGCGCCGCGGACGCGCATCGATGGGTAATTCGCGCTTCGGCTGGATCGACGTCGGCCACCGGAGGCGGTGCTGGCCTCAGGCGCGAAGCACGCCGGGGTCACTCGGGAGCGTAGGGCAGCGAGACCTCGAGTGGGCCAGCATAGTCGCTGAGATCCTCCGCAGCCTCTGCCGGGATGCCGAGCGGATCGCCGATCTTCAGATTCGCGCGGATGCAGCTCGCCAGGGTGTCATCCGGCAGTATCTGACGCTCGACGTCATGGTGTACACCACAGTGGATGCTCTCGATCTGCAGCCTCATCAGCTGGCCGTGGAGCGCGCACTGGAACCGAACCCAGCAGGTCGTGGCGTCGACCACGTGCGCACCACATTCGGCGAGAACGCTGCCGCGCTTGAAGTACTCATAGATCACCGCCTCGCGGAGCATCAGCATCGCGTCGCGATGCTCGGTCATCATCGCTTCGAGCAGTTCGTCGGCCGAGGGCACCGAAGACCTGGATCGTACGAACGACGGGACGCTCGGGGGCGGTAGCGCGGACATTTCCGGCATGTTCGCGGGCCGCATCGACACGTTACCAGGCGCCGCCGCTGCCGACTGCGCTTGTCCGCGTGTCGGCGTCGTCCCCATCCGGTCGAAGCACCACCTGCCCACCAGGTAGGCGGCGACCAGCGAGATCACACCGAACACCAGGGTCCTCATCGAGGCGCCTGGCGAACCCAGTCGTCGCGGTACTTGCCGCATGTGGTCCCACGCTGGGCGTCGAAGCCTCCCTCTCCGTGGGTCGCCTCTCCGAACATCAGATAGAAGTCTGAAAATGGATCCTCGGCCGTCGCGCTCCCCCAGTCAGGTTCGGCGTACGACGCCAGGCACATGAGCGGATACGGCGCCATCTGGTTATTGAGGTAGGATAGCTTGGAGAACACGCGTACTCGACATGTTCCGGTGTGACATTCCACTGCCATGCGCACGCGCGGATCCACGCTCTTGAAGGCCTCGAGCGATGACTGTTCGATGGCTGCTTCACGCGGCTTGGCCCAGCTCTCATCGCGCGGCTCCGCTTCGAAGATGCCTCGTGCGTCGTTGAGCCGTGTGCCGAACAGACGCGCCGCATCGTAGCCGGGTTGACGCGGATCGCGTACCAGTGGATGCGAGTCGCGCACCGCTGGAGCCGGGCCGTGTCCCTGTGCGCCGGCAACGTTGGCTGCGCTTCCGGGTGTGACAACCCGCGTCGCGGGCGCGCCGGTTCCATGCGAGCTCGTGCTTGACGCGGCAGCACTCCCCGAGGACGCATCGCGGTCGACCACTCCGCGGCGCATCCACCAGGCAGCAGCGAGCCCGAGCGCAACGGCGATCACGATCACGGCTGTCCTCACGGTCTCTCCGGTTGCATGATCACGAACGCACGCCTCCTCATGGTCTTTCCAGCTGCGCGGGGACCGGCTCCTCGCATCGCGTCGAGCGCAGCGCAACGCAGTTCAGGAGGTATCCTCGTGAGCAGCCGATCTAGTCGGCGCCGAGCGTTCAAAAACTCTGCGCGCGTCATTCCCGTGAGCTCCATTACCTCTCTCGGCTTGGAGCGTTCGGTCGTATACGCATCCAGAAGCGCCATCAGCGGAGCATCCTGGACCGAACCTTTCCGGATCGTTCCGTACAGCTGATGCGCTACACGCGCGCTTTCGAGCAAGGAATCTGGCCCTGGGAACTCGCCTCCATGGCGGGATTCGAGCGTGAGCACCGCGTCGTGATCGGCTGCGGCTTCGAGCGACACGTGAACCCTACGCGTTGCACGCTTGATCTGGTTCGAGGTCCGTGTGCGGATCACACTGCACAGATGATAGCTGAAGGGATATTGTCTGTCCCAGGTCACGACACCTGTCAGTGTGTCGGTCATCGCGTCGGCAACCATGATGTCTGGCTCGTCGTTGGCAACCGGAATGCCGGCGTCGGCGACCATGCGCACTCGTCGTATCGCATACTTGAGGACGCGTCGTTTGACATCGGGGTCGATCTGCGCGAGCTCGGCGGTTACCTGTAGATCGATCAGCTGCGGATCTCGTCGCGGCATTCCTGCACCTACCGTCCAACGGTGTACGATGAGTTCACCCGACGATCCGAGCCTCCGTTCGCTATTGACGGGTCGTGCTCAATTTCGTTCAAAACCGTCAGAGGTAGCGGGACTGCTCCAACCCTGGGCGAGCCCACGATGCGGCCATCCGCGCGGCGCGTGCGCGACGGCGCTGATAGAGTGGGGACATGCGGTTCTTGCATCCCGAGCGCGACGAGCTCCTCGAGCTATCGCTCGACGACGTGTTCCTCGTCCCGGGTTACTTCGACGGCGCCTCCCGGCTCGACGTCGACCTGACGCCGATCGACTTTCGCGGCGGCTCGCACCCGATCGTGTCGTCCAACATGAACGCGGTGACCGGCAAGCGCATGGCCGAGACCATGGCGCGGTTCGGCGGCCTGGGCGTGCTACCGCAGGACATGGCGCTCGACACGGTCGAGCGGATCGTCAAGCACATCAAGGGCGTCGACCCGCGCTACGACACGCCGCTGGCGGTGTCGCCGCGCAGCACCTTGCGCGACGCGCACGGCATCATCCGCAAGCGCTCGCACAACCTCGTGGTGGTGGTCGACGACGAGCGGCGGCCGGTCGGCATCATCACCATGGCCGACCTGCGCGACGAGGACCAGTACGCGCCGGTGTCGCGCCTGATGTCGAAGGAGGTGGTGACCATCACCGCCGGGACGTCGAATCGCGAGGCATTCTTGCGGATGGACCACGCGCGGGTCAAGGCCGTGCCGGTGCTGGACGGCGAGGGCCGGCTGCATGGCGTGCTGACCCGCGACGACGCCGTGCGGCTCGACCTGCTGTCGCCCAGCCTCGACGCGCAGGGCAAGCTGATGGTGGCGTGCGCGGTCGGCATCTCGGGCGAAGCCCCGGCGCAGGCGCGCCGCGTGGTCGAGATGGGCGTGTCCGTGCTGGTGCTCGACACGGCGCACGGCCATCAGCGCCGCATGCTCGAGACGATCCGTGGCGTGCGCGCCGCCGTCGGTACGCAGGTGCCGATCGTGGCCGGCAACGTGTGCACCGCCGAGGGCACGCGCGCGCTGGTCGAGGCGGGCGCCGACGTGGTCAAGGTCAACGTCGGGCCGGGCGCGATGTGCACGACGCGGATGCAGACCGCGGTGGGGCGCCCGACGTTCAGCTCGGTGCTGTCGTGCGCGCGCGAGGCCCGCCGCCTGGGCAAGCAGGTGTGGGCCGACGGCGGCGTCCGCGATCCGCGCGACGTCGCGCTCTACCTGGCGGCGGGCGCGTCGCGGGTGATGATCGGCACCATGCTCGCGGGCACCTACGAGAGCCCGGGGGACGTCAAGGAGGACCGCGACGGGCGCGCGTACAAGGAGAGCTACGGCATGGCCTCGGCGCGCGCGGTCAGCGATCGCACCGCCGGGCTCGATCCGTTCGACCGCGCCAAGAAGGGGTTCTTCCGCGAGGGCGTATCGGCGTCGCGGGTGTACCTCGAGGCGGGCCGCGAGAGCGTGGGCGCGATCCTCGTCGAGATCCTGACCGGGCTGCAGTCGGCGTTCACCTATACCGGAACGGCGCGCTGCCACGAGTTCCACGACAAGGCGGTGGTCGGTGTCCAGACGCCCGGCGGCTTCCACGAGGGCACGCCGCACGGCGGCGGCGGCCGCCGCTGACCTGCGGCTTGTCGCCCCGCGGGTCGCATCGTACGGTCGCACCATGGTCAAGCCAGTGTGCGTGGTCGCCGGTATCGGCCCGGGCAACGGCGCGGCGTTCGCGCGAAGGTTCGCCGCGGACGGCCACGCGGTGGCGCTGCTCGCGCGCAAGCTCGACACCTCGCGCGAGCTCGCCGCGGCGCTGCCGGACGCGCGCGCGTGGGCCTGCGACGTCGGCGATCCCGGCGCGGTGCAGCGCGTGTTCGACGAGATCCGCCGCGACATGGGCGATCCCGAGGTCGTGATCTACAACGCCGGCTCGGGCGTGTTCGGCGGGTTCGACGACGTCAGCGCGGCGGACTTCGAGGCGAGCTGGCGCAGCAACGCGCTCGGCGGGTTCCTGGTCGCCAAGCAGGTCGTGCCCGCGATGCAGCGCGCCGGCCGTGGCAACTTCGTGTTCATCGGCGCGACCGCATCGCGGCGCGGCGCCGCCCGGACCGCGGCGTTCGCGCCCGCCAAGGCGGCGCAGCGCTCGCTCGCCGAGGCGATGGCCAAGGCGCTCGGGCCGGAGGGCATCCACGTGTCGCTGATCGTGATCGACGGCGTCGTCGATCTGCCGCGCACGCGCCAGCGCTTGCCCGACAAGCCCGACATGTTCTTCGTCCAGCCCGACGACGTGGCCGCGACGGCGGCGTTCCTGGTCCAGCAGCCGCGCTCGGCGTGGACGTTCGAGCTCGAGGCGCGGCCGTTCGGCGAGACCTGGTGAAGCGCGCGCGACCCCGGCCCGGGCTGTAGCCGCTGCTAGCAGCCCGCCGGCACCGCGGTCGACGTGACGACCGCCGTCGACGAGTTGTGGTTGGCCGACGAGGCGCCGGTGCCCATGCGGCGGCCGGCGAACGCGCGCCACAGCGCGCAGCGGTTGGCGCCGGCGTTGATCGAGGCGTCGGCCGAGATGATGCCGTCGCGGGCCTGCAGCATCGTCGGGTTGCACGGCGTGTTCTTCATGCCCTGGACGACCAGCTGCTCGGTCCTCGCCGCACCCAGCGCCTTGCGGACGTCCCACAGCGCGGCGGCCCACAGCTCGCCGGCGTCGTGGACCTCGGCGAGGTTGCGGTTCTGGATGTCGGTGTAGGTGAACGGCGAGGCGGCCATCGAGGCACGGCGGATGCCGAGCGTGGTGTTGCCGGTGACGTAGGCGCCGACGACCGGGTCGTTGCGGAACGAGCTGCCCAGGAAGTCGCCCCAGCCCTCGCCCATGCCGCCCGACTGCAGACCGCCGAGGCAC
>Ga0307515_10006339_pt1 | contig 23697 bp, 37 predicted proteins | sample 17_EM_MG_FD_194513 | JGI IMG/M metagenome (GOLD analysis project Ga0307515, IMG submission 194513) | Populus trichocarpa ectomycorrhiza microbial communities from riparian zone in the Pacific Northwest, United States - 17_EM | ecosystem: Host-associated > Plants > Roots > Unclassified | place... | reverse complement strand
CAAGCTAAGCGAATACACTATCCAGCCAACCCTCATAGTCGAGCTCATCCGAGCCTTCGGCTTTCGGGATATTCCTAGCAAGGAACCCGACCGCCCCAGGGCTCAATTGAGCAAGGTTGAGGTCCATTTCAGATACGAGTGGCTAGAACGTGTGGAATGGTCAGGGCGCGAAAGGAAGTGGGATAAGATTGCACCTTGTCTTTTGCGACCGCCCGGAAGGCATCTCGTAGCTGCTCGGGTGTCGTTTGGTCCTCCGTGATTTCGACCTGCGATGGAATTAGTGATGCAGTAGCCGACTTCAGTGGGGAGCCCCACTCACCAAGAGATTAATAAAAGCTTCAAACGTTGCTGCCCCGTACTCCTCTTCCAACTGCTGATGTATGACATCGATATCTTCGTCCTAGATTCTGCTTGAGTAGTTATTTTCTCAAGTGGCATTTGAACAACTGACCGAGTATACAATTCCCAGACTCGCAAGCGCAGCGGACAGCTCGGACACGGTAAGCGTATTTGTCTCGTCCTTGTCGAAGTATCGGAACGTGCTCTCGAACTGTTCTAGCTGAGCGGGTGTGAGGTTGGTCATGTTCCGCGACACAATCTGCAAGACCACCGAGTCAGTCATTACGTTCCGATAAACACAACTACACAACCGGTTAAAGGAAGAACAGCCGGGGAATTACACACTTGGTTCTCAATAAACAAGTTCTTCTTCGCCAATGCCTGCCTCACAAGGTCAAATTCGAACTGCAAATCCTGGAACGTAAACACGGTATAGTCGTTCTCGTCAACATTGGCATCGTTACAATCCTGTTCGGCTTTGGTGATTTTGTCTAGGTCATTTCCCAGCCGGCCCAAGTCCTCCGACATGACTGTCACGCGAGTTTGCTGCATCTGTTTGGGGGGGTGTCAGGGCCTATTGTGCGAGCATGGGTATAGTGAGAGCAAGGTACCTCCAGAGGCCCGTCTATAGCTGCGAGCTCGGCTGAGAACCCTCGCAGGCTCGTCTCAAAACTGTCAGCGAGCTTGGCGAAGCGTTTTCGGAGGGTTTCCTTGATGCTGCCCAACGCTCAGAGAGGATGATATACTGAGAACAACGATTTCCACCTTCGGATTTCAGCGTTAATCTTCCTCGACCGCTCCGCCTCAGCTGCGACCAGCGTCACCCATTGCGAATCGAGCGCCTATCAAACTGTCGACCCCCTACTCCATGGTACACAAATTAAGTGCGCACCTGCGGACTGAGCTCAGGAACGGGCACCCACGGCCTCAAGCCATACGTTTTCAGCTTGGTCTGCACATTACTGTAGAGAGTAATCAGATCCTGTCGCTCAGTGACCCATATACGCTTCTCGCTCGTCTTGTACGTCGCGAGGGCGGACGACTCGGATTTGGCATTTTTGTATGTGCCATTGAAGGTCGCATGTGCCCACTCGAGGACTTTGGAGCGCATTGCATCGAGGAGCTGAAGATTATTGAGCCGTGGAAGGCGTACAGGAAGTGGAGAGAAAGGTGGCGTACAAGTTTAACGCGTCGCTCGTAGTCATTTCTGCTTAGCCAGACGGACTGCATTAGTTCTGCGAATTTTTCGATGCGGCGGGAGACGGTTTCCGCTTGGTCTGGAAGGAGAGCAAGTGAGAAAGATACTGTAAGAGTCGGCTGGGGCGTACCCATGGATGAGAATGCATGGAAGTAACTCGCGATGTAGGTCATTACGCTGCGTTCATCTGGTCGGTCTACGTCGCAGAGATCTGAGACTTCCAGGAGTTGCTGAACACGAATGTTGGTGAGCCTATTGTGCCACCATTGACGAGTTTGGTGCCCACTGGTATACCCAAATGACGCTCAGCAACGGTAAATGCCAGTTGAGTATTTCCATGTCGATCTGACTAGATAATGGTTCCAAATGTTTCTAATTGTATCGCTTTCAAAGGCACACCTTATTCAAGCCATCATAGTCGAGAAGATCGGGTCGGTGTCGGTCAATCAAGGCGCACCTAAGGAACGGTATCAGAGCAAACAAGATGGAAGAGGAAGGAGAACAATGCTAACAAAGCGAGCCCATCCTGCCAGCTGTAAGCAAAGTCTTGTACGTCAACTTCCTTGTATGGGGCGGTCTTTCGTTGACACCAAAGGAGCAAGCCTTCTTTTGCGGAAAGGCCTTCCTCACTACCAGGTGAGCATTTAGAGACTTGTGTCATACTACTCTTGATCTCAAGTGTACCTAATATCCGCGATTGTGAATCGAAGGACGAGTGTCCATATCATGCCGAGGATGAGCTTCAAATTGCCGTCGATGATGTCTGAGTGGCGTGAGTATGCTACCCGTCATGTAAGAAGACGATTTGTACCCTCAGGTCCGATATTGGTAAGTTTGACACCGCGCGAGGTGATGAACTCCAGGGCCTTGTTGACATTCTCGGCTTTTTGTACGCGGAGACGCGGAATCTTATTATAGCGTCCGAGAGATACGTCGCCTAAACGTGAAGTGATCCACATCAGGAGCGGGGGACCTGGGGAAGTGCACACTGACCCATGATTTCCTGTGGCAGGTGCAATCAGGACAAACGCGGCAAGCAGAGGGCAACACACACCATCAACTGGATGAGGCGGACTCCGTCTGAGAGGTCCTTGACGAGCGAGGTCATCGGGGGATATTCATGAGTTTCGAGCTTTGCGTTGAGCCTGCGCAAGAGCGTATGAGACCACGATGTACGCGAGTAGTTACAAGGGATAATTGGTACCATTTGCAGAACGTCCTCTCCTGGATTTCATCCGGATTACTCATAGAAGGCCGGCAATGGCAGTGGTCAGGACAAAGAACTCCAAGACTTGAAGCCTTTCACAACACCACAACACCAGCAATTCGGCAGCATCGCCCGCCATGTCCGTCAACCTCGAGCCCAGCTCGCAGCTCGCATTCCAGAGTCAGTATCCATCGCCGTTGCTGGCGTCGTCATCCCTCGTGACATTCGCGCGTGCTCACGTCGTGGCCGCTATCCCAGAGCCATTTACACAGCTCGTCAAGCAGCAGCTCCGGGTCACGAACTCTCATGGACAGCCAGTCGCTTTCAAGGTCAAGACGACCGCTCCAAAGGTTAGCTACACGGACTTAGCCCCACAAGCGACTGCAGCCATTCACACGAATCTACCCGCAGCAATACTGCGTCCGTCCAAACTCAGGCAGGATAGAACCTGGAGAGAGCATAGAAGTACAAGGTAAAGTTGCCCCTTTTCTTTTTGTACATTCCCCACCTCATCCGATTCGCTTTCCCAGTGTTGCTCCAACCCATGAAGGAGGACCCGCCACTCACCTTCAAATGCAAGGACAAGTTCCTCGTGCAGAGCACATTTATCACTCCTGCTCGCGAGAGCAACCCCCTCCACGACCTCGTAAGCAGCCCAACTCCTGATGCGACTGGTCCCTAATCCCTTTATCAGTGGACGGCTGTACCCGGCGATGAATCCTCCAGGATTCACCAGCAGAAACTCAAAGTCGTCTATCTTCCCGCAGATGGTATTCTTCCAGAGGAGGACGAGCCCGAGGCGAACCAATCGAGTTTGTATACCCATGAGGGCGACTCGGTATGTCGTGTCGATCACATGTCTATCTTGGTGCATGTTTCTCACCTTTATGCAGAGGTTCGGTACTGTACGCCAATACGAGACCGTCCGACCCAACATCAATGGCCATCACCTCGAAAATCCCGGCATACCTATCTTCGACCGCTCATCCACCCCTCCACTGGCTGGCCCACTGCCACCGGCGAATGCCCCCGAAGAGCATTATGCTGAGCCTCAGATCGCAATCACCGAACCCATCGCCCCTCCTGTCACTCGCCCCCCTCCATCTCTGACTAGGGACCTTGCTGCAGAATATGCCACAGCGCTCAATCAGGCACAAACAGAGATTACGCGTTTGAAGGAGTTGTTGGCATCGCAGGACCAAGAACTTCGTAGGCGGAAAACGTTCACAGATGACGGTGCGAGCGTGGCTGAGACGGAGGGTGGGGCCTCTGTCGTTGAACAACACGTACAGCCCGAGGGTGTCCCACTCAATGTCGTCGCCCTCCTGTCCATCTGTGTCTTCCTCATCACGTACTTGTGGTTTTAAATATGAAAACACCACTAGACCCCCAATTGTCTAATCGGACATTACATATACTATACGTTCCTTTTTTCTTTCCTTTCTCCAACCTCTCTTATGCGGTCCTGTTTTATGTGAGGGTTACGTTTTGTATCATTTTTACCTAAGCCCGCGTTTGTCATTCTTTAGACCTAAACCATTGCCTTGAAGGGATGGCGACTGCCGCAGAGCTGCAATACTTGGCGACTGTCGATGGAGAGAGTGCGTTTTTCCGTGCACTATGTGAAGCCCAAGCGCGGCCTGTTGGTATGCATCGCCACTTTCGGATGCTCGTCGTACAAAGAGAGTTGTACAACCTCACCGAGCAGACCGTGAGCATAGACGCGCTCTGGAAAAAATTCTCTACATGTTACGATATCGAGCTGCTCGAAGGAAATGTGCGCGTACTGGGTGGCATTCCAATTCTGCGCCCCTAACATTCTCGCTCGCAGGAATCCGAGGCTGGAACGGAAGGAAGCTCGATAGTCGAAGCAGAGTACCGCCTGCCCGAGTCGCTTCAGGAGGACCTCAAGCTGCGACTTGGGAGTGGTGAGCTTGACGGGGCGGTAGAATCGCCGGTTGAGGAGAGCACGGTCACTGCGATACGAAGGAGTACTGCTACGAAGAAGGGGAACAAGACCGGTATTGAAAGTAATGACAGTGACTCGTCGCTCTCTGAGGACCAAGCAGAGCCCAGTGTTGTTGAGACAGAGGATGAACCGGGTGAGTTACGCCATGAAACTGGAGTTTTATTGTCTCACTAACTCGTTCGGCTCCAGCTGCGAAGAGTAAAAAGGGTGGAAGGACTACTAGGAGCAGTCAAAAGACGACCCGCAGGTCCGTGAGGCACGCTTCGCGCCACTGTTATCAATTAAATGGCCATCCTGACATTCCTCATTAGTACCAGAAACCGGAAATGATCCCGCTGGTTGCATTCCGCCCATACGAATCGATTTGATGAAATCTCAGCCAAGCTGTCGGAGATGGACCCCTGGCCCCTGGTCCTACACCACTTCAAATCCGACCAACAACCTAATGTATGTAATGCCTGGGTGTCTCTCGAGGTATTGGGAAGGAATGCTACCACAGATGGAATTCTGTTGTCGAGTCCGAAGTTGCCACAAGAGGGTACCCCTCCCAGAGATGTAATATACATCCATTCGACAGCATAGCAGTCTAGTCTCGATTCTCAGTGCGGGTCGATGCGCGAGCAATCCACGGAAGTCAAGCGGATGAACTCAGAACCTATACGGGCGGCGCCGCGGCAAAGTGGGTGACACAGAATGGAGCGCCCATGAGGTGATGTATCAGATTACAGGCAAAGCTCGGCCATTGCTAGAAGGAAAGGAGGTTATGTCACACTCAATGGACAAGATTGACGAAGCTGTTTAGAGTAGGATTCAAATTAGGACCAACCGGGTTGTGGAAGGAGCGATAGCAAGTCGTCCGACAACGGGAGGGGAAAGGGCAGCGGTTTTGTGGTATGGGTTGACTAAAATTGCCCATGTGGCAATGATTCGTAGTAATGATTCAAGGGCCTTTCCAGGACCTAAAACTGATAAAACTGATGTAGGCTTTGGGCACTTACCGGCCATTTTTCGATCACTTCGGGCACGAATTTGAGAGACTAGACAATAAGTCCATGGAGGATAGAATGCACTTTATCTATGTTTTTTTTCTGGGCGAGGCCCGTGATGGTGTTTGGGCGGAGATTGAACCTATGTTTATTTGTTTACATTTTGGCCCCAGCCGTAGCTATCTTCAATTCTTCGACGTCTTTGCCTCCTGCGACAGAGGATGAACGCGTACCAGGAGAGTCAGTCATGGCCCGACATTCCAGGTGTGATGGGCGACGACCAGGAGGAGCAGCGGAAGCGGTTGGAGAGCGAAGTGACGGGTCGGCTGCGCGATTTATCGTTGGAGAGATCATCCACAGATTACTCGGTCGAATACCCACGACATGCTCCTCTTTCGAATGCCTCCCACCACTACCCAAGATCGACCGGCGTTGCTGTAGACGTCGGTGACGACTCCCTCGCGTCTCCACACGATACGTTTTCGACTATAGCTCACCATGCATCAAATCTTACTATTAGAGGTGGTCTCCGTGGTCGAACAGACGCTGACTCGCCTTCGCACAACGCCGAATACGACCCAGATCGTAAACTTGATGCAATGCTCCGCGCTCAACACAACATATCCATCTTCAATGAATCCCCCTCGCACATACAAGTCATCCCTGTGGGTATTTTTTTCTTACATTCTCACCCAACCATAGTAAACTCCCAAAACAGCGAGCGGTTGAGCGACAAGCACCCCAGCAAAACCGCAAACTCGCTGGTGCACTTGACAGGCACGGCTCCCATCTCAGTCCAAAGCGCCCCCGACATGCGACATCTTCCCTTCTACACCACTCACAACCCGCCGATCCGTCCCCTCCTCTTAGCGAGTTTACGGCGCTCGCAAACGACCTCGGAAAGCAGATTGACCACCAACGGATTCGTGCACGACGCCAACCTCTCCACGACAATGTAAATGGCAGACCTGTTAACGCGCGTTTCGCTCCCTCCCATGCCCACTCACAGTCCCACATCCACCTCCCCGACGTGACCGGTATCACTGATGCTGCTGCTACTCCGATGAAGGGAGGACGCGGAGGTCACCATGCCTTTGTCAATGGCCCCGATCGCAATATCCAAGCCACCGTCGTCGGCAACGCTCTCGACTCCCTCTCGAAGCGTCTGAGAGACCTTGAGCGCGAAAATGCTGTGTCACGCCGCCGCGTGACCGAATTAGAGCTCGAACTCGAGACATGCAAGACTGACGTCGTGCGTGAACGAACGCGGCTCAGCCAGGAGGCATCGAGGGTCGCTTCTACTAGTAACTCTCCCCTTAACCGCAGTTATACGGCTCCTGCTGGTACTAGCTTCCGGGAGATGGAACAACGCTACAAACAAGCAGTTCAGGAAAAAAAAGGTGTGCCTTTCTGCACTTCTACACGTCTCCAGATATTCACATTTATACCACAGCACTCGAGGATCTGGTAAATACCCTCCGCAAACACCTCGCTCGCATGACTTCACAGCTACAAGAGCACCAAGACCTCATTGAAGAACTCCGCGAGCATCGGGAGACCGATGCCCGACAACTCCGCATCAAATGCCAAGAAGTGGAGGACCTCCGTGCCGAAGTTGAGAAGCTTGCGAGCGAGGTTGAACGTCTCCGAGATATCGTCGAGAGTGGCCTGCGTGAGCGCCGCGATGTGCGAGGGGACGAGACGAGTGATCTAATCGTTGTCCAACCCAGTCGGCATGATGAGCCCACTGTCGATGATACGTCTGAAGAGGAAGAGGAAGAGAACGATAGTACCCCGAGAATGCAGCAACAGCAATGGCAATCTCACGAGAGAGAGATGCTCAGCGCCGTTTTGGAAGAGACAGAACCCGCCACGCTCGACACACCACGCGAGTTTGAAGTTGTGCCGGACTTCCCGCCTCGAGCCCGAAGTAGACGCAGGTCGCCGGCGGCCTCGTCTGCTAGTGGATCGCAGAGGCGGTTCATTGGAGTAGGTACTCTGTGCCGGGCTTCATCTCACCAGACTGACAATCTGCTCCGTTGTAGGACGAAGAGCTGCGCCGTGTAAAGGCTGACTTAGACGAACGGCGGTCACTTAGGTCTAATTCTACTCACTCGGTTAGTCTACCTCCTAGTTCGCACTTGATTTAGTTGTCAACTACCAGGGCCGCAGGATCACTCCCGTTCTACTACCCCTCAACCCGAACCGCGATGCCAGGCTCAACAAACAGCACGAAATGCACGTTGTCAGAGGCAGGACGAACCCACGTTCCCACAAATTCGTGGTGAACGACTCGAGAGGCTGTTCTCTTCTGTCCCAGAGCACAACGAGCAGACGTGTCGTGCTTGTCACGGCAAGACTCAAAATGGGAGGGCACATTGGGAGCGGGATCTGGACTGGTTGCTGAGGCGCGCCGCTGTGAGACGAGCCTGCACCCCTCCCACCCAGGATAATGTACGAGCGAGCGCTGGGGGGTATGTCCAGCGTGAGGGACTACCCCCTCAGACCGTCCTTACGCGTGTCTTGAGGGAACTGGAGGACGATTTTGCACATTACAAGTCGTGGGTCTCTCTTAGTGATTCTTATTCGGCAACGAGGACTGACAAAGATCTAGGATTTATATTGAATTGTCTGATGAATATAGGGTTATCGATGCTGCGTCCAATGTGACTAAGCGGCATGTTCTGGCCCAACATTTGAGAGATGTGATTGATACCCTGGAGCAAAAGGTGCGTTTCGTTCGCTGCGATCGCTCATTCGTGTACTAATCACAGTGGATGTAGGGCGACCAAATTGCCTCGCTGTACGAACTGCTTCATTTCCACGACCGACCAGCCACTTCCCGCTAGAGTCGACCGCCTGCGCTTTGAATGCAGCACTTACCCTTCCTATCTCCATCTGACTCCATCTGTGTATGACATCCGTAGGTGTACCTCACATCTCTGTCCTCTTTTTTCTCCGCCATACTCGTGTTCTCCACAACTGTTGAGGATTTAACCATTATCGCGCAAAGCTATATACAATTTCAACGCTCCTGTTCACTGCCTTTCACACAACATAAAGTGGGAAGACAGTCAGATCTTGCTTCAACAAGCTAGCTATATATCCGAGGACCTCCAAACAAGTGCCAGGTTTCGGAGACTGCCAGTTCCTTGATCAAAAAGATTGTATAGGTACACAAATCCATCGCTATTGGACCCTTGTAGGTGCTCCTGCAGGTAGAGCAAACGGTCCAAGGCAATATAGGATTCTATCACTGGCCCTAAGAAGCATCTTAGAACATAGAGCGCTTCGAGGCTAGATTGTAGGTCGCTTTCATCAGACTGCATGCGTGTTTTGGTGTCCAACATTGCTTCACCAACTTGGAGTCGTTTGGCAGCAAGCGTTAGATAGCAATTGAAATCACGGTAGGCAGAAGATGCAAGTCTTCCTACTCGTTTCTGAGCCCAGTGGACTTCTCGAAGGTTAGAAGGTCCTGTTTCAGCTCGCACTGATGGATCTAGACGTCGGGATAGCAATGCCCTGTATGTCACTTTGCGGATGGATAAAGCGGTGGCGGATGATGGAGAACCTGAAACATCAGAAGACCAGGTGAGAGGAGCCTGGGTGGCAAGGTGTAGGTGTTGCGTTGATAGCTCTAGGGAACCGTATTTGTGACCAATAGTTGTGGCAGAGGAAGAAATTTGGATATCTCGAAGATGGTCAAAACACTGTGATTAACGGGGACAATCGAGCTTACTACTCAAACTCATCATGTTATAGCAGCAACCAACGACGACGGCCCCCACTACGCGCCATTGTCGAGGAGGATCACGTTTGCATGTGGTCAGAAACCTAAGAATTGACGGAGTAAGGTCTCCACAGGCATGCAGGGCAACCACGACAATAGGCACGATTTCATTGCTAGTAGTGTCTTCGGCTAGCCAGGAGGAGATGACGGTACGCAGACTTTCCGCGTCTCCAATGTGAACCGTCTTGTGGTGCAGTGATGTACTTCCTTGTGGTGTTCCAGCCTGAACCACGGTTTCTTCACACAACCCCCTTGTATTGTCGCTACGCCGAATCGCGCCACTGGTTTGGTGTTCGTCGGAATCAAGGGCAAGAACTCGAAAGTAATGGGGGGATGACGCGAGAGCACGAGACAGGTATCCCTAGGGAACTTCAGGACCTTCATTTTTCGTTTTATGAGCGAACAGCACACCTGTCCAGCACCGACGTCAACGATTCTGGGCTTGATTGGGACATCGGTGAAGAGGTGGGCAACGAAATTTGACATCGTGGCAATTTCATGTATTTTCTTGGGGGTCACACCGGGCATACGAGGAGGATCGAGGGCAGGGACTCCGAAAGAGGGAGATCGCGGTAAAGGTAAGGCTGCGGATGTACGAAGGAAGGATACGAGGTCCTCGGGCAAGTCCAGACATTCCTACTATCCAAGCCACGGATGTTAGGTGTGTCATGAGCCACAGACCTGCAAAGAAGTACGCACCTCAGACGGATTTCGATAGAGTTGCAAGAGTCGAGGCCAAGGTGGAGGCCGAGAGTTGCCTCCGTAAACCCACCAGTGTTTGATATGATCTGGAAGTCCAGTGGCCCCTGTAGCGACTTGGTTTGGGTGTGCGAGCGCGAGCGTTTCGCATTTTTGAAGCCACAGGTGGTGGGCGAGAAGAAGGTCGATGGCCTCACGCTTTCCAATGTTTATGATTCCATCCATGGCTGTTCGATGGCCTCTATAAGCGATCCAGGATTGGCGAGCGTCGGCGATATCCAGGACCAAAATGTAGAGGGTGACAGGGCAGGGCAGGGCAGGGCTAGGTGAACCCATCCCCGTCGTCGTCGACAGCAAAGCAAAAGGGCCTTGAAAAACGATCTCGCGCACGCAGGCACCCTTGCACGCCGTGTTTACGTCCTTCCCCTGTATCCCGCTTCTTTCCTCTTTCCTCCCTTTGGTCCGAGTTCGCCGACCGTGTCGTTTGGAACTCGCGCCTAATCGCACTGATTCAACTCTCTGGCCAATCTATTTAATCAAAGTACGTAGTCTATACCGTGTTTTCTCATATTTTTTGGGCCTCACCCAGCTCTGCTGACGTTGCCTCCTTCACAGTCGTCGACAAGCATGTATCGGACAAAACGTCTCTCGCAGCTTTCGAGGGTCTGCTTACCCCCATCTCGTATCACACCTCGCATCCTACCACGACCTTACGCGTCTGCGGCAACCACGTTCGAAAATGGCACAAACGCCTATTATGCAGACGAAATGTACAAGGCCTGGCGGCAGGACCCCTCCTCAGTACATGCATCCTGGCAGGCATATTTTAGCGGCCTTGACAAGGGTCTTCCCAGTCACCAGGCGTTCCGACCACCACCCTCCCTTGACTCTATGCCAGCAATGGTTGGTGGGTCCCAGATACAAGTGCACGGTGACCAAGATCTGTCCGACCATCTAAAAGTTAGTGAGAGAAAATCATCTCCTGCAGGATGTCCGCTGAACGTGATTTAGGTCCAACTCTTGGTGCGTGCATATCAAGTGCGTGGTCACCATGTTGCGAAACTCGACCCTCTGGGTATCCTCGACGCCGACCTCAGTGATCACGTACCCGTCGAGCTTGAGCTCAGCCATTACGGTTGGACGCAGCGCGATCTCTCCAAGGAATTCAACCTCGGCCCAGGGATTCTGCCCCACTTCGCGAAACAAGGAGTCAGGTCGATGACTCTCGGCGATATCATCACCACCTGCAAGAGGATATACTGTCTGTAACCCCTTTTTACCATCACCCTTGTGTTCTTACAAAGTCTTAGGCCGGGCCGTCGGATACCAATATGTCCATATCCCCGACAAGGAGCAATGCGACTGGATCAGAGAGCGCGTAGAGATGCCTCACCCGTGGAATTACTCTGTCGAAGACAAGCGCATGATCCTTGATCGCCTTATGTGGTCGGAAATGTTCGAAAAATTCATTGCCAGCAAGTACCCCAACGAGAAGCGATTCGGCATTGAGGGATGTGAATCGCTTATTCCTGGTATGAAGGCTCTGATTGACCGCTCTGTCGATCATGGCGTCAAGCATATCGTTATGGGCATGCCGCATCGTGGTCGGCTCAATGTCCTCGCAAACGTCATTCGCAAACCTATAGAAGCAATCCTTAACGAGTTCCTTGGTGCGATCGATGCAGATGACGCAGGAGGAGACGTCAAGTACCATCTTGGTGCGAACTATGTCCGCCCTACTCCTTCTGGAAAGAGGGTCGCGCTTTCGTTGGAAGCGAACCCCTCGCATCTCGAAGCAGAGGATCCCGTAGTTCTCGGAAAGACCCGCGCTATCCAGCACTCCGAGAACGATACACACTCACATTCCACTGCGATGGGTGTTCTTTTGCACGGGGATGCTGCCTTCGCTGGCCAGGGTGTTGTATATGAAACCATGGGTTTCCACAGTCTTCCTAATTACGGCACTGGAGGAACGATTCACTTAATCGTCAATAACCAGATCGGTTTCACGACGGATCCACGTTTCGCCCGTTCGACGCCTTACTGCTCCGATATCGCCAAAGCCATCGATGCACCTATCTTCCACGTCAATGGCGACAACGTTGAAGCCGTCACATTCGTTTGCCAGTTGGCAGCTGACTGGAGAGCCAAGTTCAAGAAGGACGTCGTGGTCGACATCGTGTGCTACCGCCGATACGGCCACAATGAGACCGATCAACCAATGTTCACTCAACCTCGCATGTACAAGGCAATCGAAAACCAGCTCACCCCACTCACTCAGTATACTAATTTCCTCACCAAGCGAGGCACCTTTACCCCTCAGGAGATCGAGGACCACCGAAAATGGGTTTGGGGAATGCTCGAGAAGGCGGCCGCTGGCGCAGAATCGTACAAGCCAAGCCCTAAGGAATGGCTTTCCAGCTCTTGGCCGAACTTCCCATCACCGAAGGAGCTCGCTGAAGTCGTCCTCCCCACCCGACCAACCGGTACCAGTGAGCGGGTACTCAAGCATATTGGCGAGGTTATCTCTGGTTACCCATCCAACTTCACTCCCCACCGCAACCTTGCTCGCATCCTCTCTGCCCGCGGCAAGACGGTCTCTGAAGGAGCGAACATCGACTGGGCTACCGCCGAGGCGCTCGCTTTTGGTTCACTCGTTCTAGAAAAAGTCGATGTCCGTGTCTCCGGTCAAGATGTCGAGCGTGGTACGTTCTCCCAGAGGCATGCCGTCCTTCACGATCAGGATACCGAGGCTCAGTATATACCACTCAAGAATCTTGGCGGTGACCAGGCTAGCTTCACCATTTGCAACTCATCCCTTTCTGAGTTTGGCTGCTTGGGCTTCGAGCTTGGCTATTCCCTCGTCTCACCAGCCTCCTTGGTTATTTGGGAAGGGCAATTTGGTGACTTCGCCAACAATGCGCAATGCATCATCGACCAGTTCATCTCTTCGGGGGAGCGAAAGTGGCTGCAACGCACCGGATTAGTCCTCAACTTGCCTCATGGCTATGATGGTCAGGGACCTGAACACTCGAGCGGTCGTCTAGAACGATTCTTGCAGCTGTGCGACGACCACCCTCATGTCTTCCCCTCACCCGTGAAGATGGAGAGACAGCATCAGGATTGCAACATGCAAATTGTGTACCCGACGTAAGTACATCTGTGGTGATAGAAAAGATGTTGCTGATGTCTTTTTGAAGTACGCCTGCCAACTACTTCCATGTTCTTCGCCGCCAGATCCACCGTGACTATCGAAAGCCCCTCGTTGTTTTCTTCTCCAAATCCCTGCTCCGTCATCCCCAGGCTCGCTCGGATTTGAGAGAGATGGCTGGCGATACACACTTTGAACGTTACTTACCTGATCCTCATCCAGAGGGCCTCGCCCCGCCTGAGGAGATTCGGCGTCACATCTTGTGCAGCGGTATGCCTTGCATATTGACACCCTTGACTGTTCCTACGTTGATACACCGTTATCTTAGGTCAAGTTTATCACATGCTCGTTGCAGAACGTGAAGCTCGCGCATTGAAGAATGTGGTCATCAGCCGTCTAGAACAAATCTCGCCTTTTCCTTATGACTTGGTGCGTGACCTTTTTTTTATGGTGGCTCTTACGCACCAATTCACGCATATCGCAGATGACTCCCCATCTTGATAAGTACCCCAACGCGGAGTTGCTCTGGTGCCAGGAGGAGCCTCTCAACAACGGTGCTTGGACCTACGTTGGTCCACGCATCCTCACAGCCGCCAACGAGACGGCTCACCACAAAGGCAAATACCCATACTATGCTGGTCGTCCTCCGTATAGCTCCGTCGCCACTGGTAGCAAGGTTGGTGTAGCGTTCCAAGTGAGAAAATGAAAGCTGATTTTTTGGCAGGCGCAACACAAGAAGGAAATCGCACAATTTATGGATCAAGCCTTCAAGGACCTTGCTTGATGCGAACAATAGTTCTGGGCGACGCCTTCGTATTTCGTGTTAGTGGCTGTATTGTATCGCTGATTTCGTTGATTTCGTGCTACTGCTCCCCGCGAGCCCCATAACGATGTTTCAATGGATATCACTCCTTATACTCGAGCTACAGGCTAGTGCGGTTCCGACACTTGAACCAGTAGATTATATATACACACTGGAGCCCATTAAGCCACCTCAGTGATTGGTGTCATTCTTACAATTGCTATATCCATCATAACCGATACTCTGTCAAGGGAGATTACGATGACGCAGCGGGTCAATCACTTTCATTTTCGTGTTCGACGATGGGTTCTGAGGATGATTGCTCAGTGGTGGCGGCGGGCGTGTCCGTCTCGCTCTTTGGTTCGCGCTCAGCGGACGAAGTCCTGCGGTGTGAGTGCGGTGCGAGAGGGCTCTCGCGGATAGGGGAAGTGCTGCTTGCGATGATGCCGCTTGTCGAGGTTACAAGAGTAGGATGACCTGCCTGTGCAGGAGGAGAGGCATGGGGAATACTGCATAGAGAGTCGAGACAAGAGATTAACCAGAGTTCATATAAGGATATGCCCGCACGCACTTCTCCGGGTTTGGGATTGCTGTACCAACGGTGCTCTGAGGTGCGACGCCGGCCTTGGAGAGAGCATAGTCTCCCGAGTCAAAGTATTTGCGATCCTATATCCACATTAATATAAAACAGTCGGGCGAGCGAGAGTTGGGAGTTGGAGAGAAGGAAATGTACCTTCTGCACTTTCATGAGAACATTCTTGTGCGTCGGGAGCTTCCCGTAGAGCCTGAACAGCTTCTTCTCCTCCTCGGACATCGCCTGCACACACAGAGGTCAGCTCGATCCCCCGGATGCCCACGTGCAGTGGAGCAGGCGGCACGCGCCTGGTGCAAAGCGACGCACCTCAATATTGACCTTGTTCCGCTGGGCTGGATGCATCCTGGAGCAACGCTGGCGCGAAGGGTTTGGTGGTTGGCACAACAAATGAACGACAAGGATGAGGTCAAGCGCCTACTTTCTTTGTTCTTAGTGATTCCACCCTCTACCTCTACACCTCCACACAACAGATTAATTGTATTCAATACGACCAATAGTCTAATAATGCCAAGGCATACGAGTATTATCTCCCATCATTCAAAATACAAGGATACCTGGCTCCGTCTCCGTCATGCGGTCGTCAAGAAGCTCACCACCTGCACCTGAGGAATCAGAGTCCAAATCATGTGCGAGCAAGTCTAGGTCGGCCTCGGCCTCGGACATTGTATTGTCTCGCCACTCGCTTTCAACCGTGGTTTGTGAACTTGTCGCACTACCAAGGATCTGGGACCCGGTGTCATCCTTGTCTCTTTCTTCTAAATTGCCCAGATTGACGATAACGTTGGTGAAGTCAAGCTGATATGACTCATGAATATGAAAGGTGCACAGTAGAAGGACAGTAGAAGGACATGACTTGCCTTGATGACGCGGGGCCGGATCTGATTCATGAACAGTAGCTCTAGTGACTGTTGAATGGCCTCGCGAGGTGTAATGGGTGTCGATTCATCCATTCCGTCCGCGGTAAGGCTATCTCTCAGTTTCTGTTTCCCTTCAGCACGGCCCGCACGGCACAGATCGGATCCGTTTGTTTCACCTTTATATCTCCTCTGAATACACTCTGGAAGTTGGGGTGAAGCGATCGCCTTGCCATACCGAGGGCGGCATTCGTAATCGATCTGATGGTCTGCTGCTCTTGTGCGAAACGCTATGGGACCACCACGGAGGTGAGGGGATGAATGTAATATCCCTATTACTCACGAATTTCCAAGTCCCGAAAACGAGAGGATAGCGCCTACGGGATGGTGAGGTTCTTTGAAACCGTGGGGACCCGACGGGTCGAGATTTCGACGCACCTAATCAAAAGGGATCCGAGAAGCCGCTGGTGACATTCTTCCAATAGTGCCGGCAGTGGGACCACGTCTTCGGTCCTCTGGAAACCGTAATGCAAAGAAATGGAGCCAAGGTAATGCACTGATCCTGGCGTCTGCCTTGCAGAAATAATTGGTTGTACTGGAGGCAAAATATACAGTAGATCCAGCTTGTACAGTGCGCGAGATACCTGTGACCTCTGCCGATCCTATGCCCACGACAACTGTGTTAAGTCCCAACGTAGTCATGTTCTAAGATAAGGCGTGATTTGGTTGTATAATTCCGGGTAATGGGCATGTTACCTGCTTGAGAGCTGTGGTGAGGTGCGCCAGAACCGACTGAAGAGGGATGGTGAGCGGAGAGACGTCCAATTTGAAGACCAACGTGGAAAGAGGAAATACGGGCTGCCCGTAGGATGATTTATGGCGCGCCTTTCTACTGGCCGTAGACGCAGACCGGGAGCCCAAAGTGTCCGCAACAAGCGAGGGTCGTACTTTGAGGGTGACGGACGCGTTGTGGAACGTTGCGTGTATCGTGGAAGATGGTGTCCGCATGACCGATATTCGATATTAGCTTTGCGGAGGCTATGGTAGGGATTCAAGCGGACATCTCTCTCTCTTTGTTAGGCTATCGATCCACCACCTTGGACTCGTTCTCGACTCCCCTGTCCGCCGCCGCCGCCACTGACGACGACGACGACGACGAGCAGAGAGGAAGCTCGAACGACCACTCTGTCTCTGAGAGACGACGGCTGCTGCCACCGACGACGACTGACCAGAACACCATCCAAAAACATTACGCCCGATGTCAGGCACCGCGAATAACCATGCGCTGAGTGAGCTGGACCAAAAGATTGCCGACATCCTTGCGAAAATGGCGAAGGAACAGAAAATCATCGACGCCTCGAATGCGATCCGGATGGCCACAAGAAATCAGGATGTCCTCCGCAAGACGGACGCAGAGGAGCGCGAGGCCCGCAGGTCGCTCGAATACTTCCAGGCGACGCTCGGCCAACTCAAGTCTAAGCGCGATCAGCTCATCCACGGCCAGCACTCGCCCCAAGATCGCACGTCCCCCCAGGACTCCTTTGCTTACCAGGGAGGCAGCCAGTTCTCGCAGAGGTCAGCAGGTTATGACAAGGATCGCTCACTACCATCCCCACCTCTCTATGCCAATGACCCAGACCCCGCTGGCCCTGTATATGACCATGTACCACGGCCCAAGCAGTATACAAACCTCGGTCAGTAGACAGCCCGTTTTCTGCTCACTCGTCTCATCTCTCTGGTAGACCTCATCAAGGCAGACACACCGCACACACCCGCCAAGATCCAACGCATGCTCCACCAGCTCGAGTTCAAGCTCCAGGTCGAACGCCAGTACCAAAAGGGCTTCGATCTCATGCAGCGGGCATATAATGCCGATGGTGACAAGAAGAGTCGCTTGGATGCTCAGAATCAGAAGATAGAGAGTGACAAGACGATTCAGCTCCTCACCACTGCCCTCAAGCGCTACAAGAATCTACATGTCATCGAGGTCGCTGAGGAAGAAGAAACCGGAGGTAGGCATGACTCCACTGATCCCGATTTGGCTCTAATATGTTCTCATGTTCATCTCGTACAGACCCCACCGTCCCGGAAGGTGACCGCAAAGGCAACCTCCGCAAACCGCTCACCGGCACTCTCTACATAACTGTCAAAGCAGCTCGCGAACTCGAGCACGCGCCCCTTACTAAGCGCTCCGCGAAAATCTTCAACGAGACGACCGTCGTGCTCAAAATTGAAGGCAACGCTCGCGCCAAATCGCACCCCTCCCGCACAGACAAATGGAATCAGGACTTTGAAATCTCCGTCGACAAGGCCAACGAAGTTACAATTGCCATCTATGATAAGCAAGGCAATGAAATGCCAGTGCCGATTGGCTTTACGTGGGTTCGACTTAGTGACCTCGTTGAGGCACTCCGTCGTCTGAAGGTTGGAATGGAAGCTGCTGGTGGAGGGTGGGTCACCGCTGCTGGCGCGATGAGTGGTGCACCGAGCGGCCCTGGAGGCGGTCGATACCAGCAACCGGGTATGGATTCTCCTTTGATGCCTTATGGTGCAGGAACTCAGATGGGTGGTCCTGGGATGCCGGGTCCCCCCGGAGCTGGGAGTGACGGCATCGAAGCTTGGTTCATGGTCGAACCCGCGGGTGCTGTACTCCTACATCTCAACTTTGGTAAGCACGACAGCCCTTATCTTGATCAGGTCTGAATTTGCTGTCTTCAACGTCAGTCAAGGAGAATGTGCGAAAGCGCCCTATGGATGCTGGTCTTGCTCGGCAAGTTGCTTTTCGCAAGCGCAAGGAAGTCCACGAGATGAATGGGCACAAGTTTGTTCCTCAGCAATTCTACCAGATCATTCTCTGCGCGTACTGCAACGAATTCCTTCTCAATGCTACTGGATACCAGTGCGAGGATTGCCGCTACACTTGTCATAAGAAATGTTACGAGAAGGTACTCACTAAGTGTATCTCAAAATCGACCACGGACACGGTACGGCCATCACGGTTCTTGCCACCAAACCTAGATTGACCTTCATACAGGAGGGCGACGAAGACAAGATTAAACACCGTATCCCTCATCGCTTCGAAACAATCACCAATATCGGTGCAAACTGGTGCTGCCACTGCGGCTATATGCTACCCCTTGGTCGCAAGAATGCCCGCAAGTGCAGCGAATGTGGTATTACTTGCCATGCAACCTGCACTCACTTCGTTCCCGACTTCTGTGGCATGACCATGGAGACTGCCAATGCTCTTTTGGCGAACATTCGCGACATCAAACGGACTCACCAGAACAAACGCTCTATCACCTCACCCCCAAGCAAGCCACCATATGGCCAGTATGAGGAGCCTTACCAACAGGATTCGCCTCTACAGCAACGCGTGGAAGGTCTAGATCTGAACCGTGAAGATTACCCTCCACAGCCTTATCAGCAACCTGGGGTGGCCCCACCCGAACGACAACAGACTCAGACCCCCGTTGGGATGTATGAACTAAACGACGCTCGATATATGTCGCCTCAGCAACAACCCCAATTCCCTCAACCATCCATGTCTGCCCCTCAGCCCTTCACTTCGCCCGGCCCGCCTCCCCCCCTTCAGTCGAGTCGTACCTCTCAACCGCCTCCCCCGGGTAGCCAAGGTCGTATCCCGATCCCATTCCAAACCCAACCATCGCGGTCTAGTCAGCCTAGCCCCATGGACCAACAACCATACGGCGTACGTATACTCCCACGCACATAAATTTAAGCTCCTGCCTGATGGTTTTTGCGACAGGGCTTCCCTCAACAACAACCGCCTCCGCGGCGTGATGACTACACCAGTGGCCCTCCTCCGCAAGGAGGGCGGTATACACCGGGTCCACCACCACCACCTCAGCAGCAACAAGGTCTCCCACCAAGAGCTGGGTCCATTGCCAGTGGGCCGGCACCGATTCAACAGCAACAGCAACAGCCCGTACGACAGCCAACGAGGAAACGGAGGGTTGGATTGGACGATTTCAACTTCCTTGCTGTGCTCGGCAAAGGGAATTTTGGGAAGGTCATGCTTGCCGAAGAGAAAAAGACTTCTAATCTCTACGCCATCAAAGTCCTGAAGAAGGAATTCATCATCGATAACGACGAGGTGGAAAGGTACAACCTTTTGCTGGTTCATGTAGATATGACGTCTAACTCCAGTTTAGCACCCGATCAGAGAAACGAGTTTTCCTCGCTGCAGCACGCGCACGACACCCATTCCTCCTGAATTTGCACTCTTGTTTCCAAACGGAAACTCGCGTGTACTTTGTGATGGAGTATGTAAGCGGAGGAGATCTCATGCTCCACATCCAGCGGAAGCAGTTCTCCCTCAGACAAGCCAAGTTCTATGCTTCAGAAGTGTTGCTTGCTCTCGAGTATTTCCATTCAAACGGTATCATTTATAGGTGCGTACGCTATGTTACGGACCGAGGGTCGCGGGTTGATGTGGAAGGTGCAGAGATTTGAAGTTGGATAACATCCTTTTGACATTGGACGGTCATGTCAAGGTCGCTGACTATGGTTTGTGCAAAGAAGAAATGTGGTATGGCAGCACCACAAGTACGTTCTGCGGCACTCCTGAATTCATGGCCCCCGAAGTAAGTAAACCATCAAGATAGAGCAACCGTTTCTAATAATTTAATCTAGATCCTGTTGGAGCAACGATACGGACGGGCTGTCGATTGGTGGGCATTCGGGGTCCTCACATACGAAATGCTGCTCGGGCAGTCACCATTTCGAGGAGATGATGAAGACGAAATTTTCGATGCTATTCTCGAGGATGAACCGTTATACCCAATCACTATGCCGAAGGACGCCGTTTCGATTTTGCAGAAGGTATGGTCGACCCTACCCACCTTGACATTGTAATGACGACTCGCACAGCTACTGACAAGAGATCCGACCCGGCGGTTGGGCTCTGGTAAAGGCGATGCAGAGGAAATCAAACGCCATCCCTTCTTTAAAGACGTCAATTGGGATGATGTCATCAACAAGAGGATTCCACCTCCATACTTCCCCCAGATCGTGCGTACCCTTTTGAGTCACTGAACTCAAAGCATCCCAACCTTAACCTTTGCGTCTAGAAAGCGCCTGGCGACGTCAGTAACTTCGACCAAGAATTCACGCGAGAGCAACCCACTCTCACTCCTGTGCATGGGCAACTCACTCAGAAGGATCAAATGGAGTTCCATGGATTCTCTTGGGTGTGTATTGGTACTCTTGCCCGCACTGAATTCCCCACCACTGATTATTATCCCCATAGGTTGCGGCTTGGGCCGATGATTAAGAGTATGCTCCCTCGAGACGAGCACCCTTGTAGCGTCTAGTGAAATATTGTGCCACGACTTGTCTGTTGATACATATTTATGACTTCATCACTTCTTTTTGTTCCTTATCCCCTGCCAGATGAAACAGAGTTTGGTTGCCTACTCCGATTCAGAAAATTCGGACAACGAAATACTCGAGCCGCCCATGAAGAAGAGGAAGCAAGTGCATTCCTTTTAGACAGCAAAGCCGTCTGACCCCGACATTGCAGAATGCTCCCACCGCTTGCCGCCAAAGTGACTATCCCTGTTCCGATGGACGACCCATCAAAGCATCAAGGCCGAATTCGAACAACACCTCATGTCGATGGGCAGTTCGCCGCGTATGTTTACGCGCCAATTCTTCCAATCCAAGGGCTTCAGCGGCTTTTACGAGGGATTTTCGAAACGATAGAGGGGCAAGTTGAAAATGTCCACCGTCTAGTGCACTTTAACAGTGACGAACCTGTCGACGAGAACAGTCCCAGGAAACGAACCATCCTCCCGACGACCATTAATGGCGTCCCGCATCTGAGCCTGACGAGACCAGTGTTCCTCCGCGCACATCAAAGAGACATCCTTAAAGGGGCCGTTAAAGAGGTTGCAAATAAGGTTGCAAAGTGCGTGTATGGTTCGGTCCACCCCCTGCGCTCCGGTCACAGCACTAATTGTGCTCAGATTCAATGCTTCTTTTGCGTCCTTTATAGTCCTTGACAATGACACCAAGACCCGCAGTTTCCTTGCACTCGAGATAGGAGCCGGATATAACTCGGTGAGTCCAATTAATTCTGGATTGTCAATACCTGATGGCGATAGTGCAAGGAGATGTGTGAATTACTCAAACCAACCCTGGGAGTTCTTCGACAACTTGATTATTACGAGGATCCAAAGTTTCATTTGTCGCTCGCATGGACATTGACCACAGAGCGGGACTCCTCACCATTTACTAAGGAGCTATTGAGTGCTCTGGAAGAGGAATATGGACTGGCTCTACAAGAGATCAATTTTGATATTGATATGCTGGAGGTGTGCATTGGTAAGAAGAGATTGGCATGGCAGTTAAGAACACTGTAACAGTGGTTAGCAAGTGTGTGTATGGTTGGTAGTGACATTGGAGGACATCTGATATGTCTTTATTGTGCACATTTATTGCAAGATGATGAAGATAAAAGAAATAAAGGATGACTAGTGAGTGAGTGAGTCTAGGGTCTAGCTTTGGATCCATCCACTCAATCTGCACATCCACTCTGTGCTATCTGTGGTTTCACTAGGCCCATTCACATCTGTCCATTCATCCAAGCATGGCTAAGCTTGTAAAGAATATCCCATTCCAAAAATGCAAGTCATTTTGCCTTGACTTGTTCAAATTGAGGCCACTTATTGTGAGAGAACCAGGCCATCTCCTTCCTGCCAGCATGTGTGGATGAGAGGAGAACCACCTTCTATTAGCAAACAAACTAGCCTCAAGCCCCCCCTCCATTGCCTCTCAACTTCTGATTGTTGGCCCCTGTTGGACTGTCAAATTACCAATCCCATCACACTTGTGCCATGCAGTAAACTATGGAGAGTGGATTACTACTCTGATGGACACAGTTGCATTGGTGCTGAAGGCTGTAGCATGGGGACCTAGTGAGGAATATGTGGGTCCAGATCCTGCCACCTTCATGCACAATCAGCACCGATGCCACAATTGATTAGTTGATCTCTTGCATTAGGCATAGTGCTGTGTCTTAGGTGCTGTGCTGTGGTGTGCGACATTGCACCTATGAGCTCATAACTCTCATGGCATACATGTATATATATATCAGCGAATCGACAGGCCCTAACGGTGTGCGAAGGGCTCGGCATTACGGAATGGGGAAAGCAGGTAAAGAAACGAGACGATGAGAAAACGAGAGACGAGAAGACGATGCAAGACGAAGCTAAGACGAAAGCCAGGACGGTTCGTGCGCAATATCTACGTGGACGCTGCCCGGAGCTCGTCCGGGAGACCTGTACGGATTTCAATCTTCTGGCCAAGGAAAGAGAGAGCGAGGAGATGTGCTTACCGATGTTGTTTGTGCCATACGGGACCAAGGACCGGGACGCGAGCCACAAAGCATCCAGCTGCATCGACGCGGAGCGGACGATCAGCCGGCGGAGCCGCTGGGTGAAGGGGTCGGGATTGCACAGTGCCAAATCGAAGAAGCAAACGGGCAGGAAACAAGTCGCACCGAAGTCGAGGGCCACGATCTTGCCTTCGCGGTCTTTCATGAAGTTGGCTCGGTTCATGTCCGACAGACAGAGGCGTAGGCCGAACGTCTGGAACTCAGGGATGAGGCCGACACGTTCGGACCTCCCTACATGCTCCAGGATCTGTGTCGAAAGAGGGATCACCCAGAAAACATCAGCCACGGTGTAAAAGGGGAAGCGCGGAATGAAGGCGAGCACTCACACCGTTGATGTGTCCCTCGAGCAATTCGACGGAACTGTACGTTGCGGATGACTGGCGTTCGAGGAAGAAGTCGTGACAGACCGGGCCTCCACCAATGGGGCCGGGCTGGTCAGTCGGCCCCTTAATGTTGACGAGAAACTGCACAGCGGCGGCGACGAGACTAGAGTCTGTATCGCTGCATATCCTGCCTTCGATAAACTCCATGACGATGTAACCACGGCCGTTCGCCTCGAAGGAGCAGTAGACGGCAGGGATCCGGACGGGGGCGGTAACGGCGTTGTTGACGGCCTGCGCGACGTACTGCTGCGTTCGGGCCTCGGCCATAGTGATGGACCGACCGTACTTGACCCACGCAAGGGGG
>Ga0307515_10006338_pt1 | contig 23697 bp, 20 predicted proteins | sample 17_EM_MG_FD_194513 | JGI IMG/M metagenome (GOLD analysis project Ga0307515, IMG submission 194513) | Populus trichocarpa ectomycorrhiza microbial communities from riparian zone in the Pacific Northwest, United States - 17_EM | ecosystem: Host-associated > Plants > Roots > Unclassified | place... | reverse complement strand
CGCGCGTCCGTGATTGTTACGATCCACTCCTTCACGCCCATCTACAACGGCGTGAGCCGACGCGTGGAGGTGGGGATCCTGCATGACCGGGATACGCGCATGGCGGACCAGATGCTCGAGTTTGTCAGGCAGGATCAGCGGTTCGTCGTGGAGCGCAACCAGCCCTATGGTCCCGAGGACGGCGTGACGCACACGCTCCGGGAACACGGGCTTGCAAACGGATTGATGAATGTCATGATCGAGGTCAGGAACGACCTCATAAGGGATGAAACCGGCCAAGGGGTCATGGCCGGTTTTCTGGCGGGACTGATCAGCGAAAGTCTGACCGTTCCCGCCTGAAGAAGACTCCAACGAGGCGGCGACAAGACCGCCCGCGCATAAGCATGGTTGCCGGCCGCATGGTGCGGTCAGCAGGGGAACAGGGGTTACAGGAATGACTGATCACTCTGATGAACAAAGTAAGCAGGACGCACATGTCCTGCATTCCATGGGCTATGCCCAGGAACTCGCCCGCCGCATGAGCGGATTCTCGAATTTCGCGATTTCATTCTCTATCATCTGCATTCTGGCGGGAGGTATCGGCGCCTACACGGTTGCCCTGGGCGCCGGGGGCGGTGCCTCGATCGGCATCGGCTGGATCGTCGGTTCGGTCTTCGCGCTGGTCGTCGCGGCATCGATGGGGCAGATTGCCTCGGCCTATCCGACCGCCGGCGGACTTTATCACTGGTCTTCGATTCTAGGCGGCAAGGGCTGGGGCTGGGCGACGGCATGGATCAATCTGTTCGGCCTTCTTTTCGTGGTCGCATCCGTTAATTACGGCGTCTACCTGTTGCTCAAGGATCTGATTCTTGTCGGCATGTTCGGCATGGACGCGGCGGGTTTCACCGGCACCGATCTCATTATCTGGGTCGCAGTGATCACGCTTGCCCAGGCTGTGATGAACTATATGGGCATCCGGGTGACGACGCTGCTTACGGACTTTTCCGGCTATCTGATCTTCGCCGTGTCCATTGCGATCATTCTCGGACTTATCTTCGGCTCGCCGGTCGAATTCGATTTCTCGCGTCTGGTGACATTCAAGAACTATACGGGCGAAGCGGGTGCAAATACCTGGCCGGCGACGCAGAGCCTGATGTTCGCCTTCGTGCTCGGCTTGCTGCATGTCTGCTACACGATCACGGGCTTTGATGCTTCGGCGCATACGTCGGAGGAGACGCGGGATGCGCAGCGCGCGGTGCCTAAAGGCATGATCAACGCCGTCTTCTGGTCCGCGGTCTTCGGTTGGGTCCTCGTCGCCGTGATCCTGATGGCAATGCCGAGCGTTGACGAGGGCGCGGCCAAGGGCTGGTCGGTGTTCTATTACACGCTTGAAGCCAGTTCGATGCCACAATGGCTCAAGAGCGTTATCTCCGTCGGCATCGTCGTCGCGAACTTCCTGTGCGCGCTCGCCGGCATGACCTCGCTTTCGCGCATGATCTTTGCATTCGCCCGAGACGGCGGCATACCGGGCGCGTCCGGCGTTCTGAGGAAGATCAATCCAAAATATCGCACGCCCGGACCGGCTATCTTCACGGGTGCGGCGCTTTGCTTCCTGCTCGGCCTTCTCGCCGGCAGCGACGCCAACGCCTATATCATTCTGGCATCCGGCTGCGCGGTCTTCCTCTACATCTCCTATATGATGCCGATTGCGGCAGGCCTGCTCGCCGAAGGCAAGAGCTGGACGAAGAAGGGCCCCTTCAATCTCGGAATGTGGTCCAAGCCCATCGCTGTCCTTGCCATTATCGGCGCGGCAATCCTGGCCTTCGTCGGCTTCCAGCCGCCCTACCAGCTGGTCGGCTACTTCCTCGTCGCGCTGATCATTCTGCTGGTCATCATCTGGTTCGCCTTCGAGCGCAACCGCTTCGCCGGTCCGCCGCTGACGGAAGCAGCAGTGAAGGCTCGCCAGGCTGAAATCAGGGCTGCTGAAACCGCGCTAAGCGGAGCCTGACCGCAAGATCAACACTCCCTGGCCGACACTGGTCGGGGAGTGTCCTCGCTCCCAGAGCAATTCACAGCTGCGGCCCATGAGCGCGCCGCAAGGACAGGAATGGTTTTCTCATGAGTGCTTCTTACTCTTTCGATCAATTGAAGAAAGACGTTGCCGCCGGCACGATAGACACGGTCCTCGCCGTGCTGGTGGACATGCAGGGACGCCTGATGGGCAAGCGCTTTCACGCCCAGTATTTCGTCGAAAGTGCTTATGAGGAAACTCATAGCTGCAACTACCTGCTCGCCACCGACATGGAGATGGAGACTGTCTCCGGCTACAAATCGACGAGTTGGGAAAAGGGCTATGGCGACTATACGATGAAGCCCGACATGGCTACGCTCAGGCGTATCCCCTGGCTCGAAGGCACCGCACTCGTGCTCTGCGATGTGCTCGATCACCACACACATGAGGAAGTACCGCACTCACCGCGCGCGATCCTCAAGAAGCAGGTCAAGCGGCTCGAGAAGATGGGCATGAAGGCCTTCATGGCCTCTGAGCTCGAATTCTTCCTGTTCGACCAGACCTATGACGATGCGCGCCTCAGCGGCTATCGCGATATGCAGCTCGTCTCAGGGTACAACGAAGACTACCACATCTTCCAGACGACCAAGGAAGAGGATGTGATGCGGGCGATCCGCAACGGCCTGCAAGGCGCCGGCATTCCGGTCGAGAATTCCAAGGGCGAGGCCTCCGCCGGCCAGGAGGAAATCAATGTCCGCTATGCCGAGGCGATCGACATGGCCGACCGGCATTCGATCATCAAGAATGGATGCAAGGAAATCGCCTGGGCCAAGGGCAAGGCGATCACCTTTCTCGCCAAGTGGAGCTATACCGCCGCGGGTTCGTCTTCGCACATCCATCAGTCGCTCTGGTCGCTCGATGGCAAGCCGTTGTTCTTCGATAAGAAGGGCCGCTACGGCATGTCGGGACTGATGGAGCATTATGTGGCGGGGTTGCTGTCGCATGCCGGCGAGATCACATACTTCCTGGCGCCCTACATCAATTCCTACAAGCGCTTCGTCGCGGGCACGTTCGCGCCGACCAAGGCGATCTGGTCGAAGGACAATCGCACCGCCGGTTACCGCCTCTGCGGCGAAGAGACCAAGGGCATCCGCATCGAATGCCGCGTCGGCGGCTCCGATCTCAACCCCTATCTCGCGTTCGCCGCGCTGCTCGCCGCCGGCATTGACGGCATCGAGAAGAAAATGAAGCTCGAAGAGCCGTTCGAGGGTGACGCTTACGGCGCCAAGAAAGTGCGCGAAATCCCGAAAACCTTGCGTGATGCAACCGCCGAACTCGATAGGTCCAAGCTCTTGCGCTCGGCCTTTGGCGACGATGTGGTGGATCACTACGTTCGGGCGGCCCAGTGGGAGCAGGAGGAATACGACCGGCGTATAACGGACTGGGAGGTGGCCCGCGGTTTTGAGCGTGCGTAAATCACAACATGTTGCGATTGTCTTTGACGAAATCGCAACGATTTGCGATGATGGCCCTTGTTTAGGAGGCGGCCATGGCTGGCATCGATACGGATTGGTTTCATCAGCAGTTGGAAGCGCGCGGGGGGTCGGTGCGCGGGCTCGCGCGCTTCATGGGTCTGGATCCCAGCGCAGTCTCTCGAATGCTCAAGGGCGAGCGTAAGATGAGCGCTGACGAGCAGGATCAGATTTCAAACTTCCTCGGCGTCAATCTCGAGGAGATTGCGATGCGCCGTCGAGGTGAATATGCGGGTTTCGGCGAAAGCAAGCAGGACGCATACAATGTAGCCGATATGCCAGCCTATCCTGAATCGCCACCGGTAAAGATGTTTACCGAAGAAGACATCATCTACAAGGACGGCAAGCGCTACATGGAGACCTCGGAAGGGGAGCTTTTGGAGCTTCATCCGATATTCGGATGCATGAAAGGCACGATCACAATTATGCCCGGCGTCGATTTGACCGAGCCAATGGACTTCGAATGGAGCGGCAAGCTTTACAATGAGTAAGGGGCTGTTGCTGGACACGTGCGCTGTCATATGGATGACCAAAAACGAATGGGTCGCAGATATCGCCGCAGATGCGGTGAGCAAGGCCGAAAGCAGGGGGATACCGCTCTACGTCTCTCCCGTTACCGCGTGGGAATTGGGAATGTTGTTGGCTAGAGGGCGCGTCACTGAAACAAAGCCGGCAAAACTCTGGTACGACAGCTTCAGGAAAGAGGCAAATGTTGAGGAATTGACAGTGAGTTCCGACATTTTTGTTGCATCTTGCTTTTTGCCGCAGCTCACGCACAAGGATCCCATCGACCGTATCCTCATCGCCACCGCACGAGAACATGATTTGACCATAATAACTCGCGACCGGGCGATCCTTGCCTATGGCGCGGCGGGCCATGTGAGAACCTTGGCCTGTTGAAGGGAGACTGAAGAAAGAATGACCATGATCCAATGCATATCGCCGGTCGACGGTTCGGTTTACGCCGAGCGTCCGGCATCAAGTTTCGACGATGCCAAGGCTGCGATCACGCGTGTCCGAAAGGCGCAGAAGGCTTGGGCCCGGCGGCCGCTGGAGGAGCGTGTGTCGCTCGTCCTGAAGGGTGTCGCGCGGGTCAATGAAATGGCCGAGGACGTGGTCAAGGAACTCGCCTGGCAGATGGGCCGGCCGGTGAAATATGGCGGCGAATTCAAGGGTTTCAATGAACGTTCCAACTACGTCGCCTCGATCGCGCATGATGCACTGGCGCCGATGGTGGTCGAAAAAAGCGACAAGTTCGAACGCTATATTTCCCGCGAGCCGCATGGCGTCGTCTTCGTCATCGCGCCCTGGAATTACCCCTATATGACGGCGATCAACACGGTGGCGCCGGCGCTGATGGCGGGAAATACAGTTGTCCTCAAGCATGCGAGCCAGACGATCCTAGTCGGTGAGCGCATGGTGCGCGCCTTCAACGAGGCAGGCGTGCCGGAAGACGTGTTCATGAACATCTTCCTCGATCATGGCACGACTTCGCAGTTGATCGCGGATGGCCAGTTCGATTTCATCAATTTCACCGGTTCGGTCGAAGGTGGCCGTTCCATCGAGCGCGCTGCAGCCGGTACGTTCACCGGCGTCGGGCTCGAACTGGGCGGCAAGGATCCCGGCTATGTGATGGAGGATGCCGATCTCGATGCCGCCGTCGATACTCTGATGGACGGCGCGACCTACAATTCCGGACAGTGCTGCTGCGGCATCGAACGCATCTATGTCAACGAGAACCTTTATGATGCCTTCGTCGAGAAGTCCGTCGCGTGGGTCTCGAACTACAAGCTCGGCAATCCGCTCGATCCCGAGACGTCGCTCGGCCCGATGGCCAACAAGCGTTTTGCTGCGACGGTGCGCACCCAGATCGACGAAGCGGTGTCGCGCGGCGCCAAGGCGCTGGTCGATCCGAAGCTCTTTCCGCAAGACGACGGCGGCGCCTATATTGCGCCGCAGATTCTGGTCGACGTCGATCATTCCATGTCCATCATGAATGAGGAGACGTTTGGACCGGCTGTCGGCATCATGAAAGTCAGGAACGACGCGGAAGCGCTCGAACTGATGAACGATTGCAAATACGGCCTCACCGCCTCGCTTTGGACTCAAGATGTCGAGCGCGCCGCACGTCTTGGCGACGAGCTCGAGAGCGGCACGATCTTCATGAACCGCGCCGATTATCTCGATCCGGCTTTGTGCTGGACCGGCGTCAAGGAAACCGGCCGCGGCGGCTCGCTGTCCGTGCTTGGCTTCCACAACCTGACCCGCCCGAAATCCTATCACCTGAGAAAGCAATTCTGATGTCGATCACCGCAAACTGGAGCTATCCGACCCTTATCAAGATGGGGGCAGGGCGGATCAAGGAACTGGCCGACCATTGCAAGTCGCTCGGCATGAAGAAGCCGCTGCTGATCACCGACCGTGGCTTGGCGCCAATGCCGATCACGCAGAATGCGCTGGATGTTCTCGAAGCAGGCGGCCTTGGCCGCGCGATCTTCGCCGATGTCGATCCCAATCCGAACGAGAAGAATCTCGCTGCCGGCGTCAAGGCATTCAAGGATGGCGGTCATGACGGCGTCGTCGCCTTTGGCGGCGGCTCAGGCCTTGATCTCGGCAAATGCGTGGCCTTCATGGCCGGACAGACTCGTCCGGTCTGGGATTTCGAGGATGTCGGCGACTGGTGGACGCGTGCCAGCGTCGAAGGCATAGCCCCCATCGTCGCGGTGCCGACGACTGCCGGCACCGGTTCGGAAGTCGGTCGCGCTTCGGTTATCACCAATTCCGAGACGCATACCAAGAAGATCATCTTCCATCCGAAGTTCCTGCCCGGCGTGACGATCTGCGATCCGGAACTGACTGTCGGCATGCCGAAGGTGATCACCGCAGGCACCGGCATGGATGCATTCGCGCATTGCCTGGAGGCCTATTCCTCACCCTTCTACCATCCGATGAGCCAGGGCATCGCGCTCGAAGGCCTGCGCCTAGTCAAGGAATATCTGCCGCGCGCCTACCAGGACGGCACGGATATCGAGGCGCGCAGCAATATGATGTCGGCTGCCGCCATGGGTGCGGTGGCGTTCCAGAAGGGCTTGGGTGCGATCCACTCGCTCAGCCACCCGGTCGGCGCGATCTATCATACGCATCACGGCATGACGAATGCGGTGGTGATGCCGCCAGTGCTGCGCTTCAATCGTTCGGCGATCGAGGACAGGATTGCCTCGGCCGCCGCCTATCTCGGCATATCAGGGGGCTTCAACGGCTTTTACGACTATGTGCTCGGTCTGCGCGAGGAACTCGGCGTGCCGGATAAGCTGGCGGCTCTTGGTGTTGGCGCGGACCGCATCGATGAGATGGCTGTCATGGCCGTCGCCGATCCCTCCACAGGTGGCAATCCGGTGGAATTGACGGTGGACGCTGCGAAGAAGCTTTTTCAAGAGAGCATCTGACCACGCCCGGAGGCCTTCAGGCGAGAATGATCCCGAAGCCGACGGCGAGTGCGACAAGTTCGGCGCGGTTCTTCGCATCAAGCTTGAACTTCGCGCGCTCGGCATGTTCGTGAACGGTGGAGGCGCGGATGCCAAGCGCCTCGCCGGCCCTGATATCGGACATGCCGGCGGCGATCAGCCTTATGCATTCGATCTCGCGCGGCGTCAGGCCTGCGGGCGGAATCCGGAAACCCTCGACGGGCAGCAGGCGCCGCAGCCGATCGTGCAGAACCATGGAAGCCGCCGTCAGGTGCGTCTTCTCGCCCTGCGAGAGCTTGTGGTTCATCGTGACGAGGCTTACGAGCCCGAAATGGGTCGCATTGCGATGCATCGGCACGACAAGGCCATCCACCCAGCCCTCAGCCGCCACTTTGTTGAGCGCCTCGGTGCCGGCTATGGTCAGGCCGTTTCTTGCCCGCAGTTCCTCCCAGGTGAATGGCGCGTGACTGGCGGCCAGCGCCTCGATCAGCGGGTCGTGTTTGAGCATGCCTGACTGGAAATAGTATTGCCGCCATCGATCCGGCCACTCCATGGCGTGGAACACGGTGCGCTTGCGGTTGGCGGTGTCGATCTCACCCGTGGTAAAAGTATCGATATGGAAATCTTCAATAAAACGCTTGAAGACGTCGATCGCCGATCGTGAATCCTGGGAATCTATGATGCCGGAGATCACGTCTGTTGCGGAGTATCTGGCGTGCAAGGGATCGTCCCCGGTAATACCGCTGTATTACGAGGGATAATACCTAATTTAGTCTATGGTCAATGAAATGTTTGGCCACTGATCCGATATTATAGAAAGCCGACTTTGCTCCACGCAGCGCGTCGCCGGCCACCGGTGTGACCGGTAGCATCATGGCGCTTTCATTGCCCATGGACACGCCGGCAAGCGCGCGTCCAAAGACCGTGCCGGGGGAAATGCCACGGCCGTTATAGCCTGCGATCGACCAGACGTTCTTTTCGGGCTGATGGAAGGACGGCAGGTTGTTTCGGGTCATGCCGATCTGGCCGTCCCACCAGTATTCGAATTGGAAATCGCCGATGAAAGGGTAGAGCGCGTTCACTGCACGTCTCGCGAACGATCGATGCGTGGCCTTGCCGAGCGCATCGAGCGATCCGATCGATCCGAAGATCAGCCGGCCTGCCTTGTCGGTGCGGAACGAGGTCATGACGAGGCCGGTATCCCAGCAGCCGTGGCCTTGGGGCAAAATGCGGCCAATGACCTCAGCGGGCAGGGGGGTGGTCGCGAACTGGAAATAATACATCGGCACCAGTTCCTGGCCGTGATCGCTCCAGTTCATCGACGGCACGACGCCGGAATAGGCATTGCTCGCGATGATGAGCTTCTTCGCCCGCACCTGGCCGCGTGGAGTCTTGAGCACGATCGTCTCACCGTCGCGCGTAGCGCTCACCACGGGTGTATCGGTGAACAGTTTGGCGCCTGCGCCGATCGCGACTCTCGCAAGTCCTCGCGCATATCCAAGCGGCTGCACGGTGCCCGCACGCCGGTCGAGAAGCGCGCCGGCGAAGCCGTGGGCACCCGTGAGCGTTCCGGCGACGTCGGCGGAGAGAGCCTCGACTGGTGCACCCCGGCGCTGCCACTGGGCGGCGCGCGTTTCGATCTCCTTCACGCCGTCCTGGCCTACGGCGAGGTGGAGGGTGCCGTTGTGGACCGCTTCGCAATCAATAGCGTGCTTTCCAATGAGTTCGAAGACATAGGCCGGGCCATCGCCGAGGTCCCGGACGAGCCTTTCGCCAATGGTCTCTCCGACGGCTGCTATGATATCGTCGGGTCGCATCCACATGCCGGCATTGACGAGGCCGACGTTACGGCCGGAGCCGCCGAAGCCGATCGACTTGGCTTCCAGCACGACCGCATCCACGCCGACCTCGGCGAGGTGCAGCGCCGCTGAAAGACCCGTAAAACCACCGCCGATGATTGCTGTATCGCAACTTATATCCGTCGAGAGTACGGTCGTTTCAGGTGCGGGCGTGGCGGAATGGTTCCAGAGGTTTTTATTCGTGTTGTCGTTCCGCATGGCCCTGCACAGTCTTCAATGCTTCGATCGGTCCATGTAGCACGCAGATAGAAAGCCGGAAACAGTGTGGCACCTGTTTCCGGCTGAAGTCAGCAGATATTCTCAGGCCTTATTCCGCCGCGGCGGCAAGCTTGCCGTTGGCCGCATCGGGTATGTCTGCGGGGTCGAGACCCAAGTTATCGTTCGCCGATAGCCAATCGACATGCATCTCAGCCATCTCGCGCGCCTTTTCCGCGATGACCACCATGGCGTCGATCTGTTCTTCGGTGTGGTCCGCCATGACCTGGAGGCGCCAGCGGCAGGCATTGCGGGCCACCGCCGGATGCTCGACGAGGTTGACGATACCGCCGAATTCCACTGCATAGCGCGTCATCAACCGCGCCAGAAGAACATCGCCGATCAGCATGGGCACCACGGCGCTTGGCTTGCCGAGCACTTCAAAGCCAGCCTCTTCGAGGCCCGCCCGCAGCCGCAGCGAATTTGCCATGAGTTTGTCGCGGCGCTGCTCGCCTTCCACACCTTCGACGATGTCGAGGGCGGCCAGTATCGTCGCGGCCTGTATCGGCGACATAGCATTGGTAAAGGTGGATGGGCCGCACTGGCCGCGCAGGCCAAAACGGAAACCCTTGTTATTGCTGGCGACAAAGCCGCCCATCGAGGCGAAGCTCTTGGAGAAGGCGCCGACGAGAATATCGACCTTGCCGACCATGTCGAAGTCTTCGAGCTTGCCGCGACCGGTCGCGCCTGAAGAGCCGAGATCATGGGCGCAATCGACGAGAAGGGTCGCGTTGTACTGGTTGCAGATTTGCTGCAGGGCCGCGATATCGGGAACGTCGCTGTCCATCGAGAAAAGCGTTTCCGTTACGACAAGGATGCCGCAGGTTTCGTCTTCGCGCCGGATACGGGCCAGGCGGCTCTCGACCGCCTTCACATTCATGTGCGAGTGGACATGCACGTTTTCCGTCGCATCGCGGGCTGCTTCCTGCAGGCAGGCATGTGCCAGGATGTCGATGACCACGTGATCCTGAGGCTTCACAAGTGTCTTGACGGCGCCGTAGCCTGCCGCCCAGCCGATGGGGAAGACGACGACGTCGTCGTAACTCAGGAATTTCTCGAGCCGCTGTTCGAGTTGCACGGAAAGCGCAGTGTTGCCCATCAGTGCGGCCGAACCTGCACTGTGAAGACCATAGATTTCGATCGCCTTTATTGCGGCTTTCATGAGATCGGGGTGCGATGCGAGGGAAAGATAATCCTGGCTCGCGAAATTATGCCCCTTGAACGGCGTCCCGTCCCTGTGGGCGCCTTCGATGAAATTTCCAACGCGTGTCGTTGAGTATTTCTGGTAGGGATCGATCTTGTGTTGCACGCGTTCCTGCCACCAAATGCCGGCCTGTTCCCAGCGTTCAAGTAGATTGACAGGATAGGTATGTTTTTCAACCGCAGGAAGACTAGTCCTTAACTGGTCGGGTATGTCTTCAAACATTGTCATGAATTGATCCGCCGCATGAATTGACTCAGCCGCTTGAAGCTCAATTTGCGAATTACGAGGATCCCCCATTTTCCTCGTTTATTAACAGACTGCCCTAAGCGTTTAAAAAGATTAACAAACTATAAATTTTAGTCAACCACACGAATCCATGCGTTGTTGTGAAACACGCGTTAGTTTAGAATTAACCTTAACAGCTGGTTAACCAAAAAGGCGGCGCGCAAAAGCGCTTCCGGGAAACTTTTCAATGATTCCCGCAAGTTGCATTGGGTGCGATGTATTTTGCTCAGTGAGGCAATATCAGGCCGTGCTCAATCGATAAATTCGACCGTCACCCCGGGCTTTACCATCTTGGCGAGTTCGGTTGCGTCCCAATTGGTCAGTCGTATGCAACCATGACTCTGCGATCTGCCGATGCGAGACGGATCGGGTGTGCCGTGCACGCCATAGGTCGGCTTATCGAGCGCGATCCATACCGTGCCCACCGGACCGTTCGGACCAGGGGGAATCGTCAGCACCTTTGTATTGTTGCCTTGCTGGAAATTGATCTTGGGATTGTAAGTATAATTCGGATTGAAGGCGACCCGGGCCACCGTGTGGATGCCTGAGGGGGACGGAGTATCGTTGGAACCGATCGAGGCAGGATAAGAGGCGATCAGTTGTCCTGCGTCGTCATAGGCGAAAAGCTGCTTGCGTGACTTGTCGGCAATTATGCGGGCGACGGCGCCATTGCGGTTCGTGCCGGGATTGATCACCTTGATCTGCGTACCCGGCATGGTGAATTCGACACCCGGATTGAGTTCCTTCAGATAGGCCTCGTCCATGTGGAACTTCTCGGCCAGCGCTTCGGTGACCGAGGTAAAGGCCATCGAGGGCAGGGCGGCTTTGTGCGAATAGTCCTCGGGGATCGATGCGACATAAGGGCCGGCGGCGTCTGCTGAGGTAATCTCGTAGGTCATGACGGGAAGTCCGCCATTGAGGCCGAGCCGGGTCAATATGTCTTCGCTGTCGTTCGGATCGAGCGTTTCGCCGGAGATTTTCTCATAGGCGCGAATGGCCTTGGAAACATTCGATCCCATCCGCCCGTCGATCACGCCGGGGGAGGCACCTTCGCGATCGAGGAACACTTGCAACGCCGTGATCTCGAATTTCGACTTCTTGCCGGCTAGTGTGATGTCGGGTTCGATCTGCGGCTTTTCCTCGATGACGTCCTGATTGGGATCGATCGCCGCGAGATCCTGCTGGTCCATATTGTCGTTCTGTATGCCATCGCTGGGAAGCGCCTGGTCCTCGAAGGGCCGTTGCTTCTGGGTCTGGTCGTCGGGAACAGCGCCCGTGATATTGCCGGCGCCGTCGTCATCCTGGGGCGGATTCGGAAAGAAATCCGGATCGTTCATCGATTCCCGCGTCGAATAGGAATCACTGCTGCCGTTGTCCTCGAACCCGGGAAGCGTATCGTTGTAGCGCGGCGCGTTTCCGCCGTCGGCATTGTCGGCACGACGTTCGAGGCGATTGATGTAGCGCCCGGCCGGGACTTCGGTGGCAACGATATTGCCGTAATGGTCGATCAGAACGTTCTGGCCCTTGGTGTTACGCTTGACGATGACATCCGCAGCGTCAGGCACGTATTCGAGAAGGTCGCCTTCCGGCGTCACCAGCACCGTGTTGTTGGGGTCGTCGCCCGAATAATCCTGGCCGTAGGCGGCCGTGGCCATCAGCGTGGCCGCCAGCAGGGAGGTGATCAACAGTTTGCTTTTCATGATCGGGCGCAATCGGAACACAGGGGTTGGTATCATCGGCGTGAGCCAAGCACGTGAATTTTGACTCTATTGTGGAATTCCTAAACCCATGGTGAACAATCGGTAAAAAATGGGCTGGGCAAGAAATTTCCAAAGCAGTCGAGAGACGAACAGATTCTTCTGCGTTATGTTCCCATTCCGAATCCATGATCGAGGGTCAAAATGAGATTTCATGTGGGCGCCGGGCCCGAATTACAGCTCGATCTGGGATCGGCGCTTGATATAGGATCCTGCCGGATCGATGGAATCGAACTGTCGCCGGGCCGAGCCGTGCCTGATGACGGCGATCCCCGTATCCTGCACGCCGTCGGCGGCTTCCTCTTCACCTGCGGGCCGGACCATATCCGCCATCCCGAACCGATCGCCGGCTCGGGCGGCAGGAAATATCCGCTGCATGGCTCGATGGCCGCCACGAAGGCCGAGGTCATCGCACACAATATCGTGGAAAAGAGCGAGGAGATCATCGCCCGGATTACGGTTCGCATGGCGCAAGGTGGCGAGGCGGAAATCCTACGCACCTGGCGGATGGACGGCGCGACGGGCGAGGTCATGCTGGTCGACCGGCTCACCAATATCGGCAGCCAACCGTTTCCGCCCATGCTGATGTATCATATGAATATCGGCGCCCACCTGTTCGACGACGACACCAAGCTCAAGGGCAGCATGTTCGAGAACGGCGAGATCGGCTGGATGTTCGGCGATGAGGACATGCATGTGTTCTGCGTTCCGGCCGAAGCCGAGGCCGGGGATGAATACGCCCGCCTGGTGCTCGGGCCGATCGAAGCCATCGGCGGCAAGTATCTCAATGTGCGCTTCGCGACCGACACGCTCCCTTATCTCCAGATGTGGCGCAACCAGATTTCGCCCGCCCATGTGCTGGGCATCGAGCCGGTATCGCATCCGTGGAAGAAACGGGCCGAACTCGAAAGCGAGGGATTGATGCCGACATTGGCGCCGGGCGAATTCCAGACCTATCGGCTCAGTTTCGCGTTCCAGTGATTGACGGCGCGCCCGTCGATTTAGTAGATCATTCTCTCGATAATGTGGATTTTGCCATGGATATCCGGCCCATCAACGACGAATATGCCGTCACCGCCCAGATCGCGGTGGAGGATTTGGACAAGATCAAGGAGATGGGCTTCAAGTCGGTGGTCTGCCATCGGCCCGACGACGAAGATCCCGGCCAGCCGGATTTCGCCGAGATTGCGGCAAAAGCGACGGCGCTTGGGCTTGAGACCCGCCATATTCCCGTCAGCGGACCGCCCACGGCCGACGCCGTGCATGCCATGGTGGATGCGCTTGACGAAATGCCCAAGCCGATGCTGGGCTATTGCCGGTCCGGCAACCGCTCGACCATTATTTACCAGCAGACCCTGCATCTCCGCTGATTTTTCAGAATTGCCTGCATGAACGGCGAAATCTCCGCAACACACTCAAGTTTTCCGAAAATTTGATAGATTAGGGGATTCTAAGCAAGTTTTCGTTAACCCTGGATGCCTATCCTTGGGGAAGGTGATGCCTGTGCCGGCATCTGACCCCACCGGAGTGCATTCCTTGAAAATCAGCGGTAAAATCTACAGCCTGGTCGGCATCATGTGCCTCTCGGCGCTCTTCATCGGAGCGACCGCACTTTATGCCGTCAGCGAATACAGTGCGCGCTTGACCCAATACAAGCTGGCCGCCGATCGCGCCTATCTCGGCGAGCGGTTGAACCGTTATGTCACTGCTGTCGTGATGGAATCGCGCGGCATTTACGGTGCAAAGGACGTTGAGGGCGCCAAGAAATTCGCAGGCGGCCTGGTCGAAAATCTGGGCGAAATGGACAAGGTGCTCGCAGCCTGGACGCCGCTCGTGGCAGCGGAACAGAAGACGGGCTTCGACAATCTTCTCGCACGCTCCGCCGAATTCAAGACGTTCCGTACCGAGACCGCACGTCTCGGCACTGAGGTGAACCCCGCTGCCGCGAACGAGCAGGGCAACAACGATGCGAACCGCGCCAACCGCAAGGCCTTCCAGAAGGAGATCGACGCGGTGGTCGCCGAGGACCAGGCGCAACTGGCGGCGGTCGAGACTGATCTGGCAGCCTTCAAGCAGTCGATCTTCCTGCTCGTCACAGCGATGACCGCATTTGGCCTGGCTGCCGGCGCCGGGTTTGGCGTCTATATCGCGCGGTCGCACCTTTCTCGGCCGATCCTGCGCATCGCCGATACGATCCGCAGTGTTGCCGAGGGCAGATTCGATATCGAGGTGCCCTTCATGGGACGCAAGGACGAGATCGGCCAGATGGCGGAGGCGGTCGGCGTCTTCAAGGAAAACGGTCTCGCCGTGCAGCAGTTGAACGAGAAGGAGGCCGCAGGCCGCGCCCGCGCCGACGATCTTCAGGCGCGCATGGGCGTGGTCGTGGGAGCCGCCGCTGGCGGAGACTTCTCCAAGCGCATTGCCCGGGATTTCGGCGACGCCAATCTCAACCGTTTCGCCAACGACGTCGACCAACTTCTCGCGAGCGTCGATGCCGGTATCAACGAAATGCGTGCCGTCATGGCCCATCTCGCGGAGAGCAAGCTCACGCGCTCGATGGAAGGGCAATATCAAGGCGCGTTTGCGGAATTGCAGGGCAATGTGAACGGCACGATGGACAGCCTCAAGCTCACCATCCGGGAAGTGCTCCACACGTCGGACTCGATCAACGGCAACATCAACGAACTCGGCAATTCGACCAACGACCTCTCCAAACGTACCGAACAGCAGGCCGCCGCTCTTGAAGAGACGTCTGCGGCGCTCCAGGAAATCACCGGCGTGGTGCGCAACGCCACGCAGAAGGCGCAGGAAGCCGCCAAGATGGTGACGGATGCCAAGGACAATGCCAGCCAGGCGGGCAAGGTGGTGGGTGACGCGATCTCTGCCATGGGCCGCATCGAACAGGCCTCGCTGGAAATCAGCCAGATCATCAACGTTATCGACGAAATCGCATTCCAAACCAACCTGCTGGCACTCAATGCCGGCGTCGAAGCCGCGCGCGCAGGGGACGCCGGCAAGGGTTTCGCCGTGGTGGCGCAGGAAGTCCGTGAACTCGCGCAACGTTCGGCCAACGCCGCAAAGGACATCAAGGCGCTGATCACCAAGTCGGGCGGCGAGGTACAGGCCGGCGTGAAACTGGTTCAGGCGACGGGCTCCGCGCTTTCGGATATCGAAACCCGCGTCTTCGCGATCAACAGCCATATCCATTCGATCGCCGATTCCGCGAAGGAACAGGCAATCAGCCTCAACGAGATCAACCAGGCGGTCAACCAGATCGACCAGGTCACGCAGCAGAATGCGGCGATGGTGGAGGAGACCTCCGCCGCAACGCTGAAGCTTGCCACTGAAGCCGATCGGTTGGTTGACTTGATTTCGCGCTTCGAACTGGGCGAGATGCACAATGGCACGGTGGTCCGCCGCGCGGCGTGACCCTAAGTCTTTTATGAAAGCTATGCCCGCGGCGCCAAACCGCGGGCATTCTTCATTTCGCCGCTTCCCTGATCTGCGTCAGCGTCCTGGTCGGGGTGATCGCTTCGGGATCGAGCGTGATCTCGATGATCGACGGCTTGCCGCAGGCGCGGGCGCGGAGATAGGCCTCGGCGAACTCCTCGGTTTTTTCGACCTTTTCGCCATGGCCGCCGAAGGCGCGGGCATAGGCGGCGAAATCCGGATTGGTAAGACCCGTGCCGCTCACCCGACCGGGATAATCCCGCTCCTGATGCATGCGGATCGTGCCGTAGATGCCATTGTTGATCACGAGCGTGATGATCGGCAGGTTATAGCGCACCGCGGTGGCGAATTCCTGGCCGTGCATCATGAAACATCCGTCGCCGGCAAAGCAGACGACCTCGCGATCGGGATGGAGCGCCTTGGCCGCAACGGCGGCCGGCAGGCCATAACCCATGGAACCCGAGGTCGGCGCGGCCTGTGTCGCGAATTTGCGGAAGCGGTGGAAGCGATGCAGCCAGGTGGCATAATTGCCGGCGCCGTTGGTCATGATCGCCGTATCTGGCAGGTTGACTTCGAGCCACTCCATGATCGGCCCCATATGGACACTGCCAGGGCTGGAGGCCGGCGGTGTCGACCAATCGAGATAGGACTTGTGTAAAGTACCGGCGCGGCCCGCCCAGGCAGGTTCCGCCTTGGGGTCGAGGCTGGTGAGGGCCGCCACGAAGCTCGTCGAATCCGCGTTGATCGCCAGATCCGGCCGATAGACGCGGCCGAGTTCGGACGCATCGGCGTGGACGTGAACCAGCGTCTGGCTGGGATAGGGAATGTCGAGCAGCGTATAGCCGGAGGATGGCATTTCGCCGAGGCGCGCGCCGAGAAGGATGAGTAGATCGGCCTCCTTCACCTCTTTCGCCAGCGCCGGATTGATGCCGATGCCGACATCGCCGGCGTAATTCGGATGCAGGTGGTCGAACAGCATCTGCCGGCGGAAAGAGCAGGTGATCGGCAGCTTCCAGCGCTCGGCAAAGGCGGTTAAATCGGCAACGGATTGTTCCGTCCAGCGGGTGCCGCCGAGAATGACCAGCGGTTTCTTCGCCTTTTCGAGCAAGGCGCCGAGTTCAGCGATCTGCGAGGAACCCGGATGGGTCGCGACCGGCATATAGGGCCGGGCGGCGGGCGCGGACACCTTGTCGCGCAGCATGTCTTCGGGAAGCGCGATCACCACCGGGCCGGGTCGGCCTGATGTCGCGACGGCGAAGGCACGGCTCAAGATCTCAGGCAGGCGCGCGGCGTCATCGACATCCACCACCCATTTGGCGAATTCGGTGAAGGCGCGGCGATATTCGACCTCCTGGAACGCCTCGCGCTCCCGCGCATCGCGCTGCACCTGGCCGATAAACAGGATCATCGGAATGGAATCCTGTCGGGCAATGTGCAGGCCGGCACTGGCATTGGTCGCACCGGGGCCGCGGGTGACGAAGCAGATGCCCGGTTCGCCCGTCAGCCGTCCCCAGCAATCCGCCATCATCGCGGCGCCGCCTTCCTGGCGGCAGACCATCACCTCGATATCGCTGTCATGCAGCGCGTCGAGCACGGCGAGGAAGCTCTCGCCCGGCACGCAGGAGACGCGCTTGACGCCATTTGCCGCAAGTGCCTCGACGATCAGCTGGCCGCCGGTTCTGGTATTCGTGTCTGTCATCTCTAGTCTTCTTTTCCTGGGACGCGCGGTCAACGCGCGCCCTTTCGTTGTCGCAGCGTCAATGCTGCTTGTCTTTTTCATCGAGGATTTTCTTCTGGTAGCGGCTCTGGATGATCTCGACGATCACCAGCGTCACCAGCACGAAATAGAAGGTCGATTTCGCCATCGGTTCGATCGCAAAGCCGAAGAAGGTGAGGTGGGCGAGATGGCCGCCTTCCGACATCAGCATATAGCCGACCAGCAGCAGCACGAAGAGGCCCAGAACCTCGTACATGCGGTTCTTCTTGAGGAAGTTGGCCACCGTATCGGCCATCACCACCATCAGCACCCCCGACACCAGGATCGCCGCCGTCATGACGATGAAGTTCTTGGTCAGCGCGACCGCCGACAGCACGGTATCGAACGAGAAGACGATGTTCATGATCAGGATCCAGATGATCGCGGCAGCGACCGTGCGCCGGGGCGCGGCATCCGCGCCATGCTCGAGATCATGGCTGCCGATCATGTGGAAGATTTCCTTGATCGCGGTGTAGATGAGAAAGACGCCGCCCAGCAGTACGATCAAGGCGTGGCCGCTCATTGCGATGTTGAACCAGGCATGATGGAATTCGAGAAACGGCGACTGGAAGAGCGAGATCAACTGCAGCACGACAAAGAGCAGAACGATGCGCAGACCGATGGCCAGCACGATACCGGTGCGCCGGACCCAGGCTTCCCGCGCCGGATCGACCTTTTTCGCTTCTATTGAAATGTAGAGCAGATTGTCGAAACCGAGCACGGTTTCGAGCGCTGTCAGGATCAGGAAGGTGACGAGGGCATCGACTGTGAAAAGGCTTTCGAACATGGTGTCTCCGTCTGGTTCTGGCGGACTTTGAAGCCTTGGCGTTTGATAGCTGGGCCTGTCTTCCCGCTGATAGCGTCTCACGCCATCGGCGCGCAAGCGGCCATGTCGGAATTCCCGCTCAGATCGCTGTTTCCGGGCTCGGCGGCGTCTTATCCACACCCCTGAAGATGATGAACACGCCGGAACCGATAATGATGAAAATGCCAAACCACTTCAGCGCATCGGGGAAATCCCCGAATACCAGATAGGCGGCGGTCGCGGCGGAGACGATTTCCAGATATTGCAGAGGCGCCAGCACCGAGGCCGGCGCGGCCTTATAGGCATAGGCGCCAAGGATGCCCGAGACGGTGGCCGCCACGCCGACGCCAGCAATGTAGATCACCGTCCTGAGGTCCGGCATCACGGGGTCGAAAATGTCGGATCCGCTGCCTTCGCCAACCGAAAGGATGATGATGCAGGTGCAGAGTGCCCAGAAGCTCGACTGGAACTGCATCGACCATGGATCTTCCACCCGCGACAACATGCGGGTCATGAGAAGGAAGGTTGCCACGGTGACGGCGGTGATGACGGGAAGCAGGGAAATCAGCCCGAATTCGGAAAAGCTCGGCTGAATGACAAGCAGGGACCCGGCAAAGCCGGTCGCGCAGGCTGCGACCTTCTGCCAGCCGATATGCTCGCGAAGAAAAATGCCGCTCATCAGGGTGAGAATGGCGGGCTCGACGAAGAAGATGGCGATAGCATCGGCCACGGGCATGCTCTTGAGCGCCAGTACGAAGGCGATCATGCCGATGGTGAGGATCACGCCGCGCAGGACATGAAAGCCCGCATGTTTCAACGATCGGCTGAACAGCGGGCCGCGCGCAAGCGCGAAGGGCAGCATTAGCGCCGTCTGGACGACGAAACGTCCCGCGGTGATCTCCGCCACCGGCGCGGTCGAGGTCGCCAGCTTGGCGAAGATGTCGATCATCGGCGCGATGAGGACAGACGCCACCATGAGTGCGATGCCTGATCCCGTCAGCCAGTCGTGCCAGGCGCGGGGCGCCATGTCCAAGGTCATTTCGTCACACTCTATGTCGCGCTGCCACACTATCGGCCCAGTCCGCCAGCGCTTTCATCGCGTCATCGCGGTCGTGCTCATTCAGCGTCTCGTGCCGCATGGTGGGATAGATAGTCAAATGAACATTTGTGATGCCATGCCTCTTCAGGCGCGCCGCCAGCCATTCCATCGCACGGCCGTTTTCCGTGGCCGGATCTTCGCCGCCCCCAACAAGATTTATCGCCAGCGACTTCGGCAATTTCGAGAGGCTTTGATCAAGGCCGGCGCTGGTCGACATGTCGAGGAGGTCGATCCACAGCGAGACGGAACAGGCGAAGCCGCACTGGGGATCGGCGATATATATGTCCACTTCCCGTTCGTCATGGCTCAGCCAGTCGAATCCCGTCCGCGCGCCGGGGATCGATTTCGCCCATGAATCCAGTACCAGCCGTTGACCGAAGAAACTCGGCACATCCGATCCCTTGAAGAACCTCTCGGCCTTGACAAGCAACAGACCCGCTTTGCCGGCAAGACCCGGATTGAGCTGGGAATTCCAGATGCAAAGGCCCTGATAGGCATGTGGCTCGACCTCGGCGGCGCACGCGGCAATCACGCCGCCCATCGAATGGCCGAAGAGAATGACCGGCAATCCGGGATGCCGGAGCTCTGCATATTCTCGCACGGTGCGGAGGTCGGCGAGCACTTTCGTCTCGCCGTCACGCTTGGCAAACCGCCCGCGCTCGGCATCCGGCGCGCTTGTCATGCCGTGGCCGCGATGATCAAAACCGTAGACGTGGTAGCCGCGCGCGGCCAGGACTTCGGCAAACCGTCCGTAGCGACGGGAATGTTCGGCGAGGCCATGGCTGAGCAGGAAGATCGCCCTGGCGCCTCCGACCGCCGGCTGGTGCCGGGTGCTGATCCTCGCGCCCGTCGGGCTATCCAGGATGAATGCATGCTGATAAGTCATGCCCGGTGGTTGCCTCTCGGATATAGTGCCAAGATATCTGCACGTGGGTCCCGAAAAAAGCAAGCTTCATCAATAGGTTGCACCTCGGTTGCAGAAATATTGGCTTGCAAGCGGAATCGGGCTTGAATTTATTCTCCATATGTATTTAGTATGTCCCTGTTATGTTCTCATCTGCATTAGGAGATTGCGATGTTTGCAAGGGCAGGGAATGGCGCATTCTTGACTAAATTCAGCATGTTTCTGACGGTTTTATGTATACTTTCTCAGCCTTTTGCGGCGAAATCGGCGGAAACTGTGTCGCCAGTGAGCAAAGAGCGAAGGTTGAAGGATCCCGAGCGGGCAAAGACCAAGCTGATCCTCGGTGTTTCGTGGCAGCCGGGCTTTTGCGAAACAAGCCCCAAAACTCCTGAGTGTAGCGGACAGACCGCGGACCGTGTGGATGCACGGCTTTTTTCGCTGAATGGGCTGTGGAAATCCCGCAAGATCTATTGCGGCGTCGATGGTGCGCTCAAGGAGCAGGACAAGAAGAAGGACTGGCTCGGTATGCCCGAGCTTTCCCTTGACGAAGGCGTGAAACTGGAACTCGCCAAGGCCATGCCGGGCACCGCGTCGGGTTTCGACCGGCACCAGTGGGTCAAGCATGGGACTTGTTCGGGCTATGTGGCGGACGAGTATTATGGCAAGGCTCTCAAGCTGCTCGCCGCACTCAATGCTTCCGACGTCCAGGCGCTGTTCGAGGATAATCGTGGGTCGACGCTCGATGAGGCCAAAGTGAAAACAGCGTTTGAGACAGCATTCGGCACTGGCGCCGGCGACAAGGTGAAGATGCGGTGCCGCAAGGATGGCGACCGGCGGATCATCACCGGGCTGACGATCGGCCTGGGCGATGCGGCCGAAGGCGAGGATGATCTCGCATCCCTGATCGCAGCGGCTGGCAAGACCAAATTCGGCTGCGCCGAGGGGGTGGTTGACGAAGCGGGACTGCAGTAAATTGCGTGAGGGCCCGTTCGCGGGCCCTCAATCATGATTGCTCCTCGGGGATTAATCGCTTAAAGACGGACAAAATTTCCGCCAGATCCGTCTTTTGAGGAATCCCAGCATATGGCTCGCCAATATATCTATCACATGTCGGAGCTCACCAAGGCTTACGGCGCCAAGAAAATCCTGGAGAATGTCAACCTCTCCTTCTACCCGGATGCCAAGATCGGCATCCTCGGTCCGAACGGCGCCGGTAAGTCGACCGTTCTCAAGATCATGGCCGGTCTCGACAAGGAGTGGCAGGGCGAGGCTTGGCTTTCGGAAGGCGCGACCCTCGGCTATTTGCCGCAGGAGCCGCAGCTGGATGAAACCAAGACCGTTCGTGAAAACGTCATGGAAGGGGTGGCCGACAAGACCGCCATCCTTGAGCGTTACAACGAATTGATGATGAACTATTCCGATGAGACGGCGGATGAGGGCGCCAAGCTCCAGGATGTCATCGACAGCCAGAATCTCTGGGACCTGGAGTCACAGGTCGAAATGGCCATGGCGGCGCTCGGATGCCCGCCCGCCGACAGTGCCGTAACTAGCCTTTCGGGCGGTGAAAAGCGCCGCGTCGCACTCTGCAAGCTGCTGCTGTCAAAGCCCGACCTGTTGCTGCTCGATGAACCGACCAACCATCTCGATGCGGAAACCATCGTGTGGCTGGAAAGGCATTTGCGCGACTATCAGGGTTCCGTCGTGATGATCACCCACGATCGCTACTTCCTCGACAACGTCACCGGCTGGATTCTCGAACTCGATCGCGGGCGTGGCATTCCCTATGAGGGCAACTACACAGCCTATCTCGAGAAGAAGGCCAAGCGCCTGGCACAGGAAGGCCGCGAGGAAGCCTCGCGCCAGAAGGCGGTGTCGCGCGAGGAGGAATGGATCAGGTCCAGCCCAAAGGCGCGCCAGACCAAGTCGAAGGCGCGCATCAAGGCTTATGACGAACTGGTGGAAGCAGCGGCCGGTCGTCGTCCCGGCGACGCGCAGATCGTCATTCCGATCGCGGAACGGCTCGGCGGCTTGGTTATCGAAGTCGAGGGAATCAGCAAGGGATATAACGGTACGACCCTGATCGACGACCTGAGTTTCAAGTTGCCCCCGGGCGGTATCGTCGGTGTCATCGGACCGAACGGCGCCGGCAAGTCGACGCTGTTCCGCATGATCACCGGCCAGGAGACGCCTGATTCCGGTAGTATCCGCATCGGCGACACGGTGAGCCTGTCCTATGTCGATCAGAGCCGCGATGCGCTCGCTGCCGACAAGAATGTCTGGGAAGAGATTTCCGGCGGCACCGACATCGTCAAGCTCGGCAAGTTCGAGATGAACTCGCGCGCCTATTGCGGCGCCTTCAATTTCAAGGGCGCGGACCAGCAGCAGAAGGTAGGCACGTTGTCGGGTGGACAGCGCAACCGCGTCCATCTCGCCAAGATGCTGAAATCGGGCGGCAATGTGCTGCTGCTCGACGAACCGACCAACGACCTCGATACCGAGACGCTGGGGGCGCTGGAAGATGCACTTGAGAACTACGCCGGCTGCGCCGTTGTCATCAGCCACGATCGCATGTTCCTCGACCGCCTCGCCACGCATATCCTCGCTTTCGAGGGCGATGGTCATGTCGAGTGGTTCGAGGGCAATTTCGAGGACTACGAGAACGACAAGGCGCGCCGCGAGGAGAACGGTTCACTCAACAGCCAGAAGCGTGTAGCGCACCGGCGCCTGACGCGCTGACAACGTCGCTCGCATCGCCAGACAAGAGAGGCGCTCGCTGGTCCAGACCGGCGGGCGCCTTTTTGTAACTGAAACGCCAAACCCGGTGCTGGAGGACAGCGGGCTTGGCGTGAGGAGGGGATCGGCATTTCGCGTCTTTGATCGTCCGACATCGGGGCCGCCTGCTTGCAGGGGGGCGGGCGGCCCGTGTGGCGATGCCTGAAGTGGGAGGAGAACCTCAGGCACCGATGGTCAGTCGATCAGGCCGGACGATCAATCGCAGATGCGGACGCGCTTGATGTAGACATTGCCCCAATCGTCGTAGCGCTTGATCTTCTTGACGAAGCAATAATCGCCATAATGGCGGGGGGAGACGACGACCACGCCCCAATGATGGCGGTTGTGCCAGCCGTGACGATGGCCGTGCTTGTACTTCCAGCCGGCTTCGGCGACAGAGGCGAGGGAGACGGTGGCGACCAGGGCGGCGAGCGAGCCGATGATGAACTTCTTCATGGTGGTTGTTCCTTAGGGTTAAATCGGGTTGAGATGCTGATGCAGTCTTCTTCGTTTCTTTGTGGATGATGTCCCTCATCCGTTGATCCTGTTTTCCCACATCCAAACC
>Ga0307515_10006337_pt1 | contig 23702 bp, 4 predicted proteins | sample 17_EM_MG_FD_194513 | JGI IMG/M metagenome (GOLD analysis project Ga0307515, IMG submission 194513) | Populus trichocarpa ectomycorrhiza microbial communities from riparian zone in the Pacific Northwest, United States - 17_EM | ecosystem: Host-associated > Plants > Roots > Unclassified | place... | reverse complement strand
CTAAAGCTTTTATTTACTATAGCACGGCTCTACCTAGTCTTCTATATCTCCCTACTAGAGCCTTATAGGTTACATTCTAAGTTTTAACCCCTAGTAGTAAAAGAGCTTAAAAGAGGCAGCTAAGAAGTAAAAGTAATTATTACTTACTAGGATTAGTGTATCTAAGAGTTAGCGCCACTGCTAGCGTCACTGCTAAGAGGCTAATAACGTAAGCAGTTAGTGAGCTTATAAAGTTATAATAGTTAGTTAGCTATAAGACTACAGCTAGCTAATAGCTTGCTACCTTAGTAGTAAGATTTAGTAGTAAGTTAACGCTTTTAGTAGAAGTTAAGGATATTTAAATCTTTAACTAAGATTATACGCTAAGCAATAGGAAACCTATAGGAATCTCTCGCTTAGCTATAGTAAATAAAGCATTTCCCCTAATATCTCCATTGCGTGCCGTAAGCCTATTCTCCTATGCCACCTATATAAAGTATAATATATATTATATTTTACGCGTTAATTAGATAGTAGAGCTTCTTCCTTTACTTTTTCCTCTACTTCTTCTTTATTAAATCTATAATCTACGCGTTATTTAACTCTAGCACAGCGTAAGATTCGTAGATTAACTACTTCCTCCCTTCTTTTAATTAATAGTAATACCAAATTGGGCAATTAAGATAATTCTATATTACGAGAGCCTCTTCTAGCTAACTAGAACTATAGCTATATCTTTCCTATTAACTAGGGCAATATCTACCTAATAATATATAGTAAGCTTATGGGTAAATATATATACCGAGTTACTAATAAGCGGTTGCTATTAAGTAAAGCTCCTATATTACTAATACGGAAGTATAGGGTAGACCTTTTTTGGAACGGTCCTTTAGGTGGAAAGAAACTCTAGCTATATAAGCTCTGCTATTTAGCTTAAAGACTAGGTACTTTACTTATAATTAACGGCAATAATTATATTAACGGCTATTTAAAATTAAAGCATGACCTTACTATTAACCTTAAAAGTTATAGTAGTAAAATATAACTACTAGCCGCAGAAGCTTCTACCTTTACTTCCGCTAGCAGTTATAAATGCTAGCCATTCTAGGTAGCTAGCTATATTTAAGCCTATATTAATTAGACAATTCTATAAGATACTACCTTTTATTAAGCTATAAGTCCTTCTACGCGCGCTCTGTTAATATTTAACCGTCCTTAGATCTAAGACTGTCTTATAAAGGCGCCTATATTACTAAGCGATTAGATTAAAACCGCATTTAAATAGCAACGCGTTAATATTAAAGACCTTCTCCTTACCGCACTTAGTAAAATTAATCTTACTTATAATATCTAAACATCTATAAATGGAATATCACTACTTAGTATAGTGGCTTATTTTATTAATAAAGATAAAAGGCTTTAATTAGTGCTTTTAGGCCTTCCGCAACTATAAGGATTATACTTTATTAAGAATATAGCAACGGCCCTAGTGTCGGTAATTTAAAAGTATTAATTTAATTATAAGCTTGGCTCCTTAGTAGCCGATAATATTACGACACTATAACGGGTCTAATTAGAGGGCTCGCTTAAGCCTTGGCAAATATATATAAACGTGTTCTTTTCTACCTTTTACTTCTTATCTTAATATCTAGGTCTATAGACTACTAATTATACAGGTTTGCATACGTTCTTTATAGCGCTTATACCTTAATTAACTAAGTCGCTGTAATAGATAACGCCAGTAGTAATAATAAGCTCTACAACTACCTTTTATAAAGCCTCTTAGTGGCTAAAAAGAAGCGGCTTTGATACGTTGGCTATATTATTAACCTTATTATTAAGGCTTTAATATACGGTAAAGGCGTAAGCAAGCTTAAACGCTTAATAATTAGCGCGAGCAACTATGTTAAATTTAATCTTATGTAGTAGAGAGGCTTCGTAGGTAAGCTTTATAATATTATTAAATATATTATACGATTAACAAGACGCCGTAAGAACTTTGCTGAGAATTAGACTAAGGCCTATATTAAGGATAATCTTTTTAATTAAGTAGAGCTTCTACTTATTAAGGACGGAGGCGTTTAGTGGAATTTAACCTACTTTATACTCCGCCGTGTATTACTTCTTTATAAAGCGATTAATAAATATCTACTAGCCTAGAGGAAGCCCGCTAATAATAGCTACAATCTATTTTAGGACGCGCTTACTAATAAATATTAGCAGTAGGCAGAGTAGCTTATTAAAATTCTAAAACCTTTTATATTAGCTACTAAGCGTATAAAAGGTAACACTAATAGTCCTAGTATTAAAGGCTTGTATGGCGCTCTATAGGAGTTAATTACTAATATAGAGCTCCTCTATTAAATCCTCTAGTAAACTTAGCCAAGCCTTAAGAATAAATGCAACCCCTTTTTTTTTAAATTAGGCGCTAATATAGCTATTAAAAAGATTAATAAATATTTTAATAAAATAAAGGCCGAGAGCTCTTACTATTTTACCATAGTAATCCTTTATCCGTCTTTTAAACGCGTCTACTTTTATAATAAGTGGAAACGGTAGCCTTAGTAGTAAAAGCACGCTAAGCGGTATATAGAGACTCTATTTAATAACTATATTAATAAGTAAGTAAATAAAGAAGATAAGGAACTAGTTAAGCTATAACGTAGGAAGGTTCCTTATAAATCTAATAATAATTTAGCTAATAAATATACACAGTCCTTAGTCGTAGATAAGAGCCTTACTTCCTTAAAGCGCAATTAAAAGCGTATTAAGCTCGCTAGTAAGCTTAACCGCTACTATAACATAGGCCTTAAGTTTATTAAAATCCGTTCTAATAATAGTAATAAGCGGAATAACGTCGTTCCTAATCATCTTAACTAGTGGCTTAAAATTAGTTAAATCCTTTATCTAACGCTTGCTAAAATTACTCTTAATATATTCTCTATACTAGTAATAAGGTCTATATATAAACAAGCCTTTAGTTAAGCTAAAAAGATTATTACTAATAAGTGTAATAGACTCTTAGTGTTATGGGATACCCCTATAACACCTTATATACGTCTACCTATTTCCACTAACTTAGTAACTAAAGACTAACTATAAGACGGCAATTTGCGGCAATCTGACGGCAATCTGCTATATTCTGCTATATTCCGCCAAGTTTTACTAAATCCTACTAAGTTCTTCTAGGATGTTACGGAACACCCCTATAATACCTTATACACATCTACCTATTTCCACTAACTTAGCAATTAGAGACTAACTATAAAATAGTAATTTAACGGCAATCTAATGGCAATCTAATGGCAATCTACGGCATTCTGCCATATTCTGCTAAGTTCTACTAAATTCTACTAAATTTTGCTAGAATTATAACCTAAACCCTATTCTGCTTTATATATATATTAATTAAGCAACTAATAGCCGTCGAAATCGGACTCTGCACCTGTACGTGGTGACGGCTACGAACCTGGTCTTTGAAGTTCAGATCCAAAGCCAACGCAAAGACGTCGCATAGCGTACGGACAGGACCTGTGGTGGTTGTAGGCGTTAAGGGCGGTGGTAAAAAATTTTCAGATGGTGAGATCTTAAAAACCACTACTGTTGGCTCTTTATAGTACAATAACTACTATATTCTCCTATCCAGGGCACCTATACAATCTAACATGGATGCACAGTATTCGATATTATCCCCCGTCCCCTAGTAGAAAGCATTAACGACCTTATATTAACGAATAAGTAAACGCGAACGAACGAACGAACGAGCAAATATACGGCCCCTCCCAACCCCTAGGGCGATCGCCCGTGGAGCATGCGGTCACTCGCCGTACTGCTATAATACTACTAAAAGCGGCAGCTGGATAACCCCGTACGGTTTTCTTTGTCTCCTCTTAATGGAGTGGTGCCCTTAGAGAGGGCCTAGTGACTGGGGCCTAGGCACAAAAGATACCCAGATACACACACACACATCCCGCTTTTGTCTTTTAGTTTTAAAATGGTAGAACGGATGAATCCCCCTTACGCCTTCGATAGGCCTTAGGGGGGGGGAGGCATGGCGTATATAGTAATGGTCAACAAAAGACAGTATATAGGGGGTAGTTAAGATACGGGGCACAACTATAAGCGTACAGTAATCGATCGGCAAGGCCTAGCTAGGACGTAGTAAACCCTAGCTTTAAATAAGCTAGAGAAGGAAGTAGTAGTTCCTAAGGAGTTCGAAACATCTAAGGAGGAGGACAAGCTGTAGGCCCGCAGGGCCGCTGCTCGTGCAGGCATGGCAATTTGGGGTTTTTTATCCTACTAAGGTGGCTTATAGGGTTTTTCCTCCCCCAATATATCAGGGGTTTTCTTCTTGTAAATTTATAAGTTTCCCCTGTGTACAGAGTAGTCTGCGTGGGCCACATAGGATCCGTATTAGACGTTAAGCAATGAACAAATAATAATAATAATTAAGCAACTAAGTTAATAATATATGCCCTTCTTCCCGTTTTCCTACCTTCTTTCCTTATATAACGTCTTAATCTTATTATATAGTTTATGTATATAGCTTAATAATATCTACTTTACTATATATTATCGTCGCTTATACTTACTCTATAACACTATATTACGTTAAACCTATACTACCTCGCTTTACCTAACATGTAGAATAACCTAGAAGCCCCTATATCTATAACTAACTTATATAATATATTTACCAAATAAATAAAGGGCCTGTAATAGGCCTTTATAGATACCCTTACTTAATAAGAGGCTTAATACTAAGAAATAATTGGATCCCTAAGAAAAGAAATTAAAGAAATCCGCTATAACCCACCGTCTGCTATATTATCGCCCCCACCTATTCCTACTAGTGTTAACCTATAAGTACTAGATAAAAAAGATATATTTAAGACTAGCTCCTTAACCCCAAATTCGCTAATTAATGCCCCCGTAAAGAAGCTAACTAAATATCTCCCTAATCCTCCCGCCTATTTAGGTAAAAGGAGTAAACTACGCTCCTTTTTTTTATTTTAACTAACTTAAGAATAAGCTAAACGGTAATATTAATTGCTAACCTACCCCTAATAGTTAACTATATTATACTATAAGCCGTCTAATAAAAGACGCTGTGGAAACTATATACCCGTTTTAGCTAAATACTATAAAAGAACTAGTTACTATACTAAAAGTATCTTATAGCGACCCTAACCAAATATAATAGTATAAAGGAAACTAAATAAGATAATATATAGCTCTAAGAGCTTCCTATTATACTTTATTAAGTTTTACCGCTATACTAAAGAGACTAAATGGAATAAACCTGCCTTAATTAATTGCCTAGTAGAATTCTTAAACTCTAAACTAAAGGCTTCCCTTATAGGAGTTAAGCTACTAGATACCCTTACTACCTACGCTAATATTATTAACGGCCTATATAACGATATACTACGCCTTGCCCTAAAATATATACCTTAATACTTTATATAAGCTTTGTAGTATATAGGTATTAAATAAGCAACTTAATTGTAAATATATGGAAATTAAGAGGTATATATATATAAAATAGTAGCTGAAATAGGAATAGTAATCCGCAAGTAATATATAGGGTGGCGTTAAGGCTGTCTCGACAGCACCCGTAGTCGGTTACACTTTACCCCCTAGCCGTTTAAGACCTATAAGGACCTAAACGCTATAAATATTAACGCTGGAACCCTCTCTTACGCCCTAAAAGGATTTACTAAATATAAATAACGTATTAAATACGGCCTTTATTTTAAGTGCGGAAGCGACGTTTATATCTTAAGTTACTACTCTATCCCTCTACCTAAAATAAATATTTAAACTAGTATAGGTGGTATACTACTATCCTAATTATATAAAAGGATAACTAGTATAAGTAACTAATCGCCTTAACTAAGCTCTGTCCACTAACCCTAATTATTATTTAGCTCTAATACGTTATATAATAAGCACTACTTATAAGGATAAAGCTATAACTAATACGCTATAAAAACTCTACCCTAATTGCCTCTAAAAGGAAGGTCTTAGAGCTAAGTCGCTCTCTTAGACGGCTCTGCCTTAAGATCTTATTAAATGCTTTAGATATTATAAACTCTAACTCTTAGGATTATAGTATAACTATTAACTACTACTTATAGTAGAATAATTAATAAGTTAGTACTTAAGTCTTAATTAATACAGAAGCTAGCGGTATAGGATTTATTAATAAGATCTTTATATAAAATAATAGTTTTACTCTAACCCCCCTTAACTAGTATATTAATATATTTGGATTTAATAGTAAACGCACCGTCTTAGGCCGTATTACCTACGTAGTATTCCTAAAACTTTAATACCTAAACCATAAAGAATTAATTAGGCTTTTTGTTACTACCCTAGGTTACTTAGTAATTCTTAGATAATCCTAGATAAAGCTATATAAGGTAACTATTAATTAGGACAACTTTAAGCTTCTATTTACCGCCTTCTGTTATAAGTAGAAGTGCCTTATAACTTACTGCTTAGCCCTAAAACTAAAACCTAAAAAATCCACTAAGATCTACTAGCCTAAGAATTCTACTAAATTCTACTAATATAAGACTTCTATTAATATCTATTAAGGATCTAAAAATTCTACTAAACCCTATAAATAGACCCTAAGTACTATACTACCCCACGCTAGGTAAAAGCTTAAGCTTACTATATAAAAGTACTAGAAGGACTAGTACTCTACTATAAAGAGTATATTTAAAGAACCTAAACCTAAATCTAATACTAACTTCGTACCTAATATTAAACCTAAAGCTAAATAGGAAGCTATATAAGAAACTATAGACAATCTAAATAAGCTTAACACCCTAAATATCCGTATAATTGGAGCTACCCTACTAGTATAACTTGCTAAGAAACCTAAGTATATAATCTTTGCTGTTATAATAGCCAATATTAAAAAGGCCTTAGCACTAAAAAAGTATACTAACCCTACTATAAAGGTACTAGTAGAGTATTATTACCGCTTAGATATATTCTTATAAAAGAAAGCTAATAAGCTACTAGAATACTAACTATATAACTATAAGATTATACTTAAAGAAGGAAAGCAGCCTAGATTTAGACCTCTATACGGGATATCCTAAAATAAACTCTAAGTGCTATAAAAGTATTTAGACGAGAACCTAAGTAAAGGATTTATTAGAGTAAGCTCGTTACCTATAGCTATATTAGTAATCTTTATTAAAAAACCTGGTGGCGGTTTACGCTTCTATATAAACTACTAAGCTTTTAACGCTGTTACCATTAAGAACTAATATCCAATCCCGTTAATATAAGAGATGCTAAACTAATTAAGTAAGGCTTGCTACTATATAAAGCTTAATATTATCTCTATATAGTAAAAGGAGATTGTATAATTATAGCACCTGTTACACTAACCGCGTGCTTATACGTTCGGTATACTAGGTACGCGTTTACGCGTTTAGTGCACTAACCACTTACTTACGCGTCTGGTGCACTTATAAAGCACTAACTAATTAGGGGGGAGGTGCATTAGTATATAGACCATGTAGTCTGCTTTATACAATCGATAGTTACTATTATTTTAAAGAGCATACAATACTATACGTATTTCGTGCCCCGGGATACAACTTACTCGTACTATTAAGTTAGTACAAACACTAATTAGTAAGCGCGCACAGATTAGTAATTACTTAATACCTCCCCCCGAGCGATATATACGACAGCAACTACCTATTTAGACTCCTAGTACAACCTACTAGAAGGTCGGAAGTTGGGGATTACGGACCTATTACTAACTCTGTATACTTATTTAAGTCTTAGTACAGTTTACTAAAAGTATAATAGACGCAAATACAGACCTATACAGAACCCCTACCCTTAACCTCCTTTAAACCTTAAACCCCTATTCCTACTACACCTCCCCCAATACCTCTAACCTCTCTTAGACCCCTTACGGAGACCTCTTACCCTTTTACAAACTACTATGGACCTGTTAATTACTTCTACGGACCGTTACAAGACCTTACGGAAACTTGTTACCCTTCCGCAAACCGTTACGGATATTAACCGCCTTTATGGACCACTACAAGACCTCTTCCACCTACTATGTACTACACTACACTATATAGTATGGCAGACCTAAGGAAGCAAGTTAATAAAGGCTAGGAAAAGTGGAGGTAGGGAGCCGACCTTACGTCCATACCTAACGTTAATAACTACATTAAATTTAAAGTTCTTAAATATGAATATTTTAAGCTTATAAACATTAACCTATAGGAGCAATACTAGAAAGACTTCGCGGACTTTACGGAAGCTATCTTTAAAGTATACAATCCTACTACTATCCGTAACCTACGGACCCTCTTATATAACTAAGGTGTATAGGTTAAAAAGAATAAACGAGTTACTATTATATATCCTTATATAATATAATATATAAGAAGGACCAAACAGAATAGACTAAAGAGGAAATCCTAAACTAGTTCTAAGAAACTAAGAAACTCTTTACTTCTTCCAAACTTAATATAATCGCTAGCCTTATACCTAACCTACTTAACTAAATTCGTCCTATAAACCTAAGCAGTTTCAGAATTAATCTTACGGGCTAAAGTATACCTAGTACCTAAGTTACGGACCGTAATACCTATGTAACCCAAATTACGGACCATAATACCCCCGTAAACCAAAATACGGACCAAATTACTCCCGTTATTTAAGTTATAGATCCGCAAGCTATATATCCGTAAGCTATATATCCGCAAGCCATAGATCCGTAAGTTATAGATCCGCAACCTATCTAAGTAAAGACCTATGGTAAGGAGCTAGCTAATCTAGCTAAGCTTTATACCGACGAGTCTAAATACAGCGGTGAAAATAATAATTTTAACTTTAAACTAACTATCTTTACGAACCTTTACCAGAAGGCTGATATTCCTAAATAAGAGTTTAGACAAGCCTACTCTACTATACTGCGCGGCCTAGCACTTAACCACTACTACACTAACCTTAAGAGTAACCCCCTTAGTGTTCCCTTTAATAAGCTATATAAAGCTACCCGTAACTACTTTAAAGGACCGGAATATAAGCGTAATATTCTTACCTAATAGAATGCGACTAAGCTATGGACCGTAATTAATAAGAACACTAAAAAATCGACTATAGAGTGCCTGCAAATTCTTATTAAAGACCTCCGGCACCTATAGCACAGCCTTAACGCTAAGCTTTAAATAGACGACTTCCTACATAATAAACTTATTACGGCCTACTAGGAAGTAGAGCTCTATAAGTACGCCTACTACAAGCCTATAGATACCTTAGCTGGCCTTATTAATAATCTATGCTCCTCTATTATAATATATAAAGTCTTAAACCTACTAAGTAGCACTTAAGCCTTTATTACGGATATTTAATATCCGTAAATAGACTTAGACGTCTACTTTACGGACCGCCGCTACCGCTAGCAGCACCTATACCGACTAAGTCCTACCTATAACCCCTATAGCAACCCCTATATAAAAATATACCCCCGTAAATAAACCAGCCAGAAGTACTTCGTGTGCGGTAAGGAAGGATATTGGTCTATAAGGTATACCTAGGAAGAACGTAACAAGTCTAGGAAGAGACTTAATAGCTATATTAACTAGTTCATTTTAGAATATAAAGGAGAGGAAGTAAAAGAGCCCCTTAATGAGTTAATAGAAGCCCTTATAATTGACTTTAACTTAGACGCTTAGGAATAAGAGACCTTAGAGATATTCCTAACCACTTTTAGACCTTTTACGGATAATTAAGCCTTTAATATTACGACCGTATTAGCCGACCGTTCCTTTATATACTTAGTTGCACCTAAAAACTATTCTATAAGCACCCCTATTATAGACGTTACAGATTATAAGCAGGACTTATTTGCATATATTACCATAGAACGCTATACCCCTAAGGAATTCTACGGTGTTATAATTAATATAAGTGCCTCTAAGAAGTCTACTGTAGGTTATGGATAATACCTTACATATAAGACCACCGTAAATAACACTACGGATATTAATACTATGTAAACTGGGGCCGTAAACGTCTAATTCGGCATTAGCTTAACCGTATTAATTAAATTAGTTAAAGTTAAGACCCTAATTGGCCTAGTTAACTTCTATATAGTAAAAGCGGACACCCCTTTTCTACTCTACCTTGCGGATATAGACAGACTATAGGTTTACTATAACAATGTTACGGATACCCTAATCGGCCCTATAACTACCCTAAGAAGTAAGAATATTACCCTACTAATTATATAACGATTTAGACACCCGTTCCTTATATGGGGAGAGACTTTACGGACCTATATTTAAGAATCTTTTAACTATAACCCGTGCTACCTCACTAGTACGGAAATCCACTACCTATACCGCCGTTTTAGCTACCTATTAGCCAAAAAGCTGTATAGAGTCCTTAAACGTTCTGGACATAATAATGTTAATAGGAAGGCAATTGACTACCTAACTAAATACTACTCCTTCTGCTAGAAATACGGACGTTCCCTAGGCCGATTTAAGTTTACTCTTTATAAAGACCTTAATTTCAACTACTTAGTGTATGTAGACATTATATATATTAACGGCAGCCTAGTATTATATATAATTGACGAGGCAACCCACTATTAAGCCGCCCGTTGGTTGCAAAATATATCCGTAAAATATACTTAGGACATTTTACGGACCTACTGGATTGATATATACATTAGACCCCTAAGTATATTACCCATAACGCTAGTAGGAACTTTATTAGTAAAGAATTCTAATAGTATGCTACGGCCATGGCTATTTTAACAAAAGCCGTTCTAGTTAAGGCGCACTAGTCCGTTAGGCTTATTAAGTAAGCTTACCTAGCTTTATAGAGAGCTTATTAGATTATTATGGACAAGTATAAGGACATCTAAAAGGAACTGGCTTTACAGATAGCCGTAAAAGCCGTTAATAACACCGCCGGCCCTAATAGACTAGTACCTACCCTCTTAGTTTACGGAGCTTACCTAAGGATAAGCAACCTAGGCCCACCTACCCTGTCTATTATGGAATGAGCAGCTATAATATAGAAGGTAATGGCCGAAATAGTTAAATTATAGGCCAAACAAACTGTTAATAACGCCCTATACTACCGTAACGGACCTAATATAACCTTAGTATATAACCTCCCGCTTAACTCGGAAGTCCTTATATAGCGTAAAAGCGGTAGCTAGAATGGACCCTATTATCTACTAGTTGTAGAAAATGAGATATACTACGTATAGCTTTCTAGCGGGCTAACTAGCTTTAGAAGCACGTCCGTAAAACCCTACCTTCGGCCTAAAAATACCTATAACGTTAAGCTAGACAAACTAGAAGCAACCACTAAACTAGATAAACTAGAAGTGACTGCCGAATTAGACGAACTGGAAGCACTCTTACCTACCCTAGAAGTCCCCTAGAAACCTACTAAACCTACTAAACCTACTATAAAGCGTGGCCGAGGACGCCCCCGAAAGCACCCTATAACTAAGAACCCCGTAATAAAGAATTACTTAACCTCCGCAGGAATATCTATAAGGCAATCTCCGCCTATAGATATATTAGTTCTAGTATAGGAATCCCCTTTTACGGACTTACGGCGTAAAGAGATTAACGGACTACTTAAAAAGGGTATCTTTGTGGTTATAATGGAGAAAGACGTCCCGTAAGGCGTCCGTATATTTAACTTACGCTTTATTAATAAGATTAAGCACCCTAGTACTAATAAAGCCTTTAAGAAATTAAGGCTTATTGTATAAGCTTATAACGATAAGGGAAAAGACTTAGTCCTTACGCAATCGCCTATAATTTAACAAGTTAGCCAACGGATTATACTTGTACTTATGCCTAGCCTATAGTAAAGCAAACCTATAGCCCTTTACCTATGGGACATTTTATAAGCCTATATGCAGTCCAATACCTACCTAAGCAAAGACATCTTTATACGACCACCCCGTAAGCTTAACCTATAACTAAAAACAATTTTATAGGTTATAAAACCTCTTTACAGAGTACTAGAAGCTAGAAACTATTAGTTTAAGATATACTACTAGCACTACGTTAGTAAACTTAAAATAAAATTGTTAACCTACAACCCCTACCTCCTATATAGCCTATCAAACGGCCTTAGTATTGTTAGACTCTAAATAGATAATACCCTATTTCTAGCAGACTAGACCTTTACGGATACTAAAGAAACTAAACTATAAAAGGCCAAGTTCTTGGCAAAGCCGTAAGAACAGTTAACTAAGTAAACTCTAATTAAGTTTAACGGAGGCTTAATTATATAAAAGGGTAACTTAATCCAACTGACTTAGGAACGCCAAGCTTAAAACCTAAAGCCTATTATAGTAAAGCCTATAGACCTTACCAGCTCCCGTAAAGAGACCCGTAAGACCGTAAATACAAAGGACTAATATGTTGCATAGCGTGTAAGAGGCGCCTATATTACTATAGTCTGTTAACCTAAATCTACCTACGATTTATCCTTTGCGGCCCAGGCAGTAAATCCATAAGAAGAAAATATTAAGCAGCTTAATAAGCGCATTTTGTGGCAAATTAATAATGTAGTAGGGGACTTACTTTCGTACCACTGGACCTAAGTTCCCTTAGCTTACTGGCATTTACGGACGCCTCCTTTACCAATAATAGGGACCTATTATCGTAAATCGGCTTTGTAATTGTACTTACAGACTATAATTAAGACATAAATATCCTGTACTAGTCCTTAATTAAATACAAATAGGTAACCCGTAGTGTACTAGCTTCTGAACTATATACACTAGCTTATAGCTTCGATATAGCAGCCGCAATTAAATTAACGGTCTAGAAGATTCTATAACTAGAGCAGTTACCCCTAGTTTTATAGACCGATTTAAAGTCCCTTTATAACTGCCTAGTTAAGCTAGGTACAATATAGGAGAAGAGGCTTATAGTTAACCTAATGTGCTTATATTAGGCCTATAAACGGCGCGAGATTATAGAGGTTAAATAGATCAGCGGCGGAAATAACCTAGTAGACGCCATAACTAAGGCAAAGCCGTGTTAAGCTTTTAAAACCTTAATTAATATAAATAAGCTTAATCTAGAGGTTATAGAATAGGTAGAATAAGACTAACGGAGCACCTACAACTGTAAGCTGTTAGGTAATCGGTATAGGTAAATTACCCTAGATTACCACAGACTACCTATACTACGGTATAGGTGGAAAACGGTAGAAAGCTGCGGTAGAACTTGGTGGACTTACGTAACCTGCCAAATTCTGCTATATTCTGCTACGGTAGTTAAATTAACCAATTACGATTTTCCATGCCGGGCACGGAAAATCGCCATTGGCTCGCTTAGCACTAGCGCCTTGGCGGCCCTTAAGATCTAACTTACTGCCCGTCGAAAGGCTGTATAGTTTACTTTACGGACCGTAAGTAGAACTTACGGCCAGCTTAGGGCACCATTTAGAAGACAGCCTAGACGGCACCTTAGGGGAGATTTCCTATGTATTTTCCTTTATATTTTATAGTTTTATTAAAGCAATTACGGAGGCTGTATATAGGTGGTTTTATTTTTTAAGTACCGCTAGTGTATAATTATAGCACCTGTTGCACTAACCGCGTGCTTACGCGTTCGGTACACTAGGTATATATTTACGCGTTTAGTGCACTAACCACTCGCTTATGTATCTGGTGCACTTATAAAGCACTAACTAATTAGGGGGGAGGTGTATTAGTATATAGACCACGTAGTCTGCTTTATATAATTAATAGTCACCACTATCCCAAAGAGCATATAATACTATATGTATTTCGTGCCCCGGGATACGACTTACTTATACTATTAAGTTAGTACGAACAGAGATAAATAGCTTACTATATTTTGTACTTAGTATAGGTTATTTAAATACTTAGTAACGCTATTTAGCCTTATAAATACCCTAAGCTTGTTTTAATATTACGTAAATAATACCTTATATCCCTACCTAGATATCTTCTATACTGCTTATATTAACGATATCTTAATATATAGTAATAACCTAACCAAACATTGGAAATACGTTAACTTTATTTTATAAGCCCTATATGGAGCTAGCCTATAATTAAATATAGATAAATATAAGTTTTATAAAACAAAAGTCCTATACCTTAGACTTCTTATTTTTATAAATAGTATATAAATGGACCTAAAGAAAGTTAAAGTAATTGTAAACTAGTAAGAACCTAAAAACGTTAAGGATGTAAGAGCCTTTATAAAATTTGCTAATTTCTACTAACGGTTTATTAATAACTTCTCCGCCCTTATTTAAGTACTTAGTAATACCCTTCGGCCTTATAAACGCTTTAAGCTTGTTTTAATATTATATAAATAATACCCTACGTCCCTACCTAGATATCTTCTATACTACTTATATTAACAACATCCTAATATATAGTAATAACCTAACCAAATATTAGAAATATGTTAACCTTATTCTATAAGCCCTATATAGAGCCGGCCTATAATTAGATATAGATAAATACGAGTTTTATAAAACGGAAGTCCTATACCTTAAACTTCTTATTTTAATAAATAGTATATAAATAAACCTAAAGAAGGTTAAAGTAATTATAAACTAGTAAGAACCTAAGAACGTAAAGGACGTAAGAGCATTTATAGGATTTGCCAACTTCTATTAACGGTTTATTAATAACTTCTCCGCCCTAGTTTTACTACTTATAGCTCTAACCTAGAAGGATAAGACCTTTATCTTTAATAAGGAATATAAGAAAGCCTTTACTTACCTAAAAGTTATATTTACTACTATACCTATACTCTAATACTTTAACCAGATCGGATAAGTGTTATAGAAGCTAACTTATCCAACTATATTACTAGAGGTATTCTATCTTAATATAATAAAGAGGGAGTATTACACCCTATAGTATACTTCTTAAAATAACTAAGCCTAGCTAAATATAACTACGAGATCTACGATAAGGAATTGCTAGCTATTATTAAATGCTTTAGGTGATGGTGACCTAAACTAGAAGGCGCTGAATTCCTAATTAAAGTCCTTAGCGACTATAAGAACTTATAGTACTTTATAGCTAAGCTACCGCTAAGCCTGCTAGTTAGAATATCTATTTTACTTTTAATTTTTAATTATATACCACCTAGGTATTTAAGGTTAGAAGCCTAATACTCTAACCTAACGCTTTTAAGACGCGCTAGTACTAGAAAAATCGCGCTCTTATTAAAATTAGACCCTACTCTATCCCGAACTATTTAACCCTCCTATTAAAGACCTTATAGTATACGCTCTCGAAATAACTAATTAATTAATTAAATAAATTATAGTTAATAAATACCTAAATAACGAGTTTATCTAAGAGACGTTTAGGCTAATTTAAGATGGTATTAGATGCTATAAAAAGATTTCTTTAAGCGAATGTAAGCCTATAGAAACCGCTTATATTACTAAAACCGTTTTATTATCCCTAATTATAATAAACTTAAACTTAAGCTTTTTAAACACGTATATAATTTACTGGTAGCCAGCTACCCTAGTTAAGGAAAAACCCTAAAACTACTTTAATAAGAGTATTATTAGCCGAATATGCATAATATAACATAAAGATACGTCTTTAGCTGTTATACCTACTAATGAGCTAAAGCCTTATATAAGACGTATAATGGCCTTTTAAAGCTACTACCTATTCTAAACCGAAAATAGAAGAATATCTTAATTAACTTTATTATTAATCTCCTTATATATAAAAAATGTATAAATATTATAGTAGTTATAGACCGACTATTTAAGATAAGACACTTAATTGCCTACCCTAATATATTAACACCTACCGTTACCTAACTATTCTTAAATTACGTATAGAAACTCTATAGACTCCTTAAAACGATTATCTTTAATAAAGGTAGCTAGTTTATCTCTATATTCTAGAAAGAACTAACTATTAGACTCTGTATTAAAGCATTACTATCTATTATTTATTATTTAGAAACGGACGGTTAAACGGAATATATAAATGCTATAATAGAATAGTATATTTAAATATATACATTATACCTATAGGATAACTAGATTAACTGGCTTGTATTTGCTAAGTTTACTATAAATAACTCCGTCTTAGAAACTATAAAGGTCTCTCTATTCCTAGCCAATTACGGCTAACACCTATAAATAGGTTTTAAACCTTTTAGTAATATTCGTTACCCCGCTTATTATGCCTTATAAGTTATAAAAGTAAATAAATTTATAGAGAAGATAGAGGAACTATAACAGTTCCTTACTAATAAGATAATATAGGCTTAATTTGTCTATAAAGCTGCAGTAAATAAGAAATAAACCCTAGTACTAACCTATTAAATTAGTAATTTTATCTAGCTAAATATAAGAAATCTAAATATAAAACAGCCTACTAAAAAACTTAATTAGAAGAACGCTGGCCCTTATAAAGTTGAAAAGGTTATCTTTCCTTATGCCTACTAACTAAAGCTCCCTAATACGGTTAAAATCCACCCCGTATTTTATACGTTAGTCCTCTACCCTATTACCCCTATATTAGACGCCCTGCCCGGATAGATTTAAGACCCCCCTCTACTAGTTAAAGTGGATAGTAAGAACGAGTACTTTATTAAAAGAATTAACGATATTAAGTATAATAAAAGGAAACGCTAATATATATACCTTATAAAATAGAAAGGCTTTACTAAACCCTTATAGGAACCTGTTAACTCTATAGGACTTATATAAGCCGTAGAAGACTTTTATAAACTCTACCTAGAACTACTATAACCCTATTTTGCAGAAGCTTAAGTTTAAAGGGGGGGTATTATTATGGGACTTCCCTATAACACCTTATACACGCCTACCTGTTTTTACTAACTTAGTAACTATAAGACGGCAATTTAAAGGTAATCTACTATATTCTGCCATATTCTACTATATTCTACTAAGTTCTACTAAATCCCGCTAAGTTCTGCTAGGACTATTACCTAAATTCTATTCCGCTTTATATATATATTAACTAAGCAACCAAGCTAACGATATATACCCTTTCTTCCCGTTTTCTTACCTTATTTCCTTATATAACGTCTTAATTTTATTATATAGTTTATATATATAGCTTAATAATATCTACTCGTTATATATTATCGTCGCTTATACTTACTCCGTGACAGTTAAAAGATAATACTACTAAAGTTAAACTATAATATCTATAATAAGGAGTTGTTAGGTATAGTTATAGCATTTAAAAAATAAAGAGCATTCTTATAAGGTATAGAGAAACTATTTATAGTTAAGATGGATTATAAGAACCTAATAGGGTTCCTAATAATAAAAGAACTTAACTAAAGATAGGTTAAATAGGTAGAGATGCGTATAGAATACAATTTTAAGATTTAGTATACTAAAAGCACTAATAATGTAAGGGTAGATACACTAAGTAGAAAAGCTAAACTATAAAATAACGAAAAGCTATTAGAGGTAATACTACGTAGGGATAGTAATAGATTAATTAAATACAATTATCCTAAAATTATAGTAACTTAAAAGTACGAGCTACTAGAAAGTAATTAGATAAAAAGGATTTAAGAAGCGTAATTTAAGGACTTAAAAATAGACTAGTATAAATAGAGAACAAATACGTACATCCTAAGGGGAATAGTAAAGGAGTTTATTAAAAATTTCTATAAGGGAATAACATAAGGACATAACGGGGCTACGGGCTTAGTATTAAGACTTTAAGAGGAGTATATTATTTATAGAATTTAGGGCTTGGCAAGAAAAGTTATAAGAGAGTATTTAGATTATTAAAGAAATAAGCCGACAAGGTATAATCCGTATAGGAAGCTATAGCCTATTAAAGTACTAGAACGTCTATAGGAGACTATATTATAGGACTTTATTATAAAGTTGCTAAAGTTAAAAGATCTTATTACTGGATAGGAGTATAATATAATCCTTATAATAGTAGATAAGTTAACTAAATAAGGCTACTTTATAGTATATATAGAAGAAATCTTAGCAAAAGATGTCGCTAGAATCTATGTTAAAAAAAGTGTTTATAAGATATAAAGCACTAAGAAAAATTATATTGGATAGAGATTTAAAATTTATAGCAGTATTTTAGGAGGTATTTTTAGCGGAATAAGGAGTTTAAGTAGTAACTTTTACTGTATATTATCCGCAGATAGGCGGATAAATAAAAAGATTAAATTTGACGCTAGAATAATATCTAAGATACTATATTAATTACGCGTAGAATAATTAGTTATTACTATTACTAGTTATATAGTTTATTATAATATAATACTATAGGAAGGTATAGAGATATTACTATTTTAGGCAAATTATAGATATAAGCCTAAAATATTGTTATTACCTTAATAAGTAAAAAAGATAAGTGGTATAGTAAAGTAGAGAATAAAAGATTTAATAAATCCTTATAAGGACCTCTATTTTACAGAATAAATAGTATAAAAAAAATAAAAAAAAGTACTATAACGCTAAGAGATCTAAGGGACTAGATCTTAAGGAAGGGAATAGAGTATAGCTATTATACAGAAATTTTACGAGTTAACGACTAAGCAAAATGTTAGATTATGTCAGACTAGGACCATTTAAAATTATAATAAATTTTTTAGAAGTTATATATAGACTTAACTTACTAATAAAAATAAAGATCTACCCTATATAGTATATCGCGATACTAGAACTAGTATACGGAGACGTAATGCTACTAGTTTATAAAGCAGACACGTATAAAGGATAAAAAGAAAACAAATAGTAAGTTTTAAAGATTATTAGTTATAAGGACATTAATAATAAAATATAGTATAAAGTTAAGTAGATAGGCTATAATAAGACTACTTAGGAGCTACTAAAACCCCTAAAAAACGCTATAGGAAAGGTATAAAAATATTAGGAGAAAATAGGTTAGGTAATATTAAGAAGACGCTAAAAATAAAAGGATTAGTTAAAGGTAATAGATAAGCCGGATTATCTAAAGGATCTACTACTAGCGTATTAGTTATTTCTACCTTATATTAATTAAGGTCTTTTTTAGCCTCCTTAGCCTTAAGCTTATAGAGACCTTACTTAATAAGACGAAACTCCCTTAAGTGCACTTTTTTATAAACCTTTTTAAGACAGAGTAGATGGACGGATGCAGCTAGGTAGGCCTTAATAGTATAATATTAGGCTTTTATAACCTTCTATTCTACCTTATAAGATTAGTAAAGTTTATTTAAGGCTAGTAAGAGCTCTTTATTAAGCTTTATAGTAGTAAATTAAACATAGGACCCTATAATAAATTAAATAAGGGAGTAAAAGACTTTAAAGACTAATAAGACGCGTATATTTAGCGTTAGAGACGGATTAAACATTATAAGATAACCGTATATTTACTTACGTATACTTAGTATAAGAAGATAGTTAGCGACTAAATGGAGCCGTAATTACGATATATACTAACTTTTTCTCCTTATAATAAGAATAAGGAGATATAATTTTACCTAGCAAAAGAATTGTTAAAATTATATAAGTATAATACTTAGATGCAAAAGATCTAATAAAAGGCATTAAGAATAATAAAGGTTATTAAATTAAAGATAGGAATACTATACCTCTAATAGACGACTTAAAAATAGGAGATATCTTTAAGGATAAAGATAAAAAGCAGGGGGATAGTGTTACGGACCTTATATTAGTAGTAGTACGGCTACTAAGAAGAGATATAAATAGGTTAGTTAAGATAGTATAGGAGGCGCTAAAACTAATTAAGCTATAGGATAAAAGGTAGCTAAGTTATATAGCTAGTTACGTTATAAGCTCGGAACGTAGGATTTATAAAATCTATTAGAATATTACGTACTTAGATTATTTAACATACTAATAAACTTAGTATTTTTTAGGCGTAGTATTATATATTTAAAGGACTATAGTCCCTCCCTAGATAGTTCTCTTCTTTATAGTAAATCTTAAAATATAATTAGAGTTAATCTATTAGGCAACTACTCCACTAGTTATTATTACGTTATTGACTTCTTATTTACCTATATACCTAGCCTATTAATAAGTCTACCGTAGTATTTCCTATAAGGCTTCGTTATATTAATGCTACTATTAGCATTATAGTTAGCGTTACTATTAGCATTACTATTGGCATTACTATTAAAGATGGTTAGTTCTGTCCCGTAGCTATTACCTCGCTATCCATATCTATATACTTATTATTAGTAACGCTAAATAATAAGCTACAATCTAATAATTAAGCGCGTCGCATTCTAGGAAGTTATAAGGGGGCTACCTAAGCGGGCCACTAGCGCTCTCTGCTAGCGTTAGCGTAGTTTTAGCCATATCGCGTATAGATTATAAGTAGTAATCCTTAAATTACAAAGGTAAAGAAGCTACTAGAATGTGTAGGCAATATACTATAAATAAAGGCCCTATAAAATACCAAATAAGCACCTATTTTAAAGTGGTAATATAGCGATATAAGTACTAGTAGGAGACGCTTATAGGGAGCGCTAGTGGCCTACTTATATTACCCCCTTATAGGAGAGAACTTAGGGTAATAACGGCGGGAAGGATTTAAAGAGCAATATAGGGTTAAGGAGATAGGAGGATAGAGAATAAGAGAAACGAGGCCTAGATTAAACGGATTAAAGGTAGGAGCTATAGAGTATATATAGCTTTAGCGCCAGGCGCGTGGAAGGATTATAGTCTACCTATTAAAAAGTAAGGATATAGGGCGGTAAGTAAGAGGCTTAACGTTAGACTGGCAAGTAAGAGACTTAGGGCGGTAGGGAGTTTTAGCGACGCGACCTCTAAAAACGGCGATAGAACCCTCTAAAACCGGCAGTTAGATCTCTATTTTCTTTTTTAATAGAGGAAAATTAAGAGGGAACTTTCTTAATACTAAAGCTTTATTCCTATATTCTATTCCTACGCGTTCTTACCGCGGGTAATTATATTAATTATTATAATCACTAGCGTTAATTGTAATTATAATTAGTTAAATATTATATAATAATTATAACTTATATAACTAATTAAATGATTATATACATCCCTAATAACAATAGTGACCTTTTATTACGTACCTCGATAATATACTAAAAAACTACAATGTCGATTTAATAACCGTTTAACTTATTAAAAATAATAATAGAGAGGTCTACCTGGATTTCTAGCCTTAGTAGAGCTAGGGCTTGTTATATATAACAGTAATAGCAAACTATTAACTTTTAAACGCTACTATTCCTATAAATATTTCTTCCCAAGTTATATATTATAAGGGCGATACTAGCTACAATTCTGTTGCAGTAGACGATCCTATATAAAATGCCCCCATTTAGTAGGGAGTGCGATTATTAGACAATTACTTTATAGGCACTCTATTTGTCGTGTTAGGCCAACTACCAGATAATAATACTAACACTATATCCTATTCGGCCGCGACTCTTACTTTTATTCCGGGAGAAACCAAAGATATATAATTCTTTAAAGTATTTAATCTCTTAAGCTTATCTAACTTCTTGCAATCCCTTAGCAATATAGATAGGATTAATCTTATAGATATATAGAACAATCCAAACTATAGCCTTTTAAGGCCAGTAATGAGGCATTCTTTTTTGCAAAAGTACTGCGCTTAGTAGTTCTCGCGGATTTGGGAAATTCTAGCCCACCGAATGTCCTTCTTAATTCAGAGTTGCTATAATACATCTTAAATCTAAATGGTGATTTTAACAGATCCCTAAAAGCTCCTTTAATTAATAACATATATCTTAACTAGTAGAAGGTCGGAGGTATATTAGTACCAAATATAACAATAAATTCCAAAAATACTGCAATCCTATTGTAACGGCGCTATTGCACGTTACCTGCCAAATTCTGCTATATTCTACTAACCTGCGATTGGCCCGCCCAAAGCTAGCGCCTTAGCGGCTTACCCTATATATTTGTTTACATTGGTCCTAGTAACCCCTTTTCCTTCTCTTTAGCTTAGTATCTTTGTAATACAGCATTCTACAAGCCTTGGTTTAGAGGCATTTATACGAGCCGTAACACCTATTAAATAAGGCCTATAGAGAATTCCAAAGCTAAATAGGTCCTTTAAACACTACCTAAGCTACGATTCTTATATAATATGCTTACTCTACGCCGAAACTAAAGAGAATTCTAGCGATAATCTTATCTATCCTAGTTATAGACGTCACCCTAATCCAGAGAGCTTTTACTCTTTTTATAACGATCGCCCACTAAGCCAAATAAACGCAACTAGCTAAAAAGGTATAGTGTTAAACCAAATGGTTTGACGGCTTGGTAACCGATATATATACGTTTATTGCTTACCTTATACTTTTTAACTTCCTTACTATATAAATAACGATGCGCAAGGACCTAATAGCTATATATTGTCTAGGATATATCTTACAAGCCTATAAACTAGAGGATTTAGCGCCAGATAATATAGGGACCCTACATTGCAAAAGATTAACTAGTGTGTGCATAATATACATAACGCGTACAATAGACACTAATTGCTCTTAGGCTTATAGCTTACTTAGAGGCAATTGGCCTAAATATTAAAGAGCAGAGTATACCTTACGGGATAGTACTTACCAAAATAATATAAGTATAATGCATTAGGAGGACCGAATATTAAGATATAATAAATTTTTTATCTACTATGCCCGAATAACAAACAGATTACATTCTAGAATAGATAATTTAGAAGTTATAAACGCCTACTTCTATATACCGAAGAGTTATAGGCCCTATCCCTTAACCCGTCAACTTTAGCACGTAAGGTATCGATAAAAGCCCACTAATTAGATTAATAGCATTTAATAGCCGTGCTTAGGAATATAAAGCTTTTAATTTTATAGCAAATTAATATATAGGCTTATTCTTTAAAGTTTAGTCGCTCGATATAAGGCCTCTAGCAGTCGTTGTTCCTACAGAACGGTATTTTATAAATACTACAGCCAAAATAAGTCCTTAAAGGACGCTGCCGCCTCTACTACTCCTTACTATCGCGAGGTTTCATTATAGTGTTTAGTAATAGCTCTAATAGAGCTTTTCTATTGTCTATATGCTCTACCTAAGTATATTTACTAGTCTCTATACAAGCCAAGTAGTAGACATCCCTATTAAATACAGTGTAAGAGATGGATGGATTGGATCTAGATCCAAATCCAAATCCATCAAATCCATCGGATCTGGATTAAGATCCAAACTTGATCCATTCTTAGAGCACGTTCGATAACTTTTTGGACACTACTAGCCATACACCCCCTAAATAATACGCGTATACCCCCCAATTGATACGTATATACCCCCTACCTCATTTAGTTTAGATGCTTCCTCATTAAGTTAGAATATCACGTGCGTTTGACTTGTTTATGCCTGTATTACGAAAATCAAAGTATAAGTATAGCCAGTATTTCGCTTAAATGGTGAGGGCTCTCTACAAATAGATCTATTGACACGATTGGTAATTGTAGAGCTAGTTATAGAGTTAATTAGCCGACTGCCGCGACACTCTATAATTGTAGGCTCTTGGATGCAAAGTAAAGGTGTTAATTTGGGTCCTACCGGGCGCAGGCACAGGCGCGGGCGTGGGCGCGGGCGTGGGCGCGAAGCAGAGGTAGCAGCACCTAAATTCAGTTTGCGCGACGCCTTATAAA
>Ga0307515_10006335_pt1 | contig 23713 bp, 10 predicted proteins | sample 17_EM_MG_FD_194513 | JGI IMG/M metagenome (GOLD analysis project Ga0307515, IMG submission 194513) | Populus trichocarpa ectomycorrhiza microbial communities from riparian zone in the Pacific Northwest, United States - 17_EM | ecosystem: Host-associated > Plants > Roots > Unclassified | place... | reverse complement strand
GCTTATTACATACGCAAAATGCTAAATTTATGATGCTAAGATTTCTTTATATATATATATATATATATAGTATAGTATATCTAAATAATCAATAACATGTAGATATCTAAATTCTTGATCATACTTTAATTGAGATTCAGATACTATTCCATCAAAACAATAAAAAAAAATATAGAAAATAATTTGAAAGTAAAAAAATTCATTTTTTTAAAAAAATATTGTTGGAACACAAAGTTAAAGAGGACCTTGGTGTTTATGGAATGATGGTTTAATAAAGAGTATATATAAAATATCTCCTATAATAAATACATAATTTTATGAATAATTGATTATCAGATTTTCATGAATGTGCAAGAAGTTTCATGTATTACAACTTATAATCATTGTTTTAGGTCACATATATTGTAGTTGGATATATTTGAAAAAATCATTTTTCTTAAAATTTAAAAAATATTAGATCTAGAAGATTTAAAAAAAGAAAAGAAAAAGAGAATGAGCTGCGGCTAGAGACTAAAATGAATTTGTTAGGGAGTGAAGTGAATATACAAAACTATAAGGACCTAGCTACTGTGATAATAAAATTACAAGAACTTAAAATGTTAAAAAACAAAATAATAAAAATTAACCCTAGTGAAACGGTGCGCATCACTGTTCCCACCGCCTTACTCCATAGATATATAACATAACAGAAACAAAACGCCTCGACTGCATCTGCGGTACAAGGTCCGGAGCATTGCCTCAACGAACATGGTGTTTTAATTTTTATATCTTGAAATGTTTGAAACCAGAGACCCATGTGTGGGTGAGAGAGAGGGGAAGATATCTTTGAGGTCTCTCTGTCCTCTCTCGAATTCAAGCTCACCCATCTCAGGTATGACTTATGATTGAGAGGATATATTCGCTACCACTTCTAACAAATCTAACCTGTAGAGGTATCTCACTGCTTGTAAATATCAAGAAAAGGAGATTCTCTACCTTTCTTCTCGATTCTTCATGTTTCTCTTGGTTGGCTTTTGTAGCGGATCATAGGGCAGAAATAGTAGATTAAGCGAAGGCAAGGGGCTGAGGTTGTAGAATCGGCAAGGGGCTGAGAGGGAGCAGAAAGAGGTCCATCTCACCGCCGACCTCGTCGTTGTGTCAGTACGAGATCATGTTTCTTCTTCTTGTTTTTTCTTCCGCCTAACCAATCAAGTTTTTTCTTAAGCTGGGATTCGGTGAGAGATGGAAAAACGTCAGGGAGTAGGATATTACCATGGTTCTAGTAAATTGAATCCCAATTTCGGTGGCCGGGAAAAAAGTATAATTAAAAACATTCGCTCGCATACAACAATGAGAATATACAAAATGCAGTCTCTGGAAAATCCGTCGAAGATGTTATAGAACATGGTAGCGTCAATTAAGAAAAACATCCCCCGTGTCAATAGATTTCTGGCCTAATGCTAGAGATCAGCCACCATACGGCCGGTCGTAATAAACTTTTAAGATGGCCGATGGAGTCTTTAAGAGTTATTAAGCATGGCCGGTCGTAATAAACTTTTAAGATGGCCGATGGAGTCTTTAAGAGTTATTAAGCATGGCCGGTCGGAATAAACTTTTAAGGTGGCCGATGGGAGTCTTTAACAGTTATTAAGCACAAAATATATTAAAAGACTAAGAGTGTATGTGACGTATGTTTAAGACGTGGGGACTGCTTATAGAGATAGAGAGATAGCGGGTTAATATTAATTTTTCTTTTATAATATAAAAAAATATTAAAAAAATAAAAAATATTTTAAATGTTTTAAGATAATCATGCTAGATTTAAATGTTTTGGGTTGTTTGGGTGACAACCATGTTATTCAAGCAAGTCATATCATACTGAAAGTAATTATGTATTTTAATTATTAGGAAAGAAAAAATAAAAAAAGCATAAATAATTTATTATTATTAACAATCCAGTCATGATATATATATATATTACAAATAATAAATATAACATGAAAATATTAAAACATTAATGATCCTTTTAATTATATAACATACTCATATAATTTTATTATCATAATTTAAAAAAACAAAATCTTAATTTATATCAAGAATTACATTAAAATCCCGATGATAATTTGGTTTTTTTATAATATAAAAATCTTAAAATATTTGAGAAGCAACTCCTAGTTACAGGTCCGCCAATGAAATCGATGGTCAAAAGAGGAGAATTAACATAACATATCTAGCTAGGATTTAATCATTTTCATGTGTTGGATTTTGGATTCACAATCAACCAATAGATCCATACGATCTGATATAATTAAATTAATTTCAAGTGGTCACGAAATCCGCTGGTATAGATCTTATCTCTTATGTTAATATATAAGAGATATCTCTTATGTTAATAATAAAATTTTAATTATAAATGATTAATCTTTAATATCAATAAAACTTGATTAAATTGCATTAATAAGTAATTTTTTTTAATTTTAATTTATATAAGGATATATTGTATGAATGATGTATATTAAGATTTTGTTTTGATATTAATTACAAATTTGATAAAGGCTTAATGTGTATGCTAATTAATATATGTATATATATATATATGTTTATTTATTTTCTTATTTCAACAAAAGAAAGAAAGAAAAGAAGGTATTTTTTTGTTCTTCAAAAAATAGCAAATAATAATTAAATAAGCAATTAATTTATAAACATGTAATAAAATTAGAAAATAATAACTAGCGGTGATAACAATATATATAAAACTATATATATTTTGTCAGGTAAAGTCATCATCACATAATGGAGAGCAATCGCGCGATCGGCTGAGCATTCTGCACGATTATCGCGCGATGTATCGAGCGATGTAAGAAAATATCAAATATCAGCATGTAGTTGGAATTCTTTTTTTATTTCTTTTCCTTGAGTGGCCTCAGAGGAAAAGTGGAAAACAGGTCATTGTCACGTTCGTCATCGGATATTTTCTTTTTCTTGAGTGGCCCCAGAGGAAAACAGGTCATTTGTCACGTTCGTCATCGGATATTTGCGGATGACGCCCTTTATAAGTTTATATAAATCCCCGCCTCTTGCTGGAGGAAGGAAAAATCAGCTTACATGATACAGACCCAAAACAAAAGAAAGGAAAAAGTCTTATCATTTTACCTGCGCCTAAGATGAGGAGCAACATGGATACAAAACAAGTTGCGCAGAGGTCCTCTCTCGGAGCGCTTCAAAGGAGGAATCTGGTATATATACATGCTCACAATACTAGCTAGAAATGCTGTTCTCAATTAATGGCGTTGCATTGGTCATTCATTCTATCGTTGTTAATTGTTTTTCCTGGCTTCCTTCTGTTTATATACTAAATTATCAGCTGGTGACTCTTTTTTCTTTCCACCCTTTTGTACTGTTTGAAATTCTAACGTATGTAATTTATTAATAATGCAAACAGAAACGGAAAAAAAGTGACAAAAAATTAAGTAGGAGCATCAAAAAGATAAGAGCTGACATGGTTGAGATTAGCGAGGGTCAAAAACGCATAAGGGAGGGTCAAATGGAAGTAAGGGAAAAATTCCAGGAAATAAGTAAAGAGGCTGCCAAACTTAAAGAGGAAACTAGTCAAATCTCCAAGCAGAGTGCTGCAAATCAACTCAGGCTTGATCTCATGTTTCAGATCGTAAAGGCAAGAGCAGAGAATGATTTTGCCAAGGATGATTTACTCACCCAAACCTTACGGTTTGTGATCCTATCAACAATATCTTTGTAGCTTCAATTTAATTTTATTACCGGTCATCACGATAAACTTGAATAAAATTATAGAAGATGAAGACTTGAGCTGCAGTTATCTGCATGTTAATGGAATTTGAAGCGTATGCTATGATTAATTAACGTTATCCTTTGTTTTATATTATGTTTCAGGGATCTAATGGCAAAGCAGAACATCAGCAAAACCCAGGGTCTCTAGGAAGAACAATGATCAACAATCCATCTTAATGATGCGTGTACTCTGTAGTTTTTTTTTTAGCGTGGCAGTTTGGGTGCACTATGACTATTTCTCACGGTTTACTGTACACCTTGCAAACCTAGTTTGTAAGTCCAATAAACAGGTAAGATATCGCAGGGTGACAAGCGTACACAGAGAATCGAACTTGGAACGGCAAAAGGAGACAACTACACAACGCTGGAGCACGAACCTCAAGCGTACTCTGTAGTATATTCATGTAACGTACCGTAGTTTTAATATATTTGTAATGGATGATGACTGCAAGTTTTTTCTAAGGGTACTTGAGCACAAGACGATGGGTCTTTTCTTATGTAATTTATATATTAATGGTGTTTTTTATATTTTTTAGTGATTTTTTAAAAAATTAAATTAATTTTATATTTTAAATTAATATTTTTAATGTTTTTATATTATTTTTTTCATGGGTTTATATTAATTTTTTTTAAAAAAAATTTAAAAAATATTATTTTAATATGTTGTAAAATAATAAATATTTTGAAAAATAATAAATTTTGAAAAATAAAAAATATTATTTTAATATATTTTAGAATAAAAAATATTTTAAAAAATAATTACTATAACATTTTTAAATAAACTTTAAATAAATTATCCAAACACATTTTAATGTCAATTGGGAGGTAATTGATTCCAAGTATGAGATGAGGTAATTGATTCCACATGTCCAAAATATTCTTATTAATTTTAAAAATAATTTTATATTAACTTTAATATATTTACACAAGTAAAATTTTTAATTAAATATAATGAGAATGAAAAGCTGCAACTCTGCTTTTTAAGATGCTACTGGAGAGCTTCAAATAAACCCAATAGTCTAGCAAATATTGATTATGTTGCTCAAACATTTATTAAGCCATAAAAGATGGATAGTAAATGAAAAATTATTAGAAAAACTATTGAGCAAATAAAAAAAACCAAAATAATTTATAAAAACTTGATAATGGATCATCTATGCATATAGAATTTAAGTTTTTTTATATGAAATCTATACTCAACTTTTAAATTAAAAAAATTAATAAAAGTATGTAGTAATAGTTTTTTAAAAATATTTTTTATTTAAAAATATATTAAAATAATTTTTTTTTATTTTTTAAAATTTATTTTTAATATTAATGTATCAAAATAATTCAAAAAAAAAAAGAAAAAAAAGTTAATTTTAAGTAAAAAAATTAAAATTTTATAAAATATGGTTTTTATTATAAAAACAAACGATTACAAAGTCATGTATAATTGTTCAATATCAAATAATATATTTTTCTATATAAAAAAATCGGTTTCTCATCGATAATATATTTTTCTATAAAAAAAAATCGGTTTCTCATCGAAGAGTATAAATACTGGATGGAGTTATACGAATTAGTAAGGGTGCATTTATTACTATAAACTATAAAGATAAAGATGGTTTGGCTTACCCAGCATGTATAAAATAAAATAAAAAAATTCTCATCAAAGGTTTTTTTTTTTTAATAATAAGGGTGGTGCTGTATTTCTAAGAAAGATGTGTAATATACTCTACAATTTTATTTCAATAAATTAAATGTTCATTATGAACTTTTCCCATCGAAAATATTCTTATTCTAACATTTATTGATTATAATTAACTAAATAAAATTTAATGTTTGTAATGCATGAGATTTTTTTTGTTATGCAAGCTTTATATTATTCATCATAAATTATGATCCGAATCAAAATTAAAATTTATGTAGAAGATTTTAAAAACTCTATTTCATATAAGGTTAAAATTTCAATGCAATTGAAGATGGAGAATGCTTTCTGAATGTTTAGACGTTATTGGTTAATTTATGATTTTTTTTTAATATTTAGTTTAAAACTTTTTTTTTCCTTAGCTTGTTTAGAATTTTTAATACTTTAGCTTTATTTTTGGGTTTCCTTGTCCAATTAGGCAAGTTTTTAGGTTTATTTAAGAAGTTATAAATTTTTTAAAGAGATAGACTATATAAAAAGAAAATATTAAATAATAAAGTTTTGAATAGGGTTCTTGTTTGATCTATTTAATATTAAATATTAAATTGTACTGACATTGTAGTGATTACAGGGACTTTGAAATTAAAATAAATAGCTCACATAGCTTCTTAAGAAAGCCAAGTGCCGCTGACTATATTACTAAAAAGGAAAAGAGATTTTTATTAATTTCTTCAAAAATCCTTTCAAAAATCACATGGAAACAATTAGATTAAAGGATTAAAAGGAGTGTTTGGGTGATCTAGAAAGGTTATTTATATGATTTGAGGGAATTTAAAGCTTAGGAGAAGGAGATGAATTGAAGGGTTTGAGGGAGAAGAAAAGGAGGAGAATAAATCAAACTTTTTCTCTTCTGTTTTCTTCCTGATTACTTCACATAGGTAACAACTTTTGCTTTTGGATCAATTAAAACATTTTATTGATTTTTTTGAGTTATAAGGCATGAAATGTGTATGAAGGAAATGAGGGTTTATGAGATTGGTTGCTTGAATTGTTAATTTGATCCTAGAATCATGTTAAAGAGAACATTTAAATTATGAGACAAGTATAGAATTAAGACAATCAAGGAAAAATATCACCCTCTTTTTCATGCTAAGTTTTGGCTAAGGGGTCAACAAAGGAGGATAATTTCTTCAAATTGTCTTGTATGTGTGATGTTGAAGGTTATGTTAATACCTAATTATGATGAATTCAAACAAAAAAAAGTGAAGAAAGATCAACAAGGAACCTATAGTTCATTTAACGATATATTTTAGCCTCGTGGCCATTAGAAGAAATGATGGGGTTTGTTTTTAATCCTATGTATTATTGTGTTAAATTATGTGAATGGTGAATAATTATAATGGGTTAGATGTGTGTGAATTGAGGGAAAACTCTTGGGTTCCTAAGTGAAGTTCGATAAATTGGTTCTTATAGAGAACAAAATGATAAAACTGTGTATGTGCTTAACATGGAAATATATTCTTAGAAATAAATTGTATTGGTTTGACTATGTGTATGGACTATACATGTGAAATATTGTATATGTAGAAGTAATTGAAAATGTGTTACTTTTGGATAAGGTATGGATCCAAAAATTAATATAAATAATGGTAATGTGATAATCATGTTGTTGACATGAGATATTGTTGCGACCAAACCTTGGCATTGGAGGATCAGGATCGTGCCAGACAAGTAAGTATTCTAATCTTATACTTAGAATTGGAATAAACAAAGAAAAATAAAGTATGATTGGATTTGTTTGTTCGGGCTAATAATATCTGTTATAATGATACCGGTATCTTTTAAAGAAGTATTATAGACATAGACTTGATTAGCCATTACAAGATTATAGTGGTTATCGCAGTGTGTGTAGAGTCGAACAACGAGTCTGCCTCCTGAGACGTGTGTTGAAAAAGGAGTTTTGGATATCATCATAAAGTTATGATTATAAAGTTAAGGAGTCGTCACCTAGTATTATGGTTACTAGGAAACCTATGGTCTGCGAGAGTCTAGGTAAGAGACTAGTTGAGTAAGGGGAAAACACATCATCCCTAGTGCACCTTACCTAAGGTAAGCTGCATTGTTGTTTGATTGTTTTTTAGGCCGTGTTTTTATCCGTTGGTCTCGTCTAAGGTTCAAGGCAGATCTCCGTTCATGAAGAAGTTTCTACCTTATTGGGTTAAATCTTAAATATTCTAAAATCTAAATTTTAGCATCGCATGTATTTCCTAAATATAATTAATTCCTAACGTTTTGAATAAAAGAATAATGGCTATAAGGGATTTTTTGTATTTTGGCAAAACCCTAAAGGATAATCATAAATTGATTACAATATCTATTTTGCATTTTCAAAACATAATAAAAATGAGATTTTATCCTTTTTTTGAAAATATGGATGAAAAACTTTTAGGATTTGGCCGTATGCATGAAAACAAAACATATTTTTTGTGTTTTTTAAAATGAGGAAATTTAAATTTTTTTTGGATTTTGTTTTTAAGTTTAAGAGAAAACTGAATATTTTTTATTACGGGATCCTTATCTTACATTATAAGTCTACAGCTTGATAATATGTAAAATTATTGAAAAAACATATGAAGGACCCATAATTTTTTTTAAAATACCATTTGAAAAATTCATTTTTTTAATTTTTTAATATTTTATTATTATTATTATTATTATTATTATTATTGGGCTGGACCCGGCCTAGCCATCCGGGCTGGGTTGAAACAGGTTCAGTCCAACTCAATCGGGTTGGGTTGATTGTCGGCCCAACATCCTTTTTTTCTCTTTTTTTTTATTACATTTGAGTTGGACCCGACTTAGCCATCTGAGCTAGGCTGAAATGGATCCAGCCCAGGCCCACATGGTCATTGGCCTAACCTAGTGACCATGTTAATTATCTTGCTTTCTGCATGCAATGGCTGGCATTATGGCAGGGAGGAGAAGAGAAGTTACCTGATGTAGGGAAAGTAGCTGGCTGGTCGTGTCGGGAGGGTGACGTGAGGTTGGTGGCGGCGTTGGTGAAGGAGTTGGCGGCTGGTGTTAGTTGCTTGAGGAGAAAAAATCTGCGGTGGAGACAAAAAAGAAGAGATTAATGGTGGTGGTTCCTATCGCTAGCAAGAAAATGTGGTTGCAAGGGTGTCAGGTTGTTACTGGTCACGACGTGGGTGAAGTGAATGCAACAACAGTGGAGGAAGAGAGGAAAGGTTGGTTGGTGAAAAAAAAGGGGTAGAGGCTAGTTTTTTTGCCAACTTTGAACCTTGATTTCTTCTTGTTCAATGCCTGAAATTCACCTTATTTATAGGATTTTTTGTAATCTATTTTTTAGAATAATTCTGTATTCTTGTGCTTGTGGTCTTTCTAAGTTGTTTTTGTCCGTGTAAGTTTGTTTATTGTATATATTTCTTGGTAAATCAATTTTTTTAAAATACATTAAAAAATGAAAAACAAAAGTGACAGGAAGAGAGTTTTAGTTTTGATTGGATGCATAGCTATAAACTTTAGAGATCAAAATACAATTACGGTAATTGTGTGTTTGCTCGTAGATGCCTGTCTTCTCCTTATCCCGGACCAAAAATGTATATTGTACCTTTTTTATAAGAGAAGGTGACCTTCTTTACAGTAGACTAGAAGTACTTGGAGCTACATTCTTACTTTTTTTATGCCAATGTTGGTGACTGGAGATAAACTCTCTTCAATTATTCCTGGGTGGGAGGGAGTAGGTCTTGCTTCATATTTGCTAATTCATTTCTGTGCTGCTGATTCTACATGCATGCATGCAGGATGGAGATGATGCATGTTTAACGGAGAACTCGTAATTTGTTGCTCTTCCTTGTCCTTGGATTTTGCCTTTCTTAGGTTTATCTACGTTGAAGAGATTATCAGAGATATTTATGTATTATTCCCTTTTAAATAAATATAGTATTCATAGATGATTATTATGATATATAGATACCTCACTGCTGCCTGAGTGGTTGAATAACATATGAGAATTGCCTTATGATTCCTCAATTTTTTTTTTGTTACAGTGTTATTATTATTCTTGGCTTCCTGACCCTGCTAGCTCTAGGAAAATCGACCTTGGTACTTATTTTAGTCACTTGTGGCGGACCTGCCGAGAAATGTAGTTTTTTAATGCAAGTCTTCGCCAATCATTTCCTCATGCCAGACAGAGTCTTCGTCAATTAATTTTTTTTTTATGTATCTTGCTGTTTGTATCATTTACTTACGAAGTCTTCGTCAATTTAATTATTATATGAAGTCTTCGTCAATAATTCTTTAATCAGAATACCTACATATGATATATCAGGAATATGTCTTGATGTCTTGCTATATTTCTTATTGTTGAGTGTTTATACAACAACATATGTAAACTAGAATGCTGATGATAATCAAGAGGCCGGCCGGATAGGAGCTCATTCCGAAAGCGTTCTATCGATGATATCTGTAAGTTGTAATATTCCTGCAGCTCTTTTGATTTCTCTGGAAAATAATGGAGGAGAAATATATATATATATATATATATATATATAAGCTACTACTTGGAGAGTTGTGCTGGTTAATACCGGCCTGTTTTCTAAGCTAACCTCCGTCGGTCGTTATTATTCCCAACATAGGTTCTTGGAAACAAAGGATGCAACTCCTGGCAGGGGCAGGCGAAAATGTCATTTTGTATGACAAGGTGCAAGCTAAGAGAAGAAACAACATATGGACGCGAGTTTGTGATTTTAGAAAATGGAAACAAGATAGATAGCTCAAAACGAGCTCTTACACCGATGATATACAGTGAAATTGAGAGGTACAACTCTAATCGAATATGTACATTAATTTCGATGGTGTAATCTTCTAAATCAAAGATTAGAGTCCCATCACACCACTCTCTCCTCCTCCTCCTCCTCCTCCTCCTCCCTTTTATATAATAATAATAATAATAATGCGCTAGGGTCTTGACCTAGCGGTAGGAAGGGCTTGTCTCCTTCCACTGCTCCTGGGTTCGAGCCCTCATGCGCACGTCTGTCATCCCCGCGGTGCCTTACATGCCCACTGAGTTTGCAGGGTGTTCAGTGGGCCGTGGGATTAGTCGTGGTGCGCGCAAGCTGGCTCGGACACCCACGTAAATCAAAATAATAATAATAATAATAATAATAATAATAATAATATGTACATTAAGTAAATATAGCCGATCAAAATTTCCCAAATTAATTATACATGTGAAATTACTATATATTAAGTAAATACTATCTCATAATCATCGGCTACTTGTAAGATCCACTAATTTAGACATTTAATTTTAATGCATTCTTATTTTCATGTCAGATACTATTCATAATTAATTAAACATTTGTTACTTATTAGAATATTTTGACAAAATCAAATAATATTTATACCAAATTGAGAAATTATTCACACAAATATAAAATGGAGAAATTCTAACAATCATGCGGGTGTGGGTGAAATGATGATTTGGGCCGAATTTTTACCCATCAAACCTAATTAGACCTTAAGCAGTTGAAGTTTTTGCCGGCAGACAATGATTCCCTATTTCCGCTGGACTCGAATTTCAGTTCCTTTGTTTTTTTTTCCCCTCTCATAAACCCCACATATAAACACAGAATATAGGCATAGTTCATATATATATATATATATATAAAGTGTTAATTAAACTATAACTAAAACGGTTCAGTTTTTTTTTATTGTGGATTGCATTGATGAGCTGTCTTTTTATTTTAGCTTTTTATTTTTGTTTTTTTTGCTGTTTTTTTTTAACTTTTATTTTTATTTTTCATGCCTTTAGGTTTTTTATTTTTTTTTGCTTCTTTCTTTGTTTTTTTTCTTTTAATAATTTTTTTTGTTTGTTAAAGTTAAATTTTTTTATTTAGTTATGAAACTTTCATGACACGGATCACGGGTTTAACAGGCAAACATGGTTTGACGAGTTAACCATAAATTTTTTTTTTGCTTTTTTTTCTTTTTAATTAATTTTTTTCATTTACTTTAGTTTGTTAATATTAGATTTCTTTCTATTTAGTTATTAGACTTTCATGACACATATCCTAAGTTTCACAGGTTAACCCATCAATTTTTTTTTTTTTTTTTCTTTTAATAATTTTTTTTATTTAATTTAGTTTGTTAATTTTAATTTTTTTTTAATTTAGTTATCAGACTTTCATGACACGGATCCCAGGTTTAACGGGTTAACCTGGTTTGACGAGTTAACCCAGAATTTTTTTTCTTTTTAATTAATTTTTTTCGTTTAGTTTAGTTTGTTAATTTTAAAATTTTTTCTATTTAGTTATCAGACTTTCATAACATATATCTCGGGTTTGACGTTCTGGTTTCACGGGTTAGCCCAATTAATTCTGGGTTAATCCGTCAATTTTTTTTCTATGTAGTTATCAAACTTTCATGACGCGAATCCCAGGTTTGACGGGTTAACCTAGTTTGAAAGATTAACCCAATTAATTCAGATTTTTTTTTTCTTTTTCTTCATTAGTTTTTTTCTTCCTGTTAGTTTTTTTTCTTTGTTTTTTTTTTAGTTAATCTATTTAATTATCACTCTTTTATGACACGACCTTGCAGCCAGACCCACATCCAAGGCTATTGGGTCTGGTGTTGCCGTCAGACTCACTTGAACTTGAGTCATGTAAGTTTAATATTATTATTCATATTATAAATATTACTCTTAGGTCAAGCGTTGTAGCCATACCCAAGGCTTTTGGGTATATCTTTACAGAAAAATCTAACACTCTTAGATCTTAGCTTTTTTTGATATTTTTTATGCAAGAAAAAAAAATTAACCTGTGGCGTATTCCTTTCTTTTTTTTCCTTTTCTTTTCCTTTTTAAGCCTTTTATCGTGGACTGCACAATGCAGTCCATAATGAAAAAGCTGATGCTTTTAGTTTCTTTTTTTAGCCTTTTTCTTTGTGTTTTAATTAATTTTTTTAATTTACTTTCTTAATATTAAATTTTTTCTATTTAATTATTAGACTTTTATAACACGGATCCCAGATTTAACGGGTTAACCCAGTTGATTCAGAGTTAATTTAGATTTTTTTTCTCTTTCTTCATTAGTTTTTTTCTTATTATAGGTTTTTTTTCTTTATTTTTTCTTTTTAATTAATATTTTTTAATTTAATTTAGTTCATTAATATTAAATTTTTTTCTATTTAGTTATCGACTGATGCCTTTAGTTTTTCTTTTTTTTTCTTTTTGTTTTTTTGTCGTTTTATTGCCTTTGACTGTGGACTGCACAGTGCAGTCCATAATGAAAAAGGTTGATGTGTTTTGTTTGTTTTTGTTTTTTTTCTTTTTAGTTAATTTTTTTTAATGTTAAATTTTTTTCTATTTAGTTATCAAACTTTCATGCCACGGATCCCGGGTTAGCCCAATTAATTCTGGGTAACCCGTCAATTTTGTTTTTCTATTTAGTTATCAAACTTTCATGACACGAATCCAAGGTTTGACAAGTTAACTTGATTTGAAGGGTTAACCCAATTAATTCAAAAAAAAAATTCTTTTTCTTCATTAGTTTTTTTCTTCCTGTTGGTTTTTTTTCTTTATTTTTTTCTTTTTAATTAATCTATTTGATTATCATATTTTTATAACACGACCTTACAGCCAAACTCACATCCAAGGCTATTGGGTCTGGTATTGCAGTCAGACCCACTTAAACTTGGGTCATGCAAGTTTAATGTTATTATTAATATTATAAATATTACTCTTGGGTCAAGTGTTGCAGCCAAACCCAAGACTTTTAGGTATAGCTTTGCAGAAACACGTAACACGTAACACTTTTAGATCTTAGTTTTTTTTAATATTTTTTATGTAAAAAAAAATTAATCAGAGGTAATGTAACTAGTAACTGCTAAAGCGGATAGGATATTCAAAAACAATAGGCCTACAAGACTGCAAGCACCAAAATGTTTGCTAACTGGGAACCATTTCGGGATTATTCCAAAGGATATTGCTTTAATTTATATATAAAGAAGTTTGATGATTGGATTATTTGAAGCATATTGAATTCCATGCAAATCCTATCATTATTGACAAGCAAAAGTACGTACACAAAGAAAAAATATATATTTTTAAGAAAAGTTATCTTGACGTGGACATTTATAGTTGAAATTTCTTTATTTAGCTCTTTAACGATTGAAGCATTGCTTAGTCGACGGTCAAGTTAATATTCCACTCATTTTCTTGAGCATTTATTTCTTAAACTGAGCCAAGAGGATGTTTGTTTTGCGTTTTAAAAAAATTAATTTTTTTTTAATTTATTTATTTATTTTAAATTAATCTTTTTAATATCTTTATATTATTTTAATATATTATATTAAAAATAGATTTTAAAAAATAAAAAAAATATTATCTTAAAATATTAGCACTGTGACATAAGCATAGAAGAGTTACCTCACGAACTAAAAAAGCACATTATTTCAACGGCTCAAATAAAACACGATAGGATAGCCCACCATAAAAATCTGGCCATGAATGGGAGAACGCCACTTGGATTTATTTTCCTGGACAACGTTGCTTTCAAATCAGAAACAATCAATCATATTCAACCACAAATTATGAAAACATTTGCTTCGATTAAAATAATATTATTCTATTCCATTTTTCTGGAAAGCATCTTTATAGCAGCGCGATTTCGCTTGCTTTCGGACGATTGACAAATTTTCTCACACTTGTGCTTTGCATAAATATAACCTTCTATGACAATGGGATTAGTTTTGCATTCTCTCTAAGCTCTTAAGTCGGGTTCTTCAGCTTTACGAGCATCGTTAAGCCACTTTACTATTCCGGTATTCTCTAACCTTTCTGCATATACATTTGGTTCTGATCAACCAAAAAAAGAAAATTTTCTTTTCGTTTTATGAATGTAAAATAAAATTTTGGAGTCTCATATCAGTCTTGTTTCCACTATTCTGCAGATCATAGTGAAGAATGGATTCTGATATGTACTGCTTTGGTTTCTCTGATGCTGAGAGTAAGTTCAGTTGATTGGATCTTCTATTATATGTGGGAGAATATATATATATATATATACCTTCCTTATAAGCCATATTTTGAAGAATCTAGCCGGGATCCTTTATCTTAAGTAAACCCACTTTGTTGATTTTTTCATCGTATATAGTATATATCTTATTCTATCTTTTTTTGTTTTCTTTTTCATTTAGTTCTTTTCATTTCATGTTTCAGAGAAGTGAGAGAGATCTCAAAAGAGAAAAAATCACAATTAATCCCTGCTTTTAGTCCTGAGAAACAGAAAACCTATTAAATTATATTGGCTGAAGTTAAATCAAGTGAGATTTAGGGTTTAAGGAATTCTTTTCCCCCTTAAAGGTGGCTTGTATGATTTTGACCTTCCAATCTCTGGTAATCTAATCTAATCTAATATGTACTCGCCTTTCTAAGAAAATTAACTTCTTCTTTTTTTGTAGTAACACCCCCATCGATGAATCCGCTGTTTCGTAGCCAGGTGGCTGTGCCAGGAAGTATGAATGTTAATGCATTACAATCATAAGCTAACTACTTGAACTACTTTTATATATATATATATATATATATATATATATATATATATGTTAATATAAAAAAAGTCTGAAAGCATGCACTAATTGAATTTGTTCATCAAACTTTGTACGTAGTTGGAGAAAACATGTATGGTATTGGGACTGGTAGCCATGAACTGAAATACGGATTAGCAGATCACCAACGACACCAACAGCAGACAGAAATACCAAACCAATGTAAGGATCTTCACATGTTTGATATCTGAAATACGTACTGCTTATGACCTGGAGCTTTATCTAGTTTTTATTTTATTTTTATGTTTCTCTACAAACTGCTTTATCTAGTTTTTATTTTCTCTACAAACTCATATATAACTGTTGCTTTTAACTGTGGGTATTGTTTCTCACAAATTTGAAACACAGCCAGACCGAAGTCCCATGGTGTCCCAACTGGTACTAATTGTCATGCACTGCACCATGAATTAAAGCATCAAGACAAGTCGGCTCCAATAGAAGCTATGGATTTTGAACATTACAAGTGTCTAAGCCATGTAGGGAGTGTATTTAAAATCATCTATAGAAAATAATTTGTCTTAATTGATGAAGAACTTGGTTTGATATGGTTGTCGAAAAAAAGAAGAGAAATTTAGATCACCATTTACCTATGGGCTTGTAGTTTAGTGATACTAAAGGTCAGCTTTCATGTTTGAATGTCACTTTTATCATAATTAAACTCTAATTAAATTGGAACAAATTCGTTAATATATATATACACACATGTATGCAATAGATCCATCATATCGCAGGCTGACTGGAAAATAGGATGTGGTCTTGCAAGAATTTATTACTATACATTTCTTCAGCAAATTCTAATCTCCATGGTTTTTTTTTTTTTCAAGTTTTTTTCTTTCTTCTAGATTTTTGAAACTTAAAGAAACATGATCATGTTGGAAACCGCAGGGATGGTGAATATGAACATGTCCGTGAATCATCAAGCAGCCCTAGAACAACCAGCTGGAAGTTCTCGGTCTTCAAAGGATCCTAAAAAGTTGGCTAGACAACGTAGTGACCTGAAATATCGTGAAAAAAAGAAGGTGATGTTATACCAATTATCTGTCTGTAACTCTGTATTCCTATGAGTTTCTTTTGTTGTCTCTTATAATTTGTTTATTCTCTTTTATCATTTATTTTCCAGCAAGAGACGAAAGACCTCAAGAGAAAGGTGGATGTGCTGATGGAAAGAAACGACCATCTGGAGAAAGAAAATGCCTACTTGAAGAAGGAGGGAGATCGGATGGAAAAGGCTTTGAAACAAGGCAAAAGAGATGTTCACCAATTGAAGGGCAAGCACGACGGACTATCTACTACTGTAACGGAGATTTCCAGGGCACTGGTGAGCTTTCTATCTTTCCACTTCATCTAACCAGCCAGCGTTATTTCATGAAAGCACTGCTTACGCATGAACCAATCTCAATCAAAATACTAAAGTTCTTGTTGAAAATAATCGACATTTCTGGTTTCTTTAAAAGCACAAAAATGTGACACTAATTATTTCTGAAAATCTTAACAGCAAAACAAAAATACCTCTTAAAGTCATTCAGCATCACTCTTATTACCTGTTTACTTTTATTATCCTATTTCATTTGGGTTTTCATTCTAGGTTATCATCACATGCATGGTAGTTTTTTCATGAGATTTTGTTTTAGGTGTTCAGCTTTTCTAAATTCTGCTGTCATATATATTGAATTTATTAGCTGACGCCAATTCACTAAAATTAACCTCATAGAAATAAGTGGCTTGTACAGAAAATACATATGATCTGGCAATCTCTATGAATTGCTTTTGATGGGTACAAAACTCGTGCACCATTAGCAATATACAATAGTTTTGCATTATCATTGCTTACTCTTAGAAGAATTCAATGGAAATATTTACCTATACATCATTATCTTTCATTTTTCTCAAGAGGTTTTACATTCGAATGCCTCTTTTATAGTAATAATAATAAGAAGAAAATCTCTCAGTATTAGTAGAAGTATAGTTTGAATATTGATTATTTGTATTATTTTATTTATTTATTGCCCCTCTATCTCTTTTGCTTCCATGCAGGCTGAGTCGAAATATAATATGGAGATCCAACGTGAAAATGAACGGCTCAAATGTAAGATTAATTTGCTGGCTAAACAAATGAAGAATCCTGACAGCTTAGATACAATCAAGCTTCAGGCAAGAATCGCACAACTAGAGGGTGAAAATAGCGCACGCCAGCTAGTAATCGATGCTCTGTGCGCAAAGATGAAAAAGGACACAGATGATGAACCATAAATGAGAATGATAAGGTACCCATTAATTTGATGTTGCTGAATAATAATCATCTAAATTCATGCCTGAATGTTATTTTTGTAGAGTAATGTTATACAAACAAATTTTTCATATAAGACTTTTATACGAACACATGTTATAAGGATGAATTATGTTTAAGTATTTCTATATATGTTGACGCATCTATTTGTATGAAATTTAATATAAAAGATTTATTTATAAATCATTTTCCTTTTTCAATAGGTTTAATTATTGTTTCAACGTGATTTTTGTATTAAATCTTGTCCACTAATTAAGAATTTCTTCTGGAACAAAACATTAATTTTTTTATCTTCACATTTACTTATTGTTTCATAAAGATTTAACTTATCATTAATTTTATAGTTTAATTAATTGCAACGCAATTATTATAATTGCGAATTATAATTTAATAAAAAATGTAATTTGTTTTTTTAAAGAGAAATATACTATTTATTTCATAAAAAAATTAGTTTAAAACGATTATAAAGTAACAATCACTTGTATTTAATATATGCCTATATAGTATAGCTTATTTTGTTACTTTATAAATGTGAATTATGATCGTTGTGTCTTCAAATAACTATATTAAGTTAATTTGAAGCAATAAATTGACACATACAAGATCCCCTGTGGACAGACATGGGCTTATATATGTCCAGGGATGGGATTAAAGGTATGATAACCCATTCCATGTATAACATCAATAAACAAATAAAAAAAAAAGGTTGTTCTCTGGTTATATATATTTTTCTCATTATATACAGTATTGCAACTAATAAAGTTATGTTTTTTTTTCCCTATTTTGTGAATTTCTTAATGGGAATGAACAAGCTCTCATTTGATAACTGCAGGCTGGTGGTTGCAGACGTGGTGCGGTGGTGGATTTGAATGCAAAGGAGGTTAATGAGAGCATTTAATAGCGCCTGGGATTTTTCGCTTTGAAAATGGAAGTTAAATTTGCTTTGTTCTTTAAGTTGGGAGTAGTTTGAAAGGTCAAACTCTTGGTTTGTTCTTTAAATGGCGAAGACTTTATCACTTAGCTTATATGTACTAGGATTATCATATTTCTACTACTCTGCTAAAGAACTGAATTTTATAAAGTATGACTGAATTTTTTTTTTAATTTTATTATTTATTATTTTATTAATCTTAAATTCATTGTCATAATTTATTTTTGTTTATTTTCTATGATGTTATTGCGGTTTTAAACAAACATCCTGGTATTTAGTTAGCATTCAATTTTTACAAGCGTCTATTTTTTTATCATATCAATAAAGAAAAAATAGTTTAAAAAATAAAGTTTTTAAACTTAATGAACTCTATGATCTAGGACATGGGTTTTACGAGTTAAGCTATGAAATCTAGATTGATCTAATATATCATCGTCTCAGTATTTTAAAAAAATATCAACTTGATTTTTTTCTAAAAGCCAAACCACGCTTTTACTAATCGTCAATCATGCTTTTGAACCTTCCAAGTTAGTTAGTTCACCAGTCAACTTCTATGCAGGTTAATTATAAACTCGGGTTAGATAAGGAGTCAGGTCGAAAGATTTCAAAATTGGCATGTTAGGTCGGGTTTAATATCAATGTTAAATAGTTTATTTTTTAATTCCATCTTCCAATTTTTTCTTATCAGTTGAATCATTTTTCACTTCTTTTTTTTTATCAATTTTATATTTTAACATTTGATTTATTTTGAATTGGTATTTATAATTTGTTTCACTTTACTTTTTATAAGATTATTTTAGTTTCAAATAAGCATCCTAGTATTTGGCTGATGCTTATTTTTACGATTATTTATTTTTATTGTCATATCATTAAATAAAAAATCATTTTAAAAAATATATTTGTTAAACCCAATGAAGTGCATGATCAGTGGCATAATTTAAGTTGTGAAGCCCAGGTTAATCTAATATATTTTAATCTTAAAATTGAAAAAAAATATGTTATTTTGAGATTTTTTTAAAGTCAAACCACATTTTTTATCAATCATACAGTTTATTTTTAAACTTGTCAAATTAATTGAGTCATGTCAAGAAAACAACTTTCATACAATTTAATTGAAATGCAGGCTAGTCAAGGAATCAACTCTATCTGAGAGTTACCTATACCGTTTACTGGATAGATGTCTCTTGCTGTGCTGTAGCACAACTCTATCTATTTTTTTTTATTTAAATGCAAACAGAAATGTTAAACGATGCAAATGTTTTTTAAAATTAAAAAAGAAGTTTAGAAAAACTTATGAAAAAAAAGAAAAAATAATTTTATAAAAAAAAGAAAAGAAAAGAAAAGAAAAAGGAAAAGCATGAACATTTAATTATTAAATAATTAAATATCGAAGGATAGAGTTTAAATAAAAAATCTACCTTAAAAAGAAATTGAATGTTGAATGACTCAGAATTAGATAACTTTATAAAAATAAAAAGTAAAATAAAAAAAAGCTTAAAGTTTAATTTTTAGCAAATAAAATAAAACTGAGATAACACTGCACACGGTGTAAAACCATGTCTATGATATTTTTTTAATAATATTTATATTTTTTAAATTATCAAATAACCCCTAAACAAAAATGATTATTACTTGGGAAGCCATAAGAAGACAAGATCTTGTACGTAAGTACAAGATCTTTTTTATTTTGATACTAATTCTATAATTTCACCGCGATATTAAAATGGAAAAAACTAAAAGTATTTTTTTTTAATAATAAACAACTTTTGCCTCCAAGTTTTACTAAATTTGTCGGCTCTATCTTTTTTTTTTCATTAAAAAAAGACTTACATTTACTAAGTCATGGACTGAGTCTTTTTTTTTTAATAATCCTGATGGTTCCAACCTGCAAAGGGATAAAAGAAGTGGGTCCCATGATTCGCTGTAATGCACGGACTCCATGATTTTCATTTAAAAATCAACCTCCGCGAATCAGACTTTAACATGGCGTGGGGGCAGGGGCACCTCTTTTTTTGAAAAGCTAAAAAAAATCGATCGTTCGAGCTCCGGAGGTGATCGTGCGATATCTTCCTCTCACCTGCTGAATCGAGCGATATCGTGCCGTGTCAGTGACCTTGGGAACTCATCATTGTCGCGTTTAAAAAAAAAAAAAAAAACAAGAAACATGGCAATTCAGTGATAAGATTCAAGAACCGCTCACGATCCGAATAAAAAAAATAATAGACCTTATTTTGGTTTATCTATGAATCTATAAATGAGAGTGGGGGGGACAGAAGCTGCCCAAGAAGCTGCGAGGAAAAGAAAGCTAGTTTCTTCAAATTGCTGCCGCCTATCACTCTCTCTCTCTTTGTTTTTTTTCTTAAAATAATTATTCTTTTGAAATCAACTAACTTTAAGAAACGGGAATTAATTCGGATATGTGGGTGATAAAGTTTTAAACAGAGATTGTTTTGCAAATTGAAATTAAAAATAGAAACATATGTGATCTCTAAAAATACAATGTTTAAGCAATTTTTTTCTTTGGGTGGTAGAGAAACAGAAACAAAAACTAAACCGGGCTGAGGAAAGTGGTTTTCTATTATTTGTTTTAAATTAATTATTTAACATCATATGTATTTTCCAATTTATGATATAAATCAAATTAAATTAGATTCCGATGGACTCGATGGTTCCAAATTAAGGAGGAGGAGGAGGAGAAGAATCGTCCTGGGGAGCACTCGCAGCTAAAGAGAACATGGATTTGTTGGCTTAAGGAAATGCACGTATTGCGAGCATTTACTTCACCTGCCATTCAAATCTGTGAGCATTAACACGCCCAGCATTGCGTTTCCTTGTGTATAGATTTTGGTTTTCTTGCTTGAGATGTTTGCAATCAGATGTTGATACGAGCGGAAGATCTCTTTGACGTTTCTCTAACCCTTCTCAAGTCCAAGCACCAGTCTCAGGTACGATCAATAGTGGTTAAGAGGATAAATTACCTTATAAGTGGGTGTGTTGGGTAATTTGATGCATTATAAAAACAAACACCCGGTGATATTCGCAAATCTAACTCCTGGGAATATCCAATTGTTCGCGCGCGCACAAACATGCCATACAGAGAATAAGCTTTCCCTTTCTGTGATCTTGTTGTTTTGTGTTTCTCTTCATTGGTTTCTATTGCGGACGGGCGGCTAGAAATAGGCCGAGAATTCCTTTTGTTTTTTGCGTGGCTGCCTGATGCACATGGTGGATTCATTTTGCCATATTCATCCGTCTCTGGCCCATCTGATCTTCATGCATTTCCAGTGGTGGATATTGAACTGGCAAATTCTTATTGCAGTTGAATGACATGAATGGTGAGAAGATGCTGCAGCAGTTGTTCCTGATGAGAGACAGGGATAGAGGATGCCTAATTTGCAGTTCGCTTAGGATTCGAGGAGAGACGGAGCCGTTACAGCCGTACACAATCGTTTATTATATTAAAAATAAAAAATATTTTAATATAATTTCAATAAAAAATAAATATTATGTACCTTAAGAAAACAAACAGAAGCGTCTATTTTTAAACGGTAACATGTGCTACCTCTTAGATTAGTTGTCAATTCAAGAATAGAATAGGACACCTAATTTATGTGAATTATTAGCTGCAATGTCTTTTTAGAGTCCAATAATTTGATCCCCGTGCCCAGCGTTACACGCTGTGAGTTAGATTACAAAAATTCTAAGAAGAAATAAAAATTATGTATTACTAAGTGTTTCTTAACCAAGAAAAATAATTTAATTGAAAATTAATTAATATATCATTGGTACTGTGATGGTTGTTATTATTACGGTTTAGAAAAATAAGTTTTTAATTGTAGATTTAAAAAAGTAAGTTTTTTTAAAATAAATATTTTATTAAAATTGCTGTAAAATAAATAAAAATTTTAATTTCTATATAAATAAGATTTAAAATACAGTTATATATAAATCATGATAAAAAATAAAAATTATTTAGCCGATCGAATATTATTTTTTAATAATCGGGCCAAACACCAAATATTAAAATTGCATACACCACAGTACAAATTGAGTTTCACTCCTCTTAAAGTAAGAATTCACATATCGCAAAGCAATCGCGCGAAACTTCCAGCATCATAATATCACATCCTCCACGGTATCGTTCGCTCAATAATATAATAGAATATTATTGACTTTGATGCTTTTTGTGAATGTGACAGTGATTATGTTTACTTTTCCTCTTTCAAGGCCGGCGTCTTTTTGAGCCGGGTCTGTCTTCGGGTATTTTCCTTTCCTCTCTCTCTCTCTCTCTCGATCGATATATATGTGTATATATATATATATATATATATATATGTATATATATATAATCTCATCGCCAAAGGAAATCTCATCCTCATCGCCAAAGGAAATCTCTCAAACACATGCTGGATGATCACGGGGGAGAGCATCCATACAAAAATGGGCGCGCAGAGGACTTCTTTGGGAGCAACTCAAAGAAAGTCATGCCTGGTACTGTGCATTAGAAGTGCCTTTCTTAATTGATGACTTTATCCTGGTTGATCCTTTTATCGCTGTTAAATATATATCTATCTGTAGGCTTTCTTCTGAATGGGGATCTGTATATATCAGAATTAGAGTGTAGTATACTTGTGTCTGTTTTCTTTTTGTTTGAATTTATAACGATTTAAGCATTATTGCATACAGAAACGAAAAAAAAGTGACAAAAAAATAAGTAGGAGCATCAAAAGGATAAAAGCTGATATGGTAGAGATCAGCGAGGGACAAAAACGCATAAGAGAGGGACAAAGGGAAGTCAGGGAAAAATTTCAAGAAATAAGTGAAGAGGCTGCCAAATTAAAAGAGGAGACTCATCTGATCTCTAAGCAGAGTGCCGCAAATGAACTCAGGCTTAATCTTATGTTCCAAATCATCAAAGCAAGAGCAGAGAATGATTATGCCAAGGACGCCCTCCTCACTCAAAACTTACGGTTTGTCATTCTCCAGATTAATCCTTGTGCTTGTGTTTAAGAGCATGTTTAGTGCCGAGGAATTGATATCGTGAAATTGTTTTTTATTTATAAATACATCAAATATATATATCAACACGTAAACATAAAAATGAAAACAAAAACGATCTAAAAATTCTTAAAAAATAATTTTGCTCAGCAAAAACAAACTAGATCTAAATCTATTCCCGGTCAGCAAGATAAAGTTTATCATATTGAAAACTGTACTGAGTTTTTTTATCCACCGTATTGTTTTATGCATATGATATGATTTACTAACGTTTTCTTTGTTTAAATATTATGCTTTAGTGATCTAATGGGAAGCAGAGCCATAGCATGAGCAAGCCTTCGTAGGAGAAGCAAGAATTAATCCTGTTTCTTGGGGGGGGGGGGGGGGGGGGGGGGGGGGGGGGGGGGGGGGGGGGGGGGGGGGGGGGGGGGGGGGGGGGGGGGGGGGGGGGGGG
>Ga0307515_10006334_pt1 | contig 23715 bp, 17 predicted proteins | sample 17_EM_MG_FD_194513 | JGI IMG/M metagenome (GOLD analysis project Ga0307515, IMG submission 194513) | Populus trichocarpa ectomycorrhiza microbial communities from riparian zone in the Pacific Northwest, United States - 17_EM | ecosystem: Host-associated > Plants > Roots > Unclassified | place... | reverse complement strand
CCGAGGGGGCACCCACATCTCACTTTCGCCCAATGCGAGGCTCGTCTCCCCATTTTGAGCAGGGTCTTGCGGATTCGTACGGCCCGCGGACTAAATGGGACGCGCGAGTCGGGGTGAGCGGCTCATCGACGAGGGCGTAACGCTGTGATGTGAAACTGACCTCGTCCGGAACAGGCCTACTTATCTACCTTGGATGCTGGACGTACGGCATTCGCATCTATCTCCGCGGCACATACGGGGACTCGAACGGCGTGCGATTGCAGCACTCCGATGCCAAAATTTTGTGCGTACCCAGGAAGGATCTTGCGGGGCGGTATAGAGCCCTCGGTATGCACCAATTCCCTAACGGCCACCAGCCCCAACTGGCCCAGTAGAATTCCGCGCAGGCAGGAAAGGATCTCCCGAGGACACCCCTTCATCTCAGAATCACACGAGTCCGATCCGTCACAGGAGGACTGTACTGTTTAAATCGGTGCATTGCTACTACGATCTAATGTATGGATCTACTTGCAAACGCGGCAGGTCGTCGACGTTCGGATGGACGTGGAGGGACGATCCGAGGCGAGTCAATAACTCCTGTGCGCGAGGCTTGCTTGATCCCTTCCCTTGGGCACTGGGTAACGATGCAATGTGGCGACGGTGCTAGTGTCCCAGTGTCCCTACCCTACAGGGCTGCACTAGCGTCCCCCCCCTCCCCCAACCACTCTCTTTTCCTGCTTTCCCGCGGACAGAACAGATCGCGACTGCGGCATACACGCGGATCCAACGTTCGATATCCCGTCCGACCACCCCGGCGAGAGGAGGAGAAATTCCAGGACTCGCGCGCGGGCGCCCTGCCCCTTATCTGACTCTGCTCGGCTCGACGGGCAGCGCCTATGCGATCTCAACAGGACGACTAGAACGGCAATACCCCCGTCACACGTTTGTCCCCCTCATCATTTTTTGCTTTGCAAATTTCAATGCGAGGAGGGTGGCGGCACTGCCACTGGCGCTGGTGTTATCTACACAATCTACGCGAAGCGAAAGGCCACCATTCTACTATCGGCCGTCCAATTCAGATAGGGACATACACGCAGTGATTGTGCAATGGAAGACAAGAACCCCCACCGACCACCCACTCTTCTTCTTTCGCCTCCCGCCCCGCTTGTTCTTGCATGCTTTCACTCACTCACTCCCTCGTTGCGACGTAACTGGTGATCTCACGAGACGGAGGACGGAACTTGTAGACCTGTATCTTCGTACGTTATACGGCGGATCCAGCTCATAGCGCATCTGTACAGCCGCCCCCTACCCCACCAGGACTTTCCCCTCGTCTCCGTCGTCCCCAGGAACGGCCCTGATTAGCGGTTCGAATTATCGGCTCAACCCACATCATGGCCGACAGGGCAATGTACCTACAAACAATGGTTTTCCCCCGCCCCCTCCCTCTGCTACATTATTCATCAGCGCGGCCAGGGTTTATGATCACTACGTCTTGTGGGTGCTAGATACGTGGAAGGTTCTCTCCCGTCCCTTCCAACACACGTGCGCCAAGGGATCAAAGGTACAATTAATTCCAAGTGTCGCGGGGCTACACTTGACCCAACGAGTTATAGCATGCGGAAAACTCCGATTCACGCCGAAGAGTCCCGATATGTGTGCACGTTGGGGTATGCATGCCCGTCGGCTGGGTTGGCTGGTTGGCTTTTCCATTTCTCCGTGCTTGCACCGCCAGTCCGTTCTTTCACATAAAGTCGCGCGTACAGTCTCTTTCTCGTAGTTTTCCGTAGTTTCCGTAGTGAGAGAGGACGGAACGGACGGAAACGGGCAGGTGCCAGTTTTATTTTATTTCCGCTTCGCTCGATGGATGGTCGAAGAGGCGAACGGGTGAACGGACCCTCCCTCGTGGCTAATCCGGTTGGGCAATCCCAGGCCCCGGCCCTTGCCCTCCGCACAGGAATTAATGTCACTTTGTCATACTCATCCCCGCAGCGATGGCCTGGGGTGGCGCGGTTGAGGGCCGTGTGTTCCCCCCACACCCCCCATTTTGGAGAATGGAAAACGACAGCTACAAGTCCACGGACGATAGATTATATTTCGCTTGGTACAGGGTGATCTACAGGGCGTCGGCCGACCTGTGAGAGTCTTTGTCAAACGGCGCTGTCAAACTGCTTTTTCTCTTTTCTTTTTCTTTTTCTTTTTCTTTTCTTTTCCTTTGTTGGTGCAGATCGGCAGAATCGGCGGGTGGTGGCCTGAGATATTGTTTATTTATAACGGTACTAAATGGTGGGGTATGGTGGGATAATGGTTTCGCTCTACTTCCCCGCGGGACCTTTTCCCCGTTTACGAAGTGGCATTCATATTTGGCTTCCACGAATGGCTGTGTCCGTGTGTGTATACTCCGGGCTCTTGCTTTTCTGCTTTCTACGACTTCATTTGAGTATAAGGAATGGACTGTGTCTGTATATGGTGCGTGTGGAAAGACCAGACACGCGGCGTATTGGAACCCCCGCCTCGAGGCCCACTCTCCTTTCGATTCCCATCCTGAGCGCCGTCCACCGTTCTCTTTTGAATTGGCAGAACAGTTACTATTATTAATTATTTAATTATTTAAATGGTATTTGCCGTTTGCCGCTGTCGCCGATCCTTCTTCTCTTCTCTTTTCTTTCTCTTTCGCCTCTTTCGCCTCTTTCTTTCTCAAGCCCCCGAGTTTGCCTGCTTTGCGATTCGCCCAACGTTAAAGTCAAACCGGTCAGTTATCGCCACTGACGACACTACTGACTTGAGTACATACATAACACGGAGAGAGATGAATGCCGGTTTCCGGTTGTCGGTCACTTTACTCGTTTGTGTATTTACACCCTATGCATCTTAAAAACACACAGAAAACATCTCTACATTTTTCTTATCAGAACTTTTCCTACTGACCCTCTGCCCATTGACTTCTCTCGCTGTCTCCCTGTCTCATCCACTTACACGCCCACGTAAGTTCCGATTCTTACCAACAATGAGCGAATTGATGAGCTCAGAAATGGCGAACCCTTGAACCCACGAAGATATGCTGTGCGGAAAGCTGGGGGGAAGGGGGACACCACGTCTGTATCTCGTGACCGATCCTTCTCCGCCGGTCCAACTGCTCTCCTTTTATTTTTATTTTATGATTTTTATTTCATTTTTCTGAAGTGCGCAACCCCACCTACCCCTACCCCACACCGGCTGTCGGCTATCGGTTGGCTGACAAAATGGGCCGGCCCCCTTGCCCCTTGCCCCCCACCGGGCCCGACGCGTATCTCTGGCCGGATTTGGAAGGCGGTCCGTTTTGTTTGGTTATGCCCCCTTGCCTTGCCGCAAGTGTGTAGCGATAGCACGAGAAGTATAACTTAGATTTGAAGTTGATTTGATTGAGACTGAAGAAGACGCGCGCTGAATGTTCTACCCAACACCGACTACCGAACACCCAACTGACATAATTGGTGATGGTGATGTATTATTATACTACCTTTTGGTAAATGAAGCCATGTGGTTATTTGTTATTAGTTTTTAGAAGCTCTTCTTTTTCCTTTTGTGTGTGACGTTGGTCTGGCACGTTTTCATCAAACCGACGTTGTACCTAAAATTCTGGTGAAAAAAAATTCTTGAAAGAAGTGAAGTGAAAAAGAACCGGCTGCGTTTGGCAGGAATTTGAATCTCGTTACTCCGAAGGGGAAGTGGGAAATTTAATTTTCTGGCCCCGCATGACTATGACTGCTGCGTCATACGTAGAGATGAATAAATGAATAGCAGACCTCAGAAGCATCCGTCATCATGCATGGAGCAATCTAGGATACCGGCCAGCTGATATTAAACGTGTAATCGTCGAACAAATACGCAAGCCAAGTGAGGTGAGACGTCGTCATGGGTCACTAGTCGTAGGATTTGCGCACCACATTGACGTGAATTGACGTGATTTATCACGTTTTTTGTTCGTCTTGTTCGAACGAGTAAACCGGCCTTGTGAGAAGGTCACACCGTTCGGTTCGGGTATATCTGACGTTCCACATACAGTCTAGTAACAGCTGAGTGCAGAATCTGACGAGCGTTCTGACCGCATGGGTGGTCATGTGCGCGCGAGTGCGACGAGACCTGCGTTCGTCCGTGCGCGCTGATCGCGGGCGTTGCCTCGTTGCCCCGTTGCCTCGAGGGACGGGGGGGACAGACTCTCACAAGAAAAAAATCAAAAACGATCCTCAAATTCGTCATTGCTTCCCAAGGAACGTGACACGTGTGATGCAATGGCGACATCAAGAGTGGACATTGAAATCGTGGGGAGGGCCGAGCTGGAGTGAGACGAAAGGTGGTAGTACTGTCAAAACTGACTTCGACTATGAGCTATGAGCGTAGCGTTCGGCTCCCAGGATTCAGTCATCCTCTTCCACTATGTCATCCAGGGATGAATAAAGGATTATGAAAGTCTCGTCGACGGCTCTTCTGGCTCGGGGCGGAACACCGATCCCACCGCAGTCCCGCCGCCCCTGAACCGGTTTTTGTTGGATGTTCGACGATCCGGTGAGTTTGTCCCCGTGGACGACGGATCATAAACCCGAAATGAACAAGAGGCGATATATATGTGCAAATTATGCACCCCGCTTCCGCTTGGAACATTCTTGAAATAACGAAATCGGCCCAGTCTTCGCCTTTAATTTATCCTCCCCTGTTGTGGACAATGTCTTATAGATTGGATGTATCACAGAACATTGACCCTTGTCCCACCATTCATTCATTGTTCGTAATAGGTCACGTCCTAGCTGATCGCTAAACGGTCTTTGGTAGACCCTGACTTTGTGGTGTTCGATATCTTACCACCTTTCCTTCAAGCTTGAAAGCGTACTCCACCCCATCCCTCGTCCATATCCACAATATAAATACGGGAACAGACCGTTGTCCCTCCCGCCCCATTATAACATTTCTGCCCCAAGTATAAATGATGATACTATCGTACGTGCAACGGCCTCACTACTACCCCTTAGAGGTGCGACAGAATCTTCTTCTCTCGGAATTCCCCGACTGATGGATCAACGCCCCTAAATGATTTATTATTCATCCGATTTCGGCTCTGGATATGTTATTCGCGGGTATATGAAGGTCCCACCACCCACCAAAGCTCGCACCAGCCATCTTGGAGTAGACTTGACCTGCACAACCGATGCCACAAATTCGGATATTTCCTCGTTTTGGCAACAAGAACTCGCGGGTATATGCAAATCCCACGGATCTCAAGGCACACACTCTATAGTCCGAAATACTTGATTCGGCCTTGCGGGACATCCATTTTGCGCCCAAAAGAAATGGGGAAGGCGGACACAAAGGGGCATTGCACTCAAAGCAAGTTTTCGTTTGCGAAACTCAGCTGCGATGCTTCTGGTATGAGAGAATAGGAGTATTCGGACTCATACGCACATTCTGCAAGGGGAGCCCAGACGCCTTATTAGACTGAACCTCGTCATCTGCTGTGGAGAAAGTAGGGAGGGATTCATAGTAATAGTAATGAGCCTTAGAACGAGATCGTATTTCAGGAGAAACTGAAAAGCAAGTACATGGTGCGAGGGTGAACCTGCCGGGGTTCGAGATACATGCACCAAAACAGGTCGAGAAGACAAACGAGAAGGTAAACAGATCTTTCGTCAATGCGAAACCGCCCAGATCGACTTGAGTTCGCGCCGAGCTCCTTCCAACAGAGTGCGCCGAGTCTCCAACTCGTCCCTTTTCGCTATGACGTCGTCCGAGGGCTGCAGTAGAATGTTGCACTCTTCCAGTGCGTTCGGCCCAGAGACCGGAAGCTTCGCCGTCAGCTCCCGCGATAGCGCATCCTCCAGTGCGAGCACGAGGGACTGGTCCAGGATCATCGGAATATTGTCCGTGTACCGTTGCATGGCCACTACAAAGAGATACTCGATCAGTGAGGTCCTGTGGAGTGGCCCGGTCACTTACAGTCGTAATAGCTTCGCACCTCGGCCATAATCTGTATCGCCGCCTTATTTCTACCCTCCATAGGATGAGACTTCATCCGCATCATCCCCATGATATCCTGACGGTTCGGTTTTTGCAGAATATTTTTCACGTGCCCAAAGCCTGGGACCATCTCTTCAAGTTTCTTCTCCACGAACCCTTCCACCACGTCGCCTATTGAGGAGAGAATATCGTCAGGTTCGGCGTGTTGCTGGTACATTGCGGTGTAGTATTCTTCATATATGTCTCTGTAAGCTTCAAATCGACGAGTCTGAAGAGTCGCCGTGATCGACTTTTCGCGATCGAAGGCCTCGCGAATACGATGGAGACATGTGTCCTTTAAACGGTCGAGGCACTCTTCAACGATGCTCCTATCGACCCGGTGAGTTTCCGATGCTGCCGAGTGATAATGAACATACCCGACAAGAGCGTGGAGACCTCCCGGAATATACTTCTTGAATGTATCATGGACGAGTTCGGAGAGTTGAGTGCGTAGGTTGCTATCCATAAGGTACACAATGTCCTCAGAGGGGTCCAACCACTTCTTGATATACTCTCGAATCATATCGACCTTGACCTGGTACGGCCAATTTCCAGGCAGTTCACGAGTAACCGCTCTGGTTTCACCATGTTAGGTAGGCCCTTGCATGGTGCGGAGTGGTGCATGACTTACTCCCCGAGTCGGCTGGAGATATCCTCCAGGTACATGACCTTGGACTGCAACTTCTCCTCTCCTACCTCCCGCAGTCGTAATTCCTCAGGATATTCATGGAATTGCTCGTTAGAGTTTGCTTCCGCACGTGGCCACGGACGGAAGCGAGGAGTCATGCAACCGATGTCTTCAACGAATTGACGATATGCCTTGTTAGCGGTTTGGATCATTCGAGTCGGGTCGTTGGAAGTTCCGTTCACGACGTTGTGGAGGCGAATCTGGAATTGGCGGAGGAGGGCGTGAATCTCAAGCACTGAGTCGTCTGAAGGCTTGTATTGTAGAGCGTGAAGAGCAGTGTGGACGTCTTTGAGACTCCGATGGAGGTCATTCTCGACCTCAGGGAGGCTATCAGGAAGGTCAACAGAGAGAAGGATAGAGTGGAGGATCTGGCCGACCGTCTGCTAACAACCTCAAACAACTTCTGTCCTAGCGCCTTCGACAGAGACCTTGTACCGAAGCGTGCTCGTAGGTCGGGCTCCGCGTTAGACCATGGACGAGTGTTCTCGAAAAACTGGCGTTCATTCTCCCTTGCTTCATCGGGCGTGATACGGGCCTGGAGCTGGTTGGTTCCCGGCTGACGGACACAAAACCAACCGTGCTTGAATTTCTCTGTGCGATTCCGGAGCATATCCATCCATTTCCCCTCATCACCCGGGTCAATCCGATCAGGCTTGGTCAATACCGCTGTGATATGCCCCATAAGTATCACTCTATCTAGGAAATTGAGACTCACGGATAGTTCGCTCGCCCATCTCGTCGAATTGACGGACCAAATGACGGCCCCTTTGGTTCTCGGGGTCCGCTATGGGAACTTCTTAGCCATCATACAAAGACCTGCACGAATCACACCTACTTTCGCAGCTTATTGCCAGAAGTATCAGGCAATGGGGGTCCTTGATAAACCCACCAACTAGCTCTTCAACCTCAGCAATGTCGCTTTCACGTCCATCTGGACCGATACTGGCAATGACACCTATATGGAGGGTCCGGTCAGCAATCCGAGACACCTACTCGATCTAATGTATAGTATTTACCAGGTAAGTCAACAAATGCCAAATCATCGACACCCTGACCCTTGATTTCGACAACAATGGAGTTGCGGGTGAATCGCAGTGCACTGGGTTTCGACATGCCACGCGAGGTCAAGAACATTTCCAATGGCATATCAGGATTGAGCAGTGCTTGCTGAGCCTGACGGATGCGCATTTCGACGTCGGCGCGGTCATTGATTGGATTGCCAAACGGCGTTACGGATTGCCGATCAAGAGGATTGCCATCGCTATCGACAATGCGGCGAATGCTGACAACTGCCCGCCAGGGGTTTGAGCCGGATTGCATATGACATTCGATCGGGCATCTATAAGGTGCATTAGAATTTTGTGTTGCTTTCTTGTTGGCGTGACTGCTCACCTGGTGCATGTGCCACTATCGCGAGGGAGGGTGATCTACACAGACGATGAGAAAGGCCTCAGACCATCGGTTCGTGACGTACACCGGATATATTCTCGATGAGAGAGCTCTTCCCGACAGATTGAGAGCCGACTGCCACTATTTGAGGCAAACCGAGTTCAAGCGTTCCACTACAGTAAAGCCGGAGGTTATTATGGTAGAATAATGGGACAATGTATTTGGATTATGGGTATTGACTCACCCAGCGTTGCGGAGGCGCCTGACGAGCTCGAGCATCCTTCGTCTCTTGACAACTTCGTTGCAAGAAGGATCAGAGAGCCCGGTCCCATGCGCGAAGAGGTAATCCTCGACAGCATCATCATTAGAGAATGTAGAGAAGGCTGATCTCGGAGACGACGCCATTTCTCGGTGGGCTGGTTTCTCTGCACAATCCCAGCGACGCAGCGTTGAAATACTACAGACGCCACGTCATGCGTATCATTGTCCACTCAGGCTCGCAGTGCTACAGGGTGCTTCTCACCGTAACTGGCCAGGTAAGAGTGCACAAACCTCATGTTCGCCTGGCGGCTCACGTACCGAGGGAAATGCGCACGGGCATCTGCTTTATCTCTACGAATGAGGTATCATCTCACTCATAGGCTGTTTTGATTCCGGAAGCCACGAAAGACCATTGTCACAGGGATTGTACGCTGTACTAACCAATCACTGGGACGGACTGGTCGATTTACCTTGGGTGATGGGGTTTCTGTGGTACGACTGGGATCATTCGGCCACTTGTGAGATGTCAGTTCTGGTCAGCGGACAAAGCATTTTGCTGATGGGGACAGGGAGCCTGTACTTTCCCGGAGGCACGTCTGTTGGGTGGGAAGCCCATTTAATAGAAGCTTTGGACTCCTTCTTTTCAGCAACGCCACCCCGGAGTCTGGCGTCACCAGCGATTAGGTAGAAGGAGGTTGCCTCGAGCTCGTCTGAAGGTGAAAATGCTAAATTTTGGGACACATTTAGTGCGTATGTTTATTGTTCTATCACTGCCCTCAACGCGACAATGGTGGAATATAGTTCAATCTCCGTCAAGGGATTCCAGGATCACTGGACAAGATGTCAACCAATATGAATGCCCTATAATAACAGCTATATACCGCTATTATATATTTCGTTGTAGAGCCTCCTCGAAGCTTTCAGCCGTAAGGTATTCCCTTCAAGGAGATGTAGATAGCTATGCAGAGCTAAATAACTTCCATGGGTAGGCAATACGCAGATCAAAACAATAACTCAAAACACGGGAAGTTATTCTATTGATGTTCGTTCACTTTCACCAGGTCGTTTGGTATTAACTTGTGTGCGGAGCCACGCTATCACGTCATCACTTAACCTCGTCATAACCTCGTCCTTTATACTACCGGAGAGTAAATTTGGTTTCGGAAGCCAACCCTTTCTCCCTGAGAATCGCACATGCCCCAAAGGGCAATTAACGCAGGTGAGATCATGTCGCCTTACGTTCCATAAGCTCAGAACTGGAATTCGGTCTCCTCTACCTTAATCTGGAATACCGATGATTTCAACACCACCTCTCACTGGGAGTTGTGCACCCGGCCAGCCATGACTCCAAGACCGCCGCTTGCAGCACCCTTCAGGCCTATCAACCAGGTAGGAAGTGACGTGACTCCTCTTTTGCCGTAGCCGAGGACGAAGGCCCGACCATGAGAACATCCTCAACCACATCTGCTGGGCAGAGCCGTCAAATCGATTTGGAGCTGAGTACCGAATGGATGAATCTCCATATAGAGGATTGAGAAGCTAGAAGACCGAACCGCGCCTCCCTCAGCGGGCTGCAGAAGGTAATCAGACGTATGTGACTACGCGTTTCATCATGATGGAGATATGACTCTATGGAAAGTATAGTTATGCTCGAGAAAGGATCCTTTGGTGGTAGAAAATTGGTCTATACTACTCTTGAGCCTACTAAATTTCGTTGACCTGCACCCATGGAGCCCTTTGTAAGAACACAATCACGTTAAATAATTTAGTCACATGTGACCAAAGTACTACTGAACCGCGCGTGCCCAATTGTAGGTCCGAGTGCTTTCAGCTCCGCCTTGTTCGTTCATCCCTGGAGGTGGCCTCATTGAAGAGGTTTGGTCCTCGAAAATAGAGCCAGCCGACTCGGCAAGGTGTGTGAGAGAATAACGTCATTCGCAACCTCAAGTGAAGAAGCGTACGTCCACGAGAGAAGACCGAGGGCAAAGCCTGGATTTAGTATTTGAGCTTACACACCACAACGAAGCACCCGCAAAGGGGTATCTGTTGCTATTTAATAAGCTCATTGGAAGGGGGTATTTTGATACACCCTGGTCGATGTCAATACACCCTGTCATAATTAATTTAACTTCATGAGGCGGTGCCTAAATGAGCCCTTAGCTCCGTGAATGTACGTACAGTGGAGCGTGTAACATAGCCTCTAGCTAGCTGTATCCGTATACGGAAAGATGGGTGAGGGGCCAATGAGAGCTCAAGTGGATCCCAAGCCGCGATCGAGCTGCAATCGCCTTGATGGACCGAGAGTAGCCCGCAATGTGTACGTAAAGCACAAAATTCATTAACCACATATCATTGAGCGACAGTAGTAAGGGCGTTCGTGAACTAAGCGCAGCAGCTCAGGTGAGAGCGCAGTTTTGCAGATCGAGCAACGGGATGTCTCGCTGGGAAATGCGCGAGTTGCTTGATACCAAGTTAGGGACCACCTCTCGGGTGGCAGAGTGAAGAGCGCGTAGAGAGTGGAATAGTTGAAACGCTTTGGAGGGGTCAGTGCCAACGCGCTGGGCAACCCACTCAAGTCGGGTCCAATGGGTCTTGTTAGACTACCTAATGGTTCTAAGCGGCTCACAAGAAGATGTGTATGTGTATGTGTCTGGAAGTTTGGAAGTGATGCTCTGCCTTTAAGCGAGAGACTAGAATTAGTGATGGACGCAGATTGCCTAACATCAGAGAGAAGGTTCGGAAAGTCGCTACGGGAAACCTAAACAGGAGCGCGAGTAATTCGCGGCCATCAGATATCGGTCATTCGCGGGATGGCGCAAATAAAGGGGACAGGCGAGGCAAAAGAAACTCGTATCAATTGTACCCATGGGATCCCAGAGCACTTTGCTCTGATTGGCTTCGAATCTTACATGCGCGAAGCAGAGGATTTAGTCGAAGGCGGGTGCAAAACTTGCTTTTGGCAGCTATCAAGAGCATTCTTGATTCACATCGTTGAAACTATACATCGAGAATCGGAAGCGTGGTTTCGGATGGCCCGGAAGGGTAACTCGATGTACTCCTGCTCGGCCGCTTCGCTTCATACTTCAGCGATCGTACGGGGCTCCATCTGTCAGGTCCGATCCCGTGGAGGCGAGCCTATGTCAGCGGGGCATCGCCAAATCGCCAAATGACGTGCTTTCGCGCCACACATTACTCATCCACCCCGCCACGTCCGCTGCTCTGTCTCTGTCTTATAAGCAGGGCATCCTCCGTACACCGTAGCCATCCACAATCCACAGCACACATCATGGTTATAGATATCAACTCCACCTCCGAGTTCGACAAGCTCGTATGTCCATGTTCGCTCCTCTTTCCTCCCCAGCACTTATCATCCCTATTCCTGTCAGTCTAACAGTGATACACCTGTCATCGTTGACTTTTACGCAGATTGGTGTCAACCTTGCAAGGTCAGCTTTTATTTTACTGGGTTCTGATCTACCCATTCTCTCTCTTCGACGCATTACCCTTTTCTCTCACTACACCCTTCTCTGTTACACCTCATCACGACTACTCGATTGCGTCATATTGATACACTTGGTATCCAGATCATCGCTCCCATCTTCAAGAAGCTGTCTGAGAAACCAGAATATGAAGGTGTTGTATTTGCCAGGCTAAACACCGAAACACAAGAAGAAGTATCAACGAAATGCGGCGTCCGTGCGATGCCCACCTTCATTGTGTTCAAAAATGGCAAGAATGTCGACTCCACTCGTGGCGCAGTTCCTGCTGCGCTTGAGGTATGCTGCGGCTTCGATTGGAGGGTTCTATGCGTCCCTAACTATTACTACGATCAGGCATTGATCAAGAAGGCCGCTGCCCTTCCCCAAGTGCCATCCACGGGAGCTATCGAGACCGCTCCAGCCCCCCTCTTGGCAGCTGATCGTCCAGTATCGTAGGAGGCATCGACTTGAGGATCGAAAAGAATTCAGTCGGACCCCCAATTTACCATCTCCCTAATAGAATGAGCGCACAACGCGACACCTTGTCTGCATCCACCATCTTCATCAATAATGAAAGATTGACCTTGCTGGTCCATACCCTCTGAGAACCATAAGATCGTTCGCCGACCTGTGTCATTAAAGCCCATCGCCGGTCTGGGGCGAGCCCCATAGGCATCCTTTCAATTCAGTTCTTATCCGGGGCAGTCTCCAGTACCCGAACCCGAAATGAAATCATTTGGCTCCTACTTACCCCCCCTCTTGTTGTACAGCAAGCAGGCAGTCAACGGACTTTGACCGCTATGGGCCGCATACAGTGTATGGAGGCGACCACAGCCTCAATTGCTGACTGTAGGCACACTCATGCATCTGAATGTTCGCGGCGATAAGCTCTCCACCATAGCCACAGTTGTGTGTCCGGAGGGAGAAAGACACACAACGGAGAATCAAAGAGGCCTCATGGCTCGATTTAACCTCTAGACGGATCAGGGGAAAGGACACATCCAGCCGTTTGTGGAGTCCACGCAGGGATATGACCTTGTGACTTCGACGCCCCCCCGCTCCTAACGCTGCCTTCAAATCGCTTACGGATGGATTGGGAGTACGGACGTAACGAAGAGGTACTCCGGTATTATTCTTATTCATCATCTTACTATTATGCGTTCATTTTCAAAGAATGCCTCCCTGACTACCTGGGAGGTCCTTGTCAAATTTCCTTATCCAGCTAGACCAAGGTCACCTCAACGGTGGACATGGTGACCCTCCCATTGTAATTGCTCCATTCAGGCGTTGATTTGCCACGGTATGGTATGGTATGGTCATCCTCCATCTGGGGATCATGACACCCCTCTAGTGATATTCATGTGGCGTACGATACCTTGGAGAATGTTCGAACTATCAGAATGGTTTGGTCCACTCCGAGGATAAAAGACGGGTCCTTGGAGAGAGGTTGCTTTTCTATTATGCCGCTGCGGCGGTGAAGGGATTATTTTATACGAGCACAATGGCGGTTTCAATTTGTTTGGTGAACAGAATATATGACGAATACTTGAAGGTGGTGTCTAGCCTTTCTAAATAGAGTTTTGAGTAAAACTGGTGTGAGAGCGCCAGGAGACGGTTGACCTTGAACCACGTCTGGGCTTTGCATCAATATGGTTCCATGGAGTTCCTCGAGGTCGAAGGCAGGAATTATACCTCCTCTGGAACGTCGAACAAGCGTTTTTACGTCTCCATCAGGTCCAAATTCGGTCGGTCTTCGCACCACAAGATCACAACGACCCTTATCAACTAATGGGATCCATATAACCCAACGCCTCTGTTATTTCTACTACGTAGGTTGTCTATACAGCGCATCAAGATTCTCCACGAGAAGCGCGAGGCGCTTGCCAAGGCTGCAAGACGCGAGATCGCCACTCTCGTAGAACGAGGAAAGATCGAGATTGCGCGAATTAAGGTGGAGAACATCATGAACGACGACCTCTATATCCAACTCCTCGAAATCCTTGAGCTGTACAGCGAAATACTTGAGGCGCGATTCGGGCTGCTAGATTCAAGGTACAAAACGACAACAAACCTCCAAACTATCACCTCTCTGACAATTTGCTAGTGGAAAGGATCCCGATCCGGCTGTGTACGACGCCGTGTGCACCGTCATCCACGCTGCGCCAAGAACAGAACTCAGAGGTAATCCCCAGGCTTTCCGACTCTACCCCAGGCACTTTCACACTGATTATTCACCTCTCCTCAGAGCTACACCTGCTTCGGGACATGCTCATGCACAAGTTTGGACGAGAGTTCTCACTCGCGGTGATGGAGAACCGCGATGGATGCGTTCCGGCACGAGTAAGGGACGAATATATTTTATCCAAGGCAGAGGGCGCTGATCCCAGGCGAAAAGGTCATCAGCAAGCTCGTTGTCGCGGCTCCCCCGTCAGAACTGGTGGATTCCGCGCTACAAGTAATTGCGGAAGGCTATGGAATAATTTGGAAGCCACCTGGTAATAACGACGACGATGACGGAGGACTTAAGGTTTGTACGGCCAAGAGAGGTGATGACTGGTGCTTATTCAGTATTTTTATTTTATTTCACAGGAGTCAATTCCAAGCCGTGAACTTGAACCTCCACTACCAGCAGAGCCTGATGTAACGACTACAGCCAAAGCCACCGATCCAAAGGTGCCAGCTGAGCCTCGCCTGGATGTCGGCCCATCCTCCAGTGTGGCGCCACCCCAATCGAAGCAAGGGTCCTCGGATGATGACTTTGAAGCCTTGAGAAAACGACTTGAAGCCTTACGCAAGTAATGGGTTGTAGACCCTGATCGGTATTGGTTTGAATGGAGGTCATTGCTTTTGAAATATCAGAACTTAGGTACATTGGTGATTATATTCCTAGGACCACTGACTCTGTCTCCGGGCGTCTGTCACCCCGGCAGCAAAATACATGAGCCTCGGTCATTCAAACCCTTTCGAATTGCGGGGCCGCCTGTAAGCGCCATCACTGAGTCTGGGTCCGGTTCATATCACAATCACAATGAGTCGGACCTTACGTCGTCTGCTTGGCGGCTCCGCTTTTGTATGTGCGGCGACCGGTGCCTTACTGTGGCTGCAATTTGTTGCTGGTGGGGGCCTGTGGGAATTGCACAGCACGCACTCAAAGGCTTCTACAACAACAATGGAGGTAGATATTAAGAAGCAATACCCCGGGGTGGGATCTTGGATCCCAAACCGAAAGTCTCGAGTGTTTGTCAATATGAGAACTCTAAGTCTACTGGTCTGAGCGAGGAGTCACGGACAGTGGAGGTCGATTCCATTCAATTTGAGTTACTAACGATCACTGTTTGGAGTAATATGGGCGGTTGATACCAGATGGCATCTCAGATGGCCGCCGGAGCAGTGCCGGCATGCTAATTCTAACGACCTGGCTGATATTTATCACGAATTATAGTATTCCATTAATGTGTCGCGTCTAACCCTTGATTTCCTGCTCCTAAGACTGGGCTCAGTAATAGCGAAGATTCAAGCTGGCCTAAGCGTAGGATATAATTCGCACAAACAAGGACAATTTAGTATTAATACAAGAACAGATCTTCACCTAATGAAGAGACGAAAAGAGCGATCCTACGAAAACAATGTTCACCGAATCATGGGAGTAAAGCGGATTAGAACGAGGTAAATCAGGTACTCTATGAGCGGGAGAGTAAGGCACGTGAGGGAAGAAAAGGCATCATAATCCGCGGTAGGTCTCAAGAATCTCGTCAACATGGTTCCCGATTGTGCTAACACTGCCGCGATAGTCTTCATCGACCGTGTTTGTACCCATGTATGGACCTGGGTAGTGACGATCGCGATCCTCTATCCCAAAGCTGTGACCACTTCCAGCTTCCAGATACGAATCAAGATCTCCAGATGTAACATCGTTGGCGTTGTTGGGCCTTGGATTGGTAGTACCGACCATATGCTTCTCAATCTCACTCCCAAAGGCGCGAGGATTCCTCCGGAGACTGACTCTCGTATGCGCTGGGGTGGCTTGTTGGCGGCGGCGCTGGGCCCTTTGGAGTCGGAGGGCATGAATGACGGCTAGAACGGATGGATCAAAGCTGAACAGGATTGCATTCAGCGTCCCCATCAATCCCGCCAACGCGTCTATGGTGGTTTTCACCCCAGAGGGAATGTCGGCCCCACTCTTCGACTCGCCCAGGAGATCAAGAACCATCCCAGTGATGACACTGATGGTAGGTACGAGGATGTACCCAAGGAGCCGGACCGTGAGCGCTCTTCTGGCCATATCCCGACGAGCTAGGGTGGCTGCAAAGGAAGCGCTCACATTGGTCGTGGCATGAGATAAGAGGCCTCTTTGGTTATGCACCACTTGTGTTGGTTGGGCGGCCAAGGGATGGCGGGGGTGGAAGATCGACCATGTAATGAGTGTGGCGGCAACTACCAGGTAGAGAAGCGTGAGGCACAACCAAAGGTTGTAGGTGAATACCATTCTCAAGATAACCGTGCGGTCGTCGAGACCGCGGGTTTCATACCAACAATAGTCGAAGGTTTGGTCATATCCATAAACGCCAGCAATTAAAGCTGGCGTACCTATTTATGAGGTCAGAATAGTGTGTACTAACGGCGGCTGAGTGGTACGAACATATGGTAAAAGCAACAATTAGAGGCACAACCAAAAAGTAAATCTGCTTGTTGTCCCGTGGAGTTCGATCATGGACGAATACAAGCTGAGTATTCAAGGCGATCGCAGATGCGTAGAATAAGGACAGCATGCTGCCAAAGGCGAATAGCCATCCTCCTACAAATGCACACACAAAGCCATCTTGCAGTCGCCCAAAACCGGCAAGATTGGCAGACTATTTAACAAGGATGGTTCTATCAGCATACAGGATGATTACTGGTAGTAACTCAGAAGAGACTCACATGGTAAATCAGGTCTGTGCAAGCCATCGCCAGGCTGAGTTTGAGGGAGGTTCGAGTCATCAACCTCGGGTGTCTCTGTCGCAATATGATGTATGCGCAAATAACGAGCATACATGCTGCGGTTGATACCGAGTTCGTAACTTCAACGGCCATGCGGTAAACTGAGTCGGAATCCGAAGTGAAGACCATCTCTGTAGTAGTAGGATTTGGAACCCCCGATGACATCAGTGCCACCGACGGTACTATTGGTGACGGTGACAATGGGGAAGTGGTGCTTGCTTCGGTGGCCATCTCTGGGTATGAACAATCGTAGGGCTACGATTTCGTGAAACGGGGGGCAAGATGGAGGTGGGGATGTTAGGCGTGAAATCCACACCAAAGTGATAGGCGGTGTACCTGCCCGTTAGGGTGCGGGAATGGTGATACAAGTTGGAAGGGAGGATGAGTGGCGTGGAGGATCGGGACAGCAGCATACCCGTTATGTATACCGTCAGAAGAGTGAGTTGACCGTAGCCTAAACGTCAAACGGTGCGATCGCAAAGCGCCAACGAACGCGTGTGCGCCAGTATGCCAGAGCCGGAGCAGGCACGGAACGAGTCTGGCGGTAGGAATGCAAGACTCTATTGTTCCAAGCTGAAAACCCGATCGTCTGGGCTCTCACCCATTGAATCAGACCCGCAATGAGACGCCATGACCACCAATAGACCATCGATGACGAGAAATAATTGCTCGAAGTTGGCCTTCTACCTGTCAAATACTGCCTCTAACGAGGGGCTCTCCCTTTGCAGCGTGTAATGGCATCGGTGAAGGGTATCTTGGGGCCCCGGACCCTAGCGCTGGTAGCTTCGTAACTTCTTTGCATGCCGGTGTCGTCTGTCTCAATGCATCCGCCTGCTTTATCTTCCCTTCTCCTGCACCGCATGAAAGCGCCGACCACTTCCGTTCGATCAATTGATCGGTTCGACGACCTCCTCCATGCGTTATGCCAATGTCTATTCAAATGAAGGTTGACGTTGGCATGAGAAGAGAAACGCAGGTTGAATAGTCGAGTGATTACCATTTCAGTCGGTTGTGTATGTGAAGAGAGGCTGGAACGTGCAGAGGAGTGGGCTGGCTTCGGTCCTAGACGGTTTCTCGTCTGCAGGGGTGTTTGTACAGCTTTAATCGTTCAATCCAGTGAAGGAACTCTCGTCAGGGGAGTTTGGACCGCCTGGCTGGACGACATATTCCAATCGGTAGCCCGTGGCTTGAACTCCACAATTCCTTGAATCAAGGAGTGGCGGTAAATACTCTGTTGGATCCAGGGTATGTACTTGCAAGCTGTTCAAGTGCGCGTCGTTCACTGCCCTTGGCAACTGGCGCGCAGTCGGGTTCCAGATTTGTCGTGCAATTTTAGGGACGGTACGGGAAGCTGGAATAAGTGAGCTCTTGGTGGCTCCCAGGCACAGGTGGAGACTGGAGGTGTCGTGGAGACCAGGTGAAGCCACCCAACAATGGAACGAGGAATAACAATACCTTACTGCATAACGACTCATACATCGCACTTGAATAGCACTCGACAGTAGACAGTAGACGACTTGCCTGTCTGCCAGTGAATGAGGGACCAACAAGTATCTCTATGTCGGAGAGCCGGCGGAAAACTCAAGGAAATTCGATGATGAAGGCAGCCCGACTCCCTTGGCTTACTTGTCGTCCTGGCAGGCATGCTTAGCCCAGTCTTGGGAGGGCAACCCTTGTGGGAGCAGACGTGCACTGGCCGAAGCAAATTGCTTCTTGAATCTGAATAACAAGGCCAATACTGCTCGCATCGTTGCATCGTTTAAGCCAGTTGGTCCATAGACCATCACTGGAAGAAGCATCCTGATTCGAAATATGTACTCCTTGAAGAAGAGTCAGACACCAGATCGTGTTTAGATGTACGTCCAAATCGTTCATTCGATCCCCTAAATGAGGCGAGGAGGCTGCAGCGAATCCCAGGTATTGCTTGCAAGAGACGCAGCAAGTCACACTCCTTTCCCTCAGAAAATGTACTCTTGAAAGCAAACACACATGAGGGAGAATCTTTGAAGTGGTGCTGTTCTCTGCCCATGTCTGGCACTACCGTACACGCATTTGAAGCCGGAGAGACACGGTTCATATTAGGACCTCAACTCTTTATATAGGTGAGAAGGCCCGCAAGCAATCCCTTGGTTTTTTGGTGTGCGTGGGTGGACGCTGGGGATGCCAAGTCTCGATCTCCATCGCGTACTTGGGACCAGAAAGATTATTCTAATTGAGTGGTTTCACTTATGGCCCGTCCGTGTTGTTGATGGTGAATATGATGGATGAGCAGTTGGGACCAGCCCGAATTGGCAGGGATTGATTTCATGATCGATATGACCTCATACATTGAGTCGATTATTGACACTTCAAGCGTTCTAGGACGCAACAGGAGAGTTAAGACTTGGTGCGTTATTTACCGCTCGTCGCCCAAAATTAATACGAGATTGAACTTGGTACCTAACTACAACTGGCCACTAACGCATTACCATCATGATTCCATTCCGCACCCAACGCGAAGTTGCTAACCCTCCTTTACACGCTCCTGCGGAGTCCTAAACTCCGACCGACCCGACCCAACCCAGGGAGTGACCCCCCCTTGCGCTGGCAGCTTATATTGTCGCTGCTACTAACCACAATAATTCCTTAGTGTCTCGTATGTTCCCATGAGACACCCCATGTCAACCTTTCAACTGCCATCCTGGACACTGCTTCCATTTTTTTGCGGTCACCACTCGTCCCCCGTCCCCCGTCCCCCGTCCCTAAGTCCGTCACTACTCGCGCTCCTCAGCATACACGACAACGACATCTACAAGTGCAACTTCCTCCATCTCAAACCGCAGACCGCAAACCGCAAACCGCAAACCGCAAACCGCAGACCACTCCACGAGCTGTTTCTTGCTTGCTTGTTGAGCGGGGACATCGGCCGCTCTTTCCGTCCATCCACAGCCCCATAGACCTCGCTGATACCCTTGTACCGGTCCGCGTAGCAGCTTAGCAGCCGACGCTAAATTTAAATCCGTCCTTAACTCCCTCAACTCCCTCAACGACCGCAAGACTGTGGTTGCGTTTAACACATCTACCACCAACCTATAATGCCTCGTTCAAATTCCTTGAGGTCAAGTGGAGCGTCCATCACCTCGGAAGAAGGCGCACCTGGTCCCGTCGCTACCACGACTTCCCACCAGCCGTTGGCCTCACCTTTTTCTCCGACCACACGAATCACAATGTCTGGCTCTGCTACAGAAAGGTTCAGGCAGACCGTTAACAAGGTACGTTATATATTTCTCCTCACCTCGTGGCTCCCCTTGACGGTGAACAATCCTCGCACAACGTCCATCTCTCCGGATGGCGATGGAAATCTACAGGTGATTCAAATGAACAAATTCGGAGGAAATTCCGCCCACAGTATCCGGCGAGCCCCAGGTAGTGAACCCGGGCTTGATCCAAGGCGGGCCACGGTCAATGCCATCTATAGCAATGTGCATGAGCTGTGCGAGATTGAAGTGGTGGACTACTCGGCTAGCAACGTCGAGTTCAACCAGTATGATAACAAGGGTTTCGTGCAATTGATGCGAAGGCAGCGACCCTCCTGGGCGAAAGTCCGCTGGATCAACATAGCAGGTGTCTCATGGGATGTGTTATCGAGTTTGGCTTTAGCATACGGTATGTTTTTGGTGCTGTCGTTTCAGACATGTCTGGGGATGTCGGGGCTGTCGGAACCTGCTCGCCTCGCCTCGGCCTCGCCTCATGGGAACCTGACCACCTTTTATCCCACAGACCTGCACCCGCTCACACTCGAAAACATTTTACATGGTCGCCGGACATCGCGTTCTAAGGCAGACTATTTCCAGAAATGGCTCTTCATCCACATACTCTGCCAAAGCCTTGCTGATAGCCAGACCAACGCCTCTCCCTTGACCAGAACCCTTGGTGAAGACCGCGTTCAATCCCCAGCGCCGTTGGACATGTCCGCTGTTGTCTCTCCTCTAGTCCAGAAGTCTCCATCACGTCGAGGCAAACAGCCGAACCGTGATCCCGAGAAGGGGAGAATACCTATATTCAGACGCGAGAATACCGCGACGCGCCGCGAAGCAGCAGAAAACCGCATTCGTGCTGCCGACAGAGCGAATGACGCACTCAGGAAGACCGAGGCCAGCGTGAATATCGACGTGAAGAATCTGTTCATTTACCTTGGCAAAGATGGCACAGTCATTTCGATCCACCAAGCGGATCGTGGTTTCGGTGATCCAATTTACAGGAGGCTGAGGCAACGGGATGGTATCTTGCGATCTACTGGGGATGCGTCGCTGCTGCTGCAGGCATTGCTGGATCTAGGTGGGTTTACCAACGTGGGCTCAACATAGAGGAGACTCACAGGGTCCTTCAATAGTGGTCGACAGAGCGATCGATATTGTCGATCGTTTTCATGAAAGCATTCTCAAGCTGGAACGCGAAATCTTGATCAGCCCTAAGATGCGACCCATCCGTGATTGTGCGTGCTCTCATTGCTGTTCAATTGCCCTCTGTATTGATACTGTCCTGCTTTAGTGCACTTGCTTTCTGCGGAATTGACGCAACGACGACGAGAGCTTGACCCTGTCAAAACCCTGATCTACGGCCTCCGGCGTTACGACTCGGACCGTGCAGTGGCGGCCATAGAGGCGGCCGTTCCAGGCGTGGTCCCTGCTGAGGGTCAGAACAACGGTTTCTTGAGCCACAAGAGCAAGGTGTACCTCGCGGATGTGCACGAGCACGCCGAGTTTATCATGACTAGGTATGCACCTTGCCCCCCAAAAAAGAGGGCAGAATCTGACCTGAACTCGATGGCAGTCTGGAGTTGTTCGGAAATGTGGCCGAGAATCTTATCAACTACTCATTCAATGTCATCGCGTACGAAACGAACGAGATCATGCGACGTCTTACTCTCGCCACCATCTTCTTCGCCCCACTTACACTTATCACTGGTTACTTCGTACGTGTTTGCCTATCGATTATGAGATTGAACCGATCCGAGCATATTTTCACTCGTAGGGGATGAACTTTGACCAATTCGACGCAATTCACACATACTCAGACATGTTCGTCTTGTATGTCGGTATCCCGATTGCATTTGCCTGCCTCTTCCTCTTCATGTGGCGGGACATTTACAAGCTCTGGTGCAAAATTAGCAGGATGGCCTTGGTGCACCGGATAGTGAGTCCCTCCTGATGTCCCATGGCTCCAAAACTGACCAACGGCCGCAGCAAAATCAATTGTTCTAATAGGGGTGCGAATGGCCTCCCGTTAGTAGCGCCTATACCATGCTTTCTCAGCAATTGGACCTCGAGCTTCCGTCTCCGCTGCACTGGTCGCTTCCACTCTCGGTTTTTGGACTCTATTTGCCTGCCTGCTTGCTACACTCGATCTCAAGATCTTCCATATTGCTTTCAATGGTTCACGCGCGGGAGGCCGCATTAGACAATGATTCAGTGGCGTGCTCTCGGTTGGTCCAGCTGGGTGTACTGCCACGGTGCATCTCTCGCCCAAGCGCCACATTTTTCTCACTATCTAGAGCCTAACAATAGCTGATACAAGTCATTCATGATATTAGTCGGTCTTAAGATGAGAAACTATAAGACAATTATAGGACACACGCATATAGGATATCATAAACCATGGTAAATCTTGGCCAAGTCATTCATATTGTAGCCGATAGTACTCGTGCCATTGTTTTCAAGATCTAGCCCATCGGGTATCGTAGAATGCCCGTGCAACTCGAGACCGTGATCGCCGACATTTTGGAGATGAATTGTTGTAATAACCACCTCCTGGGTGTCATTTCCAGCGATCTTCGTCTGGGCCATCTCCATATCACCCAGGAATGAAGTCTTGTGAGGCGAGGCTGGAGGTTCTGGCTGTAGGTGTAGTCTCGCCGCCTTCGCCTCCTTCCTATCCTGACGCAACCTCTTCTGTTCTCTCTTCTTCTTCCAGTGCGGCCAGAATACGACAGCGACGACGCTAGGGTCGAAACTGATGAGAATGGTGTTGAAAGTGCCCATCAGCCCAGCTGTGACGGCTGCCATAAGGGGGACCACGGGGGGGACGTAGACATCTGGTCTTCCTCGTGCGATGAAGTCCATGATAACTCCGGGGAAGACACAGATCACTGGTACACTGATGTACCCTAATACCCGTACTGTCAGAGCCCGCCGTGCGATATCTCGTCTCGCCAGCGCCGTAGCGAGTGTGATGTCGACACCCTTAGAGTTGTAGCGGCCCTGGGAGGGAGGTCGTGTCAGGTTACAGGGCCTTCCCATCCGTGAAAGTGGGCCTGTTTGGCTGAACAGAGACCAGGTGATCAGAGTGACAGAAAAGATGAGGTAGACGAGAGCTATGGATATCCAGAGGCCCCAGGTCATGATGATACGGAGGAGAACGGTGTGCGTTGGTACGTTGTGGGTTGTGTACCAGCAATAGTGAAAGACCTCGTCGAAACCGTAAATCCCTGCAATGAGAGTAGGAGTAGCTGGATTACAGGGTCAGTCTGAACGTCCTGGGTAGCCTCTAACAGGTATATGACAGAACTTACATATGAGGACCGCTAGTATCGGAGGGATGATGAGGTAGAGTTTTTGCTTATTATTACTGGGTATGCATTTGTGAACGAAGACAAGTTGGGTGTTCAATGCAATAGCGCAAGCATAGAACGTTGAGAGAAAGCTTGGGGTGGTGAACAGCCAGCCGCCGACGAACCCGCATATGAAACCACTCGGAAGGTTGCCGTAGCCAGCCAGATTCGCGGACTGGCAGCAGTGATCAGCGGCAAAGCATGCACCTTTAATGAATTCGTCATACGTGATAAATGGCGTCCGAACACGCCATCGCTATGCTGAGCTTTAGAGATGTTCTGGACATTACTTGAGGATGCTTGCGCTGCAGGAAAAAATATGC
>Ga0307515_10006333_pt1 | contig 23716 bp, 29 predicted proteins | sample 17_EM_MG_FD_194513 | JGI IMG/M metagenome (GOLD analysis project Ga0307515, IMG submission 194513) | Populus trichocarpa ectomycorrhiza microbial communities from riparian zone in the Pacific Northwest, United States - 17_EM | ecosystem: Host-associated > Plants > Roots > Unclassified | place... | reverse complement strand
CGCTGATCGTCGGTAAGCCATATCTCATCTCGCTTCCTCGAAGTTCGGAGGGCTTATGCAACCACCGCGATAGGCGCATTGTATCATACTCGTAGATGTATTGCACTGGGACTCCGGAAGACATCCAAACCACATTCTTGGCCTTGATCAATGGTTTTCCGGGGTCCCATGTACGGGTCGGTGTTGCAGTTTGTAAAATTTGTATTGCAATGTTATGGTCGCCGGACAGTATAGTTACGATGAAGTTGAGTGCTCTGATACAACCGTATTGGGAATCGAGATATTTTCTGTCGAGGGGTCCGCGCCGGGGGGTTGAGTACGCTGAAACGAATGGAGAGAGATGGGGAAACCTACGGGGCCCTCCGATCTGAGGGCCTTGGCGACGTTCTGCAGGGCTGAACCTGGGATAGGGGGGTTACGAACGCAGTCGTAAATTTCGTCAAGGTTCGATAATGAAGGTCAAGGAATGCAGTCGGCGACTGTCTTCTCCGACCGGCAGAGCTTATCGACCAGCTCTTGGTAGCAGAGACCTGCAGATAAAAGTCATCTCGTCGGACCGTGGAAGAAACTGCCGATGCTTCTGCTTCATGGCAGCGTTAACGGCAGGGAAGATTGGCTTAGGTTCGGTCATTGCAAAGACACCGAGTTACGTGTAGGCTTGGGTGCCGACTTTACGGTTCGGAGCAAGGAGCCTGGAATGTGATGCTTCCACAGGCGGGGGGGTATCTGAAGGCAGCGTCCTCCCTCTCTTGGCTGCCTCGTTTCATGCTTGTGTTGATGATACGCGATGAATAATTGATAAAGCCCCACCTTATATAATGCGCCACGTATTATAGTCCGACGCGGGCTCGTCGCAAAACCGCACCCCTGCAAGGGGCCTGTGCGTATAATCCGCATCAACGGAGGATGGCCGATCTTGAGCTTGAAGCTTGATATGATGCACCGCGATCAGTTCGGACATCGGAGCGGAACCAAATGATACCGCGAACTGAGTTGAGCTGAGTTGAGCTGATGTGAGCCATCAACGTTTCGACTCGCATCACAAAACCTGAGCTCGATCGCGGAAAATTCCGCGGCGAATTCCTATTCTAGCCGGATATCACCGCGAGCTATACAGCTCGTTCCCACGCTCAGATCCAGTTCGGGTCGTTAGCGGAGACACTCATACACCTCAGTCCGCTCGTCAGATCTGTCTATTGAAAATGGTACGTTCAGCTTCAGTTGTGTGCTACCTGCGTTCTCTAGCGTAAAGCATCGTGAACCGTTCTGATCTGCTTACTTTACTAGGCACCAAAAAAGTCCAAGGTCCCGAAGGAAGAGACCGCAGTCACCCTCGGCCCTCAGGTTACAGAAGGCGAGAACGTTTTCGGTGTTGCCCACATCTACGCCTCCTTCAACGATACATTTGTCCATGTTACCGATCTGTCCGGCAGAGAAACAATTTCGCGTGTCACTGGTAACTACCCACCAATATTCTTTGGGATAGATTGTTTCTGAGCATACACGTTGATAGGTGGAATGAAGGTTAAGGCCGATCGTGACGAGTCTTCCCCCTACGCCGCCATGTTGGCTGCCCAGGATGTTGCCATCCGATGCAAGGAGGTTGGAATCAACGCTCTGCACATTAAGCTCCGAGCTACTGGTGGAACTGCTACCAAAACCCCCGGACCGGGTGCCCAGAGTGCCCTCCGTGCTTTGGCTCGCGCTGGTATGGCCATTGGGAGGATTGAGGACGTTACTCCCGTCCCAACAGACTCTACGAGGCGGAAGGTATGAATCTTGTTTCTCGGGGGGCGCCGGTTGAATACTGAACCCCTCCCGTCGAATAGGGCGGTCGCCGTGGTCGTCGTCTGTGATTACGTGTGGATAGACGAAAAGATGTAACCTTACTGCACCTCAATGAGCACCATGTCGCTGCACGACACGCAACATGTTCTTTGTTTACTCAAAGACTTGTCCCGTGGTCGAGCTCTTTGCATCGAATGTGACTGAATTGGAAACTAGAGCTTTCCACTGCCATCTAAGTGGCTAAGATACCTGCGGAAGATAAAACTGCGCATACGCCTTACAGTATGCTCCGATTCCTACCCACCCCGCAATATACCCGAGTTCGTTCTTGGGGCTCGAAGCTTCAGAGGAACATCCTCGGGGATGGATGATGGAGACTCTCCCCAGAGGTGGCGACGATCCCCAGGCTTCTCCACGAGACCAGGACGCCGCTATCACCCAAAGGTTGCAGCGCTACGAAACCAAGTCGCCACCCAATGGTGTAATACCCCACAGAAGCTCCCACATTTGTTGCGGTGCACTTATTCTGTGTTTCCCTCCTTGTGGTCTGCGTCTGCCACCCCAACACCATGCGTTACCAGATATACCTGCGATCGTTTGTGTGCTGTGCAGCCGTGTAGAGCTTAACGAAAACGTTTACCGTTCCTTAAAGTTTAAAGGCGTCCAGGAGCGTGCCGGACCGAGAGACCGCGTCGTACCGCATGATCACCCAATTTCTTCAGCGTTGGGTCAGCAGACTCTTCGAGGTCTCTGCCTTATCTGATGACCCCACTGATCGGTCCAGGGCACAAGGTTCAGGGGACTACTCCGGAGCGGACTCCTGTTCCCACCGAGACAAAGCAAAGCTTCATATCATGGCGGTGTGTTCCGTACCCCAGTCCTTTATCCTCTCCTCCGGTGATCGGGTAGCAGTCGAGAGAACCCCCAAACTTGAGCGTAAACACATTCCCCACCGACTCTCCAAGGGTGCCACACCTTCTCCTCACGAGGAGTCGATCGCACCACCGGGCCCGTCATTGCTGTATGGAGCACACTGTACTCGTATTCTGGGGTCTCATGGTAACCCCCCGACCAACAAAACGAACCGGCCGTTGCTGTGGGACCGCTGCCAAGTGAGGGACAATGATCATTCCCGGTGACACAGGAAAATTGATCGGAAGGCGGGCTTCCCAGACGTCGGACCTTTTTCCGATGCCAAAGATCGGGTAGACGGCCGCCATAAAGCTCTTTTTACTCAGTTCCAAACGGCGACGGAGGTCAATATTCAATATTCATGCACATGGCTTGCTTCCCCACCGTGCGCACTCTTGAGGGTGGGATGAGCGATTTGTTCACCCCAGCGCAGGTTATTCCATTCTCGCGGAGGGATCGACATACAATTGCTTCCGTGCCCGGCGGGCAACCCCGGAGTTGGGGGACAACCGGCCACAACGGTCACAACGGAGGTAACATTACTTACATTATTTTCCTCCACGCCAAGTGATCAGAAACTCTTCCATGACACCTCATCCCGGCTCGAGTCTTGACGTTTGACGACGAAGCAACGCTCCTTCGAAGCCCGTGGACGTGCCATGCGCGATCATGCAATTCAAGGCGTGGTCGAAGTCCTCACGGGAGATTCCACTTCCCGTGCATAATTAATTTACCCCCTTTTCAGTTTTCTTCTACCATCCACCAACATGCCTGCCAGGCTACTTTCACTCCTTTTCCTAACTATCGGCCTCGTCTATGCAGAGCAAGACGGAGCTGAGCAATGGCACTGCTCCTTGACAGGGCCCGGGAGGGCCCGTGAGTTCTACCCCATCAGGCCGACCTTCGACGATTGGACTACCTCGGAATTTTTCAGGAAGGCGCTCCCCATCGACGATGAGACTTTCCGCTCTGTGAAGATTCTCGAGAATACTACCAGGCGCGTCCTTGAAGCCCCTGACGGCGTTGTTTCTTTGGAGGGGTTCTACCCGAACGGTTCCTACACCTTCACCCATGACCCTCGCGGAGGATTCTCCTTCTATGCCCCAGGTCCGGAGGACGTAGACCTGACAACAGCCAAGGAGGCTACCTTTGCTTATACTGTCCTATTCCCCGAGGGCTATGAGTGGGTCAAAGGAGGCAAATTACCTGGATTATGTACGTATATGCACTCTTCGCTCACCTCTTCCCCTGTACGATTAATACTTGGTTTGGCAGTTGGGGGCACAAGTTTTGACAACTCTACCAGTTGTTCTGGGGGAAGGAAGGCTACGGATTGCTTCTCCGTCCGCATGATGTGGCGTAGAGAAGGCATGGGAGAGTTTTACACCTACCTACCCCCGTTTACCGTTCCCGGGTACGAGGCCAACGAAGTCCAGTGCGATGTTCCTCCGTATTCGGAGTGTAACCCCGACTACGGGAATTCCATCGGTCGCGGCGCTTTCAACTTTACCAGCGGGGAACGTGGAACCGTCGCCATGCGCGTGTTGTTGAACGATGCCGGCGAGGCCAACGGGGAGCTCGAACTCTGGTACAACGGAGATAGTGTGATCAGTCTCGGTGGGCTGATCATTCGTGATTCGGAGGAGGGCAGGTTCCGCGGATTGATGATGCAGACTTTCTTCGGAGGTAAGGGTCCAAGCCCAACACTTTAAACCTACAGTCCGATATTAACCCCGGTGGTGATCAGGTAGCGACGCTACTTGGGCTAGCCCCAAGGACCAATATGTCTACTTCTCCGACTTTACCGTCGCCATCACAAAGAGGTTCGACGAGTGTGACGACCCAGCCGGAGGTGACACCCAAGTTGGCGCCCGAGACAACAAGGGTGCCGCCCCAGGTGACCGCAAACATAAGAGATTCGTCGACTTCCACCGCTAATCGATCTTAATCGGACATTCCACATCACACACGCACCTTGCACGCGTACTCCCTACCGTCACCTCCTCGTTGGCGGTCACCCTTCTCTCGAGATCTATCGAATTCGGTTTATGTTATCGCCATTTATCTCTATATATTGTTATCACCCTTTATCAATGCAGATTCAGTCGTTCGTTTTCACACACACATAGTACACACGCACGCACACCTGCAAGTCGGATGGAACTCGTGGGATAGCCATGGTGAACTTTACTCCTAAATGATTGAACGTGCGGATGAGCTATTAGTCAAGAGTGTATCGCTGAGCGCTGATTCACTGTAGAAGGCCTTGAGGCCTCAAGGCTTCAGAGACAGGCGTAGGCGGTATACAACGCGATCAGAGCGGGTCGACATCCAGATCCACCCACTAGCATATCCCCGCAGCGGTTTGGTCTAACAGGTAGCAAAGTCGCCGTTCACCATGGCCCAAATGTTCAAACGTTCATTAAATTGCTCACGATTGGTATAGGCGTAGTTGGCCAACCACCCCCCTCATCTCAATCACAATCACACGCCTTGAAGCTTGAGCGGTCGGAATAGTATGCGTCTTCTCGATTCGATCGCTAAAATCACGTTGAGTGTCTTCTGGTGCCTCCCCCCCTCAGCATCTCAATTCATCTCCCCACACACACGCACATCGTCCCGTGCCTCCGTAACGGCACATCATGTACGTGTGGGGTAGGCAATGGTAAATGAAAAGCCTCCGACGGATTCTTCGTTCTTCGCATGTGTGGGGGGAAAGGGAGCCGGGGGGTGGTACTGAACGCATCCCCAAAACATCCTCGAATTGACCGGACCCTCCGGTCCAACCTCGACCAACGACATGTTGGCATCCAGCCGAGTCCGATAGCACTCGTGCTCATTTCCGCCTAGCGCCAAATATGTATGATAGCTCTGACGATCACCTCGAGTTGGGTCTGAAGCTACTTGACGAGATAACGCCTCCCCTCCTCCTCCTTCCTTTCCACACATCATCGTCGTCCATCTCGTGTCTCATGCGTGTTTTTGGAGCGTTATCTACGTTGCTCGTTCCTGGAGGCGTCGCAGGTCCTCGCGCTGAAACCTAGATCAGCGGAGAACGAAGCGGCACGTAGCCTTGTCCCAGACGGGGCCATGCAATTGTTACAGATTTTCCCATATGATACCCGTCATTTCGAGCGGGGATGTCTATCCAGAGTAAGGCTATATCTTGCTTTGACCCATGAGGGACAACAAAGTGTATTCATCCCGCACTCGTCACGGATTCGCCATGACCTCAGCCAAATCCCATCAAGCGTCTCCCAGGGCGGTCACGCCGTCAACATACACCTAACGTGAAAAGGTCATGGTCTATTGCAAAAACTGCAAGGAGCGTCAAAAAGGCTCGTAAGAAAAACGTAACTAAACATCAGTCATGTGTCTGTCAAGAGGGTAATTAATGAGGTGTAAGTAGCGGGAACGGGAACAGAGGCGAAGAGAAAACGAGAACAAGCGGACAACCAAACAAAGACATGATAACCAGCAGAAGCGAAAACAACGGTAAAATCAATGCTACACAGAAATATAACGAGCTATAGCGGAATAAGATATTGGAGGGTAACTAACCCCAATCCTCTCGAACGGAGTGGACGGTGGTGGGAGAAGGGTGACGCGCGGAAATTATAATCGGCCACAAAAGAGGCGACGAGAGAGAAAGAGAGAGAGTCTGAAGGAGAGAGAAGAGCCAGCGATGAGGCATCTACGAGAAGAGAGCTGGAGCGAAGATTAGGTACAAAAAGTGGCGAGGAGAAGACGAAGGCGAGGGGGGAGGGTTAAAAGACGAACTAGCCGCCACCATAAGATTATGCATCAAAATCTGCACGAGGGGGAGGGATCAAGCAAACAAAACCACCTATGAATCAGCCGAAAAAAAAGGAGATATCGGATAAATAGAGCAGGAAAAGACCGCGAGGACACTCTAGCGAGAAACTGGAGTTCCATATCTATGGGGTATACTCGACTGAGCCGTAGCTGGACGCTTGATAGAAGAAGCCAAGGAAGACGATCTAGTTTTGGTTATCAAATCGGGAGTAGCAATCGTGGGGATCCAACGTTGATGTTGGTGAACGCGTTCTTCCTTCTCATCGGCGGATTGGGATCGGAGCATCTTCGGGGGTGGACTGCGGCCATTGATGGTGGGAGGAGAGTTCGGCCGAGTAGAGGGAGGACTGGGAGTAGTGCTACGGGTAACCGAAGAAGACCGAGAAGAAGTAGCGGACCTAGAGAGTGGGGATTGATAGGTCGGCGCGTAGGTGGGAGACGAAGGGCTTGAGGACGTAGGAGACGTGGTCGGGGATGCCACTGACATCGCAGACCTAGGTCGCAAGGGAGACGAAGCCAAGCTAGACGCAGATGTGAACGCCGGAGACGGCGAACTTTTGACGCGGGTAAGATCCGCTTTGAGAGATTGACACTCTTGAGCTTTTTGGGAGAACTGGGTGCGCTGAGAAAAGGGTTGAGTAAAAGTGAGAAGACGTCCACCACAGATGTTCACACTTACCAAACTAGGGAGGACAATGGAAAACGATCAGGATCACTGTCACTGAAGCCTGGGAAAAACGGCGGTGCTTACCTGCGCAACTCAGCCTCGAGTTTATTGTGAGACGCCTCCATTTCGTCTAATCGTTCCTTCGTGGCGAGTTCCATCGATCTGGATTGCTTGTTCGCCTCGGAATGTGAAACATGGTTGACCAGAATGGCCCGCAGCAACGCCGCACTGAGTTGAAGTGCTGTGTTCTGGGAAGGACAACGGATGAGTCAGTCTGCATAGCAACTGATGAACGACGCGTAAGCATACCTGAGTTTCGCCTTTGGGTTCGGCGGCGAGCCATGCCTGAAGCTCGTGGTGCAACATGGAGACCTCCTCGACGGAGGATTTTTGAGCCGCAACACGGGCCACCTTAAGTTCCAGCCTTCGGACATCCTCACGCGACCGGGAGGTAATGATGGGCTCCGAGAGCTTGAGATCATCTTTCCGGGAAAATATGTCGGTGACGATGTCTGGAGCATCAAGAGTGCCCCGCTTGGGGGTGCTATGTCCACTGATGCCGAAGTCGATGCGAATGACGCGAACGTTTTCGCGAGTGAAAGACTCGCGACAGAAGGGGCAAGCGGGAGAAAGACGAGGAGAAGTCTTGGAAATGATCTTTTCACAGCAACCTAGACAGAGTACATGACCTAGAAAGAGAGAGCGTCAGGTTGGGAGGGGGAGAAATTAGTTCCGTGTTGCTTGACTGACCGCAGGTGATGGAGTGCGGGAGGTTGCGAGGACCGTACTCCTCGGCGCAAACGTCGCAGATACAGCCAGGATTAAGGGAGAGCATTGTAGACTTGGGGGGAGGGGATGAGGGGGGAGGGGGGAGCGGCTGAGAGCCTTTCTTTGAGCCAGAAGAAAGGACGACGAAATTTGGGACTTGTTCGCGAAGAAAGAAAATTTTAGTTTTTGATCCCGCTGCCTTCTTAAGGAGACCAAGGCGACCCCGATTAGGAAGGTTGACGTAAGCTTGTCGGAGTCCAAAAACCCTAATTTTCTTGATAATCCACAGATTCCATTCGTAAGGCTGCGGCCATCCCCAGTCATCCATCGAGAATGAGCGAGAATGATCCAAGGCCCAGCCTCAGCTTCACCCGGATCCTCGAGCAGCTCCCGGTCTGCAACGGAGCCTATATCCGCTATCGATTTGAAGCTGAGTTTCAATCTCGGATGCGCCCGCACAGCCATCAGGGTTATGGGCAACTTTGCCTTTCCGCACAACACACGGGCAGAGGGTATCATCATCATCATCCTGTCATCATCCTCATCACCACCACCACTTACCCGACGTCTTTCAGGTCGTCGTTCCAATCCTGGATCCCTGAGAAGCTGCCCTTGAGGCCCGACGGCAATCATTATAAGACCACGCTTCAGAATGGAGATATTCCTCACTCACGATCCCACTGTGGCCACAACGATAATCGTCTCCATTACGTCGTTGCTTTATTCCTGAGCCACTCTCTCGTAATCTAATCTCGTGGTGACCAGTCACCATACCCTATCCATAAATGTGGTGGGAATCCTCCAATAACCCTATTCACTTTCGTCAATGGATAGCGCGAACGCTGGGCAAACACTGTATTCCGATTATGTACTGTCAGTTTTATCATCTTTGTGGAAATCCCCCCAACTCACCAATTTTCCCGCTCGTCCTCGAGGCCTTGGATCGGCATGCGGGTGGCGCCAATCCCCTGGGTTGGCGTCGCGTTCTCAGAACACTCCGTCCCTCACTTCACCTTCGATCTCGCGTCCAACGATCGTCAATCATGGCTCCTGATCCGTCACGCCGGTAACCGACTCGGGCTAGCCCAGAGTCTCGACACGGTCTACGACTTTACTTCCACTGTGTAAGGAGAGATTCAGAGGAGGGTTTGGGACACCGCTAGATTCCGGAAATGACTTACCAGTCGAGAACACGGGTTGCATCCACGAGGCAAGATAAGATGCAATTGAGCGAAGTCACCAGTACTAGGTGACCGCTCGCGTAAGTGTTACGCTCCTACCGCACGTCCTAGTCGGACTTCTTATCGCACTGTTCGCTATCCATGTGTTGGCATTCAGTGCGCTCGTATCAAATCCATTAATGTGCTCACTTGACGACCGCTCAGTATAGCTCCCGCAATTCGCTCGGGTCGGCAGAAACACAGATATCCGGGTTCGGGTGGGGGCCAGTCCGCATGCATAGGAGGCACGGAAGCCCGCTACACCCGAACTCCAATTCAAGGGGCCGAATAAGATAGAAACCTCTGGGTAATTCGGCCAAGTACGCGCGCCCGAACAATATCATATGCCAATTGCCGTGTTCCTGTGAAGGGGCGTGGCGTCAGAGTTCGGTGATTGCGTCGGAGTGGCGCTCAGTACAACGGGTCGTGAGCGCGAGGTATCCACGAGGCAGTAGAATCGTCCAAATTCTGTCCGAGTCGCAGGGAATTTTTTTGCAATCTTTCGGGGTGCCGCGTGCTAAATTACACTGCACCCACCGGAACACGAGGTGATGACGACCGGGGAGGTGAAAATACGTTTATCAAGCTCAGCCCCAAGGCTTTCGCGATGTCGCCAAATATCCAGAACTTTGATAGAACGCAAATAGGGGGTAAACACCATGCGAAAGCTCCGGATATCCCCGACAGAGACCGGGTTTTGCATGAGGGGAGTAAGCCAGACCAGATCGGAAATCCCGGGAGGTGCTCGTGGATGGGCAAGATAAAGCAGTAAACGGGGGATCACGTGCTGAAAGTGTTCTTTTCCTCGACGGAGTTCTACCGACCTGTGCCCGTCTCCCCAAACTCGGGGCGGTCGACTTAGTGATGTGGTTTTTCTGCACTCTCCGCCGGCCATGTTCTTGCGCGAATTTTCCAGTGCCTGCGAATCGTTGATCGTTCATCGGCCTTTCCGATCCAAGCAAGGGTTCATCGCAGACAGGGTCAAATAACTCCGCTCGTAACCCCGATTCCGGTAGTCTGGGATGGGATAGGATGGGGTGCACTACTCATCACCGTTAACGCGTCAAAACGTTGAGACTACGCGAGGCACTATGTAAGCTCACTGTCGAAGTTCCCGCCAGATAAGGTTTTCAGGTCCCTGCAGACGCTTTGCTGTCAGATCTACGTACGCTGCAATACGTTGCGCTCATGAGCGTTTGGTTACCTTGGAGCGCCCTGACTGGATAAACGGCATCCCTTCCCGACCTCATTGTTTTCAAGCCGCTTTGTGCCTTCATACTCTAACCTTGAGCAGCTAAGCTTGATTGGAGCACAAACTCCGATCGCAGAGTCACACTGGAAGTCATTAACTTCTCGACTCTTGATCCTGCGGTATTAAAACCACGCGTATGCAGCAGCGTTGGGAGGCTTCTGTTTTGTTCAGAAGAACCTTACTGCCCCGCCTGGTTACCTTTGAGCGATTTGCGCGGTTGTCTACCGCATTAGGCCTTAGGGTCAATCTCGAGGGGGACGAATGGGCTTCGCCGTCTTGTGGCAAAATCTGCTCTAACCATGGGACTCTTTTTCGGGTCCGGTAGACTTGACTCTAGTGGGTTATCTTTGATTCCCAGAGGTCTCGTTCAACAAAACGTACACGGTCAGTTGTTCCTCCTAGACAACGTGTTTCCCACCCGTCTTTCCGTAAGATGGTGGCACCGACAGATTGCTGGCATCAAACGTGAGTCCCTCGTGCTCGAAATGATGGTTGGGATCCTATCTTATTACATCCAAACGGATACCTACAAGCTGAGAGGCCTTACGCATCTTCCCTTCCGCCAAGGGTGTTTGGAAGGTTTCCCTTCCGACAAACCGATCCGAAAGGTGCTTCCATGACCAGTCTTACTCGAATGTTCGGGACCGTCAGTCGAGAATACTCGTTGCTTCTACCTTGTTTCTGATTATTAAATAATTTGCCAGAATACAAGCGGCTCTCTTTAAGCGGTGAGAAGGCCCATATAAGGTCCCGTGAGTAGAGCGGCTAGAGACGAGTAGCCGTCTGGGGGAAGGTCAATCCATGGAGTGGATGGGCGCCTGAGATGGGATTGATAAAACGAGCTGATTCTAGGACACGAGCCCCCCCCCTCCCCGGTTATCCCGCACACTGAATCTGACAATGTCACTCGCAGACGTTTCATCCTGGCTGTTTATATTCACTATTGCTGGTTGTTCATGACCCTTCACCGAGTCGTAGGCTCATGAGATATATGACCCCAATATGGCAACAGTCGCAGCTCGAGTCGGCTTTTTTTCTCACCCCACGTGCTCGACCTTTCCTCACGCCTCCACCTGTATATGGACCATCGACTCAACCTCAAAGATGCTTGTGGTACATCCTGATTCGTGTTGCGACATTTGCAACGAATCGTACGACAGTAAGAGGGCTCCCTACGCCATTGCCTGTGGGCATATTTTTTGTTGCGAGTGAGTCACCCGTGATCTTACTCGCCTTAGTGGCTCGCCACTAAACACTGTCCATTTTTCGTAGCTGTCTCCAAAAGTGTACCCCGTCGCATTGTCCAGTATGCAGAGGGGTGTACAGAAAAGAAAAGATAAAAAAACTTCATGTCGAGACGACCATCATGGGGCGGGATGAGATGTCTCGGGCTTCGTCACCCTCCGTGATCGCCGAGTACTTGCAGATGGTCGCTATGGTATCTGGTGAAGGGGTTTTGGACGTCGACGTCGAGAAGGTCAGTTCTCGCGTCGACGGGTGGATTAGTTCACTCCCACAGAACCTGAAGCTGCAGGTAAGCTCCGCTTGTTTGCTTCCGCATTTTGCTTCCGTGGGGCCTACGCGGACCTTCGATCACGTTTTGTGGCACCACAATCGTTGGCAGTTGACTTGGGGATGGAAATTTTACTGCGTTTGGATGCTGACAAAGTTCCCTGTTATAGTCACAGCCGGTCCGTCTTGCGCTCGAATCGGTCAAACGGGGTAGAAAAACGCAGCAAGACCTCGAAACGGCCCGAAAGGAGCGTCTTGCGACCGAACGAAAGTTGGACAGGACACTGGATGATGTTCGGCGTGCAGAGTTGGTTGAAGAAGGTTTATTACAGTCAAATAGCGAAACACTTGAGTAAGTTTTTGAGCACACTACCTTGGCTATTACTTACTCAACTCGTACAGACAGGTGAAGGACACATGCCAGACGTGGCTCATATACTCATACCAGCTTACAGCTTGAACTTCTTCAAAAGAAGTACGACATCCTCTTGGCCGAATCATCGCCGCCACCATCCCGTGATCGTTCCAACTCTCGCAGCAACAAACAGGATGAACCCAAGATCAATGGAACCAAAAAGCCCGCACGTCCAGAGGCGGTGTACACTATCACACCCGGTGCGCCACACTCAGAGAGGGTCCTGCCCTCTGCGCAACGAAAGCAGGTCCAGAAACCTATTCCAACGGAGGTCGAGCAGCGCACAGCGACCCGTCACAACAGGTCGAGGTCTGAACATGTCGCGAGGGGTTTAGGCCTCCTCATCGATGGTTCGAACCCTGACTGGAGTGGTGCCGAGGATTCAGCCTCAACTCCAACCATGGGGTCTATCCGGAGCGTTCCCCCTCGCCGCCTCAACACCATGAACAGCGTTGAAAATTTGACGATCTTGTCGCCCCCAGGGCCCCACGGGAGTTTTGAACGCCAACACCTTCATGAAGTTCTCTCGTCGTCCGCGTCATCCTCCGTCGTCGATGTATCCACTCCATCGGTTTCCACGCCATCGACACTCTCATGGGGGACCTCTATTCGGTCCGTTTCCACCATCAGTGTTGGTGACATGAGCTTGACCGGGCTCCCTGCCTTCCCGTCCGGTTCGAGTTTGAACCTAGGAGTGTCGGGCCTCCCTGATTTTGATCATACGACCGCAGCGGATGAATTGGACGGGTGGGGAAGCGATGAAAATGTGATGACGCCGTCCGTGCGGCGACAACCAGAATTGGCTCAAGACCGTGGCTCCGATTCCGACTCAGGGGTAGACCCTAGGTGCCCAAGTCTCCAACGATTCGAGGGACTCTCCGCGGCGGGGAATCGGAGACCGAGCGTCAGCCGCCAATCGGCGGCAGTAGAAACTCGAAACTACGATGGACCCGCTCCACCGCGTCCTATGGGTCGGTCGATATCGGATAACGTCTCCGCAATGCCGGTTTCCCGGTCCTCAAATCCAGGTGAAGAGGAGTTGGAGGTTCTAGGTCTGCGGTTCTCCCAGTCCTTCTCGGATGTCGAGCCCGCGCTGTATGGGCATGGATCGACAAGTACACCTTCGTCGTTTGATGATCCCGCGCCCATTCGAAGCTGTGTGCGACGAGCATCCGTCGCCACGCCTAACGTCCGGGGGCTTGGTCTGGAAGGCATAGAAGGAGTTAGAAGGTCATCTGCCTCACCTGTCTCTACCCGCCCAATCCCTCACCGATCGGTCACATTTTCCACCCCTAAGCCTGACGAGCTCCCACCCAAGAAGCATCGTGACCAAGGTCCTTACGGCCCTCCTATGCATGGCCCTCGAGGCGCCGTTTCAAACCCGAATACCATATTCCCAATACCGCATCCGGAAAACCTGAAAGGTCATCCCATCTCGTCACGCCGCGGCCCCAGCGACGATGTGACGCGCAGGGGATTGGCCACGATTTCCGCACCACCCCGTGATCTCCCTCCTGCCTTTGATCCGACATACACTACGGTAGGATCTAGCAAACGACCGCTACCCTCAGTGCATCAATCGACACCTCCACTAACCCACCAACCCGGAAGGAAGGAAGGACAACAACCAAAACAGCCCACTACAATGCGGGCCGCTCCACCACAACCTATAAACGCACCAGTCATCGACACTCCAACACAGGCACCCTCGCAGGGGAGACCAACCGTAAATGCGAACGTGCCCATCGTCGCACCCCAACCGGTGAACCCCATCCGACCATGGAAGTGGAATGGCAAGTCGGTGTAGGATGATCATGTGGGTTGGAATGAAGACCCCGTTCACATACTACTGGAACTTTCCTTTTACTAGCTTGCTCTCGATTCGCATTGCTCCATGAGAAATGTTTTTTCCACCCCGTTTCTGTACCTCTTTGACGTTATGCCAGGGTCCGTGTATGTACGAGGCTTATATTTTTTGTATTCTTATCTAGATTGCTGCCACCGATGACAATCGATAGATGGCCCTTCCAGCCCAAGTCCAGACTGGTCATTGACAAGGGTTAATGAGGAGATGAAGATAGTGGCAACCATCTGCATCTGCACAGCCGCAACCCTGTCGGACGTCGGACGCCGGTCATGTGCCCGGTTGTTGGGTCACACGACCCAGGGATCCTGCGGTGCATCCTGCATCCTGGACCCCAAGGGTTCCACACGCGTCCCGGACATGCCTTCGTAGGCACGGGGCATTAATCACCGAGGTGAAGGGTAATAGGGGAGGTGATCTGAGTATTAGTATTCCCCCTTACTCTAATACCATCGTTCTCATCGGACTCACTTTGGGTTGCGCGCTTTGGATTCTGTCTCCGCTGAATGAGTTGCAGGATTCCACCAAAGAATGTCCTATCAATTTGAATATCTCAGCCTAGCTTGAGCCGGATAGCATGCACGTGTCCACCTCGAGGTCGTATCTCTTTGGGCTGCGGGTGACCCCGCTCTCGTCCCGATCACCCGATGAGCACGCCACTCGTCCACCCCTCTCGGTTATCTTTCTGTTGTGACGGACGCAAAGGGGGGTAGTTGGTTCTCCGCTGAACTGGGTCTGGCCTCAGCTGCGCTTCTCCTTTTTTGTTTCCGGTCGCTCGTTAATCTCTCACGCATAATTCGCTCTCCTGCGAGCGGAGGAAACCAACTTTTGCCGTCAATAACGGACGGAGATGTGCTGAGAAGTGAGCTTTTGATTGTCATGATCCTGTCCGCGTTTCTGATCGAATTTGGCGGAAGCCTCAGGGGTGTGGTGGAACGCCGTACCGGGGACGCATCTAATCTCGTGCGAGCCTGACTCCCGGACGTATTATGCCAATCAAGAAGGTTATGGGATCCAAACCTCCTTGATGTCTGTTACGAGGCTTAAATACCGTGGTATGCCTGCCGCCCTGAGGTTTCTTTCCCTTGAAGGTTCGGTCCTGTCGTGCCCTTCAACCCTCCACCCCCTCCAACCACCCCGTCCATATCCCCTCCCCACCCCTCCTTCTCCGGAATCATGCTCGTTATCAATCCTGAATCGAGTTGTGATATTTGCTTGGAACATTTCCTCTTGGATGGTCAGAGCAGAGCTCCCCATGCTCCCCGATGCGGGCACGTGTTTTGTTTGAGGCATGTTATTCAATCCGAGCCCTACTCCGCCCGATCGCGCTCGTCTCTCCCTTCCTGTATTGACCATCGATCTCCATCTAGGTGTCTCAAGTCTTTGACTCGTAGGGTCTGCCCCATGTGCCGGAATCCGTTCCAGCCCAGCGAGGTCACGAAGATCCATCTCGACCAACGGGCGCGGTCCTCATCTGCGACCAGCTCACCAAAGGTCGCCAGCCCATCGCCGTCGGATCCGGGCACCAGGCTCGCCCGGGAGTTACACGATCGTATCAATTCATTTGTTCAGACAGGAGCTAGCACTTCTGTCGCTCACACTCTGACTGAAGACTGCAAGACATTCTTCCAGGAGAACGCCTCCACCGATGTACGTAACAATCCCCCCTTCCACCCGGTAGTGAACTGCTTCAATGTTGACGACGACATATCAAGCATCAAGATTTTTACGTCACGTACCAGCTCCTCAACCACTTCCTTCTTGGTTATTACCGGGCTTTTTTCCAGGATCCTGCGTCGGCGGACAAGTCGCTTTACAAATTCCAGGCGGAAGTTCAGGCTTACCACAGGTCTTGGGAAACCAAGTACAGAAGGTTGACGAGAGAAATCGATGATCTCACCGAGAAACTTCGGCTGGCGAACATTGCCAGGGAGAAAGAGGCTCTGGAGCGTCAATCCGCAGATGCGGTTGCCCAGGGGCTGAAGGATGAGCTGCAAGCTCAGGAGTCGTGGTGGCATTGGTGAGTCACGGCGACGTAAATTGAACCCTCGAATCCGAGTCGCTGATCCTGTCATCGGAACCCCTCCGTAGGAAGGTGAGACATTCACTGCCACATCTTTTCTCCGGCGTTCCGAACACTGGGTCTGATCTGATTATCAGCACGAAGAGCTTCGGGTGAAGCACGCTGCCCTGCAGACTGAGGCCTCAGAATTGAGAGGTACTCAGCAACAGACAACAATTCAACCCTCCGCCCCTTTCGTTGAATTCGACGAGAAAGATGACGACATTTCGATCGACGACAAGGAGAGCAAACCTCTCGATCTGCCTTTAACATTCCCGCAGAACTGGGATGGGTTCGTTGAAGATCACAAGACGTCACCCCAACCTCCCCCGTACGATTACGTCGGTTGTTTGTCGATTATCTCGACCCCGATGCTCAAGGATGGTTCTCTTCATGATGAAAGTCAGATGAAGGAATTGCTTTCCGATCTGCTGACGGATCCATCTGCGACTTGTCGACGACTGCTTGGTACTTCTTCTGTTAGCTCCGGCACAGCTCCCTCGTCATCGTCATCACATCGTCCTCCGCCCAGTCCGAACAGTCGCCCAGTCATTCCTGCTCGCCGGTCGACTGTTTCTTCCACCATACCAGTACCACGACCTCAATCCTCGCGACCCACCGAATCTGTTCCTGTTCCCTCACAACCCGAGGTTCCACTTTGGACGCGGAAGCGATCCCTGCGCACTGTACCCCACCATCATGAGATGAAAGGGAAGGCTGCTGGAACTATTGTAACTCGCAGTCTATCTGCCAGTGAGGCGGAGTGATGGTCCCCCCCCCACATTTTTCCAACTGCTATGATTTGCTCACCTTCGTTGCATTAATACTTTATTACCTTGCATCATTCCTCTAACCTTGATGGTTCCTTACACCACCACCAACTCTTCTTGATGAGGAGCGCCAATGTACCACCATGGATTTCGTCATCGATGTATGATTTAGGAGAGGACCACGGGGGGTAAATATTCATCACATGTGTACTGTAGCCTGTATGACAATCGTGATCGCGACGGAGATGACCCCAGAGAACTTTGCAGGAAGCATAATCTGACTTAAGCTCAAGCTCACGTGATGACACGTAGAGGGGTTCGCGTATACGTGGTGACTTTAATGGACGCATGTTTTATCCAATGAACCAATATTACGATGGTGTAGTCGATAGGCACACGGTGAATATGCAATTTTACAGCGATTTAAGCGTGGTATCCACCCCGACAGAGCTGCAAGAACTTATTTCGTGAAGCTCTTGATAATCTTGGCCGAGATGTGCAGGAAGAAGATGGAGGCAATGAATGAGAGCGAGAGGACGAGGACAATGAATGGGTCACTGCGTTTACAAAAAAGTTAGACAGACGAGCCGTCAAAGTAACCGGAAGCAGCACTCACACCCTGAGACCGGGCGAGTCGTCTGTGTACAGTTTGAGCATGGTGTTCGATGAACCACCCGCACCCGCTGCCCGCGTTGAGTTGGGCTTCGAGACGGTATTGCCAGTTGCCCGTCGTCTGACCAGAAAGGTTGTTCAGTTCTCCAGCTCATCACATGCTGCACCATGGTGACTTACCGGATGCCAGCGCCAGGCGGTTTGGCGACTGCAGAAGCAGAGCGGCCGGTGAGAGGAGTGCTTGAGGCGTCTGAGTCGGACTGACCAAACCGATTAGAATCCATGCCTCTACTCGACGATGACGAACATAGCTTACCATTGTATGTTTTGGAGGTGTGGTCGTGGATCAGAGCAAATGCTGGCAGGTGTGGTCACGTGGTACTGCATCTTTGCTTCCGGGACCTCCACCATCACTCATGTCGCTGGTGCGTCGGTGAATTACGTCTTTTCGCTTCCGTGGATAGCCTAACGCCTCGCTTCAGATCCATGCTTTAGTTGCACGAGGGACGATCATCCTCGCCGAGCACCAGGCTGGAAAAAGAGACTTCTCGCAAGGTCAGAAAGCGCCGAAGTAGCCGTTCTGGTAACCCTCAATCTCACCCCCAGCTTTCGATAGCAACGCAGACGATCTTGTCCAGGATCCCTCCTAACAACAGCAAGCTTACCTACGTTTGGGAGAATTATCTCTTTCATTATGTCTCCGAAGGTGGATTCACTTTCTTAGTCATGGCGGACGACTCCGCAGGAAGGTTTGCACGGCCGGATTCGGGTTCTCGCTTCGGAGAATTTGACTTGATCACAGGAGGATGCCATTCACATTCCTGGCGGAACTTCAGCGCGAAGTATGTTGACCCACTTACATCCCGATTCGCGTCCACCTGACCCCCTTCAGTTCACTGCTCAACCCTCCTCTTCCGGCTCTCTTGCCGACAGTCCGGCGTACAGCCTACAAGGGTCGTTCTCGCCGGTTATCTCGCGACTCATGCACACGTACAATACCAACCCACCTACTGATGAGCTTACCAACGCCCAGAACCAGCTCGCCCAAGTGAAGGACATCATGGTTCAGAATGTGGAGCAGATCCTCAGCCGCGGAGAGCGCATAGAGTTGTTGGTAGATAAGACCGGTAACATGGCGAACCAAGCAACGGCGTTCAGGCGTGGTGCGAGAACCGTGAGGCGACAAATGTGGTGGAAGAACACTCGTATCCTGGCCCTGAGCGTCGTCGTTGCCATTGTAAGTATTCCTTCATCCCCTTAAGTCCTCCCACTGTTGATCATGCTATCGTAGGTTCTCGTTTGGATCATCGTCGCGCAATTCTGCGGCGCCGGCCTTAATCGGTGCCACTCGTAATCGTGGAAGACAGACAATCTTTATCGTTACGTTGTGCCTGTGGCTGTTTTAGGCTCCCTCGTGTATAATACATGTACATATATCCCTTCCTCCCAGTTTGTTACAATCCGGCTACTACTGAGAGCGTGTTCGATGATCATGAAAACAGAACGACAACAAAGGCACAAGCACGCGCTTTTCGTTAGGATCATGGCTGTTCGGGGATAATCCATGAGAAGACCTTCCCGTCATCCTGCCCATGATACAGAACCTCCCTAAATCGAGGTCAAAAGATGATATAGCAGGATGAGAAAGTTATCTTACCCGATAAACTTGAGAGCGGTGATCTGAGTGTCCCTGCCTCTCCCAGCACCAGTCTTCCTCACGATCAGCTCTCGCAAGGTTCGGAATTTCCATTCCGCCTTTCCTCCGGCTGGTGTGTCATCGGTGTTCCATGTTCTCAAGGCAATGGTTCCGTCGGATCCAGCAGTTGCAAGTACTCCTTGCGCGCTATACTCTCGTTCCAGGAATGTAAGGGAAGTGATACTTGGGAGGACCGAAGTAGACCGCAATCGCAACTGAGCGATCGGACGAGCGTTTACTGTGTGTAAACACAATTTTTCTTGGGAACACGTAGCAATATTTCCCTTCAAGTGTCATCAGCGACCGTAAATCACGACATGATATATGGGACATACCGTGCTGTCGTTGATAGCGACCAGATGGACTTCGTGTCGCTCATCGTCACCGTGCCAGATCGAGGCAACGTAAGTCCCGCGGTTCAGATCCCAAACGATAGCACTTCCGTCCTTCGACCCACTCACAACAATCGACCACGTTCGGCTGGCAGCGACGCAAGACACGGACCCCTTGTGACCACGCATGACGTGGGAGACCGTGACACGGAGTGGTACTCCGTAGCTGCGGACCAACTTCCAGAGTCGAACCGTGTGATCGTTGCCCCCGGATGCCATGTTTTCACCGTCCGCGAAGGCTACACTGTTACAAGGAACTGACTCAATGACTTGGACCACCTGAGTTGTAAATGTCAACGGGGTTCCACGAAAGAACCTCTGAAGGTACGGACCTTTCGATCGGCGATGATCCTGACTTCATCTGACCTCCCACCCCGAGAGTACCACTCAACCTGTTCTTCCGTGTATGGTGGAACAGAAACCACCCCCATAGAACACGCTCCGATGCCACCTACCGAATCTACGAAGAGGGAATGCACTAGGCACCCAGCTCCAAGATCTGAAAGGGTTAGAACGAGGCACGACAGATATTCCCTGGTCTTACCTTTTAAACTTCGCCGACCCTGCTCCAGTAGACGGTAATCCTCAACGATTCCTCGCTGCAGCATGAGAGGTAGCGTATATGTTCCCTGCATAATGCGCTGAGGGTGTGGAGATTGGAAAAGTTTCTTGGGTGTTTGTCCGACTGGGAGAAGCTAAGAAAAGTGATGTAGACTGGTGGAATTATTTACGCACAGTTGTGAATAATCCCGACTGTTGCCTGTCGCTCGAGTTCATCGGTGATTTTATCCAGGTCTACGTGTGGTGTCGATGTAAGATTGACCCATACTACACCAGCAACGAATACACACCAATTGAACCTTCGTAACTCAGTGGATGGAAAACGTTCAAGGATTCGGGATCTCGTTGCTTATAGCCCCAAATGAGATCGATCCACTCGTTCAGGTGCCGACTGACGTGCTCGCTCTCTAGGGCCTGCACAACAGTTCAGACCGGAAACCTTTACGCGCCACTGTACACATACCTCTCGGTTCAACGTCACGAAGAGGTATGGATCCTGTTTGGCCCATGGCGGCAGACCAACATCATGAATATCCTCGTTGGTGCTCTGTTGTCTGCCGAAGTCGAGGTTGGCAAGGTTCTCGAGGAATCTACGACCATGTAAATCATCGTTGAAAGATTGGCCGTGAGATCCATACTCTGGTAAATTGAAGAATTCCGGAATCAACTCTCTGACGTCGCCTCTGATGTCTCTTGAGGCGGAGTCATATGCCTTCTTGATATCGCTGGATTACCTACGTCAGATAACTGGAGACTGCGAAGATAACCACTCATACGTGAACAGCCGATCCGGCAGGTCCCAATTCCCCCCTTGCAGTGTCTTGAACATAGCGGTGAAGGGTTGAAGGCGAATCATGAAGTGACAAACAATCATCGACGAGCTGAAGTGGGTGCCATAATGGAAAGGTTTCTCCCCGACGCCTTCCAGGTTTGTGTAGCGGGTGCTCGCAGCGTCACGGCGAGCATCTGTCAGTGCACCCATTGGTTTCGAGAGACTGGGAACACGATTCAGTTTCCAGTTTGAAGGAGTAGACCTGCTGAGCTTACTCTCGATACGTCTCTATGGACTTTAAATCAAGGGTATTAGACGTGTAGTCTCGGATGACCCACGCTGGATCGACCGTTCAGTAGTGCGTGTGAGCGGTGAAACTCGAAACTCACGGAATACAGGGTACTGGGTGGCGTCGCTGGGGGTTCTCCCAGATAGTTGGTTGAGAATACTCAAGTACGTGAACTATGAGCAAGATTCAGCATCGGGGGCGGGGACCCATACAAATAAACACACATTGCTTATCTCCCGAGTCTGCCACTTTCTTTGAGCCGTTGAAAGCTCATCCGGCCGTAACCCGGAGAAAACTTTAGCTCCCACCCTTCCGAAGATCGCAGGAATGCCAGGTGACCTTAGCAACGTGGATGACTGTGGCTCTATTGACAAACGTTTTTGGAGAACGGCTGATAATCGCTGGTGAGCAGTTTGCCGGTTTTTCTTGTCTAAAAAGACCAGGAAGAGCGAAATGCTGTCCTGGAAGTAAATTTCGATCCTACCGTGGCATGTCATTGGGTGTGTCGTGAGGTGGCCTAATATATATGAATCTCACCCTACGTCACGGAATAAAAATGATCGGTTGCTGTGACTTAGGACTTTGTCATAGGACCTGATACGGGGTAAGTAACAGGAAGCCCATAGGGTGCACGACGCTCACCAACGAAGGGCGCCTTGCCGTCCATCCAGTTCAACGGTGCTACCAGGAATAAAAAGCAGTTTCCGAGGGGCATAATGGGCGTCGATAACTTCCCCGTCGTCGTTTTCCACCAGACCATCAAGGAAGTAGAGGTTGTTGCGACCGAATATGAGCAGCCCGGCTGTTTGTAGCTAATATCTCAGATCCACGACCTGAGCATGGAATATTTCACCCTACCAGACGAATCCACACCGATGACCCTGGCAACTGTGGTGACCGCTTCGATCACATCGCCCGGTTCAAGTTGGTGGCGAACCCTTCGATGTTTGTCCTCGGGATCGTCATCGGCCCAGTGGTCTTACCAGGATGAGCATGGTCCGATGGTTGTGACAACGATACATACCTTCGGTCTCTGTCGAAGTAAGCTCATATGATTCGGCCCATGGGGGGAAATCGATGTTTATCACAGATTGCACGTCCGGTTCCACGTCCCCCGCCTCACCCGAACAGCGAGTCGGGTCAATCTTGGAATTTATGATGTGATCGAAGGTGGGTTCGAGCTTTTTCCTACGCGGGGTTAGAGTCCAACACCCTACGAGCAGTGGAAGCTACGAACCTCACACGGTAGGGACCCTCTGTTTCGTCTAACCTCCACTGCGGTTCTGCCGTAGTGTTGGCCCAAAGACCACGCTCGTTCGTGGCAATCTTGACCCAATCGGTCAAGCCCGCAATCTGTCGCTGATTCTCACGGCTGGGGGTATACTGAATTAATAAGGGGTAGGCGACAGCCAGGGTGCTACTCACATGTCGATCGCTGTCCGACGAAGACGCTTCCTTTCGGATACTATGATCGTTTTCTTCCAGTCCTGTAGTCGCTGCATAGACTTCTGTACCCCCCTTTCACCTACATTCAAGTTGATGGAGCTTGACGACTTGTGTCTACTTATTCGCCTTCCTGGAATCAACTGAGGGTCAATGGTCGAGGGGGGTGCGTCAGGATCGAGCGCTTTCTGTGCATCTTCGGCGGCCGCCATCAGCTGGGGTTGGGTGAGTCGGGGCGACCATATTAAAAGAATCCAATCACCTCCGCTTGTTGTGTCTCGGGGACTAGGGGGTCTAAGGCGAGCGCGATGGCGAGGTGACACATCTTATCCATGAGGCTTGTAACCCTTTGGCTGATCTCTGGGAGTGACTTTACGGTAGAAGTAAAAGCCAAGTGGGTATCGATGAGTTGCTGTGTGACTTGCGTTGACTTGAAGATTTGTTTGAACGAGGGACTCGCCGAGTGAAACTGGATAAGTGCCTCCAGCAACGCTTCCAGATCCGGCCCCGCGACCGTCGGTGGCGTAGAGCCTACGCCAAGTTGTTTAACACACGGGAACGACAAAAACGGAGACACTCCAACCTTCCACAGACAACGTGTCGAATATAGCAGGGAGATCCGTCGCAGAATATTGTAGCCCACGGTGAAGGGAAGCAATGATGGCAGGAATAATGTTTGGGCACCGAACGATGGTCTTATCGTCCCCCCTGTAATCTAAGAGGATGTCGAATGCAACTTGATGGACGTCCTTGCTCCAAGCGTAGGGTAAAACGTTTTTCAAGATGACCCAGCCGCTAACCAACTCGAATTTCCTAACGAAAGTCTGGCTGGAATCAATGCTGACGCGCACGAGTTTCAGAACCTCCGCCGCAACAGTTGGTGATGGGCGATCTCCCAGTAGCAA
>Ga0307515_10006332_pt1 | contig 23716 bp, 24 predicted proteins | sample 17_EM_MG_FD_194513 | JGI IMG/M metagenome (GOLD analysis project Ga0307515, IMG submission 194513) | Populus trichocarpa ectomycorrhiza microbial communities from riparian zone in the Pacific Northwest, United States - 17_EM | ecosystem: Host-associated > Plants > Roots > Unclassified | place... | reverse complement strand
GATCTTGGGATGATGCTGTACTTGGTGTATGCTGTACTCTGTGTTAACTCATGATTATGGCATGGAGAGATAGAGAGGGATGACTTAACTTCGTGTTCTTAGGTGATGGTAGAGTTGAGCACAAGAATGAGAGAGATCAGAGGAGATGGGGGAAATCATCATGAGAAACTGGGACTTAAGAGAATATCGTGTGCGACACAATTGACGATCCCTGATACGCCAGGTACGAGTCCCGATCCGGCGCGAACTAACACCAATATGATGTCTTCCCAACCCAATCAGCCAAGTTGTACCCCTGATTTCTCATATCCGCTCGTATCCTCCATATCACTCCCATCTTCATCCTCCATCTCTCTTTCTTGTCCACAATTCAACCATCATCGCAGAATACAAAGTTAAGTCATCCCTCTCGATCTCTCCCTGACATGATCATGAGTTGACACCGAGTACAGCATACACCGAGTACAGCATACACCGAGTACAGCATACACCGAGTACAGCATACACCGAGTACAGCATACACCGAGTACAGCATCCACGCAAGATTGTTTGTCTTCCCTTCATTCACATGATTACGAGTTGACCACTGAATGTAGCTTCAGCTTCTGGCGTACCTCCCTACGCGATCGACCGCCATCAGCCAGCTCTCCATGAGAGCTCAAAGGTACAGTCACATTGTGACATTCCCACGGTTGCGAGTAAACTAACTGATGAATAGAGTCTCATCACCCGGTGCGCCGTCCATCAAACGCCTCTAAGTACTTGTCCAATCTCGCTCGATCACGGCCTCCAAGTGCATCTCCAAACTCGCTTGATCACGGCCTCCAATTGTATCTCCAGACTCGCTCGATTACGGCCTGCAAGTTCGCACGATCATGGCCTCCAAGTGCATCTCCAAACTCGCTCGATTACGGCCTGCAAGTTCGCACGAGCATGGGCTCCAAGTGCATCTCCAAACTCGCTCGATCACGGCCTCGGAGTATATCTCTGAGTTCACTCGATCGTCATTTTCAGGCGCACCTCGAATTGCTCTCAAGAACCGCCTGCAGCCAGTCCAGATATAGCGTGTGTAGATGGGTAGCTATATAGATACATAGATACATAGATACATAGATGAGAATACAAAATGAATACATGACTGTGATTCGAGGAGCTCCCAGACATGTCGCCGGCGCTCCCAGGTGCTCCCAGGCTTGTCGTCGGCGCTCCCTGTTACTCTGAAGGCCGGCAGGAATGCCCTCCTAGGGTCTGATACTCCTGAAATTGACGCATCAAAGTTTACACTCCACATCCTCTCAGACTAGTGACTGAAATACACTTTGCTATTGCTATGCAATGCAACCTGTCGCCTGGGCGACGGGTAGCGTGTAATTCTCTGTCAGAGGGTACGAGGTTCCGTCAGAGCCGTCAGAGCCATCTGGAACACCCGGGTGATTCAGACAGAGACTTGCATTGTTGCTGATGGGGTAACAGCCAACTTGCCCATTTACACAAGATGGATTCTGTGGCGCATAGCTGCAAGTCGCACGGGTTGCCAGCCGTCCTGCAATTTGCACCAAGTTGGCCTGCTGTTGTGTGTTTCTCCAGAGGGATATATCGCGGTGAGTGACCACCAAAATCCCGTCTTTGTGAGATACAAACTATACATTATTTGACCTGAAGGACGTCCGCTGATGTTTGTCTCAACAAATCTCTGGGATCTTACATGACACAGACACTAAACATCATGTCATGATGTATGGTTAGAATTGCTATTCCCAATGCAGTGATAGTCAAAACGCAGATTTAGCTTTGTTCAAGTTGATTAAGCATAACAACCTCAACACAACAGACGCAGCTTGCCTCTATGTGGTCCATATCTTGCAACGTCCAACATCTCATCCATCAACCAACTTACCACAAAATACAATGGTCAATGCTCCGAAGAAGAACTATTGCCCACTCCCAGCCGGCAAATATGGCAAATTGTCAGACTGTGCCACACGACAACATAATCAAGCGAAAAGATGCAAGAGCAGTTTGGAAGCGAAATGAGTCCGAGCACTCGGAGCGTAGCGTACCTTGCGATCCAAACAGAACCTTGCGGAAGGGAACCAACGAGGAACTCACTTCTTAACCAACGAAGAGAAGGAGAAATAGATCAAGGATTATGTGGAAAGGGAGACCATTGTGGCAAGAAAGCGAGTGGTTGACGCAGAGACAGCAATAAAACAGGAGCAGGATGATATGAGAAATGCTGAAAAGGCGGGATTGACAACCAACAAGCCTGAAACAACATTTGAGGAGATGTTGAACTCGATCGGAGATATTCTGAGCCATCATGACAGCTCCGTCGATGCGGAGGATGGGGAAGACGAGGATGATGATGGAGAATATCCTGCGGGGGGCAAGCTTTGTGAAGATGACGAACCCCGCTGGGTGTTGGGCACAATCCCAAAAACGGTACAGTATTGCATGGTGCGTTTTCAGCAGATGCAGACGAAGCTTGATTAATTCATGCACTCAGGCTGGGGAGACGCGGCCGACTCCCTCCATGAGAGGGATGAGAAGTACGGAATGACTGAATTGAAGGTTCCAGCTGTCGTTCAACCTCAAACGGCAGATCATGCAGCGTCAACTCTGCCAACGACATTTGGTGAGCCTATGGAGACTCATGATAGCGTCCCCGGAATATTGCAAATGCCATCAGTGACTTCTTGACCAGGGAGTAGTCGTATGTGGCTTGCTTTGCGGAAACTGCAATGACACCAAGACAATCCGTCACTCCCAGCCGCCCCGATGCCCAATTGGTTACACATTCATAATCAACTCATGTTGAACCCGTAAGCTGCAACCCCTGCATATTGCGTCCCAAGCTAATTACCAATCTGGAAATCGGATTCCGACGAAGACATGGTTAATGCTCGTGCCCCGCAGGAGGAATCAATATGCCGATTGGCATTCCTGATGATGTATCAATTTGAAATGCAATATCTGTACCTATTTTGCTGAGTGTCCGCTTTACTACATTTCTGTGACCAAATTGTGAGACATAATAATTCGTCTATGCATGTACAAGGGTCGGATAGGTCATGCCAATGGTCTAGACTTCAAATGTGATTGACTGACGACCAATGAGCATGATATTGTCCTGCCCGTTACTGTTAAGTTAGACAACTGAAACTCAATTACAGATGAAACTCACTAACAGAATATTAGTCAGTGATGTCATACGAGTCATAGAGGCTGCGGTCAAAGCACGATGCTAGGCTAAATGAATGACAACTATCATGCCGCATACAATCATGCATCCAACTGCATAACTCTCTGCACAGACCTGGTTCACATGCTCGAGATGTTGAAAATTGCTTATGGTAGGTCATGGAAATCGCGGAGAATGAGCTGGATGAGGAAAGGTGACGAAGCTGGGCTAAACATATCCAAAGATAGTATACGGATTTATATGCGGAAAATTGGCGGCTGCAAGCGCGGGATCATGATGGGCCATAGTCATTGATCACGTAGATAACGTGGCTCCTGGTGGATCAGAAATTGAGAGGCTTGGATGCTTTTGGATGCAAATGTTTATACATAGACGTGATTTATTGGCTACCAATAAAGACTATATGCACTTTAACATACATTTGTTTAGCATCCACTGACTGTTAGTATGTCATTGAGTTGAGCGTCAACTGAGCGTCAACGATTTTTGGTCTTACATTTTTGGCAAACGAACAGCTGCATAGTCACATCCTTCCGAAGTGATTGGGTTGGCGGTCTTTAGAGGTAAAAAGGATAGTGACACGCTCGTAGACCCATCTTGCAAATGAGCGTCAACGATTCATCAACGATTTCCTGAGTCTGATAACAAAAACAAGACTCAGTTGCTGTAACACATAATCAAAGTATTCGCCGCCTCTAAGGGCAAAGATGCAAGCGTTGACATTGCTATCATTGCCTTAAAACGAGCGTCAACGGAGCGTCAATGATTGTTGTTCCTGCATCCTGGATAATCAAACTGCAATGTGACGATACTAAGCTATATTCAATGTGTTGGCCACCTTCATGGGTAAAAATGGCAGCGATGGTATCGCTACCACCTCCGAACAATGACTGTCAACGGACCATCAACGATTCTTGGTCTCGCATCATGGACACTCAAACCACTATGCATTGAGGTTAACCCATAATCAATACATCGGCCGCCTTTATGGGGAAAAATGCTAGGGACGATATCACTACCACCTGCTTACAATGAGCGTCAACGGAGCCTCAATGATGTATAGTCTTGCATCTTGGACAATCCAAAGGCTACGGAATGGCGTTGACACATAATTCACTCATTGTCTGTCTTTATCAGCGAAACTGCTAGTGACAATATCGTGAGCACCTCCTACAAATGCGCATCAACAGAGGGTCAACAACTTTTGGTCTTTTGTCACGGACACTCAAAGCGCTGTGCATCCCGGTTGGCCCATAATCAATCCATCGGCCACCTCTATGGGCCAAAATGATATTACCAATAGCGATACTTCCTCCTAAAAATGAGCTTCAACGGAGCATCAACGATTTTTTGTCCTGCTACCTGGATAATCTAATGGCTATGGAACGACATTATCTCATGATCAACATATCAGCTGCCTCTATAGGCAACAATGCTACTGACGATATCGCATCTGCCTGCTACAATTGAGCGCCCTTTGAGCGTCAACAATTTTTGTTGGGGCTCAGTAATCTACACAGCAATGAACTGCATCGCATTGTTACTGAATTGAGTCTTATGCAGTCAGTCTTTTCAATATGTCTTGGTATCCAACTTCACAAATATTCATGCAATGTCTCACAGATCTGATTTTTTTAATTGAAGCTGTATAGTGAATATTTAAGAACCCTCAGTCGACTTCACTGTATCGTTACTTTCGGCAGGCTGTTGAGTCGGATCACCTTGCTTTCTACTTCTTACCACCATGTCGGATTCAAAATTTTTCAACACCTCATTGCTCGAAGTTATGATCTCTTCCAAAAATGAATGTGTCTTTATTTGTGATTCGAGTGACCTTAAGTTACAAATCATCTTGGATGCTTGGTGGGCTTCAATGTATGAAGGCTTGAAGTGGCCATTTGCTTGGAATGATTCTAGACATGCACCTTTGTGGCAATTCTGTTTGCACTGCAGACTTGAGCAGATTGGCAGCCCTAGCATCATATGTATCGTTTGTCATCAAGTTTGTTGCCATCCATCAGAACATGGGACCAGCTCAATGGGGATGCATTTGCTGGCAAGAGCTCACATCGCAAAGTTAAACAAATAGACAGAGTAAGGGGTTACTGAATTGACTAGTTCGACGGTTGATGAGACAGCTTTGGCCATCCTGCAGAGGCAAGGAAGTCAAGGAATCAGAATACTGATTTTGCAGAGGTAGATCATCTTTGACTTCCAGGTTGATCCGTATTGACCGAAATAACAGACAAAGGGTTCCAAACTGGCGGCTAAAGACTTTGAAACTTCTGAATGTCACCAAGACACATGCAATCGCTGCCTCATGTTAGGATTTGTTTTGAATCATAATCCATGTAACGCTAGATCATATCATGAGCTACGACGGTCACATAACACATTACATGAGGACCTATTGCTGCCGTCTGTTACGGCCCTGAGCAACATCTGCCGGATGAAATATGCACGGGCCTTGGACGCAATCAAAAAGCAATTGCCGTCACGAAATGTACTTCGTTCAGCTTTGGACAGGTGGAGATCAACAAACAAACGAACCATCACGTCAGTCAGTGCATATTATATGGATCGAAATTGGGCATTGCGAGATGTTCAACTCGCTTTTGATGAGGTTGATCGCCTGTTCCTTTCCTGTTTCGAAAGCTAATTGAGTATGATAGGTCAAGGGCCAACATACTGCAGCTTGGCTAGCTGTACATTTGAAGTAAGTGCTTGACCGTTTTGGGTTTACCAACAGCTGTTTGCTTGGTATTACAACTGATATTGCTTCCTGAATTTACTCGATGACACACGAGCTGCAATCAACACTCGAGGCCTCTGCAATCCGGTTGCCTGCTTTGAGGAACCACATACCATGCATGGCGCATGTCATACAGCTGGCTTTAGGTGCATTCATGAGCAGTCTCTGCATAAAAGGCTGCACCAAGTGTTGGGAAGCCCATGAGCGCAATTAGCAATTTGGAGCGAATGAAAGCATAGACATTGAGAAGAGTCAAATACTTCGAAAAGAGGGCAACACTGGAATCCATAAGGTGTCGGCCATGAAACTAGGTGTAGCAAAGATAATTGAGAACGTACATATTTCATGATATTTTGAAAGTCCTGAAATTGACATTCATATAGCAGAGAATGCTTGCTGTATTGATTACGCTGACACCTGGTTGTCAAAAAGTCCAATTTCGGATCATGGTACTACCAATCATGGATGTGAAGACAGATTGGAACTCTACACTGGAGTTACTTGAGTGCATGTGCCGAATACAGGAATTCACATCCGAGTGGCTCCACAATCCAAAATACAGTGATTTCCAGCCACTTTTCACAACTCAAGATGAGTGGACTGTAGTGAGGTATGTCGTGGAAGTATTGAGGCCCTTTCGATTTTGGACCCTGTGGATGACAAAGAAGCATAAAGTTACATTGCATCACGTTATCACAGTGTACAATGACATGTTCGAACATATGGATGGCGTGATGTGAGGTTTCCTCAAGAACAAGATTCCATGGATGGAAGACTTGTTCTTCGCTGTGAAGTTCACTAAACAGATGCTGTCCAAATACCATGCTGAAGTCAGTCCAATGACTGGGATGCTTCTCATTTCTGGACCTATCCTCGTTCCTTTTCGGAAGTTACGATTGTTTAGAATGTGGGTCACGGGAATTGACATCAATCTTGAGGACGAGACATTCTATACTACCCAATACTAAGAGGCCTTTCCGAAGTATGTGGAGAATGAATACTGTTCTAAGACTCAACATGTGCTGATGAATAAGCACGAAGCCTTACCGAGCAGCAATGTCATCCCATCTGCAACGGCTTCAGGATCCTGTCAATCATCTTTTGATCCATACGATTTGTCCAACAAGGATGAACAAAACTGAACCCCGAACAATGTCGATGTGACGACACCGGGAAGAAGTGATTGCGCAGCACCTCTATTGAACGCCGCCAGGCTCTATTTCAATTCGCCGCCTGAAGCACCAAAGAACTCAGAGCAAATCAATCCCAATCTCAATGATTACCACTCCGACCCAATGGAGATTAGCAGCACATTTTGGTTGCCGGACATAACCGACTGGTGGCGTCGGCAGGAGGAAACGCAGTCAAAGCATGCCAATCTTTCCAATGTGGCTCACGACATAGTCTCTATCATACCACGTTGTGTCGGAGTGGAGGCCAGTTTTTGTCTTGGCCGAGATGTCATCGGCAGCAGGCAGTGAGAAACCTCAGGCGAGACCTTTCGCAAAAAAGTAGTTGTAAGGCAGTTTCCTCGATCCAATACCAGTATTTTGGCAGACTCTGACAGAGAATTGGATACAACAAACACAGAAAACAACTCGGAAATGACGAAAGAGGCGGAGGAATGGAACCTACACAAAATGGCCAACGTCCACAACTTGTTGAGGATGTGGCAGGGCAGCCAAAATCTCCGTGCTACCCAGATGGAATCGTGCGCTCACAACGATCAGATCACCACCGTGGGATGAATTCTGGTCCCGGTGGAGATCATCCAAGAATTGTGGTCACTAATTCAACATGATGGTGTGGCTGCATTTCAATTGTCAGAAAGATCTCCTTTGCCACCACCTGTGTCTGCAAAGGACCTCCCTGGAGGTCGAACTCAAATATCAAATGTCCGCCAAATCCGAAGAATCAACCGTCATACATTAGAAAGTCATGAGGATCGTGCACCTGAAAGCATTTCGGACACTTAAGATTGGTTTAACTGAAATGTCGACTGAGATAATCCAAATGACAGCAAACAGGATTGCGCAGCGGACGGTGAATCTGATATAAAGCAACAGAATAGCGTCGAGCATCTGGAATGCCCAGAGCAGCGGAATCTTAGTCCTGCGCCAAACGTTCCTGGATTGATCTGGCCTACACCGAAGTCAAAGTGTCAGGTTGAAAAGGTGTTGATGACGTTCAATGCTATCGAAATGAAGAGGAATATGGGGGTTAAGAACAAGTAGGACAGCATGCGTGAATGTTTCACCAGCTTCTTGGTTCATCTTGACTGAGAGTTCTAGGTAGAGATATATTTTGGGCGAATGGTGAGCAGTAGCTTGTGAATGCCGGTTGATACACAGATGTATAGCTGGCGCAATGAAGCTTTTGACAAGATACATAAATTTTAGTTGTGTCAGTGCGAACAGTGCAAGAATGTTACTGCGCTCGGCTTTGCCACCGAGCCAAGTCTCAATCTGTGCAAAAGACTACCAAGAAGTGCAAATCATGATGAAAACTATTATCGATGGCAGCAGATGTGGAATGGACAATACATTAAAATGAGCGTCAATGCAGCATCAACGATTTGTAGGTTTGTAAGTACAGTAATTACACAGTGATTTGGCCACTGTTATGCATAACCGATGTGTTGGCAGCTTTTATAGGCAAAAGAGACAGCAACACAATCACTGCCCCATTTTGAGAATGAGCGTCAACAGAGCTTGAATGATTTGGGGTTTTTGATGTACAGTAATTACAAAGTGATTTAGTCGCTGTTATGCATAACCGATGCATTGGCAGCCTTTATCGGCAACCTAGACAGCAACACGGTCACCGCCCCATTGTGAGAATGAGCGTCAAAACAGTGTTACCCAATTTCAGCTTTGCATCTTGGATAATTCATGTTCCGATTGGTTGCAGACATCCATTCATCGAATATTTGCAGTGTTTACTGGCAAAATAACAGCGACATGCTCCATGCCGCATTCTGGAAATGAGCGCCAATGGAGTGTCAACAATTTCAGTTGTTGCATGTTTGGTAATTAAGGCATCGCGCTGATTTTCGCATTCATAACGGAATTATTGACCCCCCTGATAGGCAATAATACAAAATATAAAAGGTAAAACACCAATCCGAAATTAATCGATATTGCAAGCTGCAAAGCATGCAAAAACATATCCTTCGTTGTTGAAAACGAGATTTTGATAAGATACTATTAACATATTCGAAAAACAAGAGCCTCCATTGACTCTATGGATGGATCTGCTGGGCGAGCAGCTGACAACCCGCCCAACTTAGACGGGTTGGGAATTTACCATCGAACCATACCCTAGTTGACGGTTCTGGTGTATTGACACCCAGGACCCCCAAATTGGCAATGGTACGGTTTAGACCAGGACCCAGACCCCAAGTGACAGTCCGGAACCGTTGCTAACACTATTTGCAGGTCGGTATTGTTCGGGCTTTTGGTGCTACCCTTCCAATGCTGTAGCATTGTTGCAGTTTGATAACCTTTCTTGGACTTCCAAAGTTTATGTCCGAACCTTCGCTATGATCTGATCTGTCATATCTCACAGTACTCCATTATTACGAGCCTGGCTCTTAGGTAGATGACCACGCGTCCCAAAGGTTGTGGTGTAATTGCATGATTGGTTTGAAAGCATTACACTCCTCATATGGGCCATTCTCTGCAATACGATTCAATCACACAGTATCTTCAACTTTGATATCTTGCAACTGGTATATTTCGGATAGTCAACACTTCTCCGTCACCTGACGTGGTTACTTGGAGGGCTTTAAACAGATTTCTTAATAAATTAAGACACAACCTTCACTATATTGGTGATTCAGCATATCTGCTTCAGAGACTTACGTGGCGACTCATCATTTCTGCGTTGATTTTTGACTTAAAGTATCACATCACTATTATGATCTGATAGTAATTCACTAGACTCGATTGTTCCCAGCCAGGGAGTCGGAGGTTTACAGGGTCTTATTGACTTTGCCCAACGACTTCATCAATCAGACACACCTTGATCATGCCGAGACTGTTCTCTTTGGCCAGGGAGTACCTGAGTTGTTCCACTCCAGAAGGGATTGGCTCGAAGTCCCATGTACTTGCACAGTGGCTATCGTCTGCCTGACACGTTGATTGCATCCCTGCAATCGCCGTGTCCAGTCCCACTTAGCTTAGTTTAGTGAGTGTGGTAAGAAATAACTGGCGTCTCTTTAAGCCTTGAAGGCTTACGACTGGCCAAGGTTATTGCATCATCAACTCAGTTCTACCGTAGTATGTGAACTTTCAATGAATCCGCCTGCAGCGAGGCTCGCGATCAAATCGACACAAGGCATGTAATCACCCGCTAAGGATCATACGTATGCCAGCTTACTTCCCCATTCGGAGATTGGCGTTATGTACTATACAGTAATATGAACCCATCATGTAGATCTCGAAGTAGACTAGTTCCAATAGCTCTAGTACGGGATAACCCCTAACAACTCCAACCATTGACCAGTGCATGGAGCACCACACCACGTTGGACACATTTCTCAACAAGTCTCAACCTGGAAGCGGCTCCAACACTAACACTGACAACACTATGAAAGCTTCAGCTAGGAACATGGACCCCATGAAAGGTGGTACAACTAGCACAGCAGTCCCGGCCAAAGACAATGGTTTGACCTGCTATAAATGTACCCAAGTGGGTCATATCTCTCGCAATTACCCAAGCCGCGACTGAATGCAGAATCTACTCGAATATGGTTTGGTCGGCAAAGATTCCCCAAAAGCCAAGTCTGGACTCGCATGTATAGAAAAGAACAGGGGAGGTGCACCATCCAGTCGAATGGAGCGATGACGGCTTGCTCAGGAGACAGAGACTAAGCAGGAGAGGAACAGTGAGGTGCAGAGTGAGTTGGATAGTCCCTCATACTCGGACTCTGAGGTGGGAAAAGGCAAACGAGGTCATTAGCTGCTGCTGTAACTCCCCTAAAAACACCATCATGTAAGGTATCATCAAACAACAATGGTGGGAAATTGGTTCCAGATAGTTAATTCAAGTTTTTCCCCAGTTAGCACCACTTGAAAGTTGGTAAACGAGATGACTCAGTGGTTGACCTACTACGGTTCAGTGGGAACACACGATACCAAATTAACGGGGGATGGTGGTGGATCAAAAAGGCCAGAGTAGTGAAGGACGATGGTGCGTTAGAGAACAATGTGGATTGGATGTTCATTGATGAGCTGAAACGCCAATGGGCTGCCCTGAGTGGAAATGATGCGGGATAGATGATTGTGGAGACAACCAATGTCAATGTAGAGGATGCCATAGAGATATACCAATAAGTAAAATTGAAACCACAACTTGGTTCGTCATACGTCTCTGAGGCCAAATTTATGATCTATGACGTCAAAGGCCTCGATATTGTGCTAGGCAAATGATGGATGCGTGATATATACCAACTATATCAAATCAACCATGACAGCAATTAAATGTGGATTGGCAATAACCTCTGGGAGGAAAGATAGAATTGCCAAATGCACTACTTGCCTCGCCAACGCCCCTTGGAGGTCAACGAAGGCATAGTGGAGCAGGCCAAATTCATGCGCATCCATATCATACAGAAGACAGACATTGAAAACATATCTACCAGCCGGTTGAAATGGGCCTTCTTGATAGAACTGCACCACTGGGGCAATTGCCACACAGCTCCGACAGACGAACCACAGGGTGAGTTTCAAGACATGTTGACATAATTCCAGGGTTATCTCGGTGAGCCAACTAAAACAAAAGTATAGCATGGAACGCAGGCCAATTTCGGAATTGAAACGGACCTGGATGGCCAAATACCGTTCCGCTCTCCATACCGCGTCTCACCACGTGACGCAGGAGAGCTTCGGAGGCAGCGAGGCACTGCCATTATCTGCTGTTGCATTCAGACCTCACGAAGTGATTTTGGGTCACCAGTATTATTCGTCCCAAAGTCTGGCAGTACGCTGCGTATGTGCATTGATTTTTGCACAGTAAACACCATAACCATCCAGGATTGTTATCCTCTTCTGCATATGGAGGATTTACTCAACTCCAGGCACGGCTCCTGCTGGTTTACAAAATTGGACTTGGGAGGTACTTACCACCAAATTCTGATCGTGACATCCAACAGGCAAAACTCTCCCTTCAGCGCTGAATTTTGTTTCTATGGGTTGCGAGTCCTACCCTTTGGCCTGGAGATTGCTCCTAGCCAGTTCATGTGCATGATGAACGGCATCTTGGAGCCAATGAAATGCAAATTCATGGTGGCATACATTGACGAAATTATGATTCACAGCCTTACCCTGGCGGAACACATCGTCCATGTCCAAGAAGTGTGTACCTTACAGACACAACATGGATTCAAGGCCAAACGGGCAAAATGCGCCTGGGCTTGGCAGAAAGTCAATTTTTGTGGCGTTGACATTGACAAGGATGGCATCCATGCAAAGGAACATACGTCCTGTGCGGTAATGGATTGGCCTCAACCTGAATGCAGTAAGGACAGCAAAGGCTTCCTGGGCCTCACTAGTTACTATTGAAAATGCATTGAACACTATGCTTCCATTGTGATGCCGCTGTTTGCATTTGGTACCCCACTGAATGGCACTGTGGACGTTGGGCAGCGACATGGAGAGCCGAGGAGGGTCATGCTCACTCCATTTGCTTGCGACAGAGAATGCCACCATGCTTTCAACACCCTCAAAATGGCACTCTGCAATGCCCCAGTCCTTGCTCTACCGGACCCCAAAGCAAAACATTACCTGCATGTCGATGCTAACCAATCTGCATTGGGCGCGGCGCTCCCCCAGGTGCATGCCAGGGCAGAGAAGGTGTTGGGTTGTTTTGCCCATAATTTACACATTGCGGAGATGCGATACCCTGCTTACAACAGGGAACTGTTGGGCATCTGAGACACAATATTCTACAGACAATTCAACCTACATGGAGCTGTACAACCATTTTTGGTACACATGAACCATGCAACCTTGCGTTGGATCCTCACATGGCCACACCTCACCATCCGACAGAGGAATATTTTCACTGTCCTCAAAATTTTTGACTGGAAGGTCAAGCTCATCCTGAGGGACATGAATCAGGTCGCAGACACATTGTCTCACCCCCCTGATTTCTGTCGGGCACAATGCAATTCAATGGCGCTGGATGTTACTGCGGCAGGAGAATGGATTGATGATATCGAGGTGGGCATAGTTGATGACGAATGGTTTGGGCCGATTGCATATTCTTTGACCATCCCAAGTCCCCGCCCCCCACCATCCACTGCATCTACCAAAGAACACAAATTATGGGTGTCAGCACAACTGTTCTGTTTGATGGAGAAAGGCCTACTGTGGCTACGTGGAGATTTGGAAAACAAGCAGGTAGAGTGAAATCAATGGGCAAAGAAGAAGGACGAAGAAGACAGGGTGGAGATAACCGTAAGGGCAAGACAGATGGAGGAAGAAGGAAAGGTACAGAAGAGGGAACGGTTGTGTATTCCAAAGATGATGCAGTGACGAATTATCCATGAAGCTCACAACACTCCAGCAGGGGGCACCTCGGTATGGACCGAACCTACTCACACATGAAAAACTGGTATTTCGGGAAGCGAATTTGGTGCAATACCCAGCCATACGTTCTGGGCTTCAACCTATGCCATCGAACCAACTACCAGAGTAGCAAACCCATTGGCCTTTTGCAACCACGTCCTATCGCCAAATGCCAGTGGGAAAGAATTGGCATTGAGTTCATAACCGACCTGCCAACCTCCGGAAATGGCAACCACTGCATTGAAACGTTTGTCAACCACATGACAAAGATAGCACATTGGCATGCCCGCGAGAGAACAATCGACGCCATGGCCAATGCGCTAATATACATTGATGACATCGCACGCCTAGACGGAGTGCCTCAAGAGGTTGTATCGGACCGTGATGTCCATTTAGCAACAGAGTATTCGAGACAATTTGCAAGGATTCTGCAGGCGAAGCTGCTCATGTCTATGGCGCTCCATCCAGAAACAGATGGCCTCTCTGAGAACTGAAATAAGATGGTCGTACATTGTTTGGTTAGAGTTGCCACTAACAATCAATTCACTTGGGATGACTCCCTCCCATTAGCGGAGTATGCTTACAATTCCTCAGTGCACCATTCGACAAAGCAGATGCCATTTCAACTCGAACTTGGTTATGAGCCCCCTTTGCCTCTAGACATAATTGCAGACCTCCGGCAGCTGCAGGCCAATGGATCAGCGAAAACCTTACAAGGCCGTGAATCTGTCGAACAATTGCAGTGCATATTGGGAGTCACCAGGGATGAGCGGCGCAAAGCTCAGGATGAACAGATGGGGGAGGCTCCTAAGTTACAACCTCCAATTGACCCTGCCATCACTGCCGGTGCAGAGGTTTTTCCTGATACTAAGGATCTGGCAATCACATACGCCAAGATCAACCCTATGCAACGCAAACAGGTACATCATTATATTGGCCCGTACACAATCCTCCACATACAAAGGAATGCAGCAGAACTACACCTCCCAAATGACTTGACGATCTATGACACAGTCAATGTCAGCAGGCACAAACTTAATCGCTTGGACAATTCTAGCGTCATCTGGCGCCTGATGCCTCCGCCAGTACAGACAAGCCACGGGGGAACCAGTTATGTCTTCCAGTTTGTCACCAATCACAGCCCAAGCTCTGAGGGAACCGGTTGGGAATACAAAGTGCCATGAGAAGGTTGAGATGAGAAGGATAACAGATGGGAGCTGGTGGAGAATATGGCAAAAGCATAACAACTGGTGAAGCAGTATTGGAAGGAAATAGACAGGCGGCAAAGGCGAAGAGAAAAATGACACGAAAGGTGTGACAGACAGGTTGCCTTTTGGGATGGTTGAGAGACATCGGGAAGGAATGAAGGTGTTGTTTCGATCAGGGTGTTTTGGTACGTTCAGAGGTTTCTCGAAGATGATTCGAGCAGGTTGTGATGTAGGTGGACGGCTCTGGTCATGTTAAGGTGCAGCTCTGCAGGAGGCTCACATAGAAGTTAGTTCTAGCGAGATGTCAGCCCCATCAACAATAACATTCACATCTATAGGTACAGAGAGGCTATTTGCCCACAACCCTGGCTTCCAACCGGCCAGGGTAACCTATTTCATTCTATACATCAGTCACTAGCAGCTCTGCATCCTGGGCTGCCTTAAGTGCTGGCGGGAGATTATTGAATGGCTAATTCAAGGTACCAACCAGAGTTGCCAAGAGTCATGTAGTAGGTCTTTTGCACCATTCTTTGTAATCAGGTCTTCTTGATGCTCAATCTGCTGGGTTCTTCCATTTTACCAAGTGTTGGATAACAAAGTCATACAATGACAGTATCTCAGCCCATTTCACTTGCCTCCAGCAGAGCTCTTTTGAAGTTTGGAAATACTCGAGATTCTTGAGGTAACACTGTATTCTGATCTTGTGATTAGCTCTTGCAAGGTAGAGTTGCCATTGCCTCATAGGCTCCACAATGGTTACAACCATCCGATCATACGGGTCACAGTTCTGTTCCGCAGGTGAGTATTGTTGCAAGAAGCAATTGACTGGTCTGCGAAGGCTGAAACAGTTGTACCAGGCGAGGGTTCCTACAATTGCGAAGCCACTAGGATCCGTTTGTAGAATGATAGGCTGTACTGTGTCAAAATGGCAGCGCCTCAGTGCTTGGGTGAATGCATTATTGAAGTTGCGAAATTGAAGCGCTGCAGTTCTGGTCCATACCCATTTTTGTTGTGATTTCTTCAATCACTTGAAGATTGGTGCTGTGACCTTGGGGTATTTGTGGATGAATTATTGGTAGAATTTTGGGAAGCCTAGCAGCTCTGGTTCATCTCTAATTGACTTGGGAGTAGGCTATTCTTCGATGATTGATACGCAGTCCAATTCAATGCCGATCATGTCTCAACTGATGATAAATCCAAGAATGCTGATCTCCGGAGCTCCAAATTGGCACTTCTTGGCTTTGGAATGGATGCTGAATGGGCATAGTTGTTGTAGCACTCTTTGTACGTGCATCTCATGCTCCTTCTCATTGATCAAATATATCAGTATATCATCCAGGTCACATATGGCACAGTCATCAATGTAAGGCCATATGCAGTCAGGAATATAGGCCTGGAATGTGACTAGCGGGTTCTTCAATCTGAACACCATCGCTCAGTATCCTGACTGGCTGTAGTGACTCCGGAATGCAGTGATCAATTCATCCAGTTGGGTGATTCAGATACTGCAATTGGCATTCTGGATGTCCAACATTGTGCGTCTCAGGGCTCAATGCATTTAGTCAATCATCTCTGAGTGATGGGGTAGAGGATTGTAGTTCTTGCCTGTTGGCGAATAAAGTACCCAGTATTCCACACCTAGCCATAGGTGGCCATCTCTGTTTTTTGCACACAATATCGGTGCTGCTGCAGATAATGATGACTGATGGATGAAGCTGTTTGACATGACAATCATGAAGTATGCCATGAATGTTCGGAGTTCAACTTCGGAGAGGTTGTAGATCTATCCATATGGTATATTCATCACTGCCTCCAGGTACATTTGATTGTTGGTTGGGAGGTGCAGTGCCAGCATGTGAGCCTTTGCCTTGCTAAACACTTCACTGAATTCCGCGTGCCTTGCTGGGATGAAGTTCCAGTCGTCTGTAAGTACCCTTTCTCTGGTGCTTCTGATTTGTGTTAGTCTAAGTGTTCAAGAACAAGGAGGTGGAGAAGAAGAAGAAGGAAGTAGTACTCCGGGAGACCTTGTCATTTACAGTTCACCAATGAAGGAGATTCGCCCTAACATCCCGTCACTCCCTGGCTGAAACCACTGCTGCTGCTCCACGCTGGTCATGTCCAGAGCTTGGGTCTGGATTAGCTGTTGGATCCAGGGTGATGGCTTCCAAAGTCACTCCCAGCAGCCCTGTCAATTCTCCAATCTATAGGGCAAATACTGCAACAGCTTCATCGCTACCCAGAGAGTTGTCCAATGTGGTTGCTCCAAATGTCGGTATATCCACACCGCGCCACAGATACTGGTTGTTGAACATATCATACTGGGTTTCTGAGGCCTTCGATGACACAGCCATAGCCATTGCTGTCATTTCCTCGACTCCACTCGCTCTTGGTGATGGCAAGGATGTCAATCGATGGTGAGCCAAGTCAATGTCTGCATTGCTGTTATGGAATCATGGTGAGCCAAGTACCAGATCATACGCGCACATTGGCACAACTAGCATGACTAATTTATCATCCTGTGCCAAATAGTCCAAGTACTGGACCATGATTCATGTTTTCCAGCTGTCCTTTGCCTATTTCGTCACTCCTCCCTCCAGGCCAAGGGTCATGATTTGTGCTTCCTCATGTGACATCCCGAGTCGCTTAAGAAGCCTCAGTGCTATTAGCAAAAACCATTTCCATCCGGGCGGAATGGCTGCATCTGAGTGGATGCGCCCCGCCAGAGCCGTCAGAGACACCCTGGTGGTGGATTACGCCATGCCCGGTGTCAATACCACACGTCGCATTCCATATCCCACTCAGATCGCTGGTTCGCTGGTTCTTCTCGCTCTGTCGGTCTCCAATTTCAAACAAACACTCTGGCATTGTGGCCAACTCTGACCATACGTCGGAATGGGTTCATTGGGTACACGCTTGCGTCGGGATTATACTGCAATAGGTGACGCTGCGCAAATCTCACCTGGCATTCCTTCTACATTGAGCTCAAGGATCGTAGGAAGAAGATGAGAAGATATGATACTACCCAGCCGTGAGGATCCACGCAATTGCGTGGATACATGGAAAGAGTGAGTGAGACCAATAGTTGGGAAACAGAGAGTGAGTGTTTTCGGTGTATGACAAGATGAGATGAAATTGAGATGCTGTCTATCTACCCCGGGGTCTCCCAAATACATACTGTGGGTCGGTCATTCCGCCTCCGTTACCCCTGTATCTCCGTACACCCACCGGCGCTCCTTGATGATATACTGGGAGGCCATGTTTGATCGAGTTTGGCAATGCACTGGGAGACCGCGATCGAGCGAGTTTGGAGATGCATTTGGCGGCCAAGATGGAGAGGCCTCAGATATGCACTGGGGGGCTGTGATCGAGTGAGTTTGGAGATGCAGTTGGAGACCGGGATTGGGTGAACTCACAGATGCATTTGGAGGCCGTTATCTAGCGAGTTTGGACATACACTTGGAGGCCGAGATTGAGTGAATTCAGAGATGCACTCTGAGGCTGTGACCGAGCGAGTTTGGAGATACACTTGCAGGCTATGGTCGAGTGAGATTGGAGGAGTACTTGGTGGCGGTCGATTTGGAGGGAGGTGCGATGGCAGCTGAGACTCTATCCATTGGTTAACTTGTAATTGGATCAGAAACTGGCTGGGAGCGGGAGACTGTCGATCTTGGGATGATGCTGTTCTTGGTGTATGCTGTACTCGGTGTTGACTCATGATTATGGCATGGAGGGTTAGAGAGGGATGACTTAACTGTGTGTTTTTAGGTGATGGTAGAGTTGAGCACAAGAAAGAGAGAGATCAGAAGAGGTGGGGGAAATCATCATGAGAAACTGGGACATAGACAATTTCGTTTGTGAGTCAAATGACCATCCCCTCTACGGCAGGTACGAGTCCCGATCCGGCGGGTAATAACACCGATACATGGTCTTCCAAACTCAATCAGGCAAGTGGTTCCTCTGATTTCTCATAGCTGCTCGTATTCTCCAAATCATTCTCATGTTCTTCCCCTATCTCTCTCTTTTTCGTCCACAACTCTACCATCATCGCAAGGACACAAAGTTAAGTCATCCCTCTCTATCTCTCCATGCCATCATCATGAGTTAACACCGAGTGCAGCATACACTGAGTGCAGCATACACCGAGTGCAGCATTCACCGAGTGCAGCATACACCGAGTTCAGCATACACTGAGTACAGCATACAGTGAGTGCAGCATACACAGAGTACAGCCTTCACCTCAGATTGTCTGTCGTCCCTTCATTCTCACGATTTCGAGTTGACCCCTGAATGTAGCATCAGCTTCCAGCGTACCTCCCTACCGATCGACCGCCACCAGCCAGTTCTCCATAAGAGCTCCAAAGGTAGATTCACCTCGTCACATTACCACGGTCACAAGTTAACTAACGAAGGAATAGAGTCTCAGCACCTGGAGCGCCTCCCATCGACCGCCTCCAGATCGACCACCTCCAAGTGCTCCTCCAATCTCGCTCGATCATAGCTTGCTACAAGTGCATCTCCACACTCGCTCGATCATGGCCTCGGAGTCTCTCTGTGCATTCACTCAGTGTCGGTCTCATATTGCATCTCCAAACTTGCTCGGTCATGGCCTCAAAGTGCATCTCTGAGTCCACTCGACCTCCGCCTCCAAGTGCATCTCCAAATTCGCTTGATCATGGCCTCAATGTGCATCTCTGAGTTCACTGGACCTCGCCCTCCAAGTACATCTCCAAACTCGCTCGATCGCAGCCTCAAAGTGCATCTCTGAGTTCACTTGACCTTGGCGTCCAAGTGCATTTCCAAACTCACTCGATCACGGCCTCCCAGTGCCTCTCTGAGTTCACTAAATCTCGATCTACAATTGCATCGCCAATTTCGCTCGATCACCGCCTCGGAGTGTATCGCTGATTTGACTCGATCATCATTTTCAGGGGCACCTCAAATTGCTCTCAAGCACCGCCTGCAGCCAGTGCAGATATACCGTGTGTTGATGGGTAGCTATATAGATACATAGATACATAGATGAGAATACAAACTGAATAAATGAGTTTTAAAAATCGTTGAACGATTGGTAGTAGCTATGATTTCCAGGCGCACCAACAGCATGCCCAAAGAAGATGTTATTTTTCCCAGACTGGTCTACTGCGATTCGAGGCGTTCCCAGGTGCTCCCAGGCTTGTTGTCGCCGCTCCAAGTCACTCTGAAGGCCGGCAGGATTGCCCTCATAGGGTCTTATACTCGCCTGAAATTGACGCATCTCAGTTTACACTCCACATCCTCTCCGACACTCCTGGAGGCTTCCAGTCACTACAATATATCTTGCTGATGCTATAAAGCGCAACCAGTCGCCTGGGCGACCTTAAGCGTGTTATTCTCCGTCAGAGGGTATGAGTTTCCATCAGAGCCATCACAGCCGTCTGGAACATACGGGTGTTTCTGACATAAACTAGGGCCATTGCCGATGGCCATAATGATGCTGGTTGCAATCCAGTTGAAAAGAGCCCTTATGCATTGCATCTTCCCAGTTCTGTCTTCTAATTGTGCTTCGTGAATGATGTGTGCTGAATCCAGTATTTCACTGCCACACAGACATAGATGTAACATTCTTGGTATCAGGTGCTCCGGAATGCCGCTTAATTTGAATGAGATGCAATGAGGTTGAACTTCATCTAGAGTCGCCATTAGTGCTTGTGCCCCAAACTTCCCCATTTCAAGCTCCATCTGGTCAAACCTCCACCTCCTCACTAGATACTGTACGAGGTAGACTCCTTCATTGTTCGCTGAGTGTCACAGGATCGTTGGCACATTATTTGTCAATTGCTCCCTTTATTTCCTCTGTCATTGCTATTGCGATCTCCTGGGGTAAGTCTATCCTGGTTGTTCAGCTTGGACCAATTCGGCCATTGAAAGGTTTAATAACCATCGCCGCTACACTGTAGGCCTTTCCCTGTGGCTTCTCGCGATGTATTGACCTCCCTGGTGACCCATGGTGATAGTGGTAGATCTTTCCAGGCACCGCCACCAGATGGCTTATCAGACATGTACAACTTGGATCGCTTCTCAGGTACTTCCTGAATTTATCACATTGATGGTCAGATGTTTTGCTTTCTGCAGCTGAAATGTTATGACACGCGACGTGGATTCTGTTGCTGCTTGTCGTACTTCTCCGGTTCAGTTTCATCATTACCTGCCTGATCAAAAAGCTCAAGAATGGAATAGAATTTCCCATTAGCATTCGTAAATGGCTTGAGTGTGGGTAGTCAATCCACTTTCAAGCCTGCCTGGACCATATCGTACAGCATCTAGATGAAATGCACTTCATCTCTCTCCGTTTCTGTCTAAATCTGCCATGGTTGATTGTCATCTGCTTGTATATTCCAGTTGGCATTGTACTGCTCTTGTGGAAAGTCATTGTATCATTCCCTAGCCATGTTGAGTCTCCCATGGTGATTGCCACTCATCTTCTGTATTTCTCCAACGAAATGGTTGAAATTGGGGAGGCATGGCAACTTGTGGTTTAGTAGGTCTTCACCCCAGGTAATTGGGTCAATCAGAGTCTACTTTTGCACATCACGATCAGTCTGCAAGACTTATCATCCGAGGTGGTCTGGGGCATATTGAACCGTATCAGTGTCATCATGAACATGGTATTTATCAGTCCAGAAGATAATTTGAACTAAGCAGAAATAAGTTTCCAATTTGCGAACTCCTCCAAAGCGGCTTATCAGTTGTGCCATCCGAAACTTGTCTGTCCTGTCCGAGATCAATGACCTCCAGTGACCTAGTAGTGCAGTATTCTGATGAAAATGCAAGTAGATTATGCATTGCTGTCGCTCCATTATCACCTCCAGATCGATCATGGATGGTGCAGTTGGGTTGTCCTTCTCATGGGCAGGATCATTGCATTCAGCGGTGTCATGGTTGTAATCGCTCCCATCATCCGAAATGGGGTCCTCGTGATGGTCAATTATTTTGCATCCCCAATCAGAGTCTTCCTCGCAATCCACCTCGGATAGAACTGTTGGAATCACTGGTGCAGGGGGAATCCGACCAGCGAGACTCGGAGTGTTACGACCAATTGGCGCACAATTTGTCTCTGTGCTCCTATGCTCATTAGCACAGTGTGGATAGAGTCTAGTATCTGTCCATTTGGGAGGCATTCAGTAGATAATCGGGTAGAGTTTGCCGATTTTGTACGTGTTGCGGTGCATCTGAAAGAATGGGGCAACATGACAATCCAGGAAGCACAATATATCTGGTGACTGAAAGACCAAGAATTCTTTAATGGTACATATCCCAGCATCCTGATAAGTAAGAGAATAGATTACAGCAGTGAGGATACAGTTGCAAGCGGGGTTGAAGAGATTCCACTTGTACTTGTAGATGGTAAGATACTTGGTGGGGATCATGATTCTCACAGGCTGCCAATTTGATGTTGTGGCATACCAGGGCGCATCACATGTCACTGTAGCAAACCTGACCTCTAGAGTATGACCTCGCCATTACAGGTCCCTTAATATAACCAGGTGAAAAATTCAATTATGAAGAAGGTGATAACTAGTCTGATTCAGACATGATAATGAACAATAATCCATGCATTATATTTACCATTCAAGAGGGAAATCAATTGCTTGTGTACATCCGGAGAGTCTCAGACAACATGTAAAGGCATACGCCCGTGTATGGCCTCGTATGAAGGTATATCAGTAGATACGGTCGCAAACGTGGATTTCAATATTGTAGAGTAGTATAAAAGAAAGATTATCGCTAGAGATCTAAGGCTCGTGACGAGCCGACTATATATAAACTGGGTAGTACCTGGCCGTGGACACGTCACGTGCAGCCGTGCTGTGACATTATCCCCCTCTTTAGATGCAGACCCCCAGGGCTGCATAAACCCGTACAAGAGTAGGAAAGGAAACAATCAAACAACCATTCCAGGTACACAATCGTACGAACCCAAAAGTCCCACAACCAATCAGTACCGTATGGTAGCCATTTGGCAGATCCGGCGCACGGGGAAACTGCACCTCCACTTGACTTATCTCCGGAAGTGGTCAAAACCTGTGCTGACGCCATTTGTACTGGGCCGAGATCCAACCAAGTAAGAAAGTAAAGAGAAGAGAAGAAAAGAGAACGAAGGAACATCCAACGTAACACCGTCCTCCATATCTCCACTTCCGGAATGTCTGGCATCCGACCAACCAATCTCTCACTCGTAACTCATACGAAGTGTAGGTCATCGTCGGAATTGGACACAGTAATCTCGGTGAAATCCCCAATCATAGTATGAGCCTCGTCTTGACTCGGTGGCATCGATGACGGCTTCCGCTTGCTGCTCATCATTGCCATCGCAATCGCCATCGCATCGGTATATCTACTTTGTAAGCATTCCAGTAACCGGTCATACTCACCATACTTTCAAGTGTGTTAGCACTCGAGCTCTCTCAATTCCTCGTGAACTCCGCAGGCCCAGCCCGTCAGCAATCATTGTTGCTGCTTTGGAAGCTGCTTGGGTAGTCATATTCGCTCTAAGTCTGCACAGATGAAGCGTGCTTGACTTCTCAGCATGGATTGTAGCATCTGCTCTCGGTATCATAGCGGTCAGTGATGTTCAATCATATGTGACCTCGTATCTATCTTGTAAGCTTCTCATGGAATGGTCATTCATACCATAGGTATGTAAGCGCATTCCCGCTCTCCCGACCCTCGTGCACAGCTTTGTAGGCAAGCCTCGATATCATCTCTTGCGGCCGGTGGCTCTCACACGGTGCCTGTCAGTAGTTATATTCATCCTCCATCAGCATCAGCCAGGCAGGCTAATTGGCCTCCAGTATGGTCGTTCGGCGTTCATTTCGGTAAGCCATTTTTTAAACATCCCAGTGTTAGGGGTTCTCCCCAAACAGCGATAATGGTACTTGCAGAGGCTATATGAATAAATGTCACGGAGTTACTCGCGGTATAGTCACGTGACATTCATAACACC
>Ga0307515_10006331_pt1 | contig 23722 bp, 9 predicted proteins | sample 17_EM_MG_FD_194513 | JGI IMG/M metagenome (GOLD analysis project Ga0307515, IMG submission 194513) | Populus trichocarpa ectomycorrhiza microbial communities from riparian zone in the Pacific Northwest, United States - 17_EM | ecosystem: Host-associated > Plants > Roots > Unclassified | place... | reverse complement strand
CTCACATGCAAAGCATTCTTTTTTGGTTTATGAGTTCATTGAAAGAGGAAGCTTGAGAAAGATTATAACCAGTGAGGAACAAGCAATTGAGTTCGATTGGATGAAAAGGCTAAATGTTGTGAAAGGGATGGCTGGGGCTTTATCCTATCTACACCATTCTTGCTCTCCTCCGATCATTCATCGAGACATTACCAGCAATAATGTCCTTCTGGATTTGGAATATGAGGCACATGTCTCTGACTTTGGCACAGCTAGAATGTTGATGCCTGACTCATCCAATTGGACCTCATTTGCAGGTACTTTTGGATATACTGCTCCAGGTGCGTAGCTTTACTTCAACATTAAGTTCCTATAATAGTATGTTTTTAGCTTATATTATAAATACTTAAGTAATTTTTTTTTCAATTTTATTTCTATCAACTATGTGATAAAAACACAGCATGACCAATTTTTTTTGGCAGAGCTAGCTTACACGATGAAAGTCACTGAAAAATGTGATGTCTATAGCTTCGGAGTGGTAACAATGGAAGTGATGATGGGAAGGCACCCAGGCGATCTCGTCTCCACACTCTCATCACAAGCAACTTCCTCATCATCTTCGATGCCACCGATTTCTCAACAGACATTGTTGAAGGATGTGCTTGACCAACGCATCTCGCTTCCTAAAAAACGAGCAGCAGAGGGTGTTGTCCATATCATGAAGATAGCACTCGCATGCTTGCATCCCAATCCGCAATCCCGACCTACAATGGGAAGAATTTCTTCGGAGCTTGCAACTAATTGGCCTCCTTTGCCAAAGGAATTTTACACAACAAGTTTGGAAGATATATTCTCACACACATGCAGTTAATGTGATTATATGATCAGCTTTGTAGAAATTATAGGTTACCAAGGCGGGCTTTGTTGGGTTTTGGCTAACTTTCTTCGATTGTCTTCTTGAAAAATAAATGTTGTAATTTGCTATAGATTGTGTTCATGGGTTGTAAGTGCGTGAGGAAATACTGTTTTATAATGGATTGATCATTCAGTAGATTCAACTTCGTAAGAATTTGCTCTATTTCTGGTTTTTAAGTAGATTCAACAAGATGTGAGCCTAATCCTTGGATCCTTCGTCTGCATATTCATGGAGGCAGAGATAGTACCATTGGGCTGAATAATACTTATTAATTTTTCCAAATAATTCCTGAATCCGAAAACAATGTTGTGCTTGCAAATTCATGACATTATATGCAAATAAACAAAAGGATAAAATCAAAGCAACAGCCTGTTCAAGGAAACAAGCCAGTGCACGTTCAATAGAAGCTCACCCTAGTTATCAACTTTTCTGCAATTCGTTCTGATCTCTCCGTTAGTTCCAGTAAGAGACTTTATATTTCCCATTTTGATCATGGATTATACATTATCTCATTGTGCTCAGCAGCAATTCCTGTGTTTGATCGCTCATATACAGAACCATTAGATTTCAAAGGTATGTTGTAAACTCTGCAGCTTAATAAATTAGATAGGCTAAAGTCAACTTGCTGTCACGTGGAATTTGTAAGAAGTTTTAAGATTACTCTCAAAAAACAGAAAGTCATGCTACAGATATATACCATGCACTTGTAACTGTGAACCAGGCAAGTCAGGAATTGAAGGAGTTCTTGGAGATCATCTAGGGAGATTTGTATGTGTTTTCTCTCTGCCAACAGGAATTAAGGATTAAAATGAAGCTGAAGTCTTGACGATAAAGAAAGCAATGGATTTAAGGGAAACTCATGAGCTTGCTACACAAGCGCACTGGTTTATCGAGTCAGATTCGGTTAATGCTATCATTTAGACTGCAAAGGATTGGCCAAGGAGGATGCATAATCATCTTATATATGTTGGCATGTTTTCTATGAAGCTGAGGTTGTTCTTTTATAGAAGGATTAACAGAGAAGGCAATTGTGTAGCAGATTCTTTGGCAAAGCAGAGTCTGCAGAGACAAACAAGCTCTGTGGCTTGTCTTTAGTTTCTTTTCGTTCACCGGTCTGTGATTCTTTTTAAGCCATTTTCTTATTGACTTCTAAGTTTTATCTAATAAAATTCATCTTTTATATATATATGTGTGTGTGTGTGTGTAAAGATTTCAACTCTGAGCCATTCTTGATCCGTTATTAATAGCAGCTCCTCCTTGTGTGCCTCATGAGTCCCAGCAACATATATTTGCTTAGGGTCAAACAGGATTGTACAGGCATAGGCCAGTTGTGTCTCCACAGCCCGAAACAACAACAAGAACCAGTTTCTTATTTACCCCACATATAATTTTCACTGCTCTCTTTCGTCTTGTACCCTGCTTCCCTACATTTACAGTTTTTTGTCATCTGTTGGCCAATGAGCTTGAAGCCCACTTAATGCCACATGACTTATTTTATTTTATTTTCGTAAAATATAACATGTTTAGCAGATTTTTCTTTTTTCAAATCCAAGAAACAAGAGGTTCACTATGCAAATTAATCAACTGTAAGAAGCTGGCAACAATTCCCACCCCATGCCACAGTGTGTGGCTAAGTGACTCTACTAACCAATGAATTTCCTACTTCATCCTGCTTCCATCATTCCATTACAAAATCCGAACCCACAGAGCACGATAATAGGCTGTTGGTTGGTGAGACTTGTTGCCAAAAATACTAGTTGATAAATTAGACAAGTGATATATATATTTAGTTTATAATTATACAATTTATTAGATTATGGTAAATTTGTTGTCACAACAAAAAGAATATATATATTCTAGCATTACACTAAATATATATCAAACTTGCAATTAATATTAAAATAAGATCCTAACATGCATATTAGTCATGCAATATATTTTTTATTAAATTAAAACAGAACCAAAGAAATATACTTAATTATTGAAGCAATTTAAAATTCAACAAGCTTTGTTGTTGTTGATGATTAATTATTTGTCTTTAAAGCTTTATTATTCTTCATTTGATACAAAAGATCTTTTTTCAGTAAATCTTTCAAGATTCTAATAGCACCACTTTGTTCAAATACATTTTCAAATAAGGTTTAACGAACTATGAAAACAAAACTTAGAAGCCTCCCTGGAAGACTAAATTTAAGCTCTAGATTTTGTATGAATATTATAAAGAAAAAGAGCTTTGAAAATCATAAGAACAAGGCTAGAAATTTTAGTGAAGAAGAGGTCAAACTCCATCAAAACAATGTTGAATTATTTAACCTCAAAGACTCTTCTTCATTCCTTTTTTTATAGATAAAACTAGAAATTAAAAGTTGATGAAATTATCTCTCTAATAGCTCTTATTACCCTCCAATAAACAAGAGTTAAACTTGCATATTTTTATATTAAATTAGATGATTTTTAAACTGAAAAATATGTTAGACGTTAGTAAAAGAATTCTAAAATTCTAAAAAAATTGACTAGATTGTAATATTTATGAACAGGATAAGAACAATAAATTAAGTTGAAGGAAATAATCCTTCAAAACCAAGCTAAAACCCAATTTTTAATTGGAAAAAAAAAAATCTTTTGTGGCTACTGCACACAATAACTATAGTTTAAAGTCTCGACCCAAATACATGTAGGAAGGCTAAGTTATCCTAGGAAAAAAGATCTAATGAACACACAGCCTCCGTGGCCCAAACGAAGACAAGAACACTCGACCCAAAAGTCCAGAAACCGAAATATCTGTAGCTTAAAGTCTCCTAATGCCTATAGCGATTGCTGTATTTGGGTCAATGACCCACTCATGCGGGGGATTTCTTTTCTTACCTATAGGAAATAGGAACGCAGGGTCCCTTAATTACCGAGGGAATATTTAATAGTTTAATTATAAACTGATCAGTGGAGCTGTAAGTGGTGTCACAATATTAAATCACCTATGATTTGTACAAAATATTATAAATTTAATTCCATGTGAAATCTCTGGAACTTGGCTTGGCAAAACAGGTTTGAGGATCACTATGAGTCGTCATTATTTATTAATTAATTAATTATTTAATATATGTATAGGGATTGATCTCATAACCATATATATATTGGCATCCAAATCTAGTGTAGGAGTAGTCAACCCCTCATAAATGAAAAATCAGTCTAAAATTAATATCATTCTGTCATTTTTTGAAGGTGATGAACATCATAACTTAACTTGACGATATTAAATTGCTTAAAAATCCTTCTTAATTAAGATATAAATATAGATTCCTTGCTTAGTTTTTTCTCTTGGATAAATGAAATTTTGACTCATTAAGAAACAAAATTCAGATCCCACATGAAATGCTGCCAAGAGAGGATACCACATACAGGTATATATACTAGCTAATAGTTTTTTATATTTTTTAATTAATTTCTCTTGAGAATTAAGGAGAAAGACTTTGTTGGAAGAAGGAATGGGGACTCAAAATTTTATATTCGAGAAAATTTTATTGGCAGTATTCATGTGAAAGGACAAAGCAATTAGATGCGAATATCTCAAGCAACCATGACGTGAAACCAAATTATCACTATTGTAGACTATACATATTTTAATTATACAGGGCTTGGCATTGAAATTGTTGTTAGGCAAAGTGTGTCGACACTTTCTTCATGGTTTTGTTGATATTATAATCGAAAACTATTCCTTGCTTCTTCTACTTAACCAATTGAGCTCCACACGCCAAGAAAACCCCATTTCACAAATCAAATCTTGCTGGCATTCTGATTGAGACAACGTTGACTCCAACCCTTAATATTAAAGTTAATCCACAGACTCACAACTATTAAATAAATGCACCGTTTCTGAGGAGATGCCTCACTAGTTAAAACTCAGAGTTTTGGATTAGAAAATCTGAGGTGAGAAGAGAAGAGATGAAGAGGGGATCTTAACGAAGGATTGAGTTGGATTAATGTATAATTAGAAGAGATTAAGAAATATTTTCCATTGTGTGATGGTCATCATCGGTGCTGTATGATTGATTGCTCACAGAAGTGTTAAGATAAATGAACGTGTCAATCAATCATTTTACACCCCCAAAGTTTGTCCCCACACCATACCGTCCTTGAAAAAAAAAAACAGAAGAGAGATCGATTGAAGAGGTCACCATGAGGTGGGAATGCATCATGAAAATTATAATGTAAGAAATCAACAAGGAGTCATGTGCACTAGCCAGCATCAAGACTCCAAATTCAAATTCATCGCCTAAAAATATTGGTTTGGTGAAAAAGAATTGCTTGGGATCCATCCTTTCCATTATTTTCTTGGTGAATGCATCGAAAAAATGTTGCAAAGAACTTTCAAAATGGTATATCTTATTCTCTTAATTAATATGCATCATTAAAATTAAATTTAGCGACTACATATAACCTTGAGGTTTCAAGTTTCCATTCTTAGTTATTAACAACGAAAAGAACAATTATAATAGTATTCCAAAAGTTTTTCTCTCATGGTGAATAAGTGGATCTCACTAATGAATCCTAAAATTCAATGTTTCCAAACTTTTAGGAAACAAACACTTGACATAGCCAGGCAAAGCAATAAAACATCGTGAAAAATTAATAGTCATGGGAAATGTTAATAAATAATTGCATGTAAAATAGAATAAACTAGATAAATGGCTTGTAGCGTATTTGTTTGCCAACGTAAAAAAAGATGTTCATGCAATATCAATGTTTTAAAAAAAGTAAAAAAAAAATTAAGAATTTAGTAACTGAAAAAGATCGCACATATTGTCAAAATAATGACCCGGAAAGCAAAAAAAATAATCATTAATCGAGCATCCAATGCTCACTCTTAAGCTAGATTCAACAAAGTTTGACAAACAAAAATTTGAGTTAACCGTTGTTACTTAACCACAGAAAAATCCCATAGAACACAAATAAAAAAAATAACAAAATATTGGTGAATGAAACCGATAAAATTGAACTTAAAGAAAAAAACCAAGCAAGTCCAAGTGAACTTGTACACCCGAGTTAATCTCTCAAACTCGTAACCTATTAAATTATAGACCTTGGTTGCACTAAGAAGCTCAAAACACCCTCCAAATTAAATGTCGATGTCAGATGATGAAATCAATAAATTTAATTTAATTAAAAAACAAAATCCCTTTTAAAAAAATAAATTTAATAAAGACCCAAAATAATTTGGGACAACCCTTGTTATTTTTTAAAAGAAAGATAAGTCCCACATAAAACAAATAAAAAGAATATTATTGAATGAAATCATAAAAAAAAAATAGCTTTAAAAAAGTTTTTCAAAAAAAGATAAGATAGAGTGAACCTTATAAACTCAAGTTAAATTCTCAAACTCACAAGCCATTAAATTCTTGACTCAAGCTCAACTTAGAAGCTCAACACCTGAAAAATTAAATGTTGTAGGATTAAATTAATTAATTTAATTTAAAAATAAAAAACCTTTAAAAAAGCTAAATTTAACAAAAACAAAAAAAAAACCCAAGGCAACCCATATTATTTTCAAAACGACTAAAAAATCACATAGAAAAGTGAATAAAAACATAACAAAATGCTGTGGATGAAAAAAGAGCTTAAAAAAAGGGGAAAACAACCAAGGAAGCCCGTGTCAACTTCATAAACCAGAGTTAATATTTTAAACTCACAACCCGTTAACTTCTAAACTCAAACTCATCGAAGAAGCTAAACACCCGACCATTTAAAAGTTAAAGGATGAAATAATAATAAAAAAAAATGTAAAAAAATCTTGTAAGGTAAAAAAAATAGCAATAAAAAAAAAGATTAGATTTAATAGGAAAAAAACTCAAGAAGGATGAAATTGTAAAAAAAAACAATTTGAAAAACTGTGTATAATAAAACAAATAGTAATAAAAAAAAATAAAAACCAGATTTGACAGATAAAAAAAATCTATTGGGGATGAAATTGAAAAAAAAATCTTAATTTCATAAATTATTCTAAATAAAAAAAGTTATAATAAATAGAATATAGATGGAATCTTAAGGACAAAAACCTTAGGGGCTAATTTGAATTTTTTAAAAGCCAGCATGAAAATCAAGTAGAAGAGAAAGGTCACACGAGTCAAACTGACAACAATTAAGACACACGCATCGTTTGTAAATGGAAAGTATAAAAAAAGTTAGTGTCTATGATAAAAGAGGTAAATATAGAAATAATAAAACATGTTTAGTTGAAGAAATGAGACATAGATTAAAAAAAATCTAACTTTGAGATAGTTTCAGATTGAATCTCTATCCTTTTAAAACATAAATGACAAGTAAACATGTTTTTTGTGTACTTTCTGTTTTTATCTCTTATATCTCAAAGCGGTAATTAATCACTGCATAAAAACTAAAGAGTATTCAATTGCCATCCTTGAAGTAAGGTTTTGGCCACTGGACAGCGCCACACGCGCCGTTCAAACCTGACAAACTTTATTCATGCACTTCCAGCTTTTATTTTTTTATTAACAAAATTACTTAATACCCCTAATAACATCAAATAACTACCAAATAATTAAATGAAAAAGACAAGAATTCCTAAATTAAAGACAAAAACTTTTTAAATTTCAAGAGCAATGCTGTAATATAATTATTTTAAAATTAAGTCAAACACTAAAAAAACTCATTGTTCAAAGTTATTTTTTTTTATTGTTAATGGTAATAAAGTAATTATGTTGTACAATAAAATAAAATAAAAGCTATTTAACTTCGTTTATTATTGTAATGATTAATGAGTCCGTAAAAAATATTAAATTACCCTTGAATACACGCTGTAAAACTTGAATAGTTAAGGCCAAATCAGTAATTTTACAATGGAAAAAGCAAAGCTCTTTTTAGCTTTAAATGTAATTAATGTGACCTCTTATGCATGCATGTCCACGTATCGATCATACACAGTAATTAATTGAAAAAGGCTCTTTGATAAAGGAACCTGAAGAGTCATGCAGTAAAATATGACTGTTCGAATTCAATAATGAATCACGACTTTAATTTTTACATGGGAAGAATCACAGCCCCACCGTACCTTTTGTCTCCCCCACGTCCCTAAACAAGATTTCAGGACCTTTAATGGCACAGAAAAACATGTACACACATGGACTTGAAGGTTCAGTTTTCCTTTACCCTAGAAAAAAGAGATGATAAAGAAGTTTCAAGGCAGGGGCATAAAAACGTTAGTAGACATGAAATTTGAGACCCTAGAACAAGGCAACAAAGTGATGAGGTAGAAATGAAATTTCAATTCCAAAAAATAAATTTAACTAGGATTTTGATTTAATGCCCCGATCGATCTAAGCTATGATCTCTCTCTTTTCCCATGGTTTCTCCATCTTCATAGAAAGTTACAATAGAACAATATCAGACAACCATCTTGCTACTCTATATATTAGACAGCATTATTGTACCAAATGCAATAGAAAATGTAGAAAAATGGACTACGGTCTATAATAAAAGACAACCATCTTGCTACTCTATTAGACAACATTATTATACCAAGTGCAATGGAAAATGTAGAAAAATTGACTATGGTCTACGGTAAAATTAATCAAAATATGGGACATTATTATCACTAGAAATAGTGCTATAACCTGATGTGCTAGTTGGTGGTGTATATAGAGAAGGAGAAGATGTAGATAAAGAAACAACAACAGAAAGAGGTGGTGGGGTGGGAGGAGGGGGAGGTGGTGGAGCAAGAGTATGTGATGGTGCTGAAATGGACGCGGTTGCAGAAGAAACTAAAGCAGCATGAGTAGAAGAAATGATGTTACTAGCGGCAGCTTCTCTGTATTTGTAGTTGAGTATATCAGCCCTTGTCGCACTAAGTTCAGCTTGTAATAATTGAATTTGCTGTTGTAAGGCTGAAATTGCACCCATAGAGCCATAGACAGGATCTCTTAGCCTCAGGTTTGCTTCATAAACTAGACTATTTGCTGCATCAGCTCTTTGACTTTCAGGCACCTCCTAGATAATTAAATCCCAAAAACCAAAGAAAATTGAGAAATCCAAAAACTCACTTAAATTATATGAAAAAAATTGTGGGGAAGAGAAATCAATTAGTAGAGGGAGTTTGATGCATACCATTAGCAGCTTGGAGACATTGCTTGCACCAAAGACTTTGTGAACAGCTGCAAATTTTTGGGGTTCAAGTGGAGAAAAATATGGAGAAAAAGGGCACTCTTCAGCACATCTTCTCCTTAAAAGCTTACATGCAGCACAAGGTGTAACAGTATTCAAGATTCCAGGAGGACCTAACATTTGTCTCCTTCCCATTAGAGAAGATGCATCGCTTTCCCTCTTGATCCTCTTTCCTATCTCTTCAAATCTCTCCCTAAAACAGCAAGAAGAAAATCAAGAGAAAGAACCTATATTATATGAGGTTTTTAAGAAAGTAAAGTTTTTTGTCCTTCTCAAAATTCCAAATAGAGGTAGAACAAACAAATTACAGAAGAGGTCAAGATCATATATAGTTCTTAATTATTTTTTAGGCTAGAACAAGCTAGGGTTATGCATTTTCTAGAAAGGTATATAGATCTTATTCAATTCTTTTGTGGGTGATTCACTCTTACCTGTCTCTGGACATTCAAGCATGCTAGTAGGTTCTAGATCAAAGGGAGAGGTGTGGAGATAGCTAACGGGGAGTTTCAAAATGGAGGAGAAAGAAGAAATATAACACTAGAGAAAGGAGGGCTTAAAAGGCAAGGTAATCACAAAAAGTAGGTCAATGTATGTTTTTTTAAAAGGAAAGAAACAAAATAGGTACAAGAAAAATAGATGATTATGAAGTGAATAAGATTTAGTAATCATGTTATTAGCAGTAAATGTAGAAGTTGTTAATAATGTTCAAGGGGTTAGGTCATTGGAAGAAGAGTTGGAGAAGAAAGGAGAAAGAGAATTGCCAGCTTTGACATTTGACAATGCTATAGATAGGCTAGGCTATGTTCACGTGTGAGTTTTTTTTTTTGTCTACTCCCTTTGAAAGCAACCTCATGATTAACCATCGTTGGTCTACTCACCTTCAAAGCAACCACATGATGAACCCACTGGTTGGCCTCAGTTAAGAGACATATCACTGTTGGGGACTGCCGGTGGCTTTCAACACCGAAATTAAGGTTTCTTTTCTTTTCTTTTTTTCGATTGCATTTTATCATAATTTAAAAAACCGATTCAGTCTGGACTAGACTGACTTAAGACTAGAGTCGAATCAAGTATATAAAAAAATAAAGATAGTTAAAAACTCAACTAACACGACGGGTTGATCCAGTAACCCGATCGAAAATAATATCGTTTTGATTTGTAAAAAAATTAGGGTGACTCGGGTGACCTGTTCAAAACTCGGTGATCCAATCAAAACCAGTAACCCGACCAGACCGGGTTTAAAAACACTGCATTTTAGACATATTATCCATTCAAGTGAAGAATTGTAGTACTCGGGCTGTCGACCAAGGAATACATTAGTGTACCGTGCGTGCAACCCAAAACATTGAAGGACATCACGAACACTACTCTATTACCTCAAACTTCCTTGGCATACGATGACATTTTCGAACGGCTCGAGAGCACCTAACCTTCTTTCCATCTTGGATTGATACTAGAGAGTTCTTCAAAAATCTGCATGCATCCTCTCCTTCTCGAGAAGACCTTGTGGACACGACCAGGTTGGTTGGCGGAAATATTTCGAGAGGATTCGGACGTCGTGGCTAGCTTGTTAGGATTGTTGTCGCGTTTATGTGATGGCGCATAAATGGGATCATCAGGGTATTGCATCAGCAAGCTTCGTGTTAGCACTCTGAACTATATATCAGTATGTAGCCCTATCACTTTCATCCCAGGCACAATTTGTAAAAGAAAAAAAAAATCTCAACAAAATTATGCGTGAACGAAGATTTTTGAAAAGATATTAAAAACATGTTTCATATATGGTGTTTTACATTTATCATATATATATATATATATATATATATATATATATATATATATATATATATATATATATATATCTTAAAATTTAAATTTATATAAAAAAACTCTCTTAATCACCAAATTAATTCCATATAAAGTTAAATGAAGATTATTGAAATCAAAGGCCAACAAATTTCCAAGAAAAATTAATCACAATATCTTAAGCTAATGAATATAAGAAATGATTGACAAGGAAAAGTAGGATCAATGATTGGAATTTACTTACAAGCTATACCTTTTTTTTTCATGATCCAAGATGGCCGCATAACACTAACAAAATATAATATATTACCAAAATTAGCCAATAATAATAGAAACGATGACATAAAATATTTCATTGCTAATTTTCAACTAAAATAGCAAAGGAGAATTTTTGTCAAAAATTTCTGACAAAAATAATGATGAAATATGTTTTATTGGTAATTTTCGATAAAATTACTGTTGGACTAAAAAGAATTATTAAAAATATCATCAGCAGTTTCATTGGAATACTGACATGTTATTATTTACCAATGGATAAAGAATAAGAATTCTTTGTTCTTTTGACTCGTATATTTCACTACGACGCCACACATGTGCGACAGACTAGATAGGTAACACAAAATTTCAGAAGAAATTTGATGCACCAATCATCCAATCTAACAAAAACATCATAATATTTTATGTGATAGTTTGATCGGGCTAAAAAAATTTCAGGACATTCTACAAGTCTTATTCTTAATGGGATTGACATTTTAGCTCTAATCAAATCTTGAAATCAACCTTTAAAATAATTTATTAAATTTCTCTAAATGTAGGACACCAACATACATAGAAGGTGCACTCTTAAAATTGTCCGGGAACAGAAAGCATTTGATTTCAATTGATGCTAATAAGAGGATATCCCTTGTCATTGAGAGAAAAAAAACACAGATAAGGCAAAACAATGCATGATAGTAACTCTTGTGAACGCTATAGAATCATGGCTGGTAAAGAGAAGGAGGGGAACCTAATAAAAAGGGAATATTTTTGGAAATTGAAGGAAAATGATGGATCTAAACTTTGCTTAAAATGGAAGGGATTAATGGACCATCAGTCCTCGTTTGACCCGTATTTTAAGGCTCACAAGTCGCCCTCTTGTCCTCCTAGCTCGATCTCCAACCTGACCATTACTTGCACATAAATACACCGACTTTCACTTCACATCTTCTGCCTTTATAGCAGTATGCTCGGTGGCCACCCTTCTCCAAAATTAAGCCCTAGAAAATGTCACTTTTCTAGCGAAAAATTTTACAATTTCTAGCTATTAAAATTTAACATCCATTTTCATAATTTTATATTAAAACCCGTTAACTTCCATTAGCTATATGCCTGAACAAACATTCGTGTTTTAGGTTATCTAATGGTCAATAGAGGAGGCCAAAATCAAATCAGTAATTATTGGTGATTTCCAAGCCAGCACATGGTTTTTCCTTGGAAAAAAAATGATGGGTTTACTTTTACTCAATCGGGAAGTTTGGTATGAAGAAGCATGGAAGTAGGCAGCAGGCACAGCAGCTAACATGTTGATCTACAGTAAAAATTAGCACTGACCATATATAATAGGGTAAATGGGAATCTTAGAAATCCAATTTTTTATTTCTTTCATGTATTTAGTTACTGCATCCAGAAAGGTCAATATCACCCAGCACACAAAAATCTAGCTAGTTGAAATTTCTTTTTCAGCCAATTGAACCTTTAATTTCTTCATTTGATTTTGGCTTGGTCAAGGAATATGCTGTTTTAAGGAATCAATTAGGTATTTGACCTTTTTTTTCTTTAAAAAAAAAATAAAACAGAAAGAAAATATGAAACAATATTCCTTTTTGAATGAGTAAAGATGCCATCAAACTAATATGAATAAATATATTTCTTAAGATAATTTTAAAGAATCATTAAATATATTTTTTTTAGATATAACACTTAATATTAAAATTTAAAAAGGGAAGGGAGGAATTAAACTTTGGTTAATATAGAACCAAAATTATCAAACCTGACTTCATCCATGACTATCCCAAAGAAATATTTAATATAGAACTAAGGTCATTAAAATTTAGAAATGGATTGAGAAGAATAACCCGAATCCATCGGATCAAATTTATTTTTCTTAAAATAACACTATTTTAGAAGAAAAAAAAACAAATCAAGTTTTAAGTAGATTGATGAAATCACAAATTAACTCAATTGATTAATAAAATTACGTTACCGAATTTAATTCAAAACTCAACTCAAATTAAATATCACATCAATATATCACCCACATAACTGGTTCTAATAACTTTATAAAAGAACTTTGCAATGAAAAGGACAAGATTAATGAGTGTGTCAATTGCCCATTAAGTTCTCATGATTTTGGGCCTAAGTGATATTTCTTTCATTTGTGCATTTGAGATTCCTCACTGTCTTTGGACACTTTATAACTAAAGCCCAATGCAAGGCTTGAACTTTCAATCCAACATTGGTGTACAAAATTATTTGAGGACTATTACCTGCGCCCAAGATAATACTAAGGGGGGAAAAAAAAACCTTAACTGAGGGATCGTCTGGTATCATCTACATTTTCTGTTTGTGTTTTTTATTTTTATTTTCAGTTTTTTAAAAACAAGGAACTTAATTGGTTGCACAGTTTTTTTGGTTTTATGTTGGCTTTGAAGTAGGAAATATTTTACATTATATTTATAATAAAAATAAATTGATAAATATTTATTTGATAGACTAAATGTGAAATTTTTTTTAAAAAAAATCATTTTAAATTTATATTGATAAAAGTGCTTGTACACTATATATATATATATATATATATATATATATATATATATTTTTTTATTTTGAAAATTTTTAAAAGGGTGAGAATACAAGTTCGATTTCTAGAAAGTATACTTATTGGAAGAGGTAGTCACGAACCCCGAATGGAACTAGTCTTATCCTTTAAAAGGATACGAGGATATCTAGATAAGAATAAAAAAAAATTAAAAGACATGATAATTATTAAGATAACGTTAAAGATTAATTATTATTGTTTCAGAACTGAGATAATTGAAATAGAAAAAAACATGTTCTCTACTTTTATTTTATTTTATTTTGAAAGAGTAGAATTTTACTTAAAAAATATTCCCGAGAGGAACATAAAAGCAGAGAAAACAAAAGAAAATGCGGGAAAATGTATCATTAGTGAAGGAGAGGAATTAAGTTGTAACATGGCTGCTAATTAATTCAATGGGAAGCCATGTGATCACGTGTTGGGATTTTTCTAAAGTAGTGAGGCTAATAATTGAATCCATTCAATGTTTAATAAGGAGCTGTATATGTATCATTGACATTATAGATAGTCAAAATTAAATAAATACAAATCAGAAGCTTATGATTAATTATAGTATATGGTTCCTTTTTTATCTTTTCTAGTTTCACATGCATGGGGAAGGTTTAAATCAGATTCCAGCCTATTAAAATAAAATAAAAATAATAACCATCTAGGTGGTGGCTCAATGGTAAGAGCTTGGGACCAAGAGGTTTGCTCCCCCTGTGGTTCCATATTCAAGCCATGTGGTTGCTCATATGATGGCCACTGGAGATTTACATGGTCGTTAACTTTAGGACCCGTGAGATTAGTCGAGGTGCACACAAGCTGATCCGGACACCCACATTAAACTTAAAAAAAAAAATACATAAACTGCTTTCAAATAATTAAGAAAGACAAGAACGTGTGCCCATTTGATTTTTTGTGATGGTCATCCTATTTTAAAAAAAACACAACTATGATGAAAACACTATAAGCATTTATTGCACCGGGAATTGAACAGTACAATAATAGCTTCCAGGGCGGTGTTCGCTTCGCCACAACATCTCCTCTAGGTCTAGGTGGCGTGTGTGGTTGTAGGGGCTCTGGTTTAACGTAGACGATTTTTTTTATTATTTTTTTTTTTTCGTTTTCTCTTCTCCTTCTCAATTTCTGTGCTGACCTTCCAAATTCTCATATTAGACCTTTGATTTATTTTTCCTTAACAATCGGTCTCTTTTTTTTTTTATTAGTTTTTACTTTATTTAGAATGATTTATGAAATTATAATTTTTTTAATTTTTTAAAATTGATTTTTTTTTCAATTTCATACTTCAACATTAAATTTATCAGGAATTAGCTTTTTTAATTAAGCCTGAGTTAGGATATTATAAATTACGAGTTTGTATGAATAACTTAGGTTTAGAAGATTCGTCTAAGTTTATTTTTTTTTACTCATGTTTTTTTTTGTTTTATTCCTCAACATTTATTTGATTGAAAATTAGAATTTATTTTTTGTTTTATTTAATTTTTATAGAATTTTTTACTAATTTTGAGAACGACCCGAGTTATATTAGGTCTTTTTATTTGTAGTTTTTTAAAATAATTTTTTATTTTTTATTTAGATTATATCAATTGATTAAATATAAATATGAGACTAACTCGGGTATAGGAGATTCATTTTTTTTTAAGTTCATGTTTTTCAGTTTTATCCTTTAATATTTATTCAATTAGGGGTTGTTATTTTTATTTATTTGCTTTCTATAGAATTTTTCACTAATTTTAAGAATAACTCAGGTTATCCCAAGTCTTTTTATTTATTATTTTTTTCCTTGTAAACTTAGCTTTCTTAAAATTAATTTTGATTTTGAATTAAATATAATTGATTGATTAAACATGAGATGAGTTGGGAAATTAACCTATGAGATGAGTTGGGAAATTAACCTAGGTTGGAAGATTAGCCAAGGTTTGCTTTTTTTTTTTTTTTTTATGTTGAAGCTCATGTCTTTCTAATTCTATTACTCAACATTTATTCAATTGAATATTGGCCCTGGTTGTTTTTTTTTAATAGGATTTTTTACTAATTTTGAGAATGACCAGAGTTATTTCGAATTTTTTTATTTGTTAATTTTTTTATTTATCTTTTTTAAAATGAATTTATTTTTTAAATTAGATTAAATTAATTGATAAAATCTAAACATGTGATGAGCTCGAGATATTAACCCGGGTTTAGAAGATTCGTCCGGGTTTGCTTTGTTATTTATTTATTTATTATTGATTTTTTTAATTATATTATTAAATTAACCATTTATTTAACTTAATCAAATTAATAACTCAGATCTCGGATCTTTCTTGCTTTAAAAAAAAATAACATCATCTAAATATATTTTTTTATGTTAAGAAAAAAATGACCTAGCTTGTGGTGTAACATCAATCATCTATGTAGTATATAAAGTGTATATTGCTCTCTCAATGATAACATTTATCATAAACGAATTCAGTCTTTCATTTAGTGGGAAATACACAATGTTCGTCAAATTATTTTATTTACTGATTAAAATTTATTTAGATGAATTTACTAAATCAATATAGAGAATACATTATTAAAATCGTTCATTCAAACTGACTCAAAAATATTCTTAATAATTGGGAAAAAAACACCCTATTTAGATGCACATTTTCATAGTTTTTTTTTTTTTTTAAAAAAAAGGCCATTACTATAAGTGTTATGATTTTGTATTCAATTTAATTATATTTGCTATTCTCTATGCAATTCCGTATATCTAGGACACTCACATACTATATCACGTGTTGATTGATAATTGGTGATCCTAGATCCAGGTGACCATGCCCACAAATTGGCTTTAGATTAGACAAACTAATTTCATAGAATTTGAGAAAGCATTAATAAAACGTTGACTAAGACTTTGATCGTGATTTTTATTTATCATAAGCAAACAAATAGAGAAGATCATACATTCATAGAGCGTCTGCATTAGAAAAATCTTAATTTTATGATGCTCATAAAAATAATAAAAATATTATTACCTGATCTGAAAATACTTTTATCTTGATTGTATTTCTTATATATATATTGCCATAATTGACTAAATATATTATGGGGCATCAATATGTTAGTAATTCCTTGAAATATATATATATATAGGAATTTGACAGAATATTGTTAAACAATGGAAGGAAGGACAGGTTACTGTGAAACACAAAACAAATTATTACATGTGCTTGACTGGTACGTAGCACCTATTATTTGGTGGATAACTTTGGAGATACCTATAATCACTTGTACCACCAGAAGAAGAAAAAGAAAATTAAGCAGCAAAATATATGATTGTATTGATGATATGATCACTTTCATTCACTAATCAAGAAAATCAACCACGGCAGCGATCATCACTAGTTTCAGCGTTGATTTCACCTACATAATCGGTATATATAACATGGATTTTTTCCTTTCATTTAACGACAAGGACCTAAATCATCCATGTTTAGATACCAAACAGTACATTTCATTAACTTATTAAGCATCCCTGAGCAATACCTTGATCATGGATGCATAGCAACCTCGAGAACCGGCACTTGATCCACGACCAAGACCAAAGCACAAAGTAGAAACAGGAGATTCACACTCATTCCCACGATCCTGATCATCAAGATGATCCAGCATTGTTTTTCTTGAATCAAAATATTGTCTTGGGCTTGACGATTTTCCATGACAACTTCCTCGAGACTTCGAGACCTTCGTTGGCGAAGAAGGCACAGAATATGTTGCTGACCATGAAGATGATAACTGCGACGAAGAAGAAGATGAAGAAGCTGGTGATACAGGCAGGTTTGCTTTTCTTGGAGAACGTTTAGGGAAAATAGAGTCCAAGAGATTGTACTTAGAGAGCTTTTTTGTTGGTCTCTTTGGGTTGTTGTAAGAGTAGGACGGCGGAGGGGTTAAAGGAGGAAGAGGGTTTTCTCTGAACTTGATCTTAGGAGTGCCTGGTTGAGACTCCCAAGTGAATGGAACTGCAACAGACGCGCCAACATGGTAATCTTCTGTGCTCAAGTTAGACAAGGAGACATCTCTTGCTGGACGCCTGGAGAAGACCTTTTTGTCATCTGGCTTTAATTTTAAGGACTTTTGAGGAAGTTTTGAGCTACTTGTAAGCATTTTTTTTCTTTTTTGAGACTGAGTTAGGAAGATATGGCAGGGAAATAAAGAGGATGGGTAAAGCTTAAGGCAAGCAAGGGTTTGTAATTGGAGGGTTTCCGATGCACTGAAGGAATAGTATTAAGGCTTCGAGTTCCGAAATGTAAATAAATAGTTAAGTCTGCTTTATCTATTTATATATAGTTGGGTTCCCGATGAAATTAGGTCTCAATAATTAATCAATTATATACTACAAAAGTAATATATTTTTTAGCCAAGATGTCTCAATAATTAATCAATTATATACTACAAAAGTAATATATTTTTTAGCCACGATGTATTATTTAAAACAAGTTGTTTTACTACGGAAAAGAGAGGCTGCGGTCTACAACTTCATAAGAAAAATAATTTTTTAATATATTAATTTACATGTAAATAATCTGATTAAACTTTGATACCAAGGTGACGCGGAAAGAAACAATATAAGAAAGCAATTAAAGTAAGATATTTACAACTCTTAATTCACATTTTATTTTTTAATCTTTTTCTCTAATATGATTTATCTTTTTAAAATATTTATAACTCTTTAAATACGTTAGGAACCAACTTTTATAAGGTAAAAATAAATAAATAAATATAAAAGACAATATAAAATCTAAAATTAAACTAAAAATATAAATATATAAATATAAAATATAAATAATGAAAACTAACTCAAATAGCATTCTAATTTCAAGGTATTACAGACATCGGCTAGTTAGTCATATATAAAACTAGACTTGTAGAATTATTTTGTAAAATTTAAGCTCAATTTAATGGCTAGATCTACAGTTATAAGTTTTTCTTGTTAGATAATTATTTGTGAAGTATGAACAGATTTTTTTTTAAATTTAGTTATACCTCATTTATTTATAAACAAGTTTGCTAGATTCTTTGAATAATACACTAATAGTAGATTCATAACGAAACTATCTAGAACTATGAAATACTTTAGACCCACTAGACTTAATTTCATTAAATAAAATTGAGGATGTCTTAGTTGAAAAAACAATTCAAAATCAATGAAGTACAATTTGTGTTGTATAACATGGCCCAACATGTCTTCTTTGCCAATGCAAATAAAATATTACTCTTTGAGTGAAAGAGGTGGTCTGGAATTTAGACCGATATATAGAAAAATTTGTTCTACGAAATTCAGATAGATCTTAACATTTTTTTTTTTTTTTTGAGCTATGAGGGTTACATTTTGTTAAACTCATTTGGGGTGATTGATCTATGGACTATCATATTCCTTTCGTAGCATCCACTATGTTTCTTTCGTTTATGAGTCCCCTTAGATCGTATATAGAGAGCTCTTCTCTTCTTCTCACTCTACCAGCCTTGGAGCTCATGACCTGGTTGGTTGCGATAGAACACGCACCAATACGACACAAGTGAGGCCAGTAGACCACATATAGAGTTAATTTAAGTTTTTGCCGACAGTTAAGACATGATTTTCGGCTTGGGTTAAATTATCAGATTCCATTATTGTTTTACATCATAGTAAGAAGCAATTAAGAGAGCAGCTAGCAGCTACTTAAATACTCATTGTCAATAATTTCGGTAATGGTGAAGGAGCATCAATAGATTTGGGTTACATGCAGAAATTCTGTGCCCAAAAGAAGAAGATTATTGATGTAGGATAGCTGCCTAATATTATGCTTAATAATGCCCACATAGCTCTAATTTCCAACCATGTTGCTCAATGTTAGGTATATTCTCTAAGAAAGGAAGAGATACATAGATAATTTGGGTCCTTGAAACTTGATATAGTAAGTTTTTATAGCCCTTTTGATCTCTGATGAGGATACACCCTTCTTTCATGTTTTGTCATTTCAGCAGAATTATAGTATAGGTGTGTAGAGAAGTTGATGTAGTAACAAGAGAAGCCTTGAAATGGACACCAAATACTTGAAAATGTATTAGGAGACAAAAAATATTGATGAATAAATTTAAACAGGTGAGAAGAGAACAACAAGATCGGCACAAAATTAACTAAGTTAATTAATCGTAGTTGATGTTTTACAATGAATATGGTAAAGACATCTCAACTCCCATTACTGATCATGCATGCCAGATGATAGTCAATGAATGAGATAGTCAATGAATGAGATAGCAAGAGTCTTAGATTGGCCTCCATAGGGTTGTTTAGGTGATATATAGTTTATTCAATTAGTTGATTTCAATATAAATACAATTAGCTAGGATCTCTTAATTTCAAATATACATGAATATAGAAGAAAAAAACACAATATTCCATGTTGGAAATTAAAAAAAAAAAACTATTAAAATCAAGAAACACTAAGTGTTTGGTTAATATCACATAACAAAAATAAGTATTTGGTTGAAAAAACAAAGACAAAAACATAAAATAAATTTAATTTTTAAATGTTTTTAAGTGAATTTTTCTATCTTCTCATTAAATATCCAAACTTTACTTAAATATAATACTGAGAAATGAGAAAGTAAATTAGTTCAGGCACTAAATGTCTTTCATTGCTAGCTCACTATAGCATGCAAGTCCTCCCTCTTTTTCCGAGAGCATTAAACAAAGACCGATAGAATTAATTTATTCATCTAGACTTGAACAAACTTACACAAGTATAAGCAGAATTTCGAGGAGAAAAAAAATGCCATTGCAGACGCACATGTCTGAAGGCGACGCACGTGCATCGTCCTTGAAGGCCGGCTTTTCTCTGGCTATTCATATTTAACTGGTAAAACAGCCCTCATCATCAGCCGTAGGGGGAGGTAATCTGCATGAGAAACTTGGTCAAACCTGTGATAAATAATTTTTTAAATTGACCTCACAGAAACCATTGAAGCCATTGGCGTCATTAATACACGACGAAGTTATTAAGTCATTGTCATTTGTTATCTTAATGTTAAGTTAGTTAAAATCGGACATCAGAAGCTGAATTCTACAAGAAACGAACGTCCATAGCAAAGCTTTGCTGCTGAGGTAGTTTTCAGACAAAGTAACATCAAGATGTAATGGAGTTGCGATCAGATATTTAAAATTAATCAAGTTTTAGTTTTCATTTTAATGCCCTCCTGCGAATAATTAATGGCTATCTGTGGTGGTTGGAGTGAATAAGAAATACTAGTGCTCCTTTTCTGTACATTTTCTTGAATAATGGCCACTCTCTTCTTGCTTCACGTGGGATGAAGCCACATCTTTTGTGTTTTATACAGGATAAAATGCATTCCATGTATCTTTGCTTCACCTAAGATCCTGATCATTGATGCAGCCCAACCTGATAAGAAGAAAGCAATAACAAAAAAAAAATACAGAACTTTTTTTTTTTTTTGCCGAAAAGGGCCTCACAATTAGAGCCCTAATTCGAATTTCATTACTGAATTTTATTTTCTAATATAGTCAAGAGTTTACAACTCTTTATATTGGCTAATAATTGTATATATTTTATAAAAAAAAATCAGAATTCTAAATCAATAAGGAGAAACAACATAAAATCTAAAATTAAACTAAAAATCAAAAAGAAAAAAGAAAATAATGAAATTGGCTCAAACATTAACATCTTTCAAGTCTAATTTAATGGCTTTTGAACCTCAATTAGTTAAAACATCAACCCTTTATATAATTAGTCACGTAGATTAATCTCCTAATCAAATTTAATGATGAAATAGTGTTCAAATAAAAAAATTATAAGCTTTCTTTGTTAGACTATCATTCGACAAGAACAAGTATACTTCTAGGCTTAACTTTGTATCACTTATACACAAATGAGTGCCGGTTTTTATGCATGATTTAATTATGATAGATTAGCAAGTGATGTTCAAAGCTATCAAATTCTTGATGCCCGCCTACATCATTTATCCTCTTTTCCCTCCTCTACCTCATTAATTTAGAATCAAATCCACACTAACTGAACTTCAAATGAGATTAATCAAATCCACTTCGTTCATGCTTTCTAACACAAAAAGGGCCAACTCTTCCTTCTTTCCTTCTGTTCAGTATGGTGCAAGATGCGCTCTAATCAAAAGAAACAATAATCAAATAAATGGCCGAAAGACCAAGTCACTGGCATGCAAATTTTCAATATAAAATGGAAATGACTTAAAAACTGTATCTCCAAGTAATTACTTACAACAGCTCTGAAAGTAAACATCACCGAACGAATCTCAATAAACTTGATTTTACGGACTATTAAAAGCCAAGAAGTAGCTAGTGTGTTAGCATCTTGAAATACATTTCTCTACGTGAAGTCCACATTGAGGGGGACTTGGTTACGTATAGCTGAAGCCCAAAACCTCTTTCCCTTTATTTTCAGCTTAACCTCTAAGACAAGCCAACTCAGAAGGATGGAGTCGATAGTTGGCCTGGTTCCTGAATCCCTTTCAATAATGACAGAGAAAGAGCAAGACTTGATCGTGCAAAAGTGCCAAGAAAGAGATAAATACTGGCAATAAATCTAACCATTCACTAAAAATTTAATCTGTATATAAAAAAATTGGTCACATATGAAGTTGTGAGACTTATTTATAATATTTCTTATCTTGGAGCCCTCATCTTCTTAATGGGAACGTCTTATTTATAATATTCTCGATTACTATAAAAAAAAAATAAAGTTGTGAGACTTTTTGTGATTACTTGTATATTCTCCTTTAGCAGAAAGGGCCATCAGAAGAGCATCTCCATAAGGTATGGGGGTGCTCAGAAATTCAGAACCGGAGCAACAGCAATTCTCCCGCTACAGCTTTTAACTGCACTTATTCTCTGTTCCTTCCATGTATCATGGAGCAGAACATCTGAATTCGTTCTGTCTCTACACACACTCAATCTTGTTGTGATTTCATCTAGAAATGCATAAATTTCTGTGCTACATTATCCATCTTGATCGATCTGCGTCCGAATCTATTGCTTATTAAGTTTCGAAAAACACCGAATTAAGTTTCATAGGGCACGATGCTAATGAGTCTCCTTGCCCAGATATTTTTTCTCTTAATTAATGCATGCTCAATACACATAAACCACAATAACTGAGTACCGTAAAAAGTCATAAGATACATGGAAAGCGGCTTCTGTACTTGCAGAGACAGTGCATGTTAAAAGATCATCACTTAATCATAATAGCATTGCTCAACCTTGTCTTCTTAATTTAACTATGCATCCACACACTACTTGTCTAAAGCACAGAATTATCACCACCTTCCCAGCCATAGCATCTGATTATTCAATACAACATCTCTCTTGGGAATTCCTCAAAAACTTGCTTCTCCTAACCTAACATCTCAAAAGTTCCAAGGTTTTAGCATAGAAGTCAAGCAACCACGTATATTGAGTAATCCCAAATCCAAAACCCATTTCCAAATTCTGGCAATTCACAAAGATATCACAGAAAGATACATCCTTTCTTATTTTTTAGTAGGAGCCTTGTGACCTTGTTCACTCATAAACATCGATAATCCTTCAGAACCTCAACGTCCTAACCATTGAACAACCTTATTATTATCCAATCAAACCATTACTGAAACCAAATTGAAACAAAGTTCATTGATCCCTTTTGCTCACATACAAAACATCAGACTCAACTTCTCATTAACATTCAAATAGTCCTAAGTATTTGAACCTTGTCAACTAAATTAGTGTCACTGGACAAGACAACCTCAAATATGAGCAACAAAAACAAAATTGTGTCAAGGCTACAAACACAATGCAAATAAAATTATTATGCATATTATTTACTCTAGACAGTTGTTGTAACCCATTTTTGGGTCCCCATAAAATATATATAAAAATATATAGCCAAAGGAGGTTAGAAAAATAACAGGAGGCAGAAGCGCTCAGAAAATGGTTGGAAAATTGGTCAATGAGGTTAAAA
>Ga0307515_10006330_pt1 | contig 23723 bp, 22 predicted proteins | sample 17_EM_MG_FD_194513 | JGI IMG/M metagenome (GOLD analysis project Ga0307515, IMG submission 194513) | Populus trichocarpa ectomycorrhiza microbial communities from riparian zone in the Pacific Northwest, United States - 17_EM | ecosystem: Host-associated > Plants > Roots > Unclassified | place... | reverse complement strand
GGGCAGGGACTGGGGTGACTTCGACACAGCCAGCCGCAGTCCTTCGGCGGCCAGCACCGCCGTGGGCAGGCTGATGAGCAGCGCCATGCCCAGGTGTTGCAAGGCCCGGCGGACGAACGATGTGGACAAGATGGCTCCTCGACCCTACCGAGAGGGTCGTACCCGGGAGCATCTCTCGGGAGCACAGGCCTGAATGGGCGAAAAAGCGGCCGGTTTCGCGGCTTGATCGGCGCGGTATTTTTACGGGCATCATGCTCGCCCCACCCTCGCCACGGAGACTTGCATGCCGGACGCAGAGAGCGATGCCACACCCGCCCTGAAGGAAATCTTCGACGCTCGGCGCATGCGCCACATCGCGGCCGAAACGGCTGCGGTGTTCCCCGGCTTCGACACCAAGCGCTTCCTGGCGCTGGTGCTGGCAGACCTCGATTCGTTGTCGATCATGCAGCGGTTGCGCCGGGTGGCCGAGGGCTTTCACGCCACGCTACCGGCCGACTACCGCCAGGCGCTGGGCGTGCTGCGCGAGCTGGCGCCCCGGCTGAACCACGGTTTCGTGACGATGGCGCTGCCGGAGTACGCGGCCTTGTATGGGGCTGGCGACGTGCCGGCCTCGATGGAGGCGCTGAAGTTCTTCACCCGCTTCGGCTCGTCAGAGTACGCGGTGCGCCACTTTTTGCAGCGCGACCTGGAAGGCACGCTGGCGGTGATGAAGCGCTGGTCGACCGACAAGAACGAGCACGTGCGCCGCCTCGCCAGCGAAGGCAGCCGGCCGCGCCTGCCGTGGTCGTTCCAGATCAAGCCGCTGATGGCGGACCCGAGCCCGCTGGCACCGATCCTCGAGAACCTGAAGGACGACCCCAGCCTGTACGTGCGCCGGTCGGTGGCGAACAGCCTGAACGACATCACCAAGGACAACCCCGAGTGGGCGCTCGAACGCATCGAGGGCTGGTCGCTCGACAGCCCGGGCACCGCGTGGATTGCGAAGCACGCGCTGCGCAGCCTGGTCAAGAAAGGCGACCGGCGCGCGCTGGCGGTGATGGGTGCGGGCGAGGCGGCCGAGGTGGAGTTGAAAGGGCTGAAGGTTTCGCCGAAGGCCATCCAGCTGGGCGAGAGCATCGCCTTGTCGGTGGCGCTGCATTCGACCTCGGCGAAGAGCCAGCGGCTGGTGGTCGACTACGGCATCCACTATGTGAAGAAGTCGGGCGGCACGGCGGTCAAGGTGTTCAAGCTGAAGACCTTCACGCTCGCCCCGCACGCGGTGGAACAGCTCTCGCGCAGCCAGTCGATCAAGAACTTCACGACGCGCGTGCACTACGCCGGCCGGCACGAGGTGGAGGTGTTCGTCAACGGCCAGCCCTGCGGCCGTACGGCTTTCACCCTCAGCACGTGAGCGGGCGCGATATCTGCTACGTTCAGGCACCGACCCCCCGATTGACCAAACCGACGAGGCCGCCATGCAGACACTGAACGAGATGTTGAGCCGTCACCTGCTGACCCCCGAGCAGCACACGAACATCCGGACATGGATCGCCGAGGCGCGCACGCCGCAGGGCATTCTCGACATGCCGCCGCACCTGTGGCGCGCGCTGTCATTGGCCAGTGTGCTGATGGGCGTGGATGCCGACATCACCCAGGTGGTGCAGCCCGGCGAGTAAGGAGCAGGCGGGCCGCTCTGCGGCCGGCTACTCCTCGAGAGTCGCCTGGAAGCTCGTGACCGCAGTGTTGCGGCTGCCTTCGCGGGTGGAGCCGAAGAGCGACGCGTTGAACGACGCCGTCGGGTCGCCTTCGGCCAGGGCCCACAGCAGCAGTGCGCGGGCCGTCATCGGCTTGGCGAAGAGGAATCCCTGCAGCTCGTCACAGCCGAGCGCCGTGAGGATCTGCTGCTGGCGCTGGTTTTCCACGCCCTCGGCCACGACCTTGAGGCCGAGCGCATGGGCGAGCTTCAGCACTGCGTCGATCACGGCGCGCGCATCGGCGCTGTGCTCCAGGTCCATCACGAAGCTGCGGTCGATCTTGAGTTCCTTGGCGGGCAGCTTGCGCAGGTAAGACAGGCTGGAATAGCCGGTGCCGAAGTCGTCGATCGACAGGTGGGCGCCCAGCACGCCGAGGCGACGGAAGGTCTCCTGCGTCTTGCCGGTGTCTTCCATCGTCGCGGTTTCGGTGATCTCGCAGGTCAGCAGCGAGGGGTGGATACGGTGCCGCTTGAGCGCATCGGCAATGCGGTCGGCGAGGTCGTCCTGCCGCATCTGGTGCGCCGAGAGGTTGATCGCCACGCGCATGCGCAGGCCCTTGTCGCGCCACAGGCGCGCCTGCACGCAGGCGGCTTCGATGACCCAGTTGCCCAGCGGACCCATGAGGCCATTGCGTTCGGCGAGTGGAATGAAGCGGTCGGGCAAGATGAGGCCGAGCTCGGGGTGCTGCCAGCGCAGCAGCGCTTCGACGGCGGTGACCTTGCCGGTGACGGCATCCATCTTGGGCTGGAAGTGCAGCTCGAGTTCGTTCTTCGCGACGGCCTTGCGCAGGTCGCGAACGAGATCGAAGTTCTGCTGGGCGTCCATGTCCATGTCGGGCGCATAGAAGCAATGACGTGAGCCGCCGGCGCGCTTGGCGGCGTACATGGCCACGTCGGCGCGCGCAATCAGCTTGTCGACGGGGCTGCTGCCGCCCTCGTGGAGCGCAATGCCGATGGAGCAGGCGATGTTGATCTCGCGGCCTTCGACCTTGTAGGGCTTGCCCAGTGTGTCGATCACACGCTGCGCGACCTTCTCGGCCATTTCGGGCGACGAGGCGTTGGGCACCAGCAGCAGGAATTCATCGCCGCCGACGCGCGCGGCCTGATAGGTCTTGCGCGTCAGCCACGCCAGGCGCTTGCCAACCAGCCTGAGCACCTGGTCGCCGCAGTTGTGGCCGAAGGTGTCGTTGACGGGCTTGAAGCCGTCGAGGTCGATGAAGAGCACGGCGAAGGGCGCGCCACGTGCATCGCTGCGCTTGGCTTCCGCGCGCATGCGCTCTTCGAAGAAGAGACGCGTGGGCAGGCTGGTGAGACTGTCGATGGTGGCGGCCGGGCTCGCCGCGGCCACCGGCTTGGCCCCACGCACCTTGGCCCGCATGATGGCCATGAGCGTCCACGTCAGCGCGAACACCATGGCCAGGTCGATCAGATCTGACCAGCGCATGGCGGTGGACCCGGAACTGGCCGCAAGGGATGCGAACACCCCGACGCCGGCAACCGCCAAGGCAGAGAACACGCGCAGCACCCGCAAGCGTGCGGCGTTGGCCAGGTTCATGTGCGCCGTGACAGCAGCCGTGCCGAGCAGGATGACCGACACGCCGACGGCCAGCTGGCCGTCGATCGTCGCCACGCGAAAGAGCCCGGGCATCTGCACCATGGCCAGCACGTAGGCGGCAACCAGCGTTGCAGCGACCGCCTGCAAGGCCTGAAAGTAGGCGCGCTTGGCGATGCGATTGGCCGCGAGCCAGCCAAATGCCGGCAGTGCCAAGCAAGCCGACCACGACAGCAGCGCATGCACGCCGAGGCTTGTGCCGAAGGTCGGGTCGAGTTGAGACGCGTGCGCGGGCCACCACAGCCCATAGGCCATCAGCAGCACCGCGGCCATCGACAGCAGGCGGGCAAAGGAGGAGCGGGAAACGCGCGGCGCGCGGCCGCCGATTTCGCTGGCCACCAGGTAGAGAGCGGTCGTCGCCATGAAGCACGCTGCCGTCAGCACCATCGTTGCCCTTTGTTCTTCTCTTGAGGCCACCGACGCTTGGAGAAGCGGGTGCCAGTTGTCAGCGTCGCCGGTTCTTGAGAGCGACAAATCTGCCAGACAAACGATGATAGTCAGCGGTGAAAACCGCGTTCGTGACGTAGTAGCGCTTCATGGCGACAGTGCTGCGCGCTGCTCGATTAAGTCACGATCACGCAGGCGCCCGGCCGCACCATCAGCAGGCAAGCGTGGCGCCGGGGCCACCGGAGGCGGCCGCTTGCAAGGGTTTATGCGGACATGGAAGCACGTGTCGCCCATCTCCTCGTGCCGGCTGTTCGATCGGGAGGATTTGCAAATCCCCGAGCCGAAGCGGGTCATGGGAAGCTGGGGATTTACCTCGGGCGCGATGGCGACTAGTCTGAATCAGACCCCTGATGTCCAGCAGCACCGCGCACCCTATCGACCACACCGCAGCGATGGCACGACAGCCCACGCACACCAAACCGAAACGCCTCGTCTGGCGCATGACGGAGCGTGCGCCGATGGGCGAATGGGTCGACCCCAACGCACCCCCTGAACGGCCGAAGAAAGACCTGCCGGAGGGGTCTCCGGGCAACTGGGTGGGTTCGTCCTACGACTTGCTGAATGGCGTCGATATCGACGACAACCCCAACACGGTTCCCGACGATCTGTTCGACGAGCTGTTCCCGAAGCCAGACGACCACAAGAACAGCGGCAGATAGGCCGCTCGTCTTGGTGAGTCGACCGCGATCAGCCTGCGTGCCGGTACGTGCCGGTGCCGTGCGGCGCAGCCGCAAACTCGGGCAGCGCTTCGGCCTGGCGTGAGAACGACTGCAAGGCCGGGTAGTTCGCCGCGACCACCACCTGCGGCAGCATCTGCTGCGTGAAATGCCAGGCGATGGCGGCGCTCACGCCGGCCTGGTCGATGCCTGCGCGGCTTGCCACGAATGGCTGGTGCGTGAGTTCTGCCTCGAGCGCGCCATAGGCAGCGAGCAGCTGCCCGGTGACACGGCTCAACCAGGGTTGGTGCAGTTTTTCAGAAGGCCGCAGTTCATGTTCGTAGACGATCTGCACGCTCTTCTCGCAAGCCGCCAGCGCCAGCCCGGTGATGCGCAGCGAGCGCTTCAGCTCCGCGATGCCACGCGGCACGAGGCCCGCGCGCGGTGCTGCGATCGCCTCGGCGTATTGCAGGATCAGCGTCGAGTCCATCAGCACCACGCCGTCGTCGCACACCAGAGACGGAGCCTTGACGACGGGGTTGATTCTCTGGAACTGCGCGAAGGTGCTGAACACCGAGACCGGCTGGTGCTCGAACCGCAGGCCGAGCAGTTGCAAAGAAACCGCCACACGGCGGACGTAGGGCGAATCGAGCATGCCGATCAATTGCATGGGAACTCCGAAGGATCAGGGGGTATCGGGTGCGCGGACAGGTACGCGAGTGAGAGCCTTAGCTCGGATTCGCGGCCGCCTGCAGGGCACTGCGGCGACGCCGCACCACGAGCACGGGCTCGATCAGCATGCACGCGGCCGCCACCGCATACGAACCCCACACGTAGAGGCCGTAGCCGCCCATCGCGAAAAACTCGGCCGCGCTGTTCCAGTTCATTGTTTGCTCCCTCCCCGGGCCAATGTGGCGACCCAATCGGTGTGCCGCTCACGCTCCAGGATGATCGCCCGCGTTCGTGTCAGCACGACGGCAAAGGCATAGGCCCAGCAGGCCAGCGTCATCAGCAGCATGGCGGTGAGCATGGTGCTCGCCATCTTGGGCGCGGCCGTCGCGCTGATGGTGGCGCCCTGGTGCAGCGTGTTCCACCACTTCACCGAGAAATAGATGATGGGCACGTTGATCGCGCCGACGAGCGCGACCAGTGCGCCGGCGTTGTCGGCACGGCGCGTGTCGTCGATGGCCTCGACCAGCGCGATGTAGCCGAGGTAGAGAAACAGCAGGATCAGGTACGAGGTGAGCCGCGCGTCCCACACCCACCAGGTGCCCCAGGTCGGCTTGCCCCAGAACGCGCCGCTCCACAACGCGACGAACGTGAACATGGCGCCGGTCGGTGCAATGGCACGCGCCACCATTGATGCGAGGCGCGCCTTGAAGGCCCAGCCGATGCCGGCCCAGAAGGCCATGGCCATGTACAGCACCATCGACACCCAGGCCGCAGGCACGTGGATGAAGATGATGCGGTAGGCCTCACCTTGCGTGGCGTCGGTCGGCGCGACGAAGAAGCCGATGTACAGGCCCGCGGCGCTGAGCGCGATCGCCGCGACCCAGAACCAGGGTGTCAGCGCCCCGGCCAACCCATAGAAGCGGGACGGTGCCGCAAAGGTGAACAGGCGTGTGGGTGAGGAGCTCATGGGGGTGTCAGTGTGTGGGCGCCGGATGGGTGGTCAGTATCAAGACGTTCGGTGCAAGGTCAAGCTGTCACTCGGTGGAGATGCGCAAGGCCGCCGCGGTGGCCCAGGGTGCGAGCAAGGCCGTCACGATGAGCAGTGCGCCGAGCAGCGAATAGTGCCCCTGCGGCGAGATGCCCGAGACAACCGCGCTCACTGCACCGGCGCCGAAGATCAGCGCGGGAACGCACAGCGGCAGGATGAGCAGGATCAGCAGCACGCCGCCGCTGCGCAGGCCGAGCGTGAGGGCGGCACCGACGCCACCCAGCAGGCTCAGGATGGGCGTGCCGAGCACCAGCCCGAAGGTGAGTGCTGCGATGGCATCGCCCTGCATGTCGAACAGCAGCCCGAAGAACGGCGCGACCAGGATCAGCGGCAAGCCGGTGAGCAGCCAGTGCGCGAGCGCCTTGGCCGCGGCGATCACCACTGCCGATTCGCCGCAGAGCAGCATCTGCTCCAGCGAGCCGTCGGCATGGTCGGCGGCGTAGAGCTGGGTCACCGACAACATTGCGGCGAGCAGCGCGCAGACCCATACGATGCCGGGCGCGATCTGCCGCAGCGTCTGCGCCTCGGGGCCCACGCCGAGCGGGAACAGGCTCAGCGCGACGCTGAAGAAGGCGATCGGCAGCAAGGCTTCGATGCGACGGCGCGCGGCGAGGCGCAGGTCTCTTGCAAGAACCGCGGTGAAGGCGCTCATACTGAAACTTCGTCGAGTTGCACTGTCAGCGGCTGCGGCTCGACCAATGTCAGTACCTGATGGCTGGTCAGCACCACGCTGCCACCCGCCGCGGTGTGGCGGGTCAACAGGCCATTGAGCGTGGCGATGCCTTCAACGTCGAGCGAATCGAAAGGCTCGTCGAGAATCCACAGCGACGGCGCCGCATCGAGCGCCAGCCGCGAGAGCGCGACGCGGCGGCGCTGGCCTTGCGACAGCGTGCGCACCGGCGCATCTCGGCGGCTGGCCATGCCGAACAGCGCCAGCGCGGCGTCGAGCCGGGCGACGCTGTCATCGCGGCCATGCAGGCGCGCAAGAAAGCGCAGCGATTCGCGCACGGTGAGATCTTCCTTCAGCGCATTGGCGTGGGCGATGTAGACGAGCTGGTGCGCGCCACCGGCCCAGTCGACCCGCCCCGCCTCGGGCGTGGACAGGCCGGCCAGCAAGCGCAGCAGGCTCGTCTTGCCGCGGCCGTTGGCACCACGCAGCCAGACGACCTGCCCGGGTTTCGCCTCGAACTGCAGACCCTTGAACAGAATGCGGTCGCCGCGGCGGCAGGCCAGGTCGACGGCGGCAAGTGTGGGCAAGGGAGGGGTCAACACAGTGCGGGGGTGGCTTTCGAGGCCTCGCATTGTCTGTCAGCGCAGAAGGGTCGGCCTCTGCGCGAAGTACCATGGCCCACACTCCCCCAAGGTACCCCATGAACAAAGACCTGCTGGTCCCGGCCGCCACCATCACCGCTGCCCTCATCACCAACCCGTCGCCCGGCGTGTCGCGCTCCAAGCTGAGCGACGTGGGCGCCCTGTTCGCCTCGGTCTACCTCGAACTCGAGAAGTCGCAAGGACTCGTCGACAAACTGCGCGCGCAAGGGGCGACGCCGACACCTTGAGCAAGACGCAGGGCTTGTTCGGCGCCTAGGGCGACCCCTTCGCATTGGCGTCCGTCGTGTGAACAAGCCCTACGTCGTCGCTGTCCGCGCGCTGTGCGAGTTCACGGCGAAGGTCGGCGACCTCGACCTGCGATTCACGCCCTCGCCTTCGGCGCAGGAAGGCCAGGCCGGCCACGCCGTGGTGGCGGCTCGACGGCGCGGCACGCACTACGAGTCGGAACTGAGCCTCGCCGGCGACTACAAGCACCTCAGCGTGCGTGGCCGGGCCGACGGCTACGACAGCGCGCAGAACCTGCTGGAGGAAGTGAAGACCTTCCGCGGCGACCTGAGCGCCCTGCCCGCCAACCACCGCGCGCTGCACTGGGCGCAGGCCAAGGTCTATGGCTGGCTGCTGTGCCAGAAACTCGCGTTGCCGGAGATGCGCATTGCGCTCGTCTACTTCGATATCGCCAGCCAGCGCGAAACGGTGCTGAGCGAAACACACACGGCGCAGGCGCTGCAAGAGCATTTCGAAACGCAGTGCGAACGCTTTCTGCAGTGGGCCGAGCAGGAGCTGGCGCACCGCGAGAAGCGAGATGCGGCGCTGGCAGCGCTGAAGTTTCCGCACGAATCGTTTCGCACCGGGCAGCGCGAGCTGGCCGAGGCGGTCTACAAGTCGGCCAGCCGCGGCCGTTGCCTGATGGCGCAGGCACCCACCGGCATCGGCAAGACGGTAGGCACGCTGTTTCCGCTGCTGAAGGCGGCGCCGGGCCAGTCGCTGGACAAGATCTTCTTCCTCACCGCCAAGGGTTCGGGCCGGCGCCTCGCGCTCGACGCGGCCGAGCGCATCCAGGCGGGTGCGCCGACGCCGCGCGAGACCAGCCAGCCCACGCTGCGCGTGCTCGAGCTGGTGGCGCGCGACAAGGCCTGCGAGCACCCCGACAAGGCCTGCCACGGCGAGTCGTGCCCGCTGGCGCGCGGCTTCTACGACCGGCTGCCAGCCGCGCGTGCGGCGGCGCTCACACAGGCCACGCTCGACAAGGCAGCGCTACGCGAGGTGGCGCTCGCGCACCAGGTCTGCCCTTATTACCTGAGCCAGGAGCTGGCCCGCTGGAGCGACGTGGTCGTCGGCGACTACAACTACTACTTCGACCTGGGTGCCTTGCTGCACAGCCTGACGCAGCTGAACCAGTGGCGCGTGAGCGTGCTGGTCGACGAGGCGCACAACCTGGTGGACCGTGCCCGCAAGATGTATTCGGCCGAGCTCGACCAGGCCGAATTCAAGCGCATGCGCAAGACGGCGCCGGCGGCGCTCAAGTCGCCCCTGAGCAAGCTGAACCGCGCGTGGAATGCACTGGCCACGGCTCAGACCGAGCCGTATCAGGTGCACCCCGGCGTGCCCGATGCGTTCAGCAGCGCACTGCAAAAGGCCACCACAGCGATCACCGACCATCTGGCCGAACACCCGACGGCGGTTGACGCCGAGCTGCAGCGCTTCTACTTCGATGCCTTGCATTTCTCGCGCGTGCTGGAGCTGTTCGACGAGAACTCGCTCTTCGACGTGAGCCTCGCGGGTCGCAGCGCCCTGCTCTGCCTGCGCAACGTGGTGCCGGCGCCGTTCCTGAAGCCGCGCCTCGAAGCCGCCCGCTCGGTGGCGCTTTTTTCCGCCACGCTGAGCCCGCAGCGCTTCTATGCCGACACGCTGGGCCTGCCCGACGACACCGCGTGGATCGACGTGCCCACGCCCTTCACGGCCGACCAGCTCCAGGTGCAGCTGGCCGGCCACATCTCGACGCGCTACCAACACCGCGACGCCTCGCTCGCCCCCATCGCCCGCCTGATGGCGCAGCAGTACGCGGCGCAGCCCGGCAACTACCTCGCCTTCTTCAGCAGCTACGACTACCTGCAGAAGGCCGTCGCGCTGTTTCGCGAACAGGCGCCGGGCGTGCCGGTGTGGGAGCAATCGCGCCGCATGGACGAGGCCGAGCGCGAGCAGTTTCTCGAGCGCTTCACCGCCGACAGCCAGGGCATCGGCTTCGCGGTGCTGGGCGGCTCGTTCGCCGAGGGCATCGACCTGCCGGGCCGGCGGCTGATCGGCGCCTTCATCGCCACACTCGGGCTGCCGCAGCTCAACCCCGTCAACGAGCAGATGAAGCAGCGGCTGGGCGAGCGCTTCGGCAACGCGCACGGCTACGACTACGCCTACCTCTACCCGGGCCTGCAGAAGGTGGTGCAGGCGGCCGGCCGCGTGATCCGCACGCCGGCCGATCGCGGGGTGGTCTGCCTGATGGATGACCGCTTCACGCACAGCAAGGTGCGTCGTCTGCTGCCCGCCTGGTGGCGGGTAACGACGACAACTGGCACCGAGACACCGGCCACTTCCGACGTGTAACAGATTGCTCATCCGTTATGGTGCGCAGAACATCAGGGCCAGCACGGCCAAGGAGCCTCTCTCGTGGTATCGCTTTTTGCCTTCGTCGTTTCGGCCTATGGCATGAACCCCTATCTCATCGCAACCTTCAACAGCGGCCTCGCCTGCGAGTCGGCCAAGTCCGAAATCATCAGCGTCGCGCTGAAGCAGAACCTCGCCGGCACGAGCACCTATGCGCTGGCGCCGAAGAACCTCGCGTGCATTGCCACACCCGGTCTCGTCTCGGCCGGTGCCCGCCCACCTGAGCCCACGCTGCCAGTGAAAGCGTCTGCAGCGCCGGCAACCAAGCGGCCGACGAAGAAGTGACGTTCGGCCCCGGCGCTCGCGAAGGGCGCTTGCGCCGCCGCCTGCTGGCGTACGGGCCGTTCATCGTGACGTTCGCCCTGGTGGCCCTGCTTTGGGCCATCGTGCTGGTCTCGTCTGTCATCCAGCAGGAGCGCATTTCCGGCGATGCACAGCAGCAACTGCGGCTGGTCAACAACGCCGTGGTGCAGCACACCCGCGGGCTGCTGCAGGGCGTCGAGAGCAACCTGCAGGCGCTCGACCACTGGGTGCAATCCCACCCCGAGAACGACCCGCGGCAGGACGCGGCGCTGGCCGAACTGATCGCGCGCCTGGACCAGGGCACCGACGGGCTGGTGAGCATGGGCTTTGCCTCGGAAACCGGCGCCAGCGTGGCCGCGGCCGGCACGCCAGCGTGGCAGGTGGCCATGCCCGCCGTCCCCTGGCCCGAGGCGGGCAAGACACGCGTCGGCGTGCCGCTGCACGCCGGGCCAGGCCAGCCTTGGCGCTGGCCCATCACGCGCCGGATCAGCCCCGCAGCGGGCGACATCGTCGGCGCCGTGGCCTGGATCGACCTCGCCCGCCTGAGCGCGCTGCACGAAAGCCTGCGCTACAAGCCGGCCGGCGCGATCTCGCTGGCCACGTCCGACGCGGTGGTGATCGTGCGCACACCCTGGACCGAAAACCAGATCGGCACAGACCTGCGCACGAAGGGCCCCCTGCGCGTGCTGCCGGCAAGCGCGCCGCAGGGCATGTTTCCCTATGGCGGCACTGAGACCGAAGGACACGAGCGCACGGTGAGCTACGAGCGGCTCGACCGCTACCCGGTCACCGTGTTCGTCTCGCAGGCGGTGGATGAAACCATGGCCGCCTTCCACGCCCGACGCAAGATGCTGCTGGCCGGCCTGAGCGCCATCACCGTGCTGGCCTTCCTGTTCTCGCTCGTGCTGGCACGCAGCCAGCGCGCCGCCCGGCGCAGCCAGGCCGAGTTCGCAGCGGTCAGCGCCGCGTTTCCGCTGGGCTTGTTCCGCACCGACGAAAAGGGCGAGACGACTTACGCCAACGACGCCTATTTCGAGCACCTCGGCCTGCCGCGCGAGCGCATGGCCTGGGGCTGGAGCGAGATCGTCGAAGAGAGCCAGCGCGAAGAGGTCGTCAAGGCTTGGCGCAAGGCCGTGGCTGCAGGCCGATCGATCAGGAACAAGCTGTACATCCAGCACCCCGTCACCGGCAAGGATGCGGTGATGTCGGTGCGAAGCGCGCCCCTGGTGCTGGACGGCCGGGTGGTCGGCCAGGTGGGATCGCTGGAAAACGTCACCGAGCGCATCCAGCAGCAGACGGCCCAGCGCATGCTCACGGCGATCTTCGAGAAGAGCACCGACATCGTGGCCCAGGTCGACGCCGACGGCCGCATGCTCTACCTCAACCCGGCCGGCCGTGCCCGGCTCTCCATCGGCCCGAACGACTCCCTCGGCGCCCTGCGCTACGACGACTTCACCCCGGCCCACCGCGAACTGCAGGTACGCGACGAGATCTTGCCCACGGCGCTGGCCCAGGGCATCTGGGTGGGCGAAACCTCGGTGCTGGCCGATGGCGGCCAGGAAATCCAGGTGAGCGAGATGCTGATCGTCCACCGCGACGAGCAGCAGCGGGTCGAGACCTTCTCCATCGTGATGCGCGATATCAGCCGGGAAGTCCAGGCGCGCTTGGAATTGCAGCGCAGCGACGCGATCCTCAACATCGTCGCCTCGACCCTGCCGGCCAGCGTGGCCGTGCTCGACGATCAGCAGCGCTACCTCTTCACCAACGACGCCTTCGACCGCTTGACCGGGCGGGCGCACGGCAAGCTGGTCGGCATGACCATGCGCGAAGCGCTGGACGAGGCCGCCTACGAATTCCGCCGGCCCCACATCGAAGCGGCGCTGGCCGGCCAGCGAACCATGTTCGAGAGCGAGCGCGGCGTGCCCGGCCGGGCGCTCTTCCTCGAGACCACCTACATCCCATTCCACGCAGCCGATGGTCGCGTGGCCGGCTTCGTCGGCCTCGGGCAGGACGTCACCACGCACCGGCTGCAGCAGCAAAAGTTGCTCGATGCCTCGCAGACCGACGCGCTGACAGGCGTGCTCAACCGGGCCGGCTTCGACCAGCGCATCCAGGAGGCGCTGGCCCTCGCCCAGGCCAAGCAGCACCTGCTGGCGTTGCTGTACCTCGATCTCGACGGCTTCAAACCGGTCAACGACGAGCACGGGCACGCTGCCGGCGACACGCTGCTTTTGCAAGTGGCGCAGCGGCTGCAGCGCGTGCTGCGCCCGTCCGACGTGCTGGCACGTCTGGGCGGCGACGAATTCGCCGTGGTGCTGAACGACGCGAAAGACGCCACCGCGGCCCAAGCCGTGGCGCGCAAGATCGTCGGCTTGCTGGGCGAGGTGTTCGAGGTGGACGGCAAGAAGATCCACATTGGTGGCAGCGTCGGCGTGGCGCTGGCGATGAACGGCCAGGGCACGATCCAGGGCTTGCTGCAGCGCGCCGATGCGGCGCTCTACCAGGCCAAGCGGGCCGGCCGCGGGCGCTTCGAAATGGCGACCCAGGCATAGTCCTTCAAACCCCGAGGGTCAATGCGGTCTCACAAGGTCACGAAAAGTCTTGAAACTTAACCCTGCGAACACCCTCGAAGCGAGGTCGCAGTTTTATACTGGAAAAGCGTGAAATCTTCGTCTCAGGCAGGAAGCAGGTTGTATATGGGCGCCAAACTCAAAGTCGCAGGCTGGGTCACCTTGGGGGCCGTCGCCGGCGCCCTGACCACGATGCAGTTGCAAGCCACCGCTCGCAACCCCGCGACGCAATTGCCGCTCGAAGAGCTGCAGCAGCTCGCCGCGGTGTTCGGCATGGTCAAGACCGACTATGTCGAACCGGTCGACGAGAAGAAGCTGATCACCGACGCCATCGGCGGCATGGTGGCCGGGCTCGACCCGCACTCGCAGTATTTCGACAAGAAGACCTTCCGCGAATTCCGAGAGGGCACGACCGGCAAGTTCGTCGGCGTCGGCATCGAGATCGGCATGGAAGACGGCCTGGTGAAAGTCGTCTCGCCGATCGAAGGCTCACCGGCCTTCCGCGCCGGGCTGAAGAGCGGCGACCTGATCACCAAGATCGACGACACCGCCGTCAAGGGCCTCACGATGGACCAGGCCGTCAAGCGCATGCGCGGCGAGCCCAACACCAAAGTCGCGCTGACCATCTTCCGCAAGACCGAGAACCGCAGCTTCCCGATCACCATCACCCGCGAAGAAATTCGCGTGCAGAGCGTGCGCTCCAAGGTCGTCGAGCCGGGTTACGCCTGGCTGCGCGTGAGCCAGTTCCAGGACCGCACGGTCGATGATTTCGCCAACAAGCTGGCCGAGATCTACAAGGCTGAGCCCAACCTGAAGGGCCTGGTGCTCGACCTGCGCAACGACCCGGGCGGCCTGCTCGAAGCCTCGGTCGCCGTGTCGGCCGCCTTCTTGCCGACCGACGCCACGGTGGTCACCACCAACGGCCAGATCGCCGAGTCGAAGTCCGAATTCAAGGCCCGACCGTCCGACTACCTGCGCCGTGGCGGCAGCGACCCGCTTCGCAAGCTGCCCGAGGGGCTGAAGAAGGTGCCGCTGGTGGTGCTGGTGAACGAAGGCTCGGCATCGGCCAGCGAGATCGTCGCCGGTGCGTTGCAAGACCACCAGCGCGCGACCATCATGGGCTCGCAGACCTTCGGCAAGGGCTCAGTGCAGACCGTGCGCCAGCTGTCGCCGGAAACCGCACTCAAGATCACCACGGCGCGCTACTACACGCCGAGCGGCCGCTCCATCCAGGCCAAGGGCATCGTCCCCGACGTCATGTTGGACGAAACGATGGAAGGCAACCTCTTCGCCGCCCTGCGCATGCGCGAGGCCGACCTCGAGAAGCACCTGCAAAGCGGCCAGGGTGCCGAGGTGAAGGACGAGGCGCGCGAAAAGGCCCGCGAAGAAGCGCGCAAGAAGCTCGAGGAAGAAACCGCCAAGAGCACCGCCCCGGTGAAGCCGCTGCCCGAGTTCGGCAGCGCCGAAGACTTCCAGTTGGCCCAGGCCATCAACCGCCTGAAGGGCAAGCCGGTGCTGGTGTCCAAGACGGTGGTGGAACGCAAGGCCGAGGCGACCACCAACAACTGAGTCAGGCCTTTCGCCTCCCGAACGCCCGTGTCGCCCACGGGCGTTTTTCATTGTCGAAACGCCGGGCATGCTCGCCGACGTTTGTGTTTGTATGCTCCCGCCCATGAACGACAACCAGCTGCTGCGCTACTCGCGCCACATCCTGCTCGACGAACTCGGCATCGAAGGCCAGCAGCGGCTGCTGGGCGCGCACGCGCTGGTGATCGGTGCCGGCGGCCTGGGCTCGCCGGTGGCGCTGTACCTGGGCACGGCGGGCGTCGGCCGCATCACGCTGGTCGACAACGACACGGTGGACCTCACCAACCTGCAGCGCCAGATCGCGCACGACATGTCGCGCATCGGCCAGGCCAAGGTCGCATCGGCTGCGCAGTCCATCAACGACATCAACCCCGAAGTCACCGTGGTGGCGCTGCAGGAGCGTGTGGATGCACAGCGACTCGATGAGCTGGTAGCCACGGCGGACGTGGTCGTCGACTGCTGCGACAACTTTGCCACCCGCCACGCAGTGAATGCCGCCTGCGTGAAGCACGGCAAGCCACTCGTGTCCGGCGCGGCGATCGGTTTCGACGGGCAGATCTCGGTCTACGACACACGCCAGGCCACAGCCCCCTGCTATGCGTGCATCTTCCCGCCCGATGCCGCGTTCGAAGAAGTGCGCTGCGCCACGATGGGCGTGCTGGCGCCGCTGGTCGGCATCATCGGCAGCATGCAGGCCGCAGAGGCGTTGAAGCTGCTGGCAGGCACCGGCTCGTCGCTCGCCGGCCGCTTGCAGATGCTGGACGCGCGCTCGATGGAATGGACCGAGATCCGCACCCCGCGCAACGCCGATTGCAGCGTGTGCGGCACACGCAATTCGTAGCTCCCAAGCGTTAAGCTGCTCCCATGGACAAGCGCACAGAACTCACCGCCCGCAACTTCCCCCCGGCCAAGAAAGAAGCCGAGCGACAAGGCCCGGCGCCTTCGCTTTATGACGGGCCCGAAAGCTCCTACAACCTGGCTTTCACCGACACGAAATTCCTGCTGCGCGAAGAGCTGCGCCCCGTGCGCATGCAGCTCGAGCTTCTGAAGCCCGAACTCGTGCAACAGGAACAAGGCATCGAGTCCACGATCGTGATCTTCGGCAGCGCACGCATCGTGCCGCCCGACGTGGCGCAGCGCCTGGTAGCCGACGCGCAATCTGCCAACGACGAGACCGCCCTGCGCATCGCGCAAACGCACGTGCGCATGTCGCGCTACTACGAAGAAGCCCGCCGCTTCGGCGCGCTCGTCACCGAGAAATCGAAGCAGCTGGCCCATCCGATCTACGTCGTTACCGGCGGCGGGCCCGGCATCATGGAAGCCGGAAACCGCGGCGCGTTCGAGGTCGGCGGCAAGAGCATCGGCCTGAACATCGTGCTGCCGCACGAGCAGGCGCCCAACCCCTACATCACGCCGGAGCTGTGCTTCCAGTTCCACTACTTCGGCCTGCGCAAGATGCACTTCCTGATGCGCTCCATCGGGCTGCTGTGCTTCCCTGGTGGCTTCGGCACGCTGGACGAGATGTTCGAGGTGCTCACGCTCATTCAAACCGGCAAGTGCCGGCGCCGGCCCATCCTGCTGTTCGGCAAGGAGTTCTGGAGCAACCTGATCAACTTCGACCTGCTGGTCGAGACCGGCATGATCAGCCCGCTCGACCTGCAGCTGTTCCGCTTCGTCGAATCGGCCGAAGAGGCCTGGAACATCCTCGAGGCCGAGTACGGCTACGACCTGCCCGCCACCGAGCTGGGTGGCCTGGATGGTTGAAGAGATCTCAACAATGAACACCCTCGCGAAGAAACTCGTCAGCATCATTGGCGCCCCCACCGACATCGGCGCCGGCACACGCGGCTCGAGCATGGGGCCCGAGGCCCTGCGTGTTGCCAACATCGTGCCGGTGCTGCAGGGGCATGGGCTCGACGTGGCCGACCGCGGCAACCTCTCCGGTCCGGCCAACCCCTGGCAGCCGCCGGTCGACGGCTACCGGCACCTGGCCGAAGTGGTGACCTGGAACCGCCTGGTGCACGACGCCGTGCACGCCGAGCTGGCCCTGGGCCGCATGCCCATCCTGCTGGGCGGCGACCACTGCCTGGGCCTGGGCTCCATCAGCGCGGTGGCGCGCCATTGCCGCGAAACGAACAAGAAGCTGCGCATCCTGTGGCTCGACGCACATGCGGACTTCAACACCAACGTGCTCACTCCCAGTGGCAACATCCACGGCATGCCTGTGGCCTGCCTGTGCGGCTCGGGCCCGAAGGAGCTGATCGAGATCGGCGGGCATGTGCCGGCCATCAGCCCGAAGTGGATTCGCCAGATCGGCATCCGCAGCGTCGACGAAGGCGAGAAGCGCTTCGTGCACGAGATGGACCTCGAGGTCTTCGACATGCGCTACATCGACGAGATGGGCATGCGCCACGCGATGGAGCTCGCGCTTGCGACGATGGACGTCAACACCCACCTGCACGTGAGCTTCGACGTCGACTTTCTCGACCCACCTATCGCCCCCGGCGTGGGCACCACCGTGATGGGCGGCCCGACCTACCGCGAGGCGCAGCTCTGCATGGAGATGATCGCCGACACGGGCCGCATGGCCTCACTCGACGTGATGGAGCTCAACCCGGCACTCGACGTGCGCAACGCCACCGCCGAGCTGGCGGTCGACTTGATCGAGAGCCTCTTTGGCAAGAGCACCTTGATGCGCAAGTAGGCCGCGAGGCAACTTGCGCCCCAAGGCGACTACCCAGATCGGTTTCCGACCTCAGCCCGTTCCGTTCGCCCTGAGCCCTATCGAAGGGTGCGTTCATGCACTGCGCTGGCTTCGACAGGCTCAGCCCGAACGGTGATTAGGGTGCCGCCGCCGAGGTAAGAGCACCCGTCAGAATCGGTAGCCGATCCCCAGCATGCCCGTGATGGGCGTGCGCTCGCGAACAATCGCGGCGTCCTTCGCATCGCCCTGCAACGAGGTGGCGTTCACGCCCAGCGTGGCAGCCCAGTCGCGGTTGATGATGTGCGTGAGCGACACGCCGGCGCGCACGTCGCGCAACCCGGCTCCGACCTGCGACACCGCGTAGCCGCTGTTCGCGCTCTGCTCCGGCGTGATGCCGAAGTAGCTCTGCATGTAGTCGCGGTTGACGTAGGTAGCCCCCACGCTGAAGCCCAGGTGCCACTGCGGCGCCAGTTGCAACCCATGGCGTGCACCCACGTCGACGACCAAGCCGTGGCGGTCATTGCCCGCGCCGTAGCGCACCGAGCTCGTGAGGGTCAAACTCGGCGAAGCCTGCCAGTTCAAAAAGGCGCCGGCTTCGGGCCGTGGATTGATGTTGCCCAGGCCTCGCAGCGCGCTGGAGCGGTCTTCTTCACGGCCGAGGTCGACGGCCATGCGCAAGCCGTACTGCCATTGCGGGTCGGACTTGAACTGGTAACCCACCCCGGTGCTGAACCCTGCGAACCAGCCGTTGGCCCAGCGGTAGTCGATGCCCGGAAACGCGACCCAACGGCGCTCGTCGGAGCCCAGGTATTTGTAGCCGGCGATCACTGCCGCGCCGACACGGCCTTCGCCGCCCTCACCGCCCGAGTTGGGCAGGTTCACGGAATCCATGAACTGGGCGTGGGCGCAGGTGCCGGCAGTCAGCAGCGCGGCTGCCATCAAGAAGTGACGCGAGTTGAAGTTCATGGATGTGGGATCGCGAGTGAGTGGGTGGGTGGGAAAGCGCGGCCAATGTAGCCGAGGCCTCCTGACCCTCGTGTGACATTGCCTTTGGAAACGTCTCACGCCACCAGGCGAACCATCCACCACACGAAGAGCCCCAGCAGCGTCGCCCACACCAAGCCGACCAGCAGCACGCCCCACCACAGCTTGGGCAGCTTCTCGGTCGACAGCTCGGCGGCGCGCAGCTGCGCTTCCCACAGCGGCTTGGGCGTCAGCCGCGTCACCAGCGCGATGCCCAGCGGCACGATGACCAGGTCGTCGAGCTGGCCGAGCACGGGGATGAAATCGGGGATCAGGTCGATCGGGCTCAGCACATAGGCGAGCACTGCCACCGCCACCAGCTTGGCGCCGCGCGGCGTCTGCGGGTGCTTGAAGAGCTTCCACAGCGCGACCACGTAGGTGGCGAGCCGGGCCGCGTTGGCGGCGCGCAGCAGCTTGCCGACTTTGTAGATCATGAGGCGTTCCTTGTGAGGTGCGTGCGTGCCATCGTGCCCAGGGCGCGCACGCCTTTTTCGATTCTGGCGTCCCAGCCATAGCCCCCGCTCAAGCGCAGGCAATTGGCGTACTTGCCGCTGGCAGAAAACACCACGCCGGGGGCAAAGCAGATGTTCTTCTCGAGCGCCTGCGCAAACAGCCGCCGGCTGTCCACCGCCTTGGGCAACTCGAGCCACAGCACGAAGCCGCCTTCGGGCCGCGACACCTTGGTGCCTGTGGGGAAAACCTGCTCGATCAAGTGGCTCATGCGGCGCAAGGTGTCGGCAAAGGTCTGCCGCATGCGACGCAGATGGTGGTCGTACCCGCCGGAATCAAGGTACTCGGCGAGCGCGAGTTGCGGCAGCACCGGCCCGCACAGCGTCGACGAGAACTTGCTCTCCAGCACCCGCGCCATGTGGCGCCGAGTCGCGATCCAGCCCACGCGGTAGCCCGGCGCCAGCGTCTTGGAGAACGAGCCGCAGTAGATCGTGTTGCCGCTGCCGTCCAGCGCGCTGAAAGGCCGCGGGCGTTCGCTGCCGAAGTGGATGTCGCCATAGACGTCGTCTTCGATCAGCGGCACGCGGTGCTTGGCGAGCAGCTTCAGCACGGCAAGTTTGTTGGCCTCAGGCATGGTGCAGCCGAGCGGGTTGCTGAAGCACGAGGCCAGCACGCAGGCACGCACATCTTTCGATTCCAGCGCGTCACGCAGCGCGTCGACGGCAATGCCGCTGCGCGCATCGGTGGGCAGCTCGAGCGCCTTCAGGCCCAGCGCGCGCAGCACCTGCAGCAGGCCGAAGTAGCTGGGCGATTCGATGGCGATGGTGTCGCCGGGCCGCGCCACGGCATTCAACGCCAGCGCCAGCGCTTCGGTCGCGCCACAGGTGATGGCGATGTCGTCCGGCGACAGCGCCTGGCCCCAGCGCAGCGCACGCCGCGCGATCTCGACACGCAGCACCGCCTCGCCACGCGGCGGGCTGTAGGTGTTGTGGTGCAGGCCCTTCACGCGCGCCACGCGCGCCAGGCACCGGTCGAGCTTGCCCGAGGCCAGCAGCTGCGGGCTGGGAATGGCGCAGCCGAGCGGCGCATAACGCGGGTTCGACGCGTGCTCCAGCATCTGCATCATCAAACCCGACAAGGCCACCTCGGTGGCTTGCGCCGGCGGCCGGCTGGTCGCGGGCACCGGCAGCGCGATGGCCGGCTTGGCCACATAGAAGCCCGACTGCGGCCGCGCTTCGAGCACACCGCGGTCTTCGAGCAGGCGATACGCCTGCAGGGCCGTCGTGAGGCTGGTGCGCTGCTGCTGGCTGATGTCGCGCAGCGAAGGCGCGCGCGACCCCGGCGCCAGCGTGCCTTGTGCCACCAGGCCGGCGATCAGGTCGGCCAACACTTCATAGCGATAGCGGGAGGTGGCTTCCATGCGAACTGTTCTGGTAGCAATGACGGCGAATTGTGGCTGTTATCGCCGTGCATGGCGCGACAACATCGTGGCCATCGACACACCGCTGGAGCGACCCATGCCGCGATTCCCACGCAACGAAATCATTTCCCTGGTCGGCGAAGCGCCACGCTTCGATCTGGCCGAAAGCGTTGGCCCCAACCTGCGGGTTGGCGAGCTGCTCGGCGCGAGCTTCGACGACGTGTCGCTCGGCTACGGCACCGCACCCGGCGACGTGGCACTGCGCCGCCTGATCGCCACGGCCCACGGCGTGGAGGCCGACGACGTGGTCGTCACCGTGGGTGGCATGCACGCGCTGTTCCTCCTGGCCTTCACGCTGTGCGAGCCCGGCGACGAGGCGGTGGTCGCCGGCCCGGTGTTCCCGCTCGCGCGCAACGTGCTCACGACCGTCGGTGCCACAGTGCACACGCTGCCTTTCTCATTCGACCGCGGCTACCAGCCTGATCTGGCGGAGCTGCGCCGGCTGCTCACACCGCGAACGAAGCTCGTCAGCCTGGCGTCGCCACAGAACCCGTCGGGCGTCGCGATTGCCGCCGCCACGCTGCGCGAGATCGTCGCGATGATGCAGACGCATGCGCCCCAGGCGCGGCTGGGGCTGGACGAGACCTATCGCGAAGCGACCTACGGCGACGACACCGCAGCGCCCAGCGCCGCCACGCTTGGGCCACGCGTCGTCACCGTCGCATCGCTCTCCAAGTGCCACGGCGCGGCCGGCCTGCGCATCGGCTGGGCCATCACGCGCGATGCCGCGTTCCGCGAGCAGTTGGTTACCGCCAAGTTCAACACCGTGATTTCCTGCTCGGCGCTCGACGAAGCGGCGGCCGTGCAGGTGCTGACTCAACGCGATCGCATCCTCGGAGAACGGCGCGAGTTGCTGGGCCGCAACCGCTCGCTGGTGGAGGCCTGGGTGGGCCGTCACGCCGCGCAAGTGGAATGGGTGCGGCCCGATGCTGGCGCTCTCTGCTGCGTGCGCCTGAAGCACGCGGCCTTCGACGATGCGGCGGTCGATCGCTTCCACGCCGCGCTGGGCAAACACGGCGTGCGCGTCGCACCCGGCCCGTGGTTCGGCGAGGCGGCGCGCGTCTTCAGATTGGGCTTCGGCCTGCTGCCGGGTGCCGAGCTGCGGCAAGCGCTCGAAGGCGTGTCGGCCGCCCTTCAGTCATGACGACGCGGCGTCGGCCTCAGCGCCACGCCCACGCGCGAGATCTTTCCGTCCTGCATGTCGCTGATCTCGAAGTGCGCGCCATGCCACTCGATGCCGTCGCCGACATCGTGGCCACGTGCCAGCGTCTCCGTCATCCATTCGCACAGCGTCGGCCATTCGCTCTCGGGCATGGGCAGCTTGAAGAAGGCGAAGACGTCCGTCAACGGCAGAGAGGCATCGAGCGTCAGCCGGCCCATCACCGGGCCCTGGCCGGGTGCCGGCTCTTGCGGCGGCTCGATCACGCCAAGCCGCTTGGCCACCCATGAGAGCGTGGTGCCCTGCAGCAGCAGAGAGGCCAGCACCACGGCGAAGGCCACGTTGAAGAAGCGATAGCTGTCTGGCAACTGCGCCAGCAGCGGGAACAAGGCCAACACGATGGGCACCGCCCCGCGCAAGCCCACCCAGCCGATGAACAGACTCTCCCAGCGGGTGAAGCGCATCGGCAGCAGGCACAGCCACACCGCAACAGGCCGCGCGACGAACATCAGCATCGCTGCGACGGCGAGCGTGGGCCACAGCGTCTGCAGGAGTTGGTGCGGCGACACCAGCAGGCCGAGCAACAGGAACAACGACGCCTGCGAGGCCCACGCAAAGCCGTCGAGCGCCGATGAAGCCGCATGCGCCGCATCTTCAGCGCGCGCGCGGACGACCACGCCGAACAGGTAGACCGCGAGAAAGCCCGACCCTTCCAGCAGGCCCGCGGACGAGAACACCACCACACCGCCGGACACGATGATCAACGACAGCAGGCCGCTGTGCTGCGCGGTCAGCTCCAGGTTGCGCGTCACGCGGCCCAGCAGCCACGAGACACCGGCGCCCCCAAGCAGCCCGCAAGCCGCGCCGAAGCCGGCTTGCCGCGCGAGCAACCACAGCACCTCGCCAGCCCCTGCGTTCGACTTGATGACCTCGATCAGCGCGAGCACCAGAAAGACCGCCATCGGGTCGTTGAGGCCCGACTCCATCTCCAGCGTGGCCGACACGCGCTCACCCAGGCGCACGCCGCCTTGCCGCAGCAGCGAGAACACCGCTGCCGCATCGGTGGAGCCGACGATGGCGCCAAGCAGCAGGCCGTAGCGCCAGTCGACATCCATCGCCGCCATGGCCACCGCACCGACCATCGCGGCGGTGAGCAGCACGCCGACAGTGGCCAGCGTCAACGCTGGCCGCAAGCCGGCGCGAAAGGTCTTCATCGTCGTGCTGACGCCGCCTTCGAGCAGGATGATCGCGAGCGCCGCGTTGCCCACCCACGCCGACAGCAGCGAGTTGTCGAACCTCACGCCGCCGGGGCCGTCCACCCCGACGAGCATGCCGGCCACCAGAAACACCAGCAGGAAGGGAAAGCCCAGCCGCACGGACACGACACCGGCAAGCAGGCTTACGAACACGAGCAGGCCCGAAGCAAGCAGGAGCAGGTTGAAGGAATGCATGTGGCGCCACGGTAGCAGAGCCACCTCATTCGAGTGGGGTACCACCCCTCGCTCCCTAAGGGTGGGGATACGAGTGTGGAATCGCAGACCTATAACCGGCAGATGCGTCACCTTGGCATCGCAAGTTCATGGGCCTGGCAGGCAAGAGGCCTCGCGCTGCTCGCTGCGACGGCGCTGCTATCGGCTTGCGCCGGCATCGGCGGCGCCGAGTGCGGCAGCCTCACGCACACGAACTGCGCGCTCGATCCGGTGCGGGTCGCATCGAACTCGCCGGCAGGGGTCGCGCCCACCCAGACACCCACCAGAACGCGCGCCACCTTTTCGGTCGGCGGCGAGCGCGGCAACCCGCGCGTGCTGATGCTCCTCGCGCTGTCCGGCGGCGGCTCGCGGGCGTCGTACCTCTCGGCCGCGACCATGCTGCAACTGCAGGCGCTGTACCCCGATGTCGACCTGCTGAACGAAGTGGACGTGATGTCGTCGGTCTCAGGAGGCTCCGTCACGGCGGCGCTGTATGCCGCGTCGCGCGACACCTCGATCACCTCCGAGGCGCTCGCGGCCGTGCTGCCTGCGACCATCGAATACACGCCGCTCGCATCGCGCATCAAGGTCGACCGGCAGCGCAATGAACTGCGTTGCTCGGCGCCCCTGGAGCCCGACGAGGTGGCCTGGCTCACGACCCGGCTCGAACCGCTGTCGGCCGACTTGCGCCGGCTCGACAACCTGTGCCGCCAGGCGCCACTGAGCCACCTGCGCGACTGGGAGAAGACACCGGTGCTCGGCCTCGCGAGCCGCGACTACCTCATGCGCTGGTTCGGCAACTGGTTCTGGCCATCGAACGT
>Ga0307515_10006329_pt1 | contig 23723 bp, 14 predicted proteins | sample 17_EM_MG_FD_194513 | JGI IMG/M metagenome (GOLD analysis project Ga0307515, IMG submission 194513) | Populus trichocarpa ectomycorrhiza microbial communities from riparian zone in the Pacific Northwest, United States - 17_EM | ecosystem: Host-associated > Plants > Roots > Unclassified | place... | reverse complement strand
CTAACCCTAACCCTAACCCTAACCCTAACCCTAACCCTAACCCTAACCCTAACCCTAACCCTAACCCTAACCCTAACCCTAACCCTAACCCTAACCCTAACCCTAACCCTAACCCTAACCCTAACCCGCCCGGACTAGGTTGGGCCTGCACTGGCTGGTCTTCGGACGTCCCAGTTCACATATCCAACGCCCTGGTGAGCCTCACCATGCTGTTGACCCATGGCTGGCAGACCCAGGGAAGTGCATTGTAGTTCCGACACAAGCTGAGGGACCCACGGGCCCTCCGCCCCGGAATAATTCCGAGTGACGGCATACACTTTAAACGCCGGTGGACGCTTCCCCACTTGAAACAACAGCCACCACTCTCGCGGCGAGATATTTCACGAACGTATCTGACGTGGTGCTCGGTACTGACGTGTTCGGCCCTAGCCAGGCCTAGCGGAGGCGGCGCGCCTGGGTCCCGGAGCCCTCACATGCTTGACTAATTTTTCCTAAGGGCATTTACTTACCCACACCTATCTTTTTCAGATAACGACTGCCTAGCACATATCAGCCACCGAAAGCATGAAAGCCCTCTCCCTTTTGGGGGCCACCCTAGTCGGCGAGGCGGAAGCAGTCGCCATCATCAACTACTGTCTCTTTGGCGCTACACCCCAGCGCCCAGCAACCTCAACCCCACCCTCTCCCAAACGGGCCAAGCGGCCCAAGGTACCAGTGCCGCGTAAGGCGCCTGCCGTCCCGGCTAGGTGCCCTCTGGACGATGTCGTGCTCCGGGGAAGCGCGCCTTGCCCAGGGCCACCCAACAGGTCACACCCACGCCCACCCCGGCCCGCAAAGTCCCCAGCCTATGGCGCCGGCGGGGCGGGCTCCGGTTCCCACAAGGCCTCTGCTACCTGGTGGCAGTTCAGGAACACAACTGGCCCTCTGCTACAGTCGAGCTTGGCTACTACCCCACGGTCACTGACCTCTTATGCAGCCCCTTGGTGGAAAAATTTAGCGCATTCATAGTGGAGCAGGCCCCTGGGCTTTATCACATGGAGGGGCGCTTCGTACAAGGGGCCATGTCACTCTATAGCGCCAAGTCTTCCTGGAAGGTTGGCGCCCATCTGCCTAACCGCCCTCACCCGGGCCATAATGCCGGCTACCCACAGAGGCCGGTCCCGGGTCTACAGCGCTCACACCCGGCCCGTGGTCCCCCTCTACCGCCTCAGTCAATGATGGCCCCTGCCGTCCCGCTCGGCGTCCCGACCCCGAGACCGAGAGGCTATAAGCCGCCTAAGAGGGGGAAAGCGCCTTTCCACCCCTATGCGGCCCCTAGAACTGACAGACGACCCGCTTCCCCCGCCACACAATGGAAAAAAGCCCTGACTGACCCCTTGGAAGAGACCATGGACTCCCTTAAGGCAGAGCTGGATATCTTCCCCTCCACTTTAGCCGTGCCAGCCTGGAAAGATACGCAAGCCTGGCTGAAGGACACTAAGAAACAGAAGGATTTCGATGGGAAGGGGTGCATCCCAGCACTCACGGAGTTCTTCACGACAGTTTTGGGTAAGGTTAAGTCGGACTACGCTGCGATCCAGGAGGACGAGAGACTGCATGAAGAAACCCTAGCCGCTGAGTCAGGCAAGCTGGTGGCTTTACTGGAGCAGTTTAAACAGTTGGAAGCTGCCCTGGAGTCTCCGACCCTGGGCTTCGACATCGCTCAGGCACGAGTTCATTCTAGAGCCCTAACCGCGCAGATCCAAGAACAGGAGAAGGTGGTTGACTTGCTGGATGGAGGAGCGAACCCAGATGAGACGGATATGGGAGACGACCCCATCGCAGACGGTGCTTCTTTTGTGGAGGTCCCTGGTGACACTGCCCCTGAAAAAGCACCACGACCATCAGCCAAGGAATTATGGCCTGAGTCTAATTACCAGGACTACGTCGAGAGGGTGAGCCCCCTGTTCCCGACGCCGACTGGCAAGATGCCACTGGACAGCCTCTTCGTGAAGATGGAAGAGCCGGTTGACTCCAAGCTGTACCTCCCGAGACCCCTGGAGTTGTACACTGTGGACGAACTGGCCAAGGTGGTGCCGAAAGGCCTGCCCTGCTGGAATAACAGGTACGAGGACCCCATGGAGCCTGCGAAGAGTTGGATGCGGGACAAGTTCTCTCAGATCTATAACGCGCCCGGCTTCCACTTCATGATCGCCAGAGTGGCACAGGTCGGCCCACAGTATAAGGACCCCAAACTCAGCACACTCTGCTCCAAACTCACAACACGCTGGCGGTGCACAGTCGCCTTACAGAAGATGGATCCCAGGCAGGACTGGATGCTGTGCACGGTCCCCTCCGGCTCAGACGGGGAAAAGGAGGCCCTGAAGTACGATCTGGTCAGGCTCTCGGAGGGTAACGCTGTATACGTTATCAGGAAGTTCGCCCCAGCAGGAAGGGCCAGGGACTTGGAATGGGTGGTGAAGGGTTCTCTGGCGGACGACAACGCCATCTACAATCAGATGCGTAAGCGCCTCCTAGACTTTGAGATGGGCGATACCAGACTCGGTTGGCGTGTCTTGGGAGTCCGGAAGGCGGGTGCCGTTTCGAAGTTCAGAGGCACGTTCATCCTAGAATCAGCGTCGGTCTACTGGCCATGGTCGATGGACTGGGGCCACAAGCACGGCTCAGTCCCCGACTCCTCGCCTCTCCTGAACTTTGAACCTACCTGGAGCGCAAGACGCCCATACGCGTGTCAATGCTGCTACTCCACTGACCACTTCACGGAGGAGTGCCCGCTCCCGTTTATGAAGGTTGGTGGTAACAGCCTAGTCAGCCAACCAGCCAGGACCCTTGTCATAAAAAAGAAAGCCGCAGAGAGGATTATCTCTCTAGATAGATCGGCATGGGAGTTGCCCGTCCCTCCTGCCCCCGGCACACCTAGGGTCCCCCCCTCCCCTTCACGCCCGCTCCCAAAAGTCCCCCTTGCCCGGCAGGCGGCCCCCATGTCTGCCATCGAGGAGATGAGCTCGAAAATGGATACAGACGACGCGATTTCCGTAGCGTCGGACACACGGTTATCGATCGCCGCCCCCCCCCCCCCCTTGACGACCCCCCTTACCAGGTCGTGGACACTCTGGTCAGATTCCTCACTCTACAACTAGCTGGGAATATGACACAGGGAATGGGCCTCACGGAGTCCAAAATCCAATTCCTCTGTAAATCCCATAAAGGATCCCTATCTGCAGTCCTGGCCTCCCTGAGGAGAGACGGCTGGCTTCCGACCTCGGTGTCGGACCAGGTCATGTCATACGAGTATGGCAGATTCACGGAAGGAGCTTCCTCCCTGCAAGCCGGCGGTTGGTGTACTCCCCCGTTGTTGTAAAGAAGTTGCTTTACTGACATACACCCGTCTATGACACATTATTGCCCAGCCTCTAAGCCTATACCTATACAAGGTGCTGCGCACCAAGTAGACCCCACAGGCATTGCCGCCGTTGCATGTACGAGAAACTATTACCACATTTTGTGCCTATCTCAGGCCCTGACAAACGCCTTAGATCAAACCCCAGCTATGCTCCAAGCTATACACCCCACCTCGCCAGTGCCGGAAGCCGGGAATGGATTGGTGGCCACGAGCCATTCGCATATCAGCGATACCCCTCCACGAGCGGTGGCTTCGCTGTCCCAAGACACCACCAAGCCCGCCCTACAATCCCCTCTCCAGCCCCTCTTGCAGGAAATCCCGATCAGCCCAACCAAAGTGGCTAACGCCGTAGTGGACTCGCGGCACAGCGATAAGCAAACCACGGAATATACCTGGCCGGAAAGCCTCTTGGATGTCGAGATGACTAGCGGGAGCGAACCGGATCATACTACGCTACTACCCGACAGGGACATGAGCAGACACCTGGCGGTCCAGAAAGCCTTGACCTCCCTAGCGCTTGGACGGACTATAGAGCAAGACAAGGATGATATCATGGCGGGCGTTCCGCTCCCTGTCATCTCCGCCCCCCTCCTACCCTCACTAGTGCCCCTGAATGAGGAGGAATCGATCCTCTTCTCGAGCATTAAACCCCTGCAGGGCGCCGCATTAGTCAAAGCAGCAGGTATTACTGCAGAAGACGTGGGCGGCCAGCCCCAGAAGAAAGGAAAAAAACGAAGCGACGCATGGCACATCCCGAAGGCCGCGACCCTGATCTCAGGTGAGATCTCCCCCCACACCATGGAACCTCAATTCGACACCCTCTCTACGTCCGATACATACGAGGACCTGCCATTCTCGCAGAACCTGAAGCGAATGGTGTCTGCGTTCCCCTCCATGGCGGAGGAGCACTTGTCCCTCACGCTGGAGAAGCACGACAACGACCTCCCAACCGCGCTGGCCTGGATGCAGACAATAGCGGAGATGAAACACATCAGGAGCACCCTCATTTCAGCGTACCCTACTGCCACAGTAGACGAGGTGGAATCAGCCGTCAAGTTATACAAAGGCAACTTCATGCTATCGTTTAACCTTCTAGGACTGGACCACGAACCCACAAGCGAGTGGTCAGAGTTCTCTTTCGTGTGACAAAAAGGGGTGATGGATATCGGAGAGGAGGCCGCCGAAGTCATATACGATGATGCCGCGGCCTGTTCCTTTGAGAACCAATGGTGGAGAACCTGCATCCAGATTAAGCAGCACAGAGTCTCCCACTCTGAGGAAGCAGATCGTCTCTGGGGGAAGCTGGCACCCTTGGCAATCGCCCCAAGACCTATCTCTCTTCGGTTCCTTCAATATGTCAACGATTTAGGAAAGTACCACATGGACCGGCCCGCTTTCAGTAAAGCTTTAGGGGTCCTGCGTGCGCAGGATAGTTTCAACGGCCTAGTAACTCTTATTGGGGAGCCCGAGCCTTGCTTTGACGGAAGAGAAGCGAGCATTCCGGCCATCGCAATCCTACACATCCTGGTCGGCGATGGACTGGCGTCTCCAGCGGCCGCTGCCTGGCTTGCGCTGAGCGTATTCAAAGACAAGGATTCCTACGACAAGTACATCCCGCTGTTCTTCGGCTTTCCTGCTATAAGAAGGAAGGTGTGGAACGACAGGAACATGTATATGGCAGCTAGCATCAAAACCATAAGCCGGCAAGGGAGCGCTCCCAATTCCAGAGTTGACACCTCGGCGGCGCGGGACACTTACATGAGCGCGGTGCTGGGCACCATCAAATACGCCCTAGAAAAGCAAAAGGACAAGACGGCTAAATCCTCGCCCAAGAAGGGTAAAGCGGACAAGTCCTCCATTGAGTCCCGAGGCTCCAGGAAGAGTAAGCGGGTTCGAGGAGTATCTCCCGGTCGGGACATCCCTGAGGAAGAAGAAGAACAAGGGGACGCAGTAGGTGATGCCCCGGATGAGACTATGAGCGCGGCTCTGGAAGCTCTTATGACTGATGATCGATAACGTGTCTGATTCTGCGCTGACTAGGCTAATGTTCTGCCTCACTTAGTTTACGTTTCTATTCTCTGTTTCGTCTGACCTTCTTTAGAACTCCCGGATAAAAACACGGACTCTATGTATCATGGCTACCTGCTTATGCTCACTTCCGCTTTGAACCGGGTTACACCCAACTTGTCCACATCCAACAAAAAACTTAAGAGGGGAATTTGCCATGGCCCTCCGGCGTTCCCCTATTTACTGATCAGGTCACTTACGGGGCACTCCCCCTCCACAGCTCCATGGAATACAAGCTCGCATCCTCAAGACATCCCGCACAGGCTGTCGGCTACCCGGCTCAGAGCCAGGGGGCTGACGGTGACGGCGGAGGGACAGCGGGTACCTCCCTGGCTGGTGTGGTGGCTGCCAGTGTCTCAAACAGCCGGACTTGCGAAAACCCCCACCCTGCACCTCCGATGCGGAGAGTTGCAGGCTCAAACAGCGATCCGCCCCCCCCAAGCTCAGGGTCAGGCCAGACTTCGGCCCCTAAAAGGACCAGAGGGAGGCTCCCGGATGGGGCCGAGGCAGAGCCAGAGGACCCCCCCTTAGTGCTGACTAAGAAACCCTTTAAGGTGGCCACATGGAACATGTGCGGGCAAGGCTCTCGGGCCGCGCCCAAAGACAAGGCCAAGTTGCGCCTGGTTGAACACCTGCTGACCCTAGAAGACATTGATATACTAGTCCTAACAGAAACACACACAACGTCGCTCCCGATCAATCGACGAATACACGTCCTGGAACAATCTGGCCTGGCGCATAGGGCTGGCGTAGCAATCGTGGTGAAAGCCGGATCTGGATGGGACGTTTTGCACAAGGAAGTCATAGTCCCTGGATACGCGATAATGGTTCACGCATCCCATAGGACCAGCAGGGAGTCTCTCTGGATCCTCGGGGTGTACGGGGATGTGTCAAAGGGGCAATCATCCCTTACTGACTTCTACGAGAGGCTAAACGGTAGGCTAGAGGCATTCGTAAGGCGACAAGCCAGAACACATTGGGGAGGCTGCTTCGCGGCCGGGGACTGGAATTTTGTGGAATTTGCGGGGGATAGATTCCCTACTGCCCACCCGGACAGGGCGCCAGTCAGGTTGCTAACCGCATTTAATAACATAAAAGCACTATGCGGCCTCACCGACACAGCGGGCCCGGATCCCGCCCCACATCTGTGGTCTTACAGCAAGACCACGGCACACGGCCGAGTATACTCCAGGCTGGATAGGGTATACCGCCTGATGCAAGGATGGTCGGCCGGCGAGGTGGCGCCCTTGGACACAGGAACCTCGGACCACAGGCTCGTAATGGTGCCTGTATACCCGAAGAGGCCGAGGATTGAGAAGGCCAAGCCAGCACCCAGGCTGCCGAGCCTTGAAGTTCTCGACAAGGCGAAGAAGTTCTGGCCGGCGGTTCTGCTGGCATGGGACACGCTAACAGCCGGTGGCCCTATTACACTAGAAAGGTGGGCCGAGTTCAAAAGTACCATCCTTAACAGAGGGCTGGGAGAGGTGAAAGCCATGAAAAAGTCCAGTAAGAAGGACTGGGTAGCAGCCATGAAAAGGGAAGCGATACCGCCTGACATGATAATGAGCATAGTCACAAGTGCTAATAGACAGGTATGGGCCAAGCGGCGCCCGCCGGCTAGAACTACGCCAAAGTGGCCCTGCGCTATACCAAAGTACGAGATCCCACCACAGGCGAGCAAGCACTTTATTGCCAGCGAGGCATCGCCCTGGCAGGTCATGACGAAGGTACGGCCCCCCGCAGTGCCGAATAAAAGCAAAACTGGTCAGGTACAGTTCCTGACACCACAGGAAACGAAAAGCGTGGCCGATCTTTTGAAAGAGCGGGCGTCTAATCTGGATTCATCCACAAAAGCTAAGTGGGAGAAGATGACCAGAACCCACTCTTCTGAGTGGTTCAAACAGTCCTCTAACAAGGAACTGGATGAGAGGGGCAGCCGGGCCTCAGTCTCCGTGGAAGGGCTGCGACGGCCGGACGACCGTATTGCCCAAACAAGCCTCGCCGGCATGACAAGCATAGCCAGAGATTACTTCTTTGACCTGCACACCCCGGAACAAACTGACCAGGAAAGGGTCGAGGCGCAGCAGGCATTGCTAGAGGAGGTTAGGCTCCAGAGCCAGTGTCGCCCCGACCCTAAACCGGAGGACATATTGGAAGGACCCTTCACAGGAGAAGAGATGAAAGCCCTCCTGTCAAAGATGCCGAATACTGCCCCGGGGCCGGACGGCATACACTACGGCTTTTGGAAGCGACTCATAGGAACGCTCGCTGGATTACAAGATAGCGTCGAGCCACCCATGACATTCTGGTCGGCATTCGCCAGCCTAACCGAGGATATCGCTGGAAGAGGTTCCTCCAGGGCGGGGTTCAAAAATGCTAACATCAGCCTTTTCTTTAAAAAGGGGGACCCTACCCTGGTGTCCAATTACAGGCCGATCTCATCTATGAACACGGACTGTAAAATGTACACTAACCTGTTAAACTCAAGGCTCGCCCCCTGGGCAGTGGCCAAACTACACCCGGACCAAAAAGGTTTTGTACCGGGGCGGTTGATGAATGAACACACTAGATTGGCCTCCAAAGTTGCGCACCTCTGTGACGCAACAGGCACCCCAGGCTTCATAGTCGGCTTGGACCAAGCGAAGGCCTACGACAGGGTGGACCAGCCCTGGCTCTTGCAAGTCCTGGTTGCATCAGGGCTCCCCCCTGATCTAATCCTGCTGATTAGTGATCTCACCAACAATTGCAAGTCTAGAGTCCGCATTAACAGTGGGTATAGCCCATACTTCACGCTGAAACGGGGTGTACGACAGGGAGACCCACTATCGTGCCTGTTGTTCAACTTCTCCATAGAGCCCCTGGCCATTAGGTTGCGGCAAGTGGTTAAGGGCCTTGCCGTGCCAGGCCTCGCGCCCGTAAAAGTCATGCTGTACGCTGACGATGTTAACCTATTCCTTGGGGAGAACGACTCTGTACAAGAAGTATCTGACTGTCTGACTTCTGTGTCCAAGACTATCGGTTCGAAGTTTAACATGGATAAGACAGACGTTAAACCGGTCGGCCCACATGACTTTCAGCTTGCCTGCTACACCCAACAGGACATGGGCGGCCGGTCGTTACCGGGCGCACACATCCTACCTCCTGCAAACCCCCTACGTATACTAGGGGTCTGGATCGGTAGCCGAGATTTTGCATCTGACAGATGGGTACAAATCGACAAACACATAAAAAAGATCATATCGCAATGGCGGGCGATTGGTGCTTCTGCAAGGAATAGATCACTCCTAGCGAAAGCCCTCATGCTCTCCAGATGCCACTTCCTGATGGATGGCAATGGTATCCCACCTAACATGCTCAACAGAATCGGAAACAAAATAATGAACTTCGTCCGGGGAAAATTCTCCGCGATGGCCTACAGAACCTTGGAAGCCCCTTTGGCGGAAGGGGGCCTCAATACACCATCCCTTGCAGCCCAGAAGATGGCTGCTGACCTAAAGTTCCTGAGCGACCTAGTCACAGGGGATCAAAGGGTGCCCTGGAAGCAGTGGACCTGGATGGACCTTAAAATGGCTTCCACGTCCAGTAGGGCCGGCACACACGGAGGTCTCAACCCTTTCCTACAACAAGCACACACGATGCCCTCCCTGCTACAAAGTAGGGTTTCCCAAGCATTCCTAACCGCTAGGAGGTTCGGCCTGGACTTGGTCAGCGCTGCCCCATCCATCGCAGCAAGGATGGGAGCACCTATCCTTAACCACCCAGCCCTGCCCAGACCAGGATCACAGAGGTTCGGGAAGTTACTCGACCTAAGAGATAACGGGGTGCGTAAGGTGATCCACCTCTACGCTCCCCCTCCCCTTAGGGGGACAGGCCTGAAAAGGACAGTTTCGGCCATGAAAGAACTAGTGCACACATCAAGCTGGTCGCCTCTGAGGAATTTGGGCGCCCTCAATACTCACCAGAGCGTCAATATCTGGCCCAACATGGATGGCCCCCTCGGGTGCGTGAGAATCTTTACGGCCCCTAAGTCAATCATTGTGGGACGGATCGTTAAGGACGCCTACAAGAAAACCAGGGTTCGGAACCACATGGTTGAGTACACCCCTGCCGCGTCGCCTGCCAGCAGAAGGACGGACCCCATTACCTATGAGAGGGATATACATGTCTGGACGGATGGATCCGCTAAAGACAATGGTACTGACAACTGCACTGCTGGTTCCGCATGGGTATCGGACATGCAGTTCCAAGACGCTGTTTCGCTGACAGGGGCGACCCTCTCTAATAACGTCGCCGAAGTCGCGGCCATAGCGCTATGCCTAATGGCTTGGCGAGATGCCCACCTGGTCATCCACACTGACTCCACGTTCGTTCTGGGTCTACTGAATGGAGGCCTCCTAGCCATGGAAAGAGACGGGTGGGGTGATGCCCCGCGGCATCTCAGTAGGGGACCCCCGACACCCCTCCTACAAACACTCCTGTACTTGTTGCGGGATAGGACGGGGAGGCTACGGTTCGAGAAGGCCGAGGCTCACGGGGATGACATCATGAATAACCTTGCAGATGAGCTCGCCAATGAGGGTCGTGCGAAGGGCAGACCCTTGGATATTAGCTCATTGACATTCCCAAGCGGATGGGTTGATGGCACCCCCGTCCTATGCCACCAGCCTCTGGATTACCTGACCAAGCTGGTGGTGCGCGCGCGGGTGAGAGCGCCTGCGATGACTATGAAGTTCGGGGCCTTCTCTGACAGGTGGATGGTCACCCTAGGCCATATGTTTGGGGTGGTGCTAGATCCTGGGAATTACATCGGGAAAGTATGGAGCCTGACCATCCCCGAGGGAATGAAAGAGGTGCTCTGGAAAGAGATGAACGGGGCGCAGGTCCTTGGTCACAGGTATTATGGTCAAGGACACACTAAGTCCGATATGGGAAGATTCTGCTTATGCAGGGTAGAGATGACTCTGGGACACATCCTTCTGGGCTGCAACGCTTACCCTTTACATCCACTGATGGCGTGTCTGCTGGCGGTCCTGGGCACTATGCACCCCGGCCATAGCTTTAAGACACTCTCCCCGGACACATGGGGCACATCACCTTGGTTCCCCCTCCTAGCGCTGGGGGCGATAGAGGACGCGGCTTACCCCATAGTAAAGGGGAGAAAGAAGATTCTCAAAGGACTGAAAAAGTCTAGACAGCGGCGGGAATGGGTAATAGGTAACTACTACTGGGCCCTGTGGAAGTGGCGCATGAAGGAAATCCACGATGCGGACTTCAAATTCGTGCCCGCGAGCTGCGCGTCCTCCCTACATGATGTGCTATCCACTCCAGTCCCAGCGCATGTGTTGAAGAAGGGAACAGCGGACGGAGGCAGTGAGAAACAGCCTAACGTTGCCCCTAGCCCTGCGGCTGCCCCCCTGATAGGCGATCTCAGAAGCCTGCCGCCCCCCATGTCTCACCTCCAGGGGCGGGACGCTGGGATGCAGCTCTCTAGACGAGGTAAGTCTATCCTACGCGCCATTCAGGCGCCAGTCATGGATGGGCGCTCGCACTGCCTCACTAGGCGAGAGGCCATTCTGCGAGCCCTCACAGATGATGCCTACGCCTAGTGTAGGGATGATTAGGACTCATAAACAAGACATACCACGTCGTCCTCATCACCCTTTCCCTACCCTCTGGGGGCAGGTTCAACTCCTGTCGTAAGGTGGGGAATAGTGGGTCCTGCCTGAGCTCACTCGGGCGGACGGCGGGGCCACAGGGAGGGACGTTAAACCACTTCTGGGCGGTCTGGCAAGGTGCGCCCTGTCAGCCGCAGGCAGGGGTCATCATCACCGACGTCGGACAGGAGGCCCCCCGCAGGTTTAGTGGGTATTCCGCGGTCGCTCCGACCGTTGGCGACCCCCACACTTCTGGCCACTGAAGCCTTGGAGTCCCAGTCCATCTGTGCTTGGGTGCCGGGAGACCAGCTCACTCTTGCGCATGGTCGTGGGCGGGGCTGTATTGGTGCCTCCAACAGGCAACAGAGTCTTAAACCAGATTCCTGCGGGTGACGGTAGGGAGAGTTCTAGAGAACAGGCGGTGCCAGATGACGGGGCGCCACTCCACAGACCTGTTAGTTGTAGGGGCTGGGAGACCACTTCCCCTCCCTGACTTGTCGTGCAGTCGGCGGCAGCGCCGCCTCCCTCACCCACAAAAAAAAAAAAAAAAAAAAAAAAGTGGTAAGAAGCAGAGGTGCCAGGCACCATCAAGTACGCCTTGGAGAAACAGAAGGAAAAAGCGATTAGGTCCTCGCCCAAGAAAGGAAAAGCGGACAAGTCCTCCGTTGACTCCCGAGGTTCCAGAAAGAGTAAGCGGGCTTGAGGGATATCGCCCAGTGGAAACATCCCTGAAGAGGAAGAGGAACAAGAGGACGCAGTGGATGCTACCCCAGGAGAAAATGACCGAGATTGATAGGTTTATGTTTTTCCATCACTGACTACGTGTTTTCATGACTTACGTGCATTTGACTATGTACCTTTCTTGCGGATACGTCGACTGCGGACTGACATCGTTTTCTGTACCCCCATGGTGCTCACGAATTCTCAATCATTTTGTTAACTATGAATGATGCAGCTCTATCTTACGACACACTGGAACAGTGATGATTACGCTCCGCGATTAACGACCACTACACCACAATAACTTAGAGGGGAATTAGCCATGGCCCTCCGGCGTTCCCCTATTACTGATCAGGTCACTTACGGGGCACTCCCCCTCCACAGCTCCATGGATTACAAACTCGCAACCTCAAGACGTCCCGCACAGGCTGTCGGCTACCCGGCCCAGGGCCGAGGGGCTGACGGCGACGGCGGAGGGACAGCGGGTACCTCCCTGGCTGGTGTGGTGGCTGCCAGTGTCTCAAACAGCCAGACTTGCGAAAACCCCCACCCTGCACCTCCAAGGCGGAGGGTTGCAGGCTCAAACAGCGATCCGCCCCCCCCAAGCTCAGGGTCAGGCCAGACCTCGGCCCCTAAAAGGACCAGAGGGAGGCTCCCGGATGGGGCCGAGGCGGAGCCGGAAGACCCCCCTTTAGTGCTGACTAGAAAACCCTTTAGAGTGGCCACATGGAACATGTGCGGGCAAGGCTCTCGGGCCGCGCCCAAGGATAAGTCCAAGCTGCGCTTGGTTGAACACTTGCTAACCCTGGAGGACATTGATATATTGATCTTAACGGAGACACACACGACGTCACTCCCTGTCAGTCGGCGGATACAGGTCCTAGAGCAGTCAGGCCTGGCGCACAGAGCTGGCGTGGCGATCGTGGTTAAAGCAGGGTCTGGATGGGACGTCCTACATAAGGAGGTCATAATCCCTGGGTACGCGGTAGTGGTTCACGCGTCTCACAGGACCAGCAGAGAGTCCCTCTGGGTCCTTGGCGTGTACGGGGATATATCGAAGGGGCATTCGTCCCTGACTGAGTTCTACGAAAGGCTAGGTGGTAGGCTGGAAGCATTCGTAAGGCGGCAGGCCAGAACGCATTGGGGAGGCTGCTTCGCGGGCGGAGACTGGAATTTTGTGAAATTCGCAGGGGACAGATTCCCTACTGCCCACCCTGACAGGGCGCCGGTCAGATTGCTGACCGCGTTTAATAACATAAAAGCACTGTGCGGCTTTACTGACACAGCGGGCCCAGATCCCGCTCCACCTCTGTGGTCTTACAGCAAAGCTACGGCGCACGGCCGGGTGTACTCCAGGCTGGATAGGATATACCGTCCAGTACAGGGTTGGTCAGCCGGTAAGGTGACGCCCTTGGACACCGGGGCCTCGGACCACAGGCTTGTCATGGTACCTGTATACCCAAAAAGGCCGAGAATTGAGAAGGCCAAGCCGGCGCCCAGGCTGCCGAGCCTCGAGCTCCTTGACAGAGCAAAGAGGTTCTGGCCAGCGGTTCTGCTGGCATGGGATGCATTAACAGCCGATGGCCTTATTACACTAGAAAAATGGGCTGAATTCAAACACACTGTCCTTGACAAGGGTTTGAGGGAAGTAGGGGCCATGAAGAGATCCGGTAAAACGGACTGGGTAGCGGCTATGAAGAAAGAGACGATATCGCCTGACATGATAATGAGCGCGGTCACGAGTGCTAACAGACAGATATGGGCCAAGCGACGCCCGCCAGCCAGAACTACGCCGAAGTGGCCCTGCGCCATACCGGCATACGAGGTCCCACCACAGGCTAGCAAACACTTTGTCACCAGCGAGGCATCGCCCTGGCAGGTCATGACAAGAAAGCTATCCCCAGCCGTGCCAGGTAAAGGCAAAACTGGTACGATGCAGTTCTTAACGCCACAAAAGGAGAAAAGTGTGGCCGACCTCTTGAGGGAGTGGGCGTCTAATCTGGATTCCTCCACAAAGGCAAAATGGGAGAAGATGACCAGAACCCACTCTTCTGAATGGTTCAAACAGTCCTCTAACAAGGAGCTGGATGAGAGAGGCAGCCGAGCCTCGGTCTCTGTGGAGGGGCTGAGAAGGCCGGCCGACGATATCACCCAAACGAGCCTCGCCGGTATGACAAGCATAGCCAGGGACTACTTCTTTGATTTGCACACCCCAGAACAAAGTGACCAGGAGAGGCTCGGGGCACAGCAGACGCTGCTGGAGGAAGTCAGGCTCCAGAGCCTGCGACGCCCCGACCCTAAGCCGGAGGACATCTTGGAAGGACCCTTCACAGAGGTGGAGATGAAGGCCCTCCTATCGAAAATGCCGAATACCGCCCCAGGGCCGGACGGCATCCACTACAGCTTCTGGAAGCGACTCATAAATATGCTCGCTGGACTGCAGGACGGCGACGAGCCGCCCATGACGTTCTGGTCGGCGTTCGCCGGCTTAACCGAAGACATCACCAAGAGGGGTTCCTCCAGGGCGGGATTCAAAAATGCTAATATCAGCCTCTTCTACAAGAAAGGGGACCCTACCCTGGTGTCCAATTACAGGCCAATCTCGTCTATGAACACGGACTGTAAAATGTACACTAACCTGATAAACTCGAGACTCGCCCCGTGGGCGGTGGCCAAGCTCCACCCTGACCAGAAGGGTTTCGTGCCAGGACGACTAATGAATGAACACACTAGACTAGCCTCCGAGGTTGCACACCTCTGTGACGCAACAGGCACCCCCGGTTTCATAGTCGGCCTGGACCAAGCGAAGGCTTACGACAGAGTGGATCAGTCCTGGCTCTTACAGGTCCTGGTCGCGTCAGGACTCCCCTCTGATCTTATCCTGCTGATCAGTGATCTCACTAACAACTGCAGATCTAGAGTCCGCATTAACAGTGGATACAGCCCGTACTTCACGTTGAGACGGGGTGTACGACAAGGTGACCCGCTGTCATGCCTGCTGTTCAACTTCTCCATAGAGCCCCTGGCCATTAAGTTGCGACAGGTGGTCAAGGGCCTTGCCGTGCCGGGCCTCGCGCCCGTAAAAATCATGCTGTACGCTGATGACATTAACCTTTTCCTTGGGTGCGACGACTCCATACAGGAGGTGTCAGACTGTTTAACTTCCGTGTCCAGAGTTATCGGGTCGAAGTTTAACATGGAAAAGACGGACGTTAAGCCAGTAGGTCCGCATGACTTCCAACTTGCTTGCTACACCCAACAGGATATGGGCGGCTGGACGATACCAGGCGCACACGTCCTACCTCCTGCGGACCCCCTACGTATATTGGGAGTCTGGGTCGGTAGCCGGGATTTTGCATCCGATAGGTGGTTACAAATTGACAAACACATAAAGAAGATCATATCGCAGTGGCGGGCGATTGGTGCTTCCGCGAGGAATAGGTCGCTTCTAGCGAAAGCCCTCATGCTCTCCAGGTGCCATTTCCTGATGGACGGTAATGGTATCCCCCCAAGCATGCTCACCAGAATCGGGAACAGAATAATGAATTTCGTCTGGGGAAAATTCTCCGCGATGGCCTACAGGACCTTAGAAGCCCCTCTAGCGGAAGGGGGCCTCAACACGCCTTCCCTCACGACCCGGAAGATGGCCGCTGACCTGAAGTTCCTGAGTGACCTGGTCACAGGGGATCAAAAGGTACCCTGGAAACAGTGGACCTGGGTGGACCTTAAGATGGCCTCGACGTCCAGTAGGGCCGGCACACACGGGGGTCTTAACCCTTTCCTACAACAGGCACACACGATGCCCTCTCTGCTGCAGAGCAGAGTGTCCCAGGCTTTCTTGACTGCTAGGAAGTTCGGACTGGACATAGTCTGTGCCGCCCCATCTGTTGCGGCAAGGATGGGGACGCCAATCCTCAACCACCCAGCCCTGCCGAGGCCGGGCTCGCAGAGATTCAGGAAATTGCTAGATCTGGGGGATAGCGGAGTGCGTAGGGTGGTCCACCTCTACGCTCCCCCTCCTCTTAGAGGGACGGGCCTGAAGAGGACGGTATCGGCCATGAAAGAGCTGGTGCATGCTTCGAGCTGGTCTCCGCTGAGAAACCTGGGCACCCTAGGCACACACCAGAGCGTTAACATTTGGCCCAACATGGACGGCCCCCTCGGTTGTGTAAGAATCTTTACAGCCCCGAAATCGATCATTGTGGGACGAATCGTCACAGACGCCTACAAAAGAACTAGGTTGCGAGACCACATGGTTGAGTACACCCCTGCCGCACTGCCTACCAGCAGGAAGGCGGACCCTATCATATACGAGAGAGATATACATGTCTGGACGGATGGATCCGCGAAGGACAACGGTACTGACATTTGCACCGCAGGTTCTGCGTGGGTCTCGGACATGCAGTTCCAGGATGCCGTCTCGTTAACAGGGGCGACACTCTCTAACAATGTCGCTGAGGTTGCAGCCATAGTTCTATGCCTGATGGCTTGGCGGGATGCCCACTTGGTCGTCCACACTGACTCTACATTCGTTCTGGGTCTGCTGGGGGGGGGCCTCCTAGCCATGGAGAGAGACGGATGGGGTGACGCCCCACGACATCTCAGTCGAGGTCCGCCGACACCCCTCCTGCGAACGCTCCTGTACTTGCTACGGGATAGGACAGGAAGGCTACGATTTGAGAAAGCCAAGGCTCACGGGGATGACGCCATGAATAACCTTGCAGATGCGCTCGCCAACGAGGGTCGAGCGAAGGGCAGACCCTTAGACATAGGCTCATTGGCGGTACCGGGCGGATGGGTTGACGATGCCCCTGTCCTTTGCCACCAGCCTCTGGATTACCTGACCAAATTGGTGGTACGCGCGCGCGTAATGGCACCTGCGAAGACGTTAAAATTCGAGGCCTTCTCTGACAGATGGATGGTTACCCTGGGCCATATGTTTGGGGTGGTATTGGACCCTGGGAGTTACATCGGGAAAGTATGGAGCCTGGCCATCCCCGAAGGGATGAAGGAAGTGCTCTGGAAGGAAATGAGCGGGGCACAAGTCCTTGGACACAGGTATTATGGTCAAGGACACACTAAGTCTGACATGGGTAGGTTCTGCATGTGCGGGATGGAAATGACTCTGGGACACATTCTCCTGGGCTGCGACGCCTACGTGTTACAGCCTCTGGTGGCCTCCTTGCTGACAGTTTTGGACGCTTTGCACCCTGGTTCTAACTTTAAGACGCTCTCCCCTGACTCCTGGGGCGCGTCGCCTTGGTTCCCCCTCCTTGCACTGGGGGCGCTGGAGGAAGCTGCTTACCCCATAGTGAAGGGCCGAAAAAAGATACTCAAGAGCTTGAAGAAGTCAAGACAACAACGAGAATGGATAATAGGTAACTACTACTGGGCCTTGTGGAAGTGGCGCATGAAGGAAATCCATGATACGGATTTCAAGTTCGTGCCCGCGAACTGCGTGGCCTCGCTGCTTGACACGCTGTCCGCTCCGGTCCCGACACATCTGCTGAGGCAGGCGGCAACGGACATTGACGGCAAGGAGCCGCCTGACGGTGTCCATGACACTGGGGCTGCCCCCCTAGTGGGCGATCTAGGACAGCTGCCACCCCCTGTGTCCCACCTCCTGAAGCGGGACAACAGGGTGCGGCTCTCCAATAGAGGTAAGGCAATCTTGCGCGCCATTCAGGCGCTGATTGTGAATGAGCGCTCGCGCTGCCCCTCTGGGCGAGAGGCAATTCTGCGAGCTCTCACAGATGACGCCTACGCGTAGCGTGGGCTGGCTCCCTAATCACATAACAGGACCATCCCACGTCGTCCTCATCACCCTTTCCTCACCCTCTGGGGGCAGGTTCTACTCCTGTCGTAAGGTGGGGAATAGTGGGTCCTGTCTGAGCTCTCATAGGGCAGACGGCAGGGCCCCAGGGAGGGACGTTAAACCATTTCTGGGCGGTCCGGTAAGGTGCGCCCTGTCAGCCGCAGGCAGGGGTCATCATCACCGATGTCGGACAGGAGGCCCCCCGCAGGTTTAGTGGGTATTCCACGGTCGCTCCGGCCGCTGGCGACCCCCACACTCCCGGCCTCTGAAGTTGACAGAAGTCCTATCCTTGGGTGCCGGGAGACCAGCTCACCCCTGGAGGACGGTTCAGCTGTATTGGCGCCTCCAACAGGCAGCGGGGTCTTAAACCAGATTCCTGCGGGTGACAGTAGGGAGAGTTCTAGAGAACAGGCGGTGCCAGATGATGGGGCGCCACTCCACAGACTTGTCAGTTGCAGGGGCCGGGAGACCACTTCCCCTCTCTGGCCTGTCGTGCAGTCGGCGGCAGAGCCGCCTCCCTGACCCACAAAAAAAAAAAAAAAAAAAAAAGAAGCAGAGGCGGGGGTGGTGTGGAGGTGGGAACTACACACGGGCAATGAGGTGGAGGCTATGCGAATGCGGTGGAACGGAGGTGGAAGCAAAGAGGGAATAGTGGAGCGTGTGGGGCGGAGGGCCTACACTATTGGAGCGAGTCTAGTAGCTAGCGGAGAATGATACAAGCGCGGGGAAATACAGGGAATAAATCAGTGAACACCAGAAAGAGTCCGTAGCACAAGACACGAGTCATAGGGAATGGGGAAGGGGACGAGGGGATCAGAAGTGGAGCGGAGACGGGAGCGGAATCGGAGGGCGGTTGTCGGAGCGACCGGAGGGAGCGGAGAACGTCGGAATTAAGAGGAAAAGAGGAGAAAAAGGCGATATTATCGCAGTCTTCTGTGTCACTGCATTGCGAACAGCCCTGATACAACCGTGCCTGGACATGGGAAGGGCTACAGCAACAGACGAGACTGACCAAGCCCCCATGGTGAAGGTCAGGCTCACGGACGGCGCCTATGGGTAGTAGGCACAATAATATGTAATAGACCCCCTCATTCACATTATGTCATCTCCATGACCCTTCTCGCACCCTCTGGTAGTAGGTTCCACTCCTGCTGTACGGTGGAGATAGAGGCCCTAGTCAGAGCCTGTAAAAGGGTGTAAAATGGGGCCCAGGGAGGGACGTAAAACCCTTTGAGGGCGGTCCAGTACGGCACCCCTATCTGCCTGTGGATAGGAGCCACCTTGCCAATGTCGGACAGGAGGCCCCCTGCAGGTTTAGTGGGTATTCTACAGTCCTCTGGCTGGCAGTGACCCCCACACTCCTGGCCTCTGAAGCCTTGGAGCCTCAATCAACCACATCTGGGTGCTGGGAGACCACATCACCCTCTTGTGCTGATGTGAGCGGGGCTGTATTGGTACCTCCAACAGGTAACAGGGTCTTAAACCAGATTCCTGCAGGTGACGGTAGGGAGAGTTCTAGAGAACAGGCAGTGCCGGATGATGGGGCACCACGTCTACAGAGGCATCTCTCTTGGGGCTGGGAGACCATCTCCCCTAATTGATGCAACTCTTAGATCTGGCAGCAGAGCCGCCTCCCTGACCCACAAAAAAAAAAAAAAAAAAAAAAAAGTGGAATGAAGTGGAGGTGGGGGCAATGTGTAAGTGGAATCTACACAGAGGCGGTGATGTGGGGGCCATGTGAACACGGTGGTACGGAGGTGGAAGCGAAGAGGAATTAGGTGGAGCGCGCAGGGCGGAGGCAGGTCTATACTATTGGAGCAAGTCTAGTAGTGAGCGGGGAATGACACAGTCAAGAGGAAATACAAGATACAAATCAGGAAATATCAGAAAGAGTCCATAGTACAAGACACGAGTCATAGAGAGCGGGGAAAGGAATGAGAGGATTGGAAAGGGAGCAGAAGCGGAGGAAGGGTGTCGGAGCGACCAGAGGGAGCGGAGACTGTCGGAATAAGGAGGAAAAAGGGAAAAAAGGGCAATATTATCGCACTGAAGTGGCGCATTTCTCAGGCTCCGGTCCTTGTCCATGCAGACCCTGATGCTCAATTTCACCTGGAAACTGACACCTTGAACTACACCTATGGTGCCGTCCTCTCCCAGAAACAAACTGATGGTCATCACCATCCAATCAGCTTCATGTCGAAATCCATGAATCCAGCTGAGTGGAATTATGGGATTCCCAACAAGGAAGCTCTTGCAATTGTGAAAGGTCTTCAAAACTGGTGCCACTGGCTCAAGTGAACCCATCTTCCAGTCCAGATCCTCACCAACCATAAGAATCTGGAGTACTTTGCAAAACCTCAAATCCTGAACCGATGGCAGATGTGCTGGTTGGAGTTGCTCACGCACTACAACTATGAGATCCACTATCGACCCGGTGACAAAAACTGCACCACGGATGCACTCTCCTGACGCGCTGAACTCTGACCTGCCAACAGTGAAGACGAAATCCCACAGTCTCTGATTCCCGCTGAGAACTTCACAGAGCTGGCCGCTTGTGAGGCTGAGATGACTCCTTCGGACTGGGAAGGCCTTGGAGAGGTCTTTGTGGCTGCACTCACCATTTTGGACTTGGATATTCTGGCAGAAACCCACAGGATCACTGTGAACTGGGAGGATAAACCTGAAGGATTGGTTTGGGATGATGGACTAGGTAGGAAAGAAGGACAGATCTGGATCCCTGAGTTGGATGACCTCTGGAAGAAGGTCATGGGACTCTACCATGATTCTCCGGTCACTGGCTGTTATGGAACTGGGTTTCATGACAGGGCTTGGTGGATATATCTTTCTGTACGCTTACACACCCCTTATTTAAGTGTAGTGACGGAATGGGTTTGGCATTAATATTCTAATTATTGTAACTTTGTTTAAGGAGCAGAGTACTTTTGTGACTATGTTCACAAAGGTGCCTGCCCTTGAGATCACCTTCTTTGTCAACTGCTGTGGTGAACAAAGGATAGATGTCAGTCCTGTGTTGGTCCCTTGTTCATATTGGAATTCATATGTCATGTATTAAGTATGACTCAGACTTAGCAGCTGAGTCATCAGATCAAGTCATGTACATACTCTTCACCCAGGGTCACTCACCTATAAAAGGGGCAGCCCCTGGCAGAGTTCGAATATCATCCAATCTTCACTTATATCTACTTATCTTAAGCATACCTAAAGAGCCCACTAGCAAGCCCATCTAATAGAGATAGGGAGTGCATGGGACAATAGGTTCTAAGAACTTAGATATTAATAAGATCAACACTCTACTCACATATACTCCATATATCCTTACTATACCTATATAGTAGTACAAAGTATACTGTCATATGACTGAGGTATCATAACCTAAGGTATATTTGTATTACCATAAAAGGAAATAGTCTTCCTTTATCACCAACTTTGACAGGAGGTGTCAGCACTAACTTCACATATATAAAAGCAGATATATATTAATACTTACCAAGTATTATCTATATATCTGTAGAACTGAAATAATAGTTCTCAGGTCTAGATCCAGGCTATTAGACAATTACCTTGAATCCTTGCAGGGCACATCATAACAGACTCAGTGGCAGAGCAACTTCCCTGCCCCAAAAAAAAAAAAAAAAAAAAAAAAAAAAAAAAGTAAGAAGCAGAGGTGGGGGTGGTGTGGAAGTGGGAACTACACATGGGCAGTGAGGTGGAGGCTATGTGAACGCAGTGGTACAGGAGTGGAAGTGAAGAGGAATTAGTGGAGCATGTGGGGCAGAGGCAGGTCTACACTATCAGAGCAAGTCTAGTAGTGTGCAGAGAATGATACAAACACAGGGGAATACAGGGTACAATTGGGAAACACCAGAAAGAGTCTGTAGCATGAGACATGAGTCATGGAGAGTGGGAGAGGGCGTGAGGGGATTGGAAAGGAAGTGGAAGGGGGAGCAGGACCAGAGGAGGATCATCAGAGCAACTGGAGGGAGTGGGGATCATCAGAATAGGGAGGAAAAAGGAGGAAAAAGGCAATATTATTGCACTCATTTCTGTGGTGAAGAGGATCCCTCACAACCCTCCTTTGCTTTCAGCTTCCACTCATGGCAGCTCAGTCCAGTTGTGAGGTCTTCACTCTCAGCCTCCTTCCAATCCCCTCATCCCCTCTCCTGCTCCCCATGACTTGTGACTTGTAATATGGACTCTTTCCAATGCTATGTGTTTGTATCCTATGTTTCCTTGTGTTTGCATGACTCTCTGCACACTACTGGACTCATCCCTATGGTGTAGACCCACCTCCACTTTGCACCCTCCACTAATGTTGCCTCACACCCCCTCCCATGCCACCACACTCACATGACCTCCACCTCATTGCCTCTGTGTAAGTTCCACTTCCACACCACCCCTGCCTCCACTTCTTTCCACTTTTTTTTTTTTTTTTTTTTTTTTTGGGTGGGTCAGGGAAGTGGCTCTGCCGCTGAGCCTATGAGGCGTCCTGTGGGGGAAGTGGTCTCCTGGCCCCCTAATCAGGATTTCTCTACAGACACAGCACCCCATCATTCGGCACCGCTTGTTCTCTAGAACTCTCCCTACCATCACCTGCAGGAATCTGGTTTAAGACCCTGTTACCTGTTGGAGGTACCAATACAGCCCTGCTCGCACCACAGCAGCTTGGGTGATGTGGTCTCCCAGCACCCAGGTATGCGTGGCCAATCCACTTCTTTCCACTCCCACTTTGTGATGCCACCCACACACAGCCCTCCACTTCACCACCATCTGTAGTCTGGTAGCTGCATGTTTGTAATTTGGACTTTGTATTCAAGCTCAGACTCAATAAGGAATGTACCTCACTCAACATCTCAATTATAGATGGTTCATATTGTGCACCCCACCTTGCTCTATTAAGAATCCCAATCTGCTTGCCTGCTTGCCTGCCATCAGACTTTACACCTCAAGACCATGTGGACCATTCCCCTGCCCTCATGTGCTAATTCCCACCTGTTGCACTGCCAGGCTAGCCAGCTGGACTGGACCCCTGCTTCAGTTAGCCCCTTCAGTGTCACACCTGGTCAGAGTATTTACTGCCAAGACAGATTGGGTGCCTGTTGTGCTTTTGGGCAGTTGCTTGGGAATTAGGTCTGGCAAGCCCATAAGCCATTGTACCCCCTTCCCCCTTCATCAGAGATTCCATTCCTGCCAGTGCACATGGACAAGAGTAGAACCCCACTTCCATTGGCATATGGACAAGCCTCAATACTGCCTCTGCTTCCTTTGTCTTCCAAACATTGGTTCCTATAGGGGACCTTCAGAATTGACTGATTCCATCACAGCAATCTGGATCCTTGCGATAATATCGCCTTTTTCTCCTCTTTTCCCCTTAATTCCGACGTTCTCCGCTCCCTCCGGTCGCTCCGACAACCGCCCTCCGGCTCTGCTTCCATCTCCGCTCCTCTTCCGATCCCCTCGTCCTGCTCCCCGTTCCCTATGACTTGTGTCTCGTGCTACGGACTCTTTCTGGTGTTCACTGATCTATTCCCTGTATTTCCCCGCGCTTGTATCATTCTCCGCTAGCTACTAGACTCGCTCCGATAGTGTAGGCCCTCCGCCCCGCGCGCTCCACTATTTCCTCTTCGCTTCCACCTCCGTTCCACCGCATTCGCATGGCCTCCACCTCACTGCCCGTGTGTAGTTTCCACCTCCACACCATCCCCGCCTCTGCTTCTTACCACCTACCCTGTGCGAGGCCACCCACCTCACCGCCTTCCACTCCACCGCCCCCTGCAGTCTCGTAGCCGCATGTATGTGATTTAGACTTTGTATTTAAGCTCGGACTCGATGAGGCATGTACCTCACTCGACGTCTCGATTATAGACATTTGTTATTGCGCCCCGCTTCGTTTACAGTTAATCCCGACCCGCTCGCTCGCTCGCTCGCCCCTTCGGACTTCGGACCTCAAGACCGGTGGTTCATTTCCCCGCCCTCGCGTGCTAACTCCCACCCTCAGCACCGCCGGGCTAGCCAGCCGGACCGAAACCCCGCTTCAGTCAGCCCC